>Ga0310811_10011756_pt1 | contig 11366 bp, 9 predicted proteins | sample YCmetagenome_FD_207642 | JGI IMG/M metagenome (GOLD analysis project Ga0310811, IMG submission 207642) | Soil microbial communities from experimental microcosm in Duke University, North Carolina, United States - YC | ecosystem: Engineered > Artificial ecosystem > Soil microcosm > Unclassified ... | reverse complement strand
GCGTAACGACGCGATGCCATCGATCGTGGCGTCGTGCAGCACCACATAGGCTGGAACGCCGTGCTTACGCGCCACTTCGGACCGCCACGTCCTGAGCTTGTCGACCAGAATGGCATTGTGTGCCTCGCCCGGGCCGACGACTCGGGAATCGAGATCGTCGCGCTTGGCCCTGGTTCGCATGGCGCGGACGCTGATGGCATTTTCGCGCAGCAGCACCTCGGACTCGCCCTTCAGTACATTGCGGGCACTATCGGTGAGCTCCAGCGCACCGAAGGCTTCGCTATTGGCTTGAAGGTGGCCCATGGCCACCAATTGGCGTAGCGCCGAACGCCATTGCTTCTCGTTCAGTTCGCGTCCGATTCCAAATACCGAAAGCCTGTCGTGCCCGAACTGTTTGACACGATCGGTCGGACGGCCAATCAGAACATCAATCAGATGCATCGCGCCAAAACGTTGTCCGGTGCGATAGGCGCAGGAGAGCAGCTTCTGTGCAATGATCTTGCCGTCGCGAACCACCGGAGGCGACAGACAGTTGTCGCAATTGCCGCATTTGATTGCCTTCAGCGTTTCGCCGAAATACCGCAGCAGGCGGCTCCGTCTACACTCCGCGGTTTCGGCAAGTCCGACCAGGGCATCGAGCTTGCCGACCGAGACGCGCTTGAACGTCTCGGTGCCCTCGGATTCGTCGATCATCCGGCGCTGCAGAACGATGTCGGAGAGGCCGTAGGTCATCCAGGCGGTGGACGGTTTGCCGTCCCGGCCGGCGCGACCGGTCTCCTGATAGTAGGCCTCGACGCTTTTCGGCAAATCGAGATGTGCGACGAATCGTACGTCGGGCTTGTCGATGCCCATGCCGAAGGCGATTGTGGCGACAATGACGAGACCGTCCTCGTTGAGGAAACGATCCTGATGATGGGCACGCAAATTCGCATCGAGACCAGCGTGATAGGGCAGCGCCCGTATGCCGGCCCGATTCAAGGCTGCCGCTGTGTCTTCGACCTTGGCCCGCGAAAGACAGTAGACGATTCCGGCGTCGCCGGCGTGGCGATTCGTGATGAAGGCCTTCAGCTGCGTTTGCGCGTTTTGCTTGTCGACGATCTCATAGCGGATGTTCGGCCGATCAAAGCTCGCCACAAAACACGGCGCGTCGGTGAGCGCCAAGCGCTCGGCGATCTCTCGCCGGGTCAACTCGTCGGCCGTCGCCGTGAGCGCGATGCGGGGAACGTCGGGAAATCGTTCCGGGATGGCAGACAAGCCGATATATTCGGGGCGGAAATCGTGCCCCCATTGCGATACACAGTGTGCTTCGTCGATTGCAAACAAGGCGATCCTGGCGCGACCCAGCAGGTTGAGACAGCGTGGCGTCAACAGCCGTTCCGGCGCTATGTATAGTAGATCGAGATCGCCGGCGATGAGCCGCCGCTCGATGGCGGAGGCTTCTTCCCATGACAGCGTCGAATTCAACGCTGCGGCCTTGACGCCGGCTTCAGTCAGGCCTGCGACCTGGTCGCGCATCAATGCGATCAACGGTGAAACCACAATACCGCAGCCATTGCGCAGCAAAGACGGCAATTGGTAGCAGAGCGATTTACCGCCGCCGGTCGGCATCAGAACCAGGCAATTGCCGCCACCGGCAACATGCTTGATGATTTCTTCCTGCCGTCCCCGAAAGGCCGGCAGGCCGAACACGGAATTCAGGAGTGAGAGAGCTCTGGCAGCAGTGTCGGACACGCTTCAGGTCTATCCCTGATTCGGCTCGCCGCGCCTATTCACTTTCAAGCGGATCCGGGTGAAATATTCGAGTGGCTGACGGCCCCGCATCAGCCAGCCACCGTGGGCACTTGAGAGCCAGCCGTCGGAACATTTCGGCCGCTCAGCGTCAGGGATGGGGTGCCGCGGCTTTGACGTCGCCGGCGAGAAATTCGAGCCAATTGCGAAAGATGACGGCCGCGACTTGGCCGAACGCCAGATCCGGCGGAAGCGTGAGCTTCGGAAGCTCGACGCTCAGCGGGATTGTACGCTCGGCGATCGCTCGTTTCCGGTAGTTCGCGAGCTTGTTCTCGGTAGCTCGATCGAAATAGCCCGCGGGCACGGCCGGAAAATCATCGCGCTGGTGCGACAGATACCGTGTGATGTCGCGCAGATATTCGCGCTGCAGCGACTGCGCTTCGTATTCGGGATGGCCCTGCAGGAACAGGAAGCGGCTGGGCAATTGCTTGACGAACATGTCGACGCCAGCCTCCCGCGATTCCGTCAGGATCTGATATCCGCGCGCGACAAGATCGCTTTTGCGTAGCGCGTTGAGGCGCGAGTGCGGCACTTTGATGGATGACCTCAAGCCTTCCGTCAGCGCATTGTCGCTTGATTTGGCACAGTCGTAGACGCCGGAGCATTTCGTATCGAGCCGATAGCGCTCGATACCATCGAGATGCAGGACGGCGGCGTGAGCGGCAAGGCAGGACCAGATCGATGAGCGTGTATTGGTCTTTGCCCAGTCGATCACCTCGGTAAGTTCCCTCCAGAATGGCTCTTTGGGAAGCGCATCGGCATTCGGTTCGGCGCCCGTAGCGATCAGTCCGTCGAAATGCAAACGCGCGAGATCGGCGATGTCACGATAGCGCCCCTGCATCAACTGCTTGGCCTGCTGCGACCTTTTCACCGACGGCAGCGAGAAGCAGTGCAGATGGATGCGACGGTCACCCGCGGCGGCTTTAAGCAGCCCGGTAAACTGGCGTTCCGCGGATTGCAGTGCGGAATCCGGCATGCTGTTGATCAAGCCGATGGTGATGACTGAGGCTTCGGCCTGCCGATCGTTTACCGGTGCATCGGTTTCCCGCGGCTGCGTGGGCGCGAGCGCGGGACTTACGACAGACCGGTGTTTATCGAACAACACTGCCATATCGGATCCCGTCCGATCTATTATTCTGCGGCGTCGAGCTGCCGATGCTGCGAGCAGGCCTGCGCCAATGCCTGGTCGATGTCTTCGATGATGTCGTCACTATGTTCGATGCCGATCGAGAGCCGGATTGTCTCCGGCAGAACGCCGGCCTTGCGCTGCTGCTCGGCAGTCATCTGGCGATGCGTCGTCGATGCCGGATGACAGGCGAGCGATTTGGCGTCACCGATGTTGACCAGCCGGGTGACCAGCTTCAGCGAGTCATAGAATGTCTTGCCGGCTTCGAGTCCACCCTTGATACCGAACGTAAAAAGCGACGAGGCTTGGCCGCTCAGATACTTCTGGACGAGATCGTAGTAGGGGCTGTCGGGGAATCCGGCGTAGTTTACCCAGGCGACGCGGGAGTCGCCGCGGAGAAACTCGGCCACCTTTCTGGCATTCGTTACATGCCGTTCAATCCGAAGCGCGACTGTTTCGATCCCCTGCAGCAGCATGAATGCGTTGAATGGAGACAGGACGGACCCCATGGTGCGCTGGTAGACGCTGCGCGCGCGCTGGATATACGCACTGGTTCCGAACTGCTCGACATAAATCAGGCCATGATAGGATTCGTCGGGCTGGTTGAAGGCTGGAAAGCGATCGGCGTGCTCGGCCCATGGGAATCGACCGCTGTCGACGACGGCGCCCCCGAGTGTCGTGCCGTGGCCGCCGAGAAATTTGGTCAGCGAATGCACGGCAATGTCGGCGCCGTAGTCGAACGGCTTCAGCAGGATCGGCGTCGCAACGGTGTTATCGACGATCAGCGGCACGCCGTGACGATGCGCAACCTTCGCCAGCGCTTCGATATCGCAAATATTTCCGGCGGGATTGCCGATCGTCTCGGAGAAAACGGCCTTGGTGTTCTCATCGATCAGGCGCTCGATCGCATCCGGCTTGTCGCTCTCGGCAAAGCGAGTGGTGATGCCTTGCCGCGGCAGGATATGCGAGAGCAGGGTGTACGTCGTGCCGTAGAGTTGGGGCACCGAAACGATGTTGCCACCCATGTCGGCCAGATTCACGAATGCAAAGTGAAGAGCGGCCTGCCCGGTGCTGACCGCGAGCGCGCCGACACCGCCTTCGAGTTCGGCGACGCGCTTCTCCAACACCGAAGTGGTTGGATTGGCGATGCGGCTATAACGAAACCCTTCGGCTTCCAGGTTGAACAACGCTGCACCATGGTCGGCGCTGTCAAAGGCGTAAGCAACAGTCTGGTAGATTGGAACGGCAACGGATTTGGTGGCAGGATCGGGGTCGTAGCCTGCGTGAATAGCAATCGTTTCGTTGCGCATTTTCCACCTCGCACTTGCGTGACGCATTTCAATATGCGCTTTATTCGCCCCATATCGGGTTCTAGAGGGGGGTCGTAAACCCGGCAATAATTCGCGGAGAGATTGAGGAAATAACCCTAACGAAGCGCCGCGAATTGATTAAAATCTGAACGAAGAAGGGAGCGATGCCGTAACATCACGTGGGAAATTGCGCACGGTAACCGTTCGGATCGAAGTGTGTGCTGCTCGATCGTTGATTCCATTGCGGGAAACGAAATACTTAGCAATTGCAGCGATAGTCGGATCAGGCGGTGCGGTTCCGTGAAGCGCCGCGGGGATGGCAAGAATGATGCAGCAGACCGCGCCAATCAGCTTTTCTCAGACGTGGACGTTTTTCGAAGGCGCCTGGCATGAGGGCAACGTGCCGATCATGGGGCCGCGAACCCACGGCGCTTGGCTCGGATCGACGGTCTTCGACGGCGCACGTGCATTCGAAGGCGCGACGCCGGATCTCGATCTGCATTGCGCCAGGGTCAATCAGTCCGCCCGGAATTTCAGGCTGAAGCCGGTTGTCGATACCGAGACCTGGCTTGGCCTTACCCGCGAAGGCCTTACAAATGCCGAACTTTACATCAGGCCGATGTACTGGGCGCAGAACGGCAGCGGTGGCGGTGTGATGTTCGATCCGGAGACGACGAACTGGTGCTTGTGTATCTACGAGGCGCCAATGCCCCAGCCGACGGGCGCGTCGATTACCCTTTCTCCTTTCCGTCGGCCGACCATGGAAACTGCGCCGGTTAATGCCAAGGCGGCATGCCTGTATCCGAACAATTCCCGCGCCCTGATCGAGGCGCAGTCGCGCGGCTTTAGCAATTGCCTGATGCTCGATATGCTCGGCAATGTCGCGGAATTCGGCAATTCAAACGTGTTCATGGCAAAGGATGGTGCCGTCTATACGCCAGCGCCCAACGGAACCTTCCTCAACGGCATTACACGCCAGCGCGTGATCCACCTGTTGCGAGCGGACGGCGTCACGGTGGTCGAGAAAACCCTTGATTATGCCGATTTCGAGCGCGCCGACGAAATCTTCTCGAGCGGCAACTTCGCCAAGGTCGCGCCGGTGATCCGAATCGATGATCGCTCGATCCAACCAGGCCCATTCTATCGTAGGGCGCGTGAGCTTTACTGGGACTTCGCCCACTCCAAACTTCGGTAAGCGGGCCTTAGGGGCCGTATAGCACGAGTTCGGTGTCGGTGAGATCGGCGAGGCGCGGCCTGTGCGGCCCCTTGAAGAATTTGCGGCCTCTGAATTCGGCGTAGAGACCCAAAAGACCCGAAATGGGGCCATTGGCGTCGAGAACGACAGAAATCTTGCCATGGAATAGAAGCCGCCGTCCGATCGGGCCGGCGCACTGAACAAATTCGGCGATGTCACGACAATAGATCAGCTGCATTGCCGGAACGGAAATCCATCCCTTGCGGATGCGCAGGTGTTGCAGAATGAACGGCAGGGCATTGCCGCCTGCTGTACGGCAGACCAGGCTGAGACAGCCATATCGTGCGTGCCGGCTCAGCAGCGCGACTTCCGCAGCGGACAGGCCGTCGATCGCAGATGTATCCGATGATATGGTCTCAACGGAGATTCTTGAGCCGGTGAGAGACAGCGCCGGCATGGAGAAGAACAGGCCGCTACAATAGGAACGAAAGCCCTGCGTTTCGATGATCGGCCAGGTCCATGTTGCTGCGCTGATGTTGATATAGGTCACTTCCTTGTTCTTCTGGGCGACCTTGGTCAACAACGGCGCATAGTTACGGAATGCCGGTTCAACATACCAGCTCGACAGGTTGCAGTAGACCGTGGTCTCGCTGCCTTCGTTTTTGAGACCGTATAGCAGCAGCAGTATTCCGACCGGCACGCCGCCATTGTCGAGCATGTAGCCGAAGCGCGGATAGCCTTGAGGCACTTCGCGCTCGGCTTGGCGGTGCAATCCCTGCAGCCAGTATTCCCGCGATCGGCCCACGAATCCGCGCGTCAGCAGGTCCGCGACCGCCTCGATGTCGGCCTCGGAGATTTCACGACAGCGGATCTGTTGCGCGGGCACGGTTGTCGACTTTCGCGGCCTTGCGTTATGGCGTGATGCCGAGCATCAGGCGCACTTCGGCAGGCCATTTTGCCGGATCGGTTCCGTGGATGTGGAACATCGCGACCGCAAGGCGGTCCATCCCGAAGGCCACGCAACCGGTATGTGCCGGCTGGCCATTGGCATCGGTGATGCCCCAGGTGGTGCCGAAATGATCGCGGTGATAGTTGAAGCTCATGCAGGCCGTCGGCTGCTCTTCCGAGCGCAGCGGCACCAGCAGCTCGAACTTCAGCGACTGCTGCTTTTGGCTCACCGCCTTCATCTGGCCGACACGGCCGAAGAATGGATCGCTGGCATGGTCGACCCGGAAAGTCAGGCCGAGGTTGCGCGCAATCGCTTGCGCGCGCTCCATCCAGCGCTCACGAAAGTCCGCGACATCGTCCGGACTGCCGATGCAGACATATTCCCGCATCCGGAACGATTGCAGGCGATCGAGATGGCGCGAAGGTTCGCGACGAAAGCAGTCAGCCGCGACGTCAAACCGCAAGCCACCGGCCGGTAGCGGCCCACGCGATGCAGCAATTGGATAGACCGGATAGCAGGCCGCCGGCGAAAGTACGAGATCTGCGGGGGATAGCGACGTCGTCCAGTCGCCGCCGGCGTCGAAGCGGCTGACGGCGGCATTGATCTCGCGTTCGGTGCCGTGCAGACCGCAAACACAGCCGAGCAGATTAGGAAAGCTCTTCAGGTATCCGGACTTCTCGAGCTGGCTGCGGTTCATCACCGGCGGAAAGCGCATCACCTCGGTACCAGGTTCGCGGTGCCGGCTGATAAGCGCGGCGAGCCGCTCGATCATGTCCTCGTAGAGCGCGGTCCGGGCGTAGACACCGTCGGTACCCATTTCGTGGAACAGGATGTCGGCAAGGTGATCCAGCGGATCGGCCGGTTGAGCCGAAATGCTTGATGCAGTTTTCCGAGCGGCGACGTTCATGGCATTGATTTCCCTGATTACGAAAGATCTCGCTTCAGTCCCGCAATCCTGCAGGTATCGAGCTCATCAGGCTCGCGGTCGCGATATTGGAGAGGATGCGGTCGTTGTTGATCATCAGCGGAGAGGAAAGGATGTCGCGAAGTTGCCGTCCGACGCTAAAGTCGCCGTCATTGCGATATCCGGAGAGGCCGCAGGCGCGCATCGCGTGCATCACTGTTGAAACCGCAAGTTCGGACGCTTCCACCTTCAGGAGATTGATCGAGGACTGGAAATCGAGCGAGGAAAGCGCGCGCTCGTCGTGCTCGTGATTGGCATAGGTGTCGAGCATCGCGCTGATCATCGCGCGCAATTTGGTGAGCGCCATTTTGGCCGAGGTAAAGTGCGGTGCGCCCGGTGGCATGTGGCCTCCGGCGCCGCGGGCCGCCTTGCGTGTGAACGCCTGTGCGCACTCAACAGCGGATGCGGCTATGCCGGCCCAAACCGATGACCAGCAGAGATGCGCCACCGGCGTCATCGTTTGCGCATGAATCCTGTCGTAAGACTCGGGAAAAATCTGTTCAGGCACGCCCGTTGCCTTCAGTTCGAAGCCGGCGCTGCAGGTGCCGCGCATGCCGAGCGTTTCCCATTCAAGGCTGCGCTCGAGCGTGTAATTGTCCCTGGTGAAGGCCACCAGAACCTGATCGGAAGCCGCAGCGTCACCGGAGCGCCGCGCAATGGTGACGATGCCGTCGGCCTGTGCGCCGTAAGAAATCACGGTAGCGTTACGCGCCAGCGAAATGCCGGCCTCATCTTGGTGGATCGCTGCGGCGCTGGAGCGGATATTGCCGCCGTTTTGTCCTTCCGTCGTCGACGATGCGAGAAGCAGCTGTTCGGCCGCCACGCGGCGCATCAGCGCTTCGTGCCACTGGCTTCCGGTCCCGTGGCGAACCAGGCAGGCCACCTTGGTCTGATGCATCGCAAAGATCATCGCGGTGGAAGAGCAGGCGCGACCAAGCGCGTAGCACATGTCGGTGATGTCGAAGATCGACGCGCCGTGGCCGCCGAACGCGGTCGGGATTTGCGTGCCTAAAAGTCGTTCCTTTCGGGCGGCCTCGATCGCCGCCTGCGGGAAACGTCCCGCGCGATCGACGTCCGCGGCGTCCACCGCGGCGATAGCCGCCACCGCAGCGGCTCTTTGGCTAAACGACGCGCTTCGATCGAGGAGGAATTGCTCGTCGACGTCAGCGGAAGCGGAGTCGCGAAGTCTGGCTTCCTGCACGCTCATGTACGATATGCCTCCAGGTTTTCGATGCAGAGCACTTTGCGTCGATGATCAATGTGTCACCTGGATGATCGACTGCGCCTGACCGAAACGAGGCTAAGGATTTAATTCAAATGCGTCGACAGAATTCAGGGTAAACAGTTTTTCTTTCAAGACTGAGAGTTAATCATGCGTACTTCGAACTCGTGGAATTTCGAAGCCGGATCAATATTTGCGTAACTGTCATTAGTCTTAAGAACAAAGCGACTGCTCCCATCAAACGCTGGTTACTGTTTCTCAAAACAGATCAGCGCTAAATGGGCGTGTTCAATGCGATAAAGTGAAAGAATGACAATGCAGGACTTTGGTATCGACGTTCAAACGCGGATTCTGGCGCTCGTCAAATCGGTCCTCGAGCAGAATGCCATGAAAGCAGAGATTGGTCCGCAAACGCGGCTTGTCGATATCGGATTGACGTCGATGGACATGGTCAGCCTCATGCTCGCGGTCGAAGCCGAATTCGACTTCACCATTCCGCAGTCGGAGATCACACCGGAAAACTTCCAGTCGATTGCCACGCTGGAAGCGATGGTCGTGCACCAGCTCGAGCCAGCGACCGCCTGATCTTGCAACCGGGTATCACGCCGTCCGTCGCAGCTGGTGATGGGGCAGGCTGGATCCTCCACTTTTCGATCGTTTTCCGGACTGCCGGTCATGGCCGATGGCGAGCTTGCTCACGCCAGGCCGGTCAACAGGCAGTGATCGATATTTTGCGGGGGCACGAGAGAGCAATAATGTGTTAAGCATGTTGGGGGATTAGCGGTCACCAAAACACGCGAGTAAGGCATGGCAGGTTCGCTGCGCATGGTCGCAGGCATTATCGGCGGCGTTGTCGTTGCCGTCGTGGCAGTCGGCTTTGCCGTCGCGTGGCGCCCGGCGATCGCGGCCATCGAGCCGCCGTCGCCGCAATCCTTCGATCCTGGCTTGGTCAAACGCGGCCGCGAGCTCGCAGCGATCGGCAATTGCAGCGATTGCCACACGGTGCGGGGTGGCGCGAGCTTTGCGGGAGGCCTTCCGGTCCCGACGCAGTTCGGCACTGTCTATTCGTCCAATATTACGCCCGACCCGGAGACCGGAATAGGCCGCTGGTCGGAGGAGGCTTTTCGGCGCGCCATGCGCTCGGGCGTCAATCGGGACGGACAGCATCTCTATCCGACCTTTCCTTATGACCATTTCACCAATGTCAGCGATGACGACGACCGGGCGCTCTATGCGTTCCTGATGACCAGGCAGCCGGTGCACGCGCCGGCACGCGACAACCAGCTCGAGTTTCCGCTTGATCAGCGCTTCCTGGTGGCGGGCTGGAAGCTCCTGTTCTTGCATCGCGATAAATTCGAACCGGACAGGAGCAAAAGCGCGGAGTGGAACCTAGGCGCGTACTTGGTCGAAGGGTTGGCGCATTGCGGCTCTTGTCATACGCCGCGTAATGTTCTTGGTGCGGAGAAGTCGACGGCGCAATTCTCCGGAGCCGACGTCGATAACTGGCAGGCCTATCCGATCAATTCGGAGTCGCCGTCACCGGTGCCATGGACCGCGGATGCGCTGTTCACCTATCTGCGCCAGGGCTGGGATCGCAATCATGGCACGGCGCGCGGGCCCATGGCGGACGTGGTGAGCAACCTGTCATCCGTCAACGAGAGCGACGTCCGGGCGATCGCGGCCTACATGGCCGATGTATTTGGAACGCCGACGCCGGATCGTATCCAGCATGGTGAAGCCGTGATCGCGCAGGCAAAAGCGCCGAGCCTGCCGGCGACAAAAGCCTCGGCGACGAGTCAACCCGGTGCCATGATTTTTGCCGCAGCTTGCGCCAGCTGCCATGAAACCGGCCGCGCGCTGCCCTATGGAGGTGTCAATCTGGCGCTGAGTACCGCGCTCAGCAGTCCGGACCCCCGCAACGCCATCAACATCGTGCTGTCGGGCGTGCGCCCTGTCGATGGCGAGCGTAGCCCGATCATGCCGGGCTTTTCCGACAGCATGAACGATCAGCAGGTCGTGACGCTGTTGCAGTTCCTGCGTAGCCATTTCAGCGACCAACCGGCGTGGACCGGAGTTGAAAAGGCCGTAGAGAACGCGCGGCGCACGCAGACCGTGTTTCTTCAGACCTCGCCGGGCCCCGTCAATGCGCCGGCCGAGGCAACGCAGCGAGACAAGCCATGATGACATTGAAGGTCAATGGTAAGGACCACGCGATCGATGCTGATCCCGATACGCCGCTGCTTTACGTGCTGCGCGACGATCTGAAGCTCAATGCCGCGAAGTTCGGCTGCGGCCTCGGTCAGTGCGGATCCTGCACCGTGATCGTGGATGGCAGGGCGGTGCTGTCCTGCGTTACGCCAATATTGCTGCTCGAAGGCAAGCAGGTGACGACACTGGAGGGGTTGGGGACGATCAATGAACCCGCCCCGATCCAGCGCGCCTTCATCGAAGAGCAGGCGGCGCAGTGCGGTTACTGCATCGCCGGCATGATCATGCGGGCGCAGGCGTTGCTGCAACGAAACTCCAAGCCAACCGACGCGCAAATCCGCGCCGAGATGGAACCCAATCTGTGCCGCTGCGGCACTCACATGCGTATCATGCGCGCGATACGCCGGGCTTCGCGGTTGATGGACGCCGCCGATGCATCTCCCGCCATTCAGGAGACCGCCCAATGAATGCGCCTGTGACGGTTGATCGGCGCAGCGTGCTCGCCGGGGGTGGTGCGCTGATCGTCAGCTTTTCAATCGGGAATGCCTTCGCGGAGGAACAGGATGCGGCGGGGACTGCGGCGGCACCGAAGCCGCCCGGGAGC
>Ga0310811_10011755_pt1 | contig 11367 bp, 13 predicted proteins | sample YCmetagenome_FD_207642 | JGI IMG/M metagenome (GOLD analysis project Ga0310811, IMG submission 207642) | Soil microbial communities from experimental microcosm in Duke University, North Carolina, United States - YC | ecosystem: Engineered > Artificial ecosystem > Soil microcosm > Unclassified ... | reverse complement strand
CGCGCGGGCGCTATTGAAGGGCACGCCCGAGGGGCGCACCGGCTACATTCACGCTGACCTGAAGGACCCCGCCGCGATCCTCGCCGACCCGGTGACCAAGCAGGTGCTTGACTTCAGCCAGCCAGTCGGGCTCATACTCGTCTCCGTGCTGCCCTTCCTCACCGATGCGGACAAGCCCGAGGAGGTCCTCGCCACCCTGCTCGATGCCCTGCCGTCGGGCAGCTACGTCGCGGCCACGCACACCACGGCTGAGCATGACCCAGCGGGGTGGGCCGCCACTGAGCGCGCTTACTCGGCCGCCCGCATCCAGGGGCAGCTCCGCGATTCCAGCGAGTTCGCCAGGATGGCATTCGGCGGCTTGGAACTGGTGGCGCCCGGCGTCGTGCTCGTCTCGGAGTGGCGCCCGGACGACGACGGCCCGTTCCCTGCCCCGGCCGAGGTGAGCTGCTACGGTGGCGTAGCACGCAAGCCGTAGCTCGCCAGGCCTGGCATTTCCCAAACAGGCCCGGAGACGTTCCGTTCGGGTGTAGAGAAGATTCAGAGTTTTTGCAGAGCAATGCCGCAAGGCGAAGCGATGTCCTGCCGCATCTCAGGCATATCCGAGAAATGTCTCGTATGCGGGGTTTGGCGGGCGTGCTGACGTTTTGTGGCGGCATGCTTAGCGTGGAAGATTTACAGAAAGCGGAATATTTGCACGTGCTACACGTGTTTTGCTTCCATGTAGTGCAAAGTTTCCAAGATCTTGCGCTGACAAGCGTCGACGCTTGTACTACAAGCGGTAACGTAACCCTCGATGGCCTCACGCTTCCCTTAACTTTCAGGCATCTCCTGACGGTAATCCAAGATCTTTTTCCTAGGATGCCCGAAATGGCTGATTTCATGATTTGCCGGATTTAGACCGCTGGTCATCGCGTCGGCAACGTGCAAGGCTGAGCTACACGAAATCAGCATCCCGCCGAGAGAGGGCGGCTATGGAAGCGACGATCGGCGACATGATCCGCATTCACGGCAACACCGTCGGCCATCCGGACAAGGACTGTGAAATCGTCGAAGTCCGCGGAACCGCGGGAGAGCCGCCGTACCTCGTACGGTTCCCCGATGGGCAGGAGCGGCTCTTGTTCCCTGGCCCAGACTCGGTCATCATTCCGCGGCAGCGCAGGTCTCCCAAGGGGGAGGAGTAGGCCGCCTAGGCATTTACCGGGGGCGTTGGGCCGAGTCGGGCACCTCGGCCGGACGCCGGCAGCGCACCAGCACAGTCCCTAGTCCTCGCCACCGGTGGCCGTGACTAGGCAATTCACGGGCGCGAGCCACAGGGGCAGGCTCGCAGACTTCTTCTATCGGCCACATCGGCGTACGAAGGAGCCCGTCATGTCCACCGTTACGCGTACTTCAGCGCGCATCCCAAGCATCCAGGCCGCTGCGATGAGCAGCGTCAGGCGGGTAATCCCAGCAAATACTTCAGGCCGCGTGCAGCGAGTCGCGTGGCTAACAGGGGCAGTTGCGATGACGTCGCTGCTCGCGGCCTGCAGTTCGTCGCCAAGCCAGCCAGCTCCGGTTACGACGGTGACCCAGACTGTGACCGCGACGCCCAGCGCCCCGGCGCAGCCAACACAGCCGACCACGCAACCGTCGACGCCGCAAGCGCCGGCCACCACCCCGGCGCCTTCGCCGACGACATCAGCGCCCGCTACCGCTACGGGCGGCGGCCTGGCCGCATGCCGCACCGCGGCGCTGCGCATCACCATCAACGTCACTGAGGGCAACGCCGGCGCGGGCAGTGCGTACTACCCGCTCAACTTCACCAACACATCCGGGACCGCGTGCGAGATGTACGGCTTCCCGGGCGTCTCCTTCGCGGCGGCTCCGACCAGCAGCGGCGAGCAGATTGGCGCGGCCGCCCAGCGCAGCGCGGGATTCTCGGCGGTAGCGGTCCGGCTCGCCGCCGGCCAGACGGCGCACGCGTGGCTGCGGGTAGCGAACGCCGGCAACTACCCGACCGCCACCTGCAAGCCGGTCACCGCGAACTACCTGCGGGTCTACCCGCCGAGCGAGACCGTGGCAGGCTACGTGAGCCACACGTTCAACGCATGCGAATCCACCAGCGCGGCGCTGCTCGGCGTCCTGCCGATCCGCGCCGGCCAGGGGGCCGCAGGGGTCACTCCGTAGCGACGACTCCGCTTGGCCGGACGCCTGGGAAGCTTCTTCGGCTGGGTCTGGGGGCGGGCCCGACCCAGCCCGAGAGATTTGGGGACGTGCCGGTCGCTCTGCGCATGCCTTCGCCACAGTGGGGGGCTTCTTCCGAGAGCTCGCGAGGCGGCTCAGGAATCGCAGGTCTGCGGCGGCCGGCGGCAGGTTCAGAACATGGCTGGTTCAGGACGTGGCTACTTCAGAACACCGGTCCGCGCGGCCCGCACGTGGGGCAGGCGAGGTTGCCGAGCGCGTCGTAGCGCCAGCCCGCCGCTTGCGCCCGGGCACGCAGGTCCCGCTCGCCGAGCGCATCGGTGCAGGTGAACCGGGCGATGCAGTTGCCCGACTCACACCACAAGCTCGGAGTACGGATCCCGTCGCCGATGACGGCGCGCATAGGCCGCCACCGCCGCATGCTCGGCAGCAGCCGGTGGGCCTGCGGCGGAAGTGGTGCCGTGGTCGGCTGCGGGGCTTGCGGCGGAGGTGATGCCGGAGCCCGCCTGGGGGGCTTGGGCAGAAGCGGAGGCGGAAACTGTGTCAACCGCCGCAAGGGAGGCTGGGGCAACGGAGGCATCCGCACCGAGCCAACCGGAGGCGGACCGGCAGGCCCAGCCGGTCTTGCCGGCCCGTCCGATCCGGCGCCCCGGGCCGGGCCACCAGGGCCGCCAGGGGCACCAGGCCCACCAAGCCCAGGAATGGTCGGCCGCCGATGCGGCCCGGAGCGACGCCACGACGGTCGCATGCCCGCCAACGGACTCGGCTTGGGAGCAGTGTCCCGTGGCGCATACGGTCTGGGTAGCGGAACCGGCTCGGCTGTTGTCTCTGGCGGCTGGCGCCATCCGGCAGGCAGATCCTGGCGGCGGTTCCTCGGCAATCCCTCACTCCTCGACGCTGGGGGGTAGTCGGGCAGGGAGCTCCGCACCTCCGGTCCCCCAGCCCAAGACTAAAATGCCGCAGATTTCGCCATCTGTAAGCAGATTGGCTCATCCGTAAGAGGTTTCGCTCAGCCCTGCGTCTTTGCGCGCCTGGGCAGTGGTTAACAGCGGGGATGCTGGTGTCTTAGTGCCGTCGGGGCGGGCGGTCGTTCTGGCCGTGTGGCACTCAGAGCCAGAATGAGCCTGGTCCTGCGTGCCACAGGGCTAGTACGCATTTGGCCTTGTGTGCCACAGGGCCAGTACGACGTCGTCTCTGAGTGCCCTACGCCATTCACGCTTCGGCGGTAATTGACCACCAGCGTCCGGCGGGTGCCGCATAAGCCGCGAACCGGGCATGATCCTGGGCCACAGGCACGCGAAGACAGCGAAGCAAAGACTGCGAAGCAAAGACCGCGAAGCGAGGCTTCAGGCGTCAGGACGGAAGGACGCCCGTCGTCATGCTCGGCAGGATCGACTTGACCTGCGCCGAGGTGTCGTCCGCGATCGCCTCGTCCTCGCCGGCCTCAAGCGCGTCGAAGATGTGGCTGACGATGACCGCCGGGTCGGACTTCGGCACGTCGAGGTGCGCGATGAACGGGGTGTCGGTGTAGCCGAGGTGCGCGCCCACCACTTGCGTCTTCTGGTCGGCGAGTTCGAGCCGCAGCGCGTTGGTCAGCCCCCAGAAGGCCGTCTTCGACGCCGCGTACGCACCCGGCCTGGCCAGCCAGGACAGGGCCGAGTGGACGTTGATGATCGCGCCGCCGCCGTTACGGGCCAGGACCGGAGCGAAGGCGCGCACGAGCAACAGTGGCGCGAAGACGTTGGCCTCGTAGGTCTCCCGGATCTCGGACACGGGGGAGGTCAGCAGCGAGTCCGCGCCCCGCACCCCGGCGTTGTTGACGAGCACGTCGGCGTCCGGTGCCGCTGCGACGGCGGCAGCGACGGCGGCCGAGTCGGTCACGTCGAGCTGCAGCGGGACGACGCGCGAGTCGCCCCATTCGTGGTTTCGCCGGGCCCCGGCGTAGACCTTGGCGGCCCCGCGCGCGAGGGCCTGCTTGACGAACTCCTGGCCGAGCCCGCCGGTAGCGCCGGTGACGAGGACGACGCGGTTGTCGAGGTTCATGGCTACTCCTCATAACTTCGGTAAATTGAAGCCAGCCCCCTTAAGGTATCATGCTGACTACAGGAATGTGAAGTCAGGAAGGTGGGCGTCATGGACCGCGTGGAGTTCGCTGGTCACTGCCCGATAGAGAGCGCGATGGGCCTAGTCGGCTCGCGCCCCGCGATGCTGATCATGCGCGAGGCGTTCTACGGCACGAGCAGGTTCGACGACTTCGTGCAGCGGGTTGAGATGGCGCCCGCGACCGCGTCAACCCACCTGCGCGCCCTCACCAAGGCCGGCCTGCTTGAGCGGCAGCCCTACCACGAGCCTGGCGGCCGCACCCGCGACGAGTACGCGCTGACCCAGGCGGGCACGGACCTCATGCCGGTGGTGTTCGGCCTATTCGAGTGGGGCCGCAGGCACACCGAGGTCCAGCCCCTCGTGGCCTTCGCGCACACCGGCTGCGGTCACCCGATCGAGGTCCGCGTCCAGTGCACGGCAGGCCACGACCTTGCCCCGGAGGACATCGAGTGGCGGCCGACCGCCACCCGAAGCGAGACAGGGGACGGCGGGGAGTGAAACAACAGCCCGTTCTGGATAAATCTTCAGTCTGCAGAACGGGTTCTGCTTTCACCCAGTCCCTCATGCTCCGCGTTACGGCTGGGTTCGCGTCAGTGTGCGCTGGGTAAGTGACTGCGAGTAACCATGACTGCGGGGGGAGACATGGATTTCTCGATCAAGGCTCGGCAAGTGCCGCCGCGCCTCGCTACTGGCGCCTTCATCCTCAACTCCGGCCTCGGCAAGCTGTCGGCCGACGAGGCGACCGCCGCGCAACTGCACGGCTTCGCCGCCGGAACCTACCCGTTCCTGAAGAAGCTCAAGCCGAAGGACTTCGTGCGGCTCCAGGCATACACCGAGATCACCCTCGGCGTGGCGCTGTTGATCCCTGTCGTCCCCGGGATCGTGGCCGGCGCGGGTCTGACGGCGTTCGCTGGCGCCCTGCTCGGCCTCTACGCGAACACGCCCGGCATGCGCAAGCCGGGCACTCCGCTGCCCACCCAAGAGGGCACCGCCCTGGCCAAAGACGTCTGGATGGCCGGCCTCGGCATCGGCCTGATCGTCGATGACCTTACATCGTGCTGATTTCGATGTAGCGCTTGATGTCTGGCAAGGCCTGGATCACTAGTGCCACCACCCCGGCGACAATCGCGACCTTAATCAGCGTGGACATCGATGTCCGCCCCCTCTTTTGGCTGAATGATTTCCTCCACCGCGCGGACCGCCGCAGGCAGGGCCCCCCGGACCTGCTCGGACAGCCCCATCCCCGGGCTGACGTCGGCTGGCTCGCATGCCACGACAAGGCTACGTCCGGGACGGCTGTCCATCGAGGCGAGCATCGCGAAGACCTGGTCCGGGGCCAGGCCGTGCGCGTCCATCACCCCGCCGGGCTCGGCGATGTGCTCAGGCTCGACCTCAAGCACCGTGACGGTGCCCGGCGGGTACCCCCGCTGCGCGGCGTCGATCAGGACGAACAGGTCGCAGCCGTCGAGCAGTTCGTAGACGAGGTGCACGCCGCGGATGCCAAAGTCTTTCACCCGCACATCCGGCGGGGTCGGCCGTTCCGACAGCAGCTTGATGACCTCCACGCCGAACGCGTCGTCCCGCTGAAAGATGTTCCCGACCCCGGCGACCAGCGTCTTCATCGCCCGGCCTCGGTCGTGCTGTGCCCGCTGGGGCGGGCCTCGCTGGTATCTCGCGCGCTTGCGCCGGGGTCGCACGTGTCGGGCTCGACCTCGTCGGGGGCGAAGTACAGGAACCGGCCATGCGCGGCCTGCAGGTCCGCGGCTTCGTCGTCGGCCAGGGTGACCGCCAGGTAGGCCGTGTCGTCGACGTCAAGGAGCACCGCCTCGACCAGCGCGGCCCGGCCGGCCAGGAACATGTCCTGGGCGTCGGCGCGGCGCGAGCCCGGGCGCAGGATCACCCGGCTGCCCCGCGCGACCCGGTGGCCTGCGACGACGACGGAGTCGGTGCCAGGCGAGACGGAGGCGTCCGCGCCGGGGTCCCACCAGGGGACGTTCTCCGTGTTCGCTGGCTGGTGCCCGGTCATGCCCCGGATCGTGCCGTGCAACTGGGCCAGCGTCGGGGCGTCCAGCGCTTCGATCCGGTCGAGGAGCGCCGCGGCGCGGGGGTCGGTGGCCCGCGCGGCCGCCTTCTCCTCGTCGGATAGGGCGAGCGTGCGGAGGGTGAGGATCTCGTCGATCTCGGTGCCGTCGTACAGCTCGCCTGGGCTTTCCTGCGCGACCTGTGGATGGTCCGGCAGGATGATCGGCGCGGCGAGCATCACGTGCCTGCTGCCTTCGGGACCGGCGAGCACCGGCCAGCAGCCGGTGTTCTGGCACGCTTCGACCTGGGGCCGCGCCCACTCGGGCGGGTCGGTCATGGACAGGAACGCACCGCCAGACAGCGTGATGATGAGGTGAGCGGCGACGAGCGCGGTCGGCAGCGCGGTCTCCCGCTCCAGGGGCGACGCCTTGTCGCTCTCCGGTATCGCGGACTCGTTGACGACCTCGACCGTCAGCCTCGCGGCCTGCCACGGTCCTGGCAGCGGCGTCGCGCGCACCGACACGGTCCCGGTCAGCGGCTCGCGGCAGCGCGTGACGCGCGCGCCGGCCGTCGTCCCGGTTTCCGTGCCGCCTGGGATGGTGAACCAGGTGACCGTAGCCCGGCGGTCGCCGTTGCCGTCGTCGTAACTGTTGCTGTCGCCGAGTAGCGCCTGGCTGGGGACGAGCACCGTGATCTCCTGCTCGACGGCCTCGTCCCAGCTGGCGGGGACCTCGGTGTCGTCAGCGGCGTGATCCGTCCGCCGGCGGTGCACCTGGAGGAACCGCACCATGACGTCCACCGTCGGCTGGCCCTCGTGCTCGAAGACGCATTCCGCCCGCAGCGCCGAACTCTCCGACGGGTCCGCCGCGGTGTAGCCCGGCGGCATCAGCACGCCGAACTGCCAGCGGCTGCGGTTCTTCTGCGCCGACGCCCGGTAGGGATACAGGATGTACCCCTCGTAGAGCACCGCGTCCGCGACCTTGCGCACTTCGTCGAGAGCCGGGTTGCCTTCCCCGCTCATAGCGTTCCCGCTCGCTCAGTGGTGTGGGACTGCGGGTTGGGCGACGGTGCTGACGTTCGTGCGGCGGCCGGGGGGTGGGATCCGGCCGCCGCGAGGAGGGCGGACAGGGTCGCGTCCCAGGTGGGCAGCGCGTGTTCCGCCTTGAAAGCCGATAGTGCGTCGAGGGTCTCGGTGGAGCAGCGCAGCCAGGCGCTGCCGGGGAAGTGCTCTGCTACGACGTCCTGCCAGACGGTGACCGGCATCTGGTAGCTCGCCTCGGCGCTCCACGGGATCAGCTCCACGTGCATCGAGTCCCCGTGAGCGGTGAACACCGTGCCGCTGAACAGCAGCAGCAGCGGGATCGTGCCGTCGTCGAGCCCCTGCAGGTAACGGGCGGAGGCGACCTCGAGATCGTAGGTGCACGGCACCTGAAGCTCGGTCTCGGTCACCGAGGAGAACCCGGGCACCATCGTCGAGACTGTGGCGAGCTGGATGGGCTTGACCGTCTCCGCCCAGCGCGAGGGGTCGCCGAACAGGTCGTTGAGCCGCCGTGCCTCCACGTCCGAGTACCTACGGCGGTGCGGCTCGATGCGCAGCTGGCAGCGCAGCGCGATGGCGTGGACGCGAACGCCGGTGCTCTCCGTGATGTGCAGTGCGAACGACAGCGTCGGCGTCGCGGCGTAGCGGGCCGCGCGGGCCCCGGTGCAGACAAAGGTCAGGTCGGCCATCGTTAAGCCTCCGTCTTGTTCAGCGGCTTCGCGCGCTGGCGGAGGCGGGCGAGCAGGTCCGTGAGGATGCGCCGCACCTCAGCCCCGCCGTCGAAGCCGTGCCAGTCCAGCCGCAGCGCGCCTGCCAGCGAGTAGCAGACGTCGATGGGGACGAGGAACGTCTCGATGTCTTCCGCCTCGCGGGGGCCGCCGCCGATGACCAGGATCGCCTCCACGTCCGGGGCCAGGGCTCGCAGCAGCGGGTGCGCGGCGGCGAGCTTGTCCCAGGCCGCGAGGTCAAGCTCGCATTCGGTCACCCCGGCAGGGCTCGGGTAGCTCGCGATCACCCGGCCCAGCGCCGAGTTGGCGAAGAAGAACGCGATCGAAACGGGGATCTGCAGCTGCGCCCATTCGGCGTCGGTCAGCGGAGCCAGCGGGTCGCGGAGCACCCGGTCGGGCACCGTCCGGTAGCGGCCGCCGGGCCGGGTGAACAGGAGCGCGCACGCCCGGCACGCGCAGCCGATCGACCGCCGCTGCAGGTCCACCAGGTGCGCGTGCTCGTGGCCGAGCACTTCCCCGCACAGCTCGCATTGCTCGTTCGCCGCGCCGGCCGCGGTGCTCGAGGCTGACCGCGGCGGGCGGGCGAACCGGCGAAGACCGCCGGCGGACGGCCCGCTGGGGGTGGTCAGCGGACCGGTGACTGTCATAGCACCCCTGCCGGGCGGTGGGTGATCTGCAGCAGCGGCGCCTCGCGCGGCGCGAAGCGCACGCCCGTGATCTCCGGCGCGGCGTCGGTAACGGCCTGCTCGATGTCGCCGGTCGCCGAGCCGCAGCCGTGGCCAAGGCGGACCTCCACCACGCCGGCGTCATCGATGCCGAGGAACTCAGTGCCTACCCCGAGGCGGCCAAGCGCCCGCCTGACCCTAGTGCTCGTGTCGAGCGGGTGCAGGTCGTGGACGAGGAGCAGGCTCTCCACGAGCGGGTCGGCTATCAGCAGCGCCTGCAGCCGCTGCGCCGTGTTGCTGCCATCAGTGTTGCTGGCATCAGCGCCGATCGTCCGCATGATCGTCTCAAGCCCCGCACCGTAAAGGCGGACGAGGCAGGTGACGAGTTCCTCGGCGACGCCGGCCGCCTCCGGGCCCGCGCGGGCCCGGAGTTCGGCCAGCAGCGCCTCGACACGCGCCCCGGCTTCCCGGGCGTCGGCCGCATCTGTCATGTCAGATCGCCAGCGTGATGCCGGTGGGCGAGTGCGTCGTGTTGAGCACCCGGCCGTCGCCGAGGTACATGTGCACGCCGCAGGGCAGGCACGGGTCGAAGCTGCGCACCGCCCGCATGATGTCAATGCCCTTGAAGCGCTCCGGCGGGTTCTCCTCGAAGATCGGGGTGTTCTGCACCGCGTCCTCGTAGGGGCCCGGCGTCCCGTACACATCCCGGACGGACCCGTTCCACGGGGTCGGCGGGTATGGGTGGTAGTTCGCGATCTTCCCGCCCTTGACCACCATGTGGTGCGACAGCACGCCCCGCACTGCCTCGGTGAAGCCGCAGCTCACGGCCTCGTCAGGCACGCTGAACGACTCCCAGGTCTTGGTCCGCCCGGCCCGCACTTCCGAAAGCGCCTGCTCGATGAAGTACAGCGCGAGCGCGGCGGAGTACGCCTGGAAGTATGTCCTGGCGCGGTCCCGCTCGATCGCGTTGGACAGCGGCTTGCCCTCCTTGTCGGTCGGCGGCGTCCACTCGAACGTCGCCTCAGGCCGCGACACGGTGCGGGGCAGGTTGATCTGTACGCTGTGCCCGGTGGACTTCACGTAACCGCAGTCCACGAAGCCGGCCAGCGCCGTGGACCAGAGCCGGGCGATGGGGCCGCCGCCGGTGTCGAGCGGCAGGTAGTCCTTGCCGTCGAACCAGCGCGGCGACATGGTCCAGCTGTACTTGTCGTCGAAGTCGCGCTTGGCGGGGCGCGGGATCGTGTGCTGGTTCCAGGGGTGCCTGCGGTCGACCGGGTTGCCGAGCGGGTCATGCGTAACGAACATCTCCTGGTCTTCCCAGTCCTCGTAGAACGAGTGGCCGAGCAGGATCCTGATGCCCAGGTTGATGTCGACCAGGCTGGTCGTGACGAGCTTGCCGTCGATCACGACGCCCGGCGTGACGAACATCTTGCGGCCCCAGTCCTCCATGTTGCGGTAGGTGAAGTCGCAGTACTCCGGGTTGTTCAGGCTGCCCCAGCAGCCGAGCAGCACCCGCCTGCGGCCGACCTCCTCGTACCCGGGCAGCGCCTCGTAGAAGAAGTCGAACAGGTCGTCGTGCATCGGCACCACGCGCTTCATGAACTCCACGTAGCGCATCAGCCGGGTGAGGTAGTCGGTGAAGAGCTGCACGGTGGCGACCGTGCCCACGCCGCCCGGGTACAACGTGGACGGGTGCACGTGGCGCCCCTCCATGAGGCAGAACATCTCGCGTGTCGACCGCGACACCTGCAGTGCCTCGCGGTAGAACTCGCCCTCGAGCGGGTTCAGCGAGCGCATGATGTCGCCGATGGTGCGGTAGCCGTGCACGCCGGCGTGCGGTGCTTGGGTCGTGTTCGCGCGCTCAAGCACGCCTGGGTTGGTTTCGCCGACCATCTTTTCGCAGAAGTCAACGCCGACCAGGTTCTCCTGGAAGATGTTGTGGTCGAACATGTACTCCGCGGCTTCGCCGAGGTTAATGATCCACTCGCCCAGATGCGGCGGCCGGACCCCATAGGCCATGTTCTGGTTGTAGACCGAGCAGGTCGCGTGGTTGTCACCGCAGATGCCGCAGATGCGGCTGGTGATGAAGTGCGCGTCGCGCGGGTCCTTGCCCTTCATGAAGATGCTGTAGCCGCGGAAGATCGACGAGGTGCTGTGGCACTCGGCGACGCGCTTGGCGGCGAAGTCGATCTTCGTGTAGATGCCGAGGCTGCCCACGATCCTAGTGATCGGGTCCCACGACATCTCGACGAGGTTGGTGTCCTTGGTGGACGGCTTGCTCTGCTCCGTCGCTGTCATCTGAGATCACCACGTCTTCTGATAGCCAGTGAGCAGTTCGCTGCTCTTGACCCGCCACTTCGGTTCCTTGTCCGCCGTGCGCGCGGTGAAGCCGCGCAGCGTGCGGATGACCGTGCCGTACATCCCGCTGGCGCTGGTGGACACCCGGGCGCCCGGCGGCTCGTCCATGAACGGCATGAACTTGTCGGGGAAGCCGGGCATGGTGCAGGCGATGCAGATGCCGCCCACATTGGGGCAGCCACCGACCCCGTTGATCCAGCCCCGCTTGGGGACGTTGCACTTGACGACCGGGCCCCAGCAGCCCAGCTTGACCAGGCACTCGGGGGTGCCG
>Ga0310811_10011754_pt1 | contig 11367 bp, 8 predicted proteins | sample YCmetagenome_FD_207642 | JGI IMG/M metagenome (GOLD analysis project Ga0310811, IMG submission 207642) | Soil microbial communities from experimental microcosm in Duke University, North Carolina, United States - YC | ecosystem: Engineered > Artificial ecosystem > Soil microcosm > Unclassified ... | reverse complement strand
CTTCACACACAAATTCTCAGACAGATCAACGCTGACAATACAATCGTACTTTGATCGCACCTGGAGAACAACACCTAATTCTTCAAATCGTTTTATCTATCAACTTAATACATACGACCTCGATATTCAACATCGTTTTCCCGTTGGTAATAAACAAAGTATACTATGGGGTTGCGGCTATAGGTTGCAGAAGGATCTGACTGCAAACTCCTTCACACCACTTAATCGATCTATGCCACTTTACAGTGGATTCATTCAAGACGAAATTGATGTTGTAACTGACTTGCTTAAACTAACCATTGGAAGTAAATTTTTACACAACGTTTTCACCGGCTTCGAAACTCAGCCCACTGCGCGCCTTGCACTGACACTAAACAATAAAAATACAATCTGGGCATCGGCGTCACGTGCTGTGCGTATTCCTACACGCTTTGATCATGACATTACAACAACATCAATATTCGGTTCAGAAAAAGTTAATGCCTATGAACTGGGTTATCGCGTGAGGCCCGTTGATCGGTTATCTCTTTCACTGGCTACTTTCTACAATCAATACAATCATCTTCGAAGTCTTGATTCAACGTCAAATGCTTCACAGCCTGTAGTACTGGCCAACTCACAGCAAGCTCGGTCGTGGGGTGTAGAATTCTCAGGCAATTTTCAAGCAACAGCGTGGTGGCGTTTACGTGGTGGCTATACTTATTTTGAAAAGAAAATCAGGCCAACCAACGCTAAAGTATTTCCGATAAGCGAAGCCTTCGAAGGTGTTGATCCTGCACATCAATTTATGTTTCAATCCATAATGGATTTACTGAAAGATGTTCAATTAGATATTGTTGGTCGATATATAGATATGTTACCGGCGGTACCACCAACGGTTCCTGGTGTTCCTGCCTATTTTACTTTTGATGTGCGTTTTGCATGGCGATTCAAGTCTCTTGAATTTTCTGTTGTAGGTCAAAATTTACTAAAAGATCAACACTCAGAAGTTGGTCCTTCACGAATACCCAGAAGTGTATATGGAAAAATAACATGTAGATTATAGAATGATAACGCGCCGATATATATTTACGCTCTTCCTGCTGATAGGCATTGTATTCCTTTCACCTGCTCAGTTATCTGGCCCCTCACAAGAGTACCAGGTAAAGGCTGTCTTCTTATTCAACTTCGCACAATTTGTTGAGTGGTCTCCCAGTACATTTCCTGAAACAGAAACGCCAATGGTAATTGGTGTTTTAGGCGAAGATCCTTTCGGCACTTACCTGGACGAAACAGTGCATGGTGAGAAAATAAATAATCACGCTCTGATTGTTCAACGTTATAAAAAAGTTGAAGACGTAAAAAAATGTCATATTCTTTTTATCAACTACAAGAAGAAAGACCAGATAAAGCAAGCACTGTCAGCTTTAAAAGTAAAGGATATTCTCACGGTGAGTGACGCATCAAATTTTGCTCAGTTGGGAGGAGTGATCGGATTCTTTACAGAGGAAGGTAAGATCCGCATTCGGGTAAATCTTGAAGTTGCTAAAAACTCTGAGCTCTCCATTAGTTCGAAATTACTCAGGGTTGCCGAAATAGTTAAATCAGAGAATAATTAAAAATAGTTAATCATGCTGCTGAAGGACACACCCATACGACATAAGCTGATGAGAGCTATTCTTCTCACAAGCAGTGCTGTGTTGCTGATCACATGCTCCTTCTATTTTGCTTATGAATTTTTTACCTTTCGAAATACATCCATACGTCAGCTCTCTATTCTGGGAGAAATTATTGCTACCAACAGTACAGCAGCAATGGCATTTGATAGTCGTGAAGACGCAAATGAAATACTTTCTGCGCTTAAAGCAGAGCCTCATATTGTAGCGGCTATACTTTATGACAAAGAGGGCAATCCGTTTTCAAATTATCCTTTGAGTGCAAAGACAACTACAGTTTTATCGAAATCAGATTTTGAGGAGCGCTATAGTTTTGAAGAGTCTTATCTTGTAGGTTTTCAACCTGTAATCCAGGGAAACAAACGTCTCGGAACATTGTATCTTAAGTCTGATATGGGAGCCATGTATGAACGAATTCGTCTATACGGAATCATGGCCGTTATTGTGACAATCATTTCTTTTCTGGTAGCCTACTTTCTTTCTAAGAATTTACAGAAAAGTATCTCGAAGCCTATTTTGGCACTAGCCGAAATTTCACAAGCCATTGCCAAGCGTAACGATTATTCTGTACGTGCAACGAAATTGGGTGAAGATGAAATTGGTTTGCTAACAGATGCTTTTAATCAAATGCTGGAACAAATTCATACGCAAAATCAGGAGATTCAATTGTTCAACAAAAACCTTGAATTGAAAATTAAAGAAAGAACTTACGAACTGGAAATTGCAAATAAAGAGCTGGAAGCATTTTCTTATTCTGTCTCGCATGACTTACGTGCACCACTCAGATCTATTGATGGCTACTCCAGAATACTCATTGAAGACTATGGTGATAAAATTGACGATGAAGGAAAGCGTACGTTGCAGATAATAGTGAAGAATGCTTTAAAGATGGGCTACCTGATTGACGACCTTCTTGCATTCTCACGATTGGGAAAACAAAACGTCACAAAAATTTTGCTCGACATGAACGCAATAGCTCAGCGGGTAACAGAAGAAATGGTTGCACAGAATTACAAGACAAGCGAAGTTACCATAGAACCTTTATTAAGCACCAAAGGCGATAGCAGTATGCTGCGGCAGGTGATGACAAATTTGATTTCGAACGCATTAAAATATTCCACAAAAAAAGAAAAGCCGGTTATTACAATCGGATCATACCATGAAAACGATTATGATATTTTCTATGTAAAAGATAACGGTGCGGGATTTGATATGAAATATTATGATAAGTTGTTTGGAGTTTTTCAACGACTGCATAGCCCCAGCGAATTTGAAGGCACAGGTGTTGGTCTGGCGCTCGTACATCGAATTATCACCAAGCACGGTGGCAAAGTGTGGGCAGAAGGAAAAGTAAATGAAGGCGCCACGTTTTATTTTTCATTACCTGTTTTTTGAGACTTAAACTAAATATAATAATATGACTAACTCCATTCATGACGTAGATGTATTGCTGGTTGAAGACAACCCCGACGATGCAGGGCTTGTAATTCGTGAGCTAAAAAAAATTAATTTAGGAAATAGCCTTTATCATCTTTCTGATGGAGCTGAAGCCCTGGATTTTATATTTGGCAGAGGCGAATTTTCGGAAAGAAAAGTTGAAGATAAACCAAAAGTAATTTTACTCGATCTTAAAATGCCAAAAGTTGATGGCCTTGAAGTGCTTCGTACAATCAGAGATGATGATCGGACAAAACTCATTCCTGTTGTTGTAATGACTTCTTCCAGAGAAGAACAAGACATCATCAGAAGTTATAGTTTAGGTGTGAATGCGTATGTAGTGAAGCCCGTTGGCTTCGATAATTTTTCAAAGGCCGTTGCAGAGTTAGGCATGTTCTGGATATTGGTGAATCAATCTCCGAGGTGATATTGTAAGTTTGAGGCACAAATCCAGGAACACAATTATGGTTCTGGTCTGTGAGGACACAGACCAGGAATAGAGGACACACAAGGAATAGGATGTCAGTGAGAACACAGATCTTGGAACGAAACTATGTTTTGCATTTGCTAGTGCTACTATTTTTTACGAACGTAAATTTTCTCGTTAGGAATAGCGATTGTAAACTTAGTCCAGAGTCCGTTTTCTGAATCGACATAGATCTCACCGTAAAGACGATCCACTGCTTCTTTAACAATGTAAAGTCCAAGCCCTGAGCCTTGTGAACGATCTGTTGCACGAAAGAACATTTCGAATATGCGACTTAAATATTGTTTGGCGATACCAATGCCGTTATCAAACACGGTGAGTTTCCAAACCGTTTTTCCTTTTTCAACTTCAATCTTTATTGTATGATTTTCCTTTCTGATATCGCGATACTTGACCGCGTTACTAATCAGGTTGCCTATAACAATCTTGAGGCGGTTAGGATCACTCACCACAGTTGTATCGTTCTTTATATTGAGTTCGGTGTTCATAGATTCCATGCCGGGCAGAAACTTCACATCAATTAGACAATTTTGTATCAGGTCAAATAAATTAACTTCCTCATACAAAATATCCATGCTCGAATTTTGTGAGTATTGAATCAGATTTTTGATTACATCTTCTAATTTTTTAATACTTGCTTCAACAAGGTTGATATGGTCATTGATATCGTCCTGCTTGTTTTGAATGCGCATTAGATTGATGAGGCCCATGACAGATTTCAATGGCGCAATCAAATCGTGTGATGCGCTGTAGACAAAAGCATCCAGTTCTTTGATGGTTTTATTAAGCTGAAGAATTGTTTCGTTTAGTTTTTCAGTGCGATGCTGCACTGTTTTCTCGAGTGACTCATTAAGTGTCTGAAGATTTTTCTTAGCTTCAGATAATAGGAAATTCTGCCCCGTAATTGTTTCCTGTTGTGCGCCCATTTCTTCATTCTGTGCTTTCAGTTCTTCATTTTGTGAGGCGAGATCGTCATTTTGCCTTTTTATTTCCTGACTTTGCACAGCCACTAAATGTTCGAGTATTTTTTTTCTTTGTCTGAGATTATATAAACGATACTTATAAAAGCTAAATGCCATCAGGCAAAAAATAACGAAGAGTGCTATGCGAAAATAGAATGTCTTCCACCACACTGTTTGGATGATTAACGTAATGCTTTTTTCCGGCCCCCATGTTTGTCCATTTAATGAAGCTTTTACAGAGAGTTTATAATCGTCCGGATCAAGATTTGTAAACGTTACGCTGTGATCTTTGCCTGCTGTCTGCCAGTCATTGTTAAAACCTTCAAGTTTGTATTGATAAATTATTTTCTCTGGTGATAGAAAATTGAAAGCCGAAAAGTGAAACGTTATCAGTCGTGAACTGGCGTGTGATAACACCATGTTTGTAGTTTCGGTAATACTCTTTTTTAATGATGCACTTCCCGGCTTTATTTGTTCATTAAAAATCTGGAAACCTGTAAACACTACAGCGAGTGAATTTTCATTGGGTTTAATTTTTTGTGGTTTGAAAACATTAAAACCTTTCGTACCTCCAAATATCAGATAGCCATCACGAGTTTGTAAAGAGGCACTTCGATTGAAAATAATTCCCTGAACACCAAAGTGAGAATCTAATACTGTGATACTGGTATCGGCCTCGTTAAAATGTACGAGGCCCTGGTTAGTGCCAAGCCATAAGCTTCCGGGCCTGTCTCTTTCAAGAGCCAGCACAGAATTATCAGGCAGCCCATCTCTTTCATCAAGAATTGAGAAGGCACCTGATATAGAATTATATTGACATAACCCGCTACCATAAGTTCCAATCCAAATCTTATCATTGTCTTCAAGTAAAGCCTTTACTCTTAAATCAGGAATTGCGTGGCCATACTTATCAGTACCCTTAACTTGAATGATAGAATCTGTCGTTGGATTATAGCGCATTAGTGTTCCATAAGATCCTATCCAAAGCATATTATCCAACGTGATTAAAATAGTTTGTGCCGGGAGATCTATAAAAAGTTTATTAATTTTTCCACCGAGAGGATTTTCAATATGATTAAACACATGAGTTTTCGTGTCGAATCTGTTCACACCTCTGTCAGTGCCCAACCACAAATACCCGCTTGCATCTTTCTGGATAGACCACACGGTATTTTGAACGATTGTTGTTTTATCATCGGGATTATGAAGAAATTGTTTCCATTCTCCATGAGCACCCAAATAGATAAGTCCATAATGAAAAGTGCCTATCCACAGATCGTCGCCATCAACTAATAAAGAAGTAATAACGCTTACATGTTTCAAAGGGGCAGGTAACTCATAACGATGAATAATTCCATTTTTTAAAAAGTGAAGTCCTCCGCCATCAGTACCAACCCAAATCTTTCCATCAGGCGCTTCAGCAAGGGACGAGACTTCATTGTATCGTAATGAATTCTCCTGGAGTGTTTCACGCTTATACAATTGAAATTGGATAGGAGGGATTTCATAATAGCTGACACCGCTGTTATAGGTACCCAACCAAATATTTCCCGTTGGTTCTATAAAAATAGTACGAATGGTGTTGCCACCTAAACTGCGATCATCAACTTCGGAGTGGAGATAGAAACAAGATTTATCCTTGTCAGGTCTTAAAATATTTAATCCGCCGCCATCTGTTCCTATCCACAAGCAATTGCTATCATCTTTGCCTAATGACCAGACGTTGTCATTGTTTGTGCCACCATTTAGTTTGTTGTAATACCTAGTATTTTTTGTGTCCCGATCTATCTTACCAAGTCCATGTCCTTCCGTTCCAAACCATATTGTATGATGGTCGATTAAAATTGCACGAACTGTGGATTGATCATGCGCAGTTGAGATCTTATGGTTTTGCAGATTAAGAATCTTTAAACCCTTGAAGGTTCCCAGAACTAAACTATCACCTGCCAGCTTCAGCGTCCATACTATTTCATTTTTAAGTTCAGGCTCTTTAACATCAAAAACTTTTTGCAATGATAAATCGAGGTAGCGCAAGCCACCCACAGTGCAGGCGAGCCATAAGCGATTTCTTTTTTTGTCTAATGCGGCGTTGGCATAGATTGTACCGGGAGGATTACTGGTTTTATAAACCTTAAAACGTTCTAACGATCGATCAAAATAATTAATACCCGATACTGTGCCTACCCATAAATTACCAGTGGCCTGCTCTTCTTCAATAAAATGCACAACGTTGTGACTCAGGCTTGTTGAATCATCAGGGTCATGACGGTAAGTTTTGAATTCATTGCCATCAAATCTGCTTAAACCACCTTCGGTTGCAATCCAAACAAAACCATGAGAGTCACGAAGAATACAATTGATGGTAGGTTGCGGTAAACCCTCTTCCGTAGAAATTCTCTTAAAGAACAATTGCTTTGTGGCAGAGTCAAGGAGTTGAGCCCTGCATGATAGCGTTAATGTTGCTATCAAAAGGAGCAGCAGGATTAGTTTGTTTTGAACCGCAATTTTTTTCACAGGTTGTTTAGCCAATGCATATAAGTTAATCAAAGATTTTTTATTTAATGATAATTTTATCCAGATTTAAACGAAACCGGAAACTATGCACATTGAGGGTATGAAAGATTGGAGAAGGAGGGGGCTCTCCAATTTTACTTTAGAATACATTTTCCCTTTACTGAAAATGTTTAGTCAGACTCCGGTTGAGGAAATGCGGGAATAGAGTTAAAAATATTTAGTAATAATTTCTTCAAGCATCACCTTTGTTAGCGGTTTGGTTTTAAAGTCAGTTGTAATATTTACTGCTTTTATTTGGTCGTCCGGATTTTCAGAAGTTGTAAGCATGATTATTATAACCTGGTGCTGCAGACTCTTATCCAGCATGTTATATTCGTTAAGAAATTCCCAGCCGTTCATTCCTGGCATATTGATGTCCAAAAATATGAGGTCAGGACTTATAGCTGGTTTGGATTTTAAATATTCAAGAGCAACCGATGCTGATTGCATAATGATAACATTCTCGGCAGCGTCGCATTTTTTTATCACCCGCTCATGAAAGAAATTATCATCAGGGTTGTCATCAATCAACATTATACAGTTTAACTTTTTAATCATATGGTTAAGTAAGGTATAGTAAAATTAACGGTAGTTCCTTTTCCTGGTGCTGATTCCACCCAAATTTCTCCCTGGTGTAATTCAACAATTTTTTTGCAGTTGGCAAGCCCAATGCCATTTCCTTCATACTCTGTGCTGTTGTTAAGGCGTTGAAAAATTTCAAAGATCTTTCCGAAATGAGCAGGCGAAATTCCGATGCCATTATCTTTCACTGAGAATAGCCATTTATCATCTATCTTCTTTGAAGTGATCTGAACTTCTGGTCGGTTACTTTTATTTTGAAACTTGATTGCGTTCGTTATAAGATTCTGAAATAGCTGGCTCATTTCAGTTTCATATAAATTGAGACTGGGCATTTCCTCTATATGAATAACAGCACCTGATTTTTCTATCATAGTTTCAAGATCTGAGATCACATGCATAATTAAATTTTTGCAATCTACAGGGGTAAGTATGCGGTCACGACCCAAACGCGAAAAATCTAAAAGTGATTTTACGAGCGTGCTCATTCTTTTAGTTGCATTCTTTGTAGCGTGAATGTATTTAAATGCCTGATCATCCAATTGATCTATATAATCTTCCTCAAAGATCTGCATGTAGTTTGAAACGGTACGGAGAGGTTCTTGCAAATCATGCGAAGCCAGATAGGCAAATTGTTCCAGCTCCTTATTTTTAACTTCAAGTTCCACCTGCTTCTTAAGCGTAATCTCTTGCAACTTTCGTTCGGTAATGTCAATGATGGAAGCAAGCACTAACTGTCCTTCAGCAGTTTCAATAGGGTTCAATCCAATTTCAACCTGAACCTCAGTGCCATTTTTTCTCCTCGCGAATAAATCACGACCAGTGCCCATAGAACGTGTCTGAGGTTTTTTAAAAAACGAATTTCTGTGACCAGTGTGATGCTTGCTGAATCGTTCAGGGAGAAGTATCTCAAGCTTATTTCCAATCAGTTCGTCTCGCTCATAGCCAAAAAGAGATTCGGTTTGCTTGTTCACCAGCGTAATCACGCCTTCATGATTAACAAGTATCATGGCATTGGGCGCAGACTCTACAACAAGCCTGAATCGTTCTTCACCTTTCTTGCGTTCTGTAATATCGATAATAGATGCCAGCACCATTTGTCCATCCGCGGCTTCAATAGGATTTAAACCAATTTCAACCTGTATCTCTGTTCCGTTTTTTCTTTTTGCAAACAGATCACGGCCGGTACCCATAGAACGTGTTTGAGGTGTTTTAAAAAACGAATTTCTATGATCTGGATGATGCTTGCTAAATCGTTCAGGTAAAAGTATTTCAAGTTTGTGTCCAATCAGTTCATTCCGGTTATAACCAAAGAGCATTTCGGTTTGCTTGTTGACCAATGTGATAACACCCTCATGGTTAACAAGCACCATGGCGTTAGGAGCTGATTCTACCACAAGCTTAAATCGTTCTTCCGCTTTTTTTCGTTCTGTAATGTCAATGATAGAAGCTAAAACCATAGTTCCATCAACCGTCACAACAGGATTTAATCCAATCTCGATTGGAAATTCCGTCTTGTCTTTTCGCAGGGCAAAGAGTTCTCTGCCTGCACCCATTGAACGCACACTTGGCTGTGTGAAAAACATGTTTCGAAAGCCAGGATGATTTTCACTATAACGTTGGGGGATAAGCATCTCTACCAATTGTCCAATAAGTTCAATGCGCGTGTAACCAAATAATTTCTCTGTTTGATTATTGACATAGGCTATTTTGCCCTCTTTGTTTACTAACACTATAGCATTCGGAGAAGACTCTACAATAAGCTGAAAAGTAAGTTCTGAATGTTTAAGTTGTTCCATGAATGTGTTATGAAGTATTTACGTATACCTGTTATTAATTTTAGTTAAGGTTAGCCACTTCGGGCAATTAGAATTTTAATTTTAGCCGACAAAGTATAGCACGCAGTTGGAACAAATTGATTGGGGTAGTCTATATGAAATTTTAAACAAACTGGCTTCATAAGAAAGAGGGAATTGGAAGTGAAAACCCATCCTTCCACCTTGTAAGGGTGTGGGATGGGCTCCTGCTTTGAAGGTAGTTTTTTTTGATATCAAATCAAAAAAATAGAGATTAAAGAACTTCAGATTATAGGTACTTGAATTACTGAATGTTAAATAGTGTGTAATGCCTGAAATCGGCTTATAGTGCTTAGTGAATTATACTTCCCTGGAATAAAGAATAATGCCAGAACATTTTAATAAATTGATATTGTCGACAATAATCAACGTCAATGCAATCTAACGCCACCACACCCGAGGAATACCTGGCGAGCCTTCCTGAAGATAGAAAAAAAGCCATGCGTGAATTACGAGATGCCGTTATAAAAAATCTTCCATCGGGTTTTGTTGAAGTTATGAGTTATGGCATGCTTGGTTATGTTGTTCCGCATGCACTTTATCCAGATGGATATCATTGTGATCCTGCCTTGCCGCTGCCATTTATGGGTATAGCCTCACAAAAGAATTTCATAGCCGTTTACCACATGGGCATCTATGTTGATGATGACTTGCTGAAATGGTTTACAGCAGCTTATAATAAGCAGATCAAAACAAAATTGGATATGGGTAAAAGTTGTATCCGTTTTAAGAAAATTGATCAGATCCCATTTCAACTAATAGGAGAGTTGGCTTCAAAAATTACTCTGAAGAAATGGATTGCCATGTATGAAAAGAATCTGAAGCGATAATGATAGTTAGAGAACGCCCTTCTGGAATATGATTTATTATTGTTTAAATAAAATCTATTCCAGATCCGTCTCACATTCTTCGGCTTGACATTCCTTGATCTGCGTTCTTACAAACAGAAATGCATGACGACAAAGTATTTCTTAACACTAGCACCAGTGTACTTAATGAAATGATGAGAAATTTGATAAACTACCTCGCCATTTTTATAACCCGTTAGAAATCTTTTTCTCCTTTATAAACTCGGTGTATGAATATAGAATAGGAATGATGACCATTATAAATACGATTACTCCCAAAGAAATAAGAAGCCATGAAAACCTTATAACAAGCGACAAAATAATGATCACGCAACCACCAACCATCCAAACCAGGCCACTTAATTTGTGAGTCTTTCTCCACACAGTTTCATTTCCCAGCGTCCATGGAGTACGAATGCCCATAAAATAGTTTGGTCTTAAGGTTTGAAAATAATTACCAAGCAATGCTATCATTCCGCCAACAAGTGTAATTACAATGCTGGGATCTTTTGCACTTCCTGCATTACTTAAATAAACCAGGTAGGTTAGTACCAGGGATATAAACAAACCCATTATAAATCGAATGGAATAGTATTTTCCTCCCATTTGTTCAACCCTTCTGTTGCTATCAAATCTTGGGAGAATTAGCATCAACAGGTAACTTAAAATTCCAAGGAGTGGAATAAATAGGAGTGCAGTCTTACTGGCCCAACCATTAGGTTGTCCGTCCAGGCCAAAATGTATAGCGACAGTATCAGGCAGATTGCTCCATACCAGGAGAAGGTAAACATAAGGCAATGCAAGCAATAGCCACAATAGAAATTCTTTGATGAACCTGTTCATAAGATTACTTTTTAAGCTTTAGAAAATAGGCTAAGATGTCGTCAATAACAGTTGTGTTTATAGAGTAGAGTACATACTGTCCCTGTTTAATCGTGGAAACCAGGTCGGCACGTTTTAGTTTGTCGAGGTGGTGAGATATGCTTGGAG
>Ga0310811_10011753_pt1 | contig 11368 bp, 11 predicted proteins | sample YCmetagenome_FD_207642 | JGI IMG/M metagenome (GOLD analysis project Ga0310811, IMG submission 207642) | Soil microbial communities from experimental microcosm in Duke University, North Carolina, United States - YC | ecosystem: Engineered > Artificial ecosystem > Soil microcosm > Unclassified ... | reverse complement strand
TCGGTGCGGCGCACCAGCGCCCGCACGTGATGGCCCTGCTCGAGCAGGGTCTTCGCGGCGTATCCGCCGGTCTTGCCGGACGCGCCGGTGATCAGGAAGTTGCTCGCCATCATGGTTCCCTTCGGGCCGGGTTCTCGGCTGCGGTAGGTACAACCACAGAATATGAGGGCATATGCCCATAGTGATTATGGGCACATACCCGTACTTGCCGGCATGCCCGGTCGGCCACCGGCGTTGACGCCTGCACGGACGCGCAAGGGAGGTACCGGGATGCACGCGGCCAAGTCGGCAGTGCAGGAGTGTTACGCCACGGCGGCCCGTAAGGCGTCGCGGCGGTTGACAGCGCTCTACGACGGCATCTTGACGCCCGCCGGTCTCCGCTCGACGCAGTACGCGATCCTCAGCCAGCTCGCCGTCGGCGGCCCAGCCACGATCAACGAGCTGGCACACGTGCTGGTGCTGGACCGCTCGGGACTCGGGCATTCACTGCGCCCGCTGCAGCGCGACGGCCTCATCCGTCTAGACAAGGACGCGAACGACCGGCGCAGCGTCAACATCACCCTCACCGACGAGGGGCGACGGAAGTTCGAGAAAGCGTACGAGCTGTGGCAGACAGCGCAGGAGCAGGTCGTCGCGGTGCTCGGCCTGGCGACAGGCGCCAAGCTTCGCGACCAGCTCAACACGGTGGCGGAGGACGACCGGCTGAGCCTTCCGCCCGACACCCGCGACGTCAGCTAGGACAGGTTGTCCGGGACGCGAACGTTCACGGACGACGCACCGGCGACATGAGGGACGGCTGCGAGTCCGGGGCAGTCGTCAATCGATCGTCCATCGCGCCTGGGTTACCTCCGGACGTGACTTCCGCCCCGATGCTGGACGCGCTCGGGCGGCGCGGTACCCACTCCCGAGTACGACGTCGTCGCCCCCCGGGGAGGAGTCTGCCCACCCACGACAGCGTTGCATCGATTAAAGATCTTTCGGGATTTGAGTGATGGCACTAGAGGCGTAGGCCGGTATGGGCCAGGAAGTTGAAGCAAAGGTCGTAGCTGCTGCCGATGCGGTGCAGTCCGGCGTGTGCGGCGGTGTCGGCTTCGTCGATGTGTTCGGGGCAGAGATTGGCCAGTTCGGTTGCTTTGAGGTTGCCCAGACCAGTTCGATCGGGTTGAGGTCGTGGGCGTAGCCGGGCAGCTGTTCCACGACGAGCCAGTGTTGTTGGGTGGCCAGCCACTGCTGCATGTCCTTGGATCGGTGCGCCGACAGCCCGTCCCAGATCAGCGTGACCGGTCCGGGCAGGTGCCGGCGCAGTTCGGTGAGGAACGCGATGAGGCTCTCGGTGTTGTAGCTGCCCGGCTTCGTTTGGAAGGGTCCGTTGCGTTGAGCGTTGCCCTGGTCGGGCAGGCTAGACCGGTGAGGTTCTCGAACCGGCGGCGTCCGGCCCTGCCACCACGGTCAGCGTTCGGCGGGTTCCGGTTCCCACCGGAGGTCATCGTGGTCGCCGTCCGGCTGTACCTGCGCTACAACCTCTCCTACCGCGACGTTGAAGAACTCCTGATCGAGCGCGGTGTCGAGGTCGACCACGTCACGGTCTTGCGGTGGGTACAGCGGTTCACGCCGCTGTCGGCCGACGCGGCCAGGTTCTGCAGGCATGCGCCTGGTGGCAGGTGGTTCGTCGACGAGACTTAGCCTCGATCCACCGACCAACGGTGACGTCGGGAGACGAGAGGGTATGAGAAATGCCCTCTGACCTGGAAGGATGGGAGTTCTCTACGCTTCCATCACTCCGGTCGAGAGGGCATCTCGTAGGTGCGATTGTTGCATGCTCGCCGCGCGGTGGACGCGGTGTTCGACGAGGCGAATCTCGTGTCGTGTGCCGGGCTGGTCCCGGTGATGGGGCTGGCCGAACAGGTCGATCTGGCCGGGCTGGTCGCGGCCCGGGTCCGGCCGGACCTGTCCACGGGGTCGAACCCGGGCGCCAAGGCCGCCGCGGTCGTGGCCGGGATGGCTGCTGGCGCGGACAGCATCGACGACCTGGACGTGTTGCGGCACGGCGGGATGGCCACGCTGTTCGCAGGGGTGTACGCGCCCTCGACGCTGGGTTCGTTCCTGCGGTTCTTCACCTGGGGCCACGCCCTGCAGTTGGAGGCCGCGGCCCGGGACCTGCTGACCGCCCTCGCCATGGTCACGCCGCTGCTGCCCGACGCGGCAAGGCAGGCGTACGTCGATGTGGATTCGTTGCTGCGCCGGGTCTACGGCCACGCCAAGCAGGGCGCAGCGTTCGGCCATGCCAAGGTCGGCGGCTACAGCGTGCGACTGCGTGGCCTGTCCCCGCTGGTGGCCACGATCAGCACCGCCGCGGCGGCGCCGGTGATCGCCACGACCCGGCTGCGTGGCGGCAACGCCGGCTCCGCCCGCGGCGCGGCATCCCTCGTACGCCAGGCGATCGCCACCGCGCGGGCGTGCGGCGCCACCGGCCGGATCCTGGTCCGCGCCGACTCGGCGTTCGGCTCCGGCCCGGTGGCCACCGCCTGCCGCAAGGCCGGGGTGAACTTCTCGCTCACCTTGCAGTCCAACCCGAAGCTCCGCGCCGCGATCGCCGGCATCGACGAGCAGGCGTGGACGCCGGTGCGCTACCCCGGTGCCGTCTACGACCCCGACACCGGATGCTGGATCTCCGAGGCCGAGGTCGCCGAAACCGTCTACACCGCGTTCGAGTCCAGCCGCCATAAGGTCACCGCCCGCCTCGTGGTGCGCCGGGTCAAGGAACGCAACCCCGCCCCCGAAGGCCAGGAGGAACTGTTCCCGCTGTGGCGGTATCACGCCTTCCTCACCGACACCACCGAATCCACCGTGGACGCTGATCTGACCCACCGCGGCCACGCCGTCGTCGAACAGGTCTTCGCTGACCTCATCGACGGACCCCTGGCGCACCTGCCCTCGGGCCGGTTCGCCGCCAACGCCGCCTGGCTGAGCCTGGCCGCGATGAGCCACAACCTGCTCCGCGCCGCCGGCTGCCTGACCAGCCCCCGCTACGCCACCGCCCGAGCCGCCACCATCCGCCGGCAACTGATCACCATCCCGGCCCGTCTGGCCCACCGAGCCCGCCGCCTCATCCTGCACCTGCCCGCCCACTGGCCCTGGCAACAGCCCTGGCAGACCCTCTTCGACCGAGTCCACGCACCACCCGCCACAGCCTGACCCGGACCAACCGCCCACACGGGCCCGACCACCGCCACGGAGCACGCCGAAGCGCCCGGCACGTCCATCACACCCACCGACCACCTCAATCAGCACACATCGATGCAACACCCGGCGACACGCACACCCCAGGGCCAATCGGTGGATCGAGGCTTAGTGCGCCGCGAGGCGCCTTGCTGTATTCCCAGTTCAGCTGGGAGGAACTCGGAGGGAGGTTCCTGGGTCTGATGGCTTACCTGAGGCCGAAAGGCTAGCGGGGACAAGAGCATGCCAGGAAACCAGCGGCCGTGCCCAGGCGTATGGGGCGGTGCGTTGGGGGACCCGCGTGATATGGCGAAAGCTGGATTGCCTGAAGCCCAATCTCCAGGAGACGCAACGTCTCGTCCGCCGGAACGACGCCTGAAACCGGCGCCGCGCCCTGTATCGGCTTCGTAGGTTGGCCGGTGCATCCTCCGGGGTGTGGAGCGATGCCCAGCGAGGGCATTCAAGGAGATGAGTGGGCCGCCTACGTCACGCTGTTACGTGCGGCAGGGACGAACGTGGGATCGCCTAATGGGCGCGAGCCCGATGGTGACGGAGTTCCCGTAGTAGTCGCAGGAGTCACGCCCTGCCAGGGAGGACGGGAAAGCCGTCCACACGGGCGAAGGGGAACAGGTGATCGGACACCGACGGCCGGGAGGTATGCGTAATGCAGAACGCCGAAACGGTACTGGGTGTCCTCCGTGAACGTGACCACACGCACGGCATAGATCACTGGAGAGCCGGATGCTCGGAAACGGGCCAGTCCGGTTCGGCGGGAGGCCGCACGGAAAAGGACCTGCACAGCAGGCACCTCGCCGTGCGGCCGACCCAGCCATCAAGGTGCATGGTGATTGGCGGTACGTGTACCGCGCCGTGGATCAGGACGGCCAGGTCCTCGACGTGCTCATCTCCACCCGCCGCGACGCCGCGACAGCACGTCGGTTCCTCCGCCGGGCGTTCGCCACGTTGAAAGTGAGACCCACCGAGGTCGTCACCGACGCGGCACCGGTGTACCCCGCGGTCCTCGACGAGCTGGTCCCGTCCGCGTGGCACCACGTCGAACGGCATGCCAACAACCGGATCGAGGCCGATCATAGTCAGTTGAAGCACCGGCTCAGACCGATGCGCGGCCTGCGGACCGAACGGACCGCACAGACGATCATCGCCGGACACGCCTTCATGCAGAACCTGCGCCGTGAACACTACGAACTCGGGGTCAACGCCCCGCGCGGGATGCGCATCGCCGCGGCGTTCACCGAGCTCGCCACCGCTATCTGAAGATCGGCCGCACTCGTCAAACGCGCCCTCCGATCGGCAAACGCAACAGCGCCCCGCCAACGGCGTCGTCCGTGGAAACGCTCACCGCGCGGGTCGCGGCCGGGTGTCCGAGCCGGGCCAGACGCATGGGCGCGTCCGCGTCCGGCACGGTCTCGGCTCGACGACCAGCCGCCCCTGAGCACCGATCCCCTGGTTCGGTGCCTTGTGCATCGCCCACACCTGGACAGCCATCCCGTCGGCCACGGCTCAGTCACCACGTACGAATCAGGACTCCGGCACGAGGGTCAGTGGTTCACGGTTGCCCGGGTACGTGATGGTTGGGCTGGTCGTCAGGGTCGCGCTGGCGCGCGTGGTGTAGATGACGTTGCCGGTGATGGAGTAGGTGGAATCGAGCGAGCTGCCGTAGCCGTAGATGAGGTAGGCGCTGCGGTTGTTGTAGATGGTGTTGTTGTAGATCTGGGCTCTGGCCGGCCGGTCGGAGTGCAGGTAGATCTGGTACCGCGTGTTGCCGGCGATCACGTTGTTGCGCACCACGGCGTCGCCGAAGCTGAACTGGCACGGCAGGATGCCGTCGCCGTTGTCGTGGGTGAAGTACTGGATGACGTGCCGGGTGGTGCCCTTGTCCGGGTCGATGCCGTTGGAGTCGGCACCGCCGGCCTTCTGCTGCGTCTGGTACACCTCGTTGGACTGGATGGTGACGTCGTCGGAGAAGTACGACTCGATGCCCGACGTACCGGCCCGGTAGATGACGTTGTGGTCGACGAGGCCGCCGCGCACGTTGGTCAGGTAGATGCCGTTGCACCCGTACGCCGTGTCGGCCTGGGTGATGAAGTTGTTCCGGATCGTCACGTTCGTGTGCGGCGTGAACTTCGGATCGGTCGTGTTCTCGCGCGTGCCTCAGCCGGTGGCGACGGCGACGGTGTCGCCGGCGGCGTTCTTGCCGTCGCCGGTGTACTGCTTGACGACGACGCCCGCGAACGACGTGTTGGCGATCGTCGAGTTCTGCACGGTGATGCCGTTGAGCACGGTCGCGTGCGTCGGCGGTGCGAGCGGGTCGGGCACGGTGGTGTCGAAGACGATGCCGCCGGTCTTCTTCGACCCGTCCCACCCGGTCCTGAAGTGGATCCCCGGCTGGTTGTCGCTGACGCTGCCACTGATCCAGTTGACCTCGGCCGGACGCACGGCGCGCGAGACTCGCGCACGTCGCGGATGGCCCCGTTCTTACCGAGGAAAGTCTTTGCCCTCCGCAGGTGATCCACAGCCGGTGTACGCCGCCGGTCCCGGCACGTGTTCCGCTTCGCCCGTCGGCTGACGGCGGGTCAGCCCAGGCTGGCCAATTCGATGGGCAGGTCGAGTGGCAGTTCGGCCTGCAGGGAGGTGCCTTGGCCGGGCGGGCTGTCGATGGTGATGGTTCCGCCCAGCGCATCGACGCGGTCGGTCAACCCGACGAGGCCGGAGCCGCGTGCCGGGTCGGCGCCGCCGACGCCGTCGTCGCGCACGCCCAGGCGCAGCCAACCATTCCGGACGGTCGCGTCGATGCGCACGTGCGAGGCTTGTGCGTGTTTGGCGGCGTTCGCCAACGACTCCGCGACGATGTAGTAGGCCGCGACCTCGACGGGCTCGGGGAGCCGGCCCTCGAGGCGCACGTCGAGCTCGACCGGGACGCGGGCGCGCCGGGCGAGCCCTTTGAGCGCGGGCCGTAGGCCGACGTCGGACAGGATCGTCGGGTGGATGCCGCGCGAGATCTCCCGCAGGTCGTCCAGCACGCCGGTCAGCCCGTGCGTCACCGAGGACAACCGCTGCCGCAACTCGGGCAGTTCGGACGGGACGCTCGCCTGTGTGTCGCCTGCCTCGATGGCGATCGTGATGAGGTGCTGCTGGACGCCGTCGTGCAGCGTGCGCTCGATCTGCCGTCGGGCCTGGTCGGCGGCGACCACCACCCGCGCCCGGGAGGTCGCCAGGTCGGCGCGGGCCTGGGCGGTGGCGATCGTGGTGGCGATCAGGTCGGTGTATTCCGCAAGGCGTGCCTCGGCGTCGCGGGCCAGCGGCTCCTCCCGGGTGATGGTGGCGTTCACGACCCCCCATAGGCGTCCCTCGACGACGATCGGCGCGCCGACCGCGCCCCGGACATGATGCCGGCGAAGGTGGGCTGCGAGCGGGCCGGGAGCGTCGTCGTAGCTGTCCATCCGGGCGGCCCGGCCAGTCTGCCGCACCGTCGCTGAGACGCTGCGACCGTCCAGGGACAGCCGCGTGCCGACCGGTAGGCCGATGTCGGGAGTGCCCCAGGCGGCGACCACGGTCGCGGTGCGGTCGGCCTCGTAGCGGACGATGTGCGCGCCGTCGGTGCCGATGAGCTGCCCGAGTTCCGTGGCGACCGCGTCCAGCACCTCGGCCGGTGCGGCGCCGTGCGCCACGCGGGTGGCGATGCGCCGTAGTGCGGTCTGGGTCTTGGCGAGCCGGGCGGTTTCCTCGACGTTGTGCTGCACCGAGCTACCCATCATGTTGAACGAGCGGGTGAGCTCGCCGACCTCGCCCACGCCGGTCTCAGCGACGCGGCAGTCCAGCTCGCCGTGGGCAAGGTGGCCGGCCATCGCGGCCGCCCGGCGCACCGGCCAGACGACGCCCCGGGTCAGGTACCCGACGACAAGGACACTGACCAGCAGCCAGCCGGCCGTACCCGTGACGACCGCAGCCGTGACCGCCCGACCGACGGTCGCGTGGGAGCGTGCCTCCCGGTCGGCCGCCAGCTGCCGTTCGTTGGCCGCGAGGCTGTCGAGCTCGGCCCGCAGCTCGGCGACCCTGCGCTCGCCGTCCTGGATCGTCGCCGTGCTGTGCGCGGAGGGATCGCCGCGCTGCGCCGCCTGCAGCATCGGCATCGCATGGTCCTGAACGTAGGACTGGCTGTGCTGCGTGATCTGCCGCGCCAGGGCCGCCTGATCTGCGGTACTGGCCAGCCGTTCCAGCCGGGCGCTTTTGTCGGCGAGGGCGGCCTGGTCCACCGTCCACGCCCGGAGCAGGCTCGGGTCCCTGGTGGCGATGAAGCCTCGCCCGGTCCTGTCGAGGTCGAGGACGAGTTGCTCGACCTGCTGATCGGTTGCAAGCATCTCCGCGGAACGTGCTGACAGCCGCTCCGCCTCGCGCTGCTCAATGATCGCCATGAGCATGGAACTGAACACGACACCGACAATGACCGTGAGCACTCCGATACTCACAATTATCCGGGGAATCAGCCCACCACGCACGGCACCTCCGATTCACATCCGCGGCTCCCAGCCGGCAGAGCCGCTCCTCCTTCTCACAGGCGCTCGCGGGTGGTTCGCCGACAAAGGCGGTGGCGACCGAGTCGGTCAACCAACAGCCACATAGGGGCATCGCCAGTCGACGAATCGCCGATGTCTTGGGAACGTGGACTCCACACGTGACTTGTTGCAGAGCGCATTGACGGCAGACCCCTCACGAGCAGCCCACCGGAGGCGGCCAACTGCGTCCTGCTCCACGGAGCCCGAGCTTGCTGGAGCCAGCCCCAAGGCCGCGGACACGACGCAACGACGCGAACTGCCTCCACGACGAGTCAATTCATTCGCAATGCATACTCGATCAACCGGGCTATCAACGACATCCCGCACTTCTCCATAGAGACTATGCCCAAAGCAGCAGCGACCCAACTGATCCCCACCGAGGCGAGATAGTCCTCCTCCTCCTGCTCGGCAACCCCCGTACGCGCGACGACTGGCACGCCGTCTTCGCCGACGCCGGCACCGACCTGCAACGCCTCCGCGAAACAGGCAAGCTCACCCGCGGACTCCGCGACGTGATCGCACTGCACGTGATCTTCCACTGGAACCGCATCGGCCTGCCCGCCCAAACCCAAGCCACGCTCGCCCGAGCAGCAAAAGAAGCCATCTTCGGCAGCGCACCAGCGACACCACCAAGCCGACCATGACCATCCGCAGAAATCTGCAGCCATTAGCGTTGAACAAACTTCGGGACGGACACGCTTCGTCTGTCGTTACACGACCGATGGCACCCCACCACCTTCACCGATCACGCAGGAGCGACTGTGCACATCACGGGTGCATCACATTGCCCTGACCGCCAGAGGGCCTCGGCCGCAGCAGCAGGTTCTACGACCCTGTGCTTGCCGCACTCGGCTATCAACGCCACGGCGGCCTCAACAGCCCCCTCGTCTACGTCGGTGACGGCCCCGACATGCTCATCTACACCGTTGAAGGCACCGACGCCGCACCACACCGGCATGGCCGGCCCGGCCTGCAGCACATCGCCCTCCAGGTCGGCCAGCCCGCACTAGGTCGACGCCGTGTTCCGAGCGGTCGTCGAGGCCGGCGGGACGATCGTGCACGAGCCGCGGTTCTACGACTACACGGACGGCTACTACGCCGCCTTCATCGAGGACCCCGACGGCTCCCGGCTCGAGGTCATCCACATCCCAGCAGGTACAGCATGACCGACCTTGCACAGCCGACGGTGTCCGCCGCCGACCTCCGCGCACGCCTCGCCGACGCACTGATAGCGGCCGGCTTCATCACCACGCCCTCGGTCGAGGCCGCGGTACGGCGGGTGCCACGGGAAGTGTTCGTCCCGGACGGCACAGACCTGGCCGCCGCGTACGCCAACAACATCGTGGTCACCAAACGTGGTCCGGACGGCAAGACGACCAGTTCGATCTCGGCGCCGTGGCTTTCCCTGTCAACTCTGATCGTGTTGCGGAGCCTCCGAGCAGGAGAGAGGGTCCCGCCCATCTCGGAGTCACTCATTGCCACCAGCGGAGACTGCTACCCCGAGGAGTCTGGCTCGCGGAAGCTCGGCGGCCGGTCCGGGCGTCTCGTGGGAGGTGTCGGCGGATAGGTTCCGATGCATAAAGAGGTACGCTAGACGCACAGAAGCCGCGACGGCTGGCGTTCTGCTTCCCAGAGACCATTGGCCCGAGGTAGTCTCCCTTCCGCCGCTCACGCTGAGTTATCTACTGAGCCTCGACCAGGACGGCGACCGGATACGGGTGCACGCGGTCCTCGGGCGGACCGTGACCACCCGACTGGTGTTCCGGCCCCCCAAAACACTGGCCGGGGCGGCGGTGTGAGCTGGACCAAGACCTACCTGGCCATCCCGGTGACCGGGCAACCCGGATAGACCTCTGCCCATCACCACCGCCGACGCCCTCGACCTGGGCCTTGCCGGGCAACCCGGCGTTCGACCTGCCTCGACAGGTGCTGCGCTATCGGGAGACCGGTCCGAAGCCGCGAGTCCCGGACGTTCGTTTAGGTCCTGGTCAGGGCTGGAATTGGTTGTTCGCTGAAACTACGGCGAGGCCTGCTACCGGAACCACAGGTGGCTGGTGAACCATCGGGTGGCCCGTGCGGCGATGTGGTCCGTCGCCGTTGCCGGGACCGGAACATGACCCTCCGGTGCCAGCTGCAGCTGGCAGGGCCCGCGCACCGTGGCGGCGGCTTGGCGGTTGAGCGTGACGAGCTTGCGGTTGCGCCCGCTGACGACGAACAGTGTCGGGGTGTGCACCTCGGCCAGCGCGTGGCCGACGCGATCCGTTCGCCCGTCGCGGAAGACCATGGCCCGCACCGCCGCGGGCCGGCGGACCGCGGCGAGCACCGCCGGCGCCGCGCCGGTACCGTCGGTGCACAGGCCGACCGGCAACCAGGCGGTCTGCGGACGATCCCGCAGCCAGTCCAGCGCGGCGACCAGTCGGCCGGCGAGCAGCCCGACATCGAGCCGCAGCCGCGCGGCGCGCTCGCCGATGACCTGCTCATGCGGGGCGAGCAGGTCGGTGCGGATCGTGGCGATGCCGGCCCGGCCAAGCTGCTCGGCCAGCGCCGAACTCCACGGGGTGCGCCCGGCAGCGGCGCTGGCATGCGCGAACAGCACCAGCCCAGCCGGTGTATCGGGCACCGCCACGGCGGCCTGCCACACGACCCCGGCGGCCGGAATCGGCAGCACCGTCTCCAGCACCATGGCGCGATCTCTCTTCCCTGCTGTCCGCACGTTCGACGGCGCTTGCCAGGGCTCAGCAGCCGCCCGCAGACGCGCCAGCTGATCGTTGCCCCGTCGCGCGGGCTTCACGCCCCGAGCTCATCCCGACGGTGCCGCGATCGCCACTGCGACGACCGCCGGGATCCCATACGCAGCTGCTGACGCCTGGGCAGCGGCGGCAGCACGCAGCGGCGATGGCCGGCGAGGCGTCCTCCGTGGGCACCGCCGCATGGACATTCCATCGTCGGTCAGTCCCGACAGACATGGTCTCCATCTGCGTCTGACGCGCGCACGGCGGACTATTCCCGAAACTGCGGACGGTTTCCGGAACGACTCTTCCGTGAACACGCAAGAAGACCCGCAGGTGGGTGTCTGGCGCTGCGCAGAGTGTCACTGTCGGCGACCGCACAGAGGGGCGGATAGCCGCCGGCCAGGTACCGGTGCAGCCTGGCCCGCGCCGTTGGTTCGGTGGTGCGGTGATCGCAGGCGCGGTTTCCGTCTACCTGCTCGTCGAGCTCTACGGCCGTCCCGCGGTCCTGGTGGCCATTGACCGCATTCGCACCGTCGCGGACGGTGGTGGACCCGGCTAGGCGACATCGCCGTCGTGCCGCGACGCGTGGTCAGCACCGCACCGGACGAGCTGCTGGGCGACCTGGTCGCCCGCATCGGTGACGGTACCGGCGGTCGCCGGGCCATCGTGCTCGACGATCGGCAGCGCGTCGCGGGCGTCGTCTCACCCCGCAACCTGACGCACGCGCGGCCATGCTCGCCGACGTACGCGCCGGTGGCGCATCGCCACCGCCTCCACCGCGGCGCCACCCGACCCGAGCCCGGGGCACCGACCGGCTCTACCGGCCGGACCCGACTGTTCGAC
>Ga0310811_10011752_pt1 | contig 11368 bp, 10 predicted proteins | sample YCmetagenome_FD_207642 | JGI IMG/M metagenome (GOLD analysis project Ga0310811, IMG submission 207642) | Soil microbial communities from experimental microcosm in Duke University, North Carolina, United States - YC | ecosystem: Engineered > Artificial ecosystem > Soil microcosm > Unclassified ... | reverse complement strand
AGACAATTTGACGATTTGATTTCCCAAAAAGAAAACGGATTGCGATCACTCGCAATCCGTTTCATGACCGACTTAAAACTCAGGCCGGCGCAGTTGCACCCGATGCAGCACCGGGGCTGCTACTGTCAGCAGGCGGCTTGATGTAGCTGGTACTCGGTTTGGGCTCACGCGGCGGACGACCTTCCATGATGTCGTTGACCTGCTCAGCGTCAAGCGTTTCCCATTCGAGCAACGCCTTGGTCATGACCTCAACCTTGTCGCGGTTCTCCTCGATCAGACGACGTGCCAAAGCATATTGCTCGTCGATGATGCGACGGATTTCAGAATCCACCTTCTGCATCGTGGCTTCCGACATGTTCTTCTGCGTCGTCACCGAACGGCCAAGGAACACTTCGCCTTCGTTATCGCCATACACCATGGTGCCCAGCGCATCGGACATGCCGTAACGGGTCACCATGTTGCGGGCGATACTGGTGGCATGTTCAAAATCGCTCGAAGCGCCCGTGGTCATGCGATTCATGAACACCTCTTCGGCGATTCGGCCGCCAAGCGCCATGGAAATGCGCTGCAGCATCTGATCGCGATCCTGACCGAGTGAATCACGTTCCGGCAGCGTCCAAGTGACACCCAGCGCGCGACCGCGCGGAATGATCGTGACCTTGTGGACCGGGTCAACGCGCGGCAACAGCTTGGCAACAACTGCATGACCCGATTCGTGATACGCAGTCATGGTGCGCTCTTCTTCGGACATAACCATGGACTTGCGCTCGGCACCCATGAAAATCTTGTCCTTGGCCTTCTCGAAGTCATCCATGTCGACCACGCGCTTGTTGATACGCGCGGCGAACAGCGCCGCTTCATTCACAAGGTTTGCGAGATCGGCACCGGACATGCCCGGTGTACCGCGGGCCAGCACGCTGGCATCCACGTCCTGGGCGATCGGTACCTTGCGCATGTGCACGCTGAGAATCTGCTCGCGGCCGCGAATGTCTGGCAGCGGCACCACGACCTGGCGGTCGAAACGGCCCGGACGCAGCAACGCAGGATCGAGCACGTCCGGGCGGTTGGTCGCGGCAATCACGATCACACCGGTCGTGCCTTCGAAACCGTCCATCTCGACCAGCATCTGGTTGAGAGTCTGTTCGCGCTCGTCATTGCCGCCACCGAGGCCGGCGCCGCGCTGGCGACCAACCGCGTCGATTTCGTCAATGAAGATGATGCACGGTGCGTGCTTCTTGGCATTCTCGAACATGTCGCGCACGCGCGCCGCACCCACACCAACAAACATTTCAACGAAGTCGGAACCGGAAATCGAGAAGAACGGCACCTTGGCCTCGCCGGCAATGGCCTTGGCCAGCAAAGTCTTGCCAGTACCCGGCGAACCGACCATCAGCACGCCGCGAGGAATGCGGCCACCCAGCTTCTGGAACTTGGTCGGATCGCGCAGGAAGTCGACCAGTTCGGACACTTCCTCCTTGGCCTCATCGCAACCGGCAACGTCTGCGAAAGTAACCGTATTGGCAGCCTGATCCATCATGCGGGCTTTGCTCTTGCCAAACGAGAAAGCACCGCCCTTGCCGCCACCTTGCATCTGGCGCATGAAAAACACCCAGACACCGATCAACAGCAGCATCGGGAACCACGACACGAAAACGCTGGTCAGGAAGGACTGTTCCTCTTCAGGCTTGGCAACGATACGCACGTTGGACTTAAGCAGATCGGACACCATCCACAGGTCTGGCGGTGCATAGGTCGTGACCTTCTTGCCATCTGTCGTCACTGCCTCGAGCGTTCGCCCTTGAATCGTGACCTTGCTGATGTGGTCTTGCTTGACCTCATCCATGAATTGCGAATAGTCGATGGTGTTCTGAGCCGACTGGCGAGAACTGAACTGGTTGAAGACCGTCATCAGCACAATGCCGATCACCATCCAGATCGCGATGTTCTTGAAGATATTGTTCAAAGCATGCCTCGCTCGCCCGAAACGGGCTTTAGATGAAACTACGGCCTCATTCTAGGGCCGATTGCCTGTCACTGCAAACTCCAGCAGGCTATCGGCAGGATAGCCTGGGCCGCAAAAACGGCCTTAATCCGACTTGCGCTGGCGTGCCAGCAAAAAAGTTTCGGCACTCCGATCCCGCGAGGCCTCTGGCTTACGGACCAGTACCTGGTGAAACAGCGTTCGCATTTCTGCGCGCAACTCTTCAAAACCGCTGCCCATGAACACCTTGACCAGCAAATCACCGCCGGGCTTCAGATTCTGACGACAAAAATCCAGAGTCAACTCGGCCAAATACATGACACGGGCTTGGTCCGAAACCCCTACGCCTGACATATTGGGGGCCATGTCCGACAAAACAAGGTCTACCTGACGTCCAGCCAGCACATTTTCCAGTTGGCTAAGCACCTCCTCTTCGCGGAAATCGCCACGAATGAAGTTGACGCCGGGAATCGCTTCCATTTCCAGCAGGTCCAGTGCCACGATCACGCCATTCTTGACGCGCTTCGCCACCACTTGCGACCAACTGCCGGGCGCAGAGCCTAAATCGACCACGGCCATGCCGGGTTTCAGCAGTTTGTCCTTGTCATCGATCTCCATCAGCTTGAACACTGCACGCGAGCGCCAGCCCTCAGCCTTGGCACGCTTCACGTAGAGATCGTTAATGTGCTCGTGCATCCAAGATTTGTTATGGCGATGTTTCTTGCCATCTTCATTTAAAGCCATGTGGTTTCTGGCCCCCCGCCCCTGACTGGTACAATTGCGCCCATGGAAATTACGACTACCCAGCGCCGCGCCCTACGCGCCGCCGCACACGCCTTGAAGCCCGTTGTCAGTATCAGCCAGAAAGGGCTGACCGAATCGGTACTCAAGGAAATTGATCGCTGTCTCACTGCACACGAACTCATCAAGGTTCGCGTCTACGATATCGAGCGTGAGCAACGCGAAGCATTGCTTGCTGCTGTCTGTGAAGCCACGCAATCTGCCGCCGTGCAACATATCGGCAATCTGCTCGTGTTGTGGCGCGAGCGTGCCGAAGCCACAGATGTCGCCGGCACGAAAAAGACTGGCACCAAGAAAGCTTCCGGTCCCCGTCTCACCAAGAAAGCCGCAGCAGCCAAGACCGACAAGGCCGCCCGCTCCCGCAGCATCGAACGCGGCAAGCCACGTCGCCCCACCCGCACCCGCTAAGCATTCGCCTGTGTGGGTCAGAACGCGTTAAACGCGCTTGCCTTTGTTCTGGGTGATCACCAAGGCAATACCCAGACAAAACTCGATTAGATAAAGCACGCTGGACACACCATGCCAGCGTGCAAAACTGACGGCAAAGGCGCTTTGCATGACCTGCATTGGCAAGGCCTGAACGCGAATCGCGGCAATCATTGGTTGCAAGACAAATTGGCCGACCATGCCAATCAGGAGCATCAAAGCAACCAGGCGCGTCACGCTATTACTTAATGCAGCACGGCCATGCGTTCGAAACAAATAGGTCAATAAATAGAATCCGCAGACAAGGCCAATCCAGCCACCGATGGCGAACATGTCGCCGGCGAGATAACCCGCCAATGAGCGATCGGTCAAGCGCATGAACAGTACCGGCACGGCGACATAACCAATGCCGAGCAGGCCGCCGACCCAGCATGCAATCGCAATCGAGTACAGCGCGTCGGCCAATCGCTTCATCGTGTTCTCAGACGTATTTGACGTCGAGGATTTCGTACTCGCGCACGCCGCCCGGCGTTTGCACTTCGACGAGATCGCCAGAGAACTTACCGATCAAGGCCCGAGCCACCGGTGAGTTGAGCGAAATCTTGCCCTGCTTCAGATCGGCCTCGTCATCGCCGACGATCTGGTACGTCACGGCATTGCCGCTGTCCTGATCCTCCAGCTCGACCGTTGCGCCGAAGACCACACGACCGTCTGCATCAAGCGATGCCGGATCAATGATCTGTGCGTTGCCCAGCTTGCCTTCGACTTCCTGAATACGACCTTCGATGAAACCTTGACGATCCTTGGCGGACTCGTACTCGGCGTTTTCCGAGATGTCGCCGTGGCTGCGCGCCTCGGCAATCGCCGCAACGATGGCGGGACGGTCAACCGTCTTCAGCTTATGCAACTCAGTGCGCAGCAATTCTGCACCGCGCAAGGTGATTGGAATCTTGCCGCTCATTATTTCAACTCCGCATGCATGGACTGAACCGAGTAGGTCTCCAGTCCGGCCAGATGGCGCATACCGGCACAGGCAGCGCGCGCACCTTCAATGGTTGTGAACGAGGTCACTTTCTGCGCCAAACCAGAAGTACGGATCGAACGTGAATCGAGAATCGCGCTACGCTTTTCCTCGACTGTATTGACGATGAAAGCGATCTCGTTGTTCTTGATCATGTCGACGATGTGCGGACGGCCTTCGGTCACCTTGTGCACCGACGTGACCGGAATGCCAGCTTCGGCAATTGCCGTTGCCGTACCTCGCGTGGCCACCAGCGAGAAGCCCAGCTCGTGCAATTCACGCGCAACTTCAATGGCCTTGGGCTTGTCACCATGCTTGACGCTAATAAAGGCCTTGCCGGACTTCGGCAACTTGGTGCCGGAAGCCATTTGCGACTTCACAAAGGCTTCGCCAAACGTGCGCCCAACTCCCATGACTTCGCCGGTCGACTTCATTTCCGGTCCGAGGATAGTATCGACACCCGGGAATTTATTGAATGGGAAGACGGCTTCCTTGACTGAGAAATACGGCGGAATCACTTCCGCAGTGACACCCTGGTCAACCAGACTGCGGCCAGCCATGCAACGGGCGGCAACCTTTGCAAGCGGAATACTCGTCGCCTTGGAAACAAACGGCACCGTACGCGAAGCGCGTGGATTCACTTCCAATACGTAGATGACATCCTTGCCGTCGGCCTGCTTTTGCACGGCAAACTGCACGTTCATCAGGCCGACCACGTTCAGGCCCTTGGCCATGGCAGCGGTCTGCCGACGAATCTCATCCTGGATTTCCTTGGATAACGAATACGGCGGCAGCGAACAGGCGGAATCGCCCGAGTGAACACCCGCCTGCTCAATGTGCTCCATGATGCCGCCGATGATGACCTGCTTGCCATCGGAGAGCGCATCGACGTCGACTTCGATTGCGTCGTTGAGAAAGCGATCGAGCAGCACTGGCGAATCGTTGGAAACCTTAACGGCTTCGCGCATATAGCGCTCCAGCTCCTTCTGTTCGTGCACGATTTCCATGGCACGGCCACCGAGCACGTAGCTCGGACGCACAACCAGCGGATAGCCGATTTCGTTGGCTAGCTCAATGGCTTGCTCGGGCGTACGTGCAGTGCGATTGGGCGGCTGCTTGAGCTTGAGGTCGTGCAACAGTTTCTGGAAACGCTCGCGGTCTTCGGCCGCATCGATCATGTCCGGCGACGTACCAATGATCGGCACACCATTAGCCTCAAGTTCGCGTGCACGCTTCAGCGGCGTCTGGCCACCGAACTGCACGATCACGCCGACCGGCTTTTCGACATCGACGATCTCGAGAATGTCTTCCAGCGTCAACGGCTCAAAATACAGACGATCAGAAGTGTCGTAGTCGGTCGACACGGTTTCCGGATTGCAGTTGACCATGATGGTCTCGTAGCCGTCTTCGCGCATCGCCAGCGCGGCATGCACACAGCAATAGTCGAATTCGATGCCCTGACCGATGCGGTTCGGGCCGCCACCGAGCACCATGATTTTCTTGTTGTTCGTCGGCTGGGCCTCGCACTCTTCCTCGTAGGTCGAGTACATATAAGCAGTGCCGGTCGCAAACTCCGCCGCGCAAGTATCGACGCGCTTGAACACCGGGCGCACACCGTGCTGCTGGCGCAGCTTGCGTACCGCAGTTTCATTGCTGCCCGTGAGATTGGCCAGGCGGCGATCGGAGAAACCCTTGCGCTTGAGATTGCGCAACTCGTCCTTGGAGAGCGCCTCAAGCTTCAGCGAACGCAACGACTCCTCAATACGAACGATATCCTCAATTTGCACAAGGAACCACGGATCGATCTTGGTCAGGTTTTGTACTTCGTCGAACGTCATGCCGATGCGGAAAGCCTGGCCGACATACCAGAGACGCTCGGCGCCCGGATTGGCAATTTCGTGCTCGATTTCTTCGCGCGTGGCATCGATTTCATCAAGGCCATACACACTGGTTTCCAGACCGCGCAAGGCTTTCTGCAGCGATTCCTGAAAAGTACGGCCCATGGCCATGACTTCACCGACCGACTTCATCTGCGTGGTCAGGCGGTCGTTGGCGAGCGGAAATTTTTCGAAGGCGAAGCGCGGGACCTTGGTCACGACATAGTCGATCGAAGGCTCGAACGACGCCGGGGTCGCGCCGCCGGTGATTTCGTTCTTGAGTTCGTCCAGCGTGTAGCCGACAGCCAACTTGGCTGCGACCTTGGCGATCGGGAAGCCGGTCGCCTTGGATGCGAGCGCCGAGGAACGCGACACGCGTGGATTCATTTCAATGACGATCATGCGACCGTCTTCGGGATTGATGGCGAACTGCACGTTCGAGCCACCAGTATCCACGCCGATCTCTCGCAACACCGCGATCGAGGCGTTGCGCATGATCTGATATTCCTTGTCGGTCAGCGTCTGCGCTGGCGCAACAGTAATGGAGTCGCCGGTATGCACGCCCATCGGGTCGAGATTCTCGATCGAGCAGACGATAATGCAGTTGTCCTTGCGGTCACGCACTACCTCCATCTCGAACTCTTTCCAGCCGAGCAGCGATTCTTCGATCAGCAACTCACTGGTCGGCGAGGCTTCAAGGCCACGCTTGCAGATCTCGACAAATTCCTCCTGGTTGTAGGCAATGCCGCCGCCCGAACCGCCCATGGTGAAGGACGGGCGGATGATGGTCGGGAAGCCCATGACGCTTTGAACTTGCTGCGCCTCTTCCAGCGAGTGCGCAATCCCGGAACGCGCCGAGCCCAGGCCGATCTTGGTCATGGCCTTCTTGAACTTCTCGCGGTCCTCGGCCTTGTCGATGGCTTCCTTGGAGGCGCCGATCATTTCGACCTTGTACTTGTCGAGCACGCCGTGCTTGGCGAGGTCGAGCGCGCAGTTCAGTGCAGTCTGTCCGCCCATGGTCGGCAGAATCGCATCCGGACGTTCCTTGGCGATGATGTTTTCCACCACTTGCCAGGTAATCGGCTCGATGTAAGTCACATCGGCCATGTTCGGATCGGTCATGATCGTGGCCGGATTCGAATTGACCAGAATAACCTTGTAACCCTCTTCGCGCAGCGCCTTGCAGGCTTGCGCACCGGAGTAGTCGAACTCACAGGCCTGGCCGATGATGATGGGGCCAGCGCCGATGATGAGGATGGAATTGATGTCGTTACGTTTTGGCATTTCAGGCACCCTTCTCCATCGACTTGATGAAGCGGTCAAATAAATAGGCAACGTCCTGCGGTCCCGGGCTGGCTTCCGGGTGGCCCTGGAAACTGAACGCCGGCACGTCGGTGCGAGCGATGCCCTGGTTGCTGCCGTCGAACAGCGAAACGTGCGTCACACGCAGGTTGGCCGGCATGGTGGCTGGGTCAACCGCGAAACCGTGGTTCTGGCTCGTGATCAGCACCTGACCGCTGTCCATATCCTTGACCGGATGGTTGGCACCATGGTGGCCAGTAGTCATCTTCATGGTCTTGGCACCGGAAGCCAATGCCAACAACTGGTGACCCAGACAAATACCGAAGGTCGGTACTTTCTTTGCAAGAATTTCCTGAATGGCCTTGATCGCGTAATCACAAGGTTCCGGATCACCTGGGCCATTCGACAAAAAGATACCGTCCGGATTCATCGCCAGCACATCGGCGGCCGGTGTCTGCGCCGGCACCACGGTGAGCTTGCAGCCACGCTCGGCCAGCATGTGCAGAATGTTCTGCTTTATGCCGAAATCGTAGGCGACAACGTGAAACTTGGGATTCGCCTGCTCGATATAGCCCTTGCCCAGGCGCCATTCACCCGAGGTCCAAGTGTAGGGCTTGGCCGTACTGACGACCTTGGCCAAATCCATCCCAGCAAGGCCTTCGAAACCTTTAGCTTTTTCGATGGCGGCATTGACATCGATGTTGTCACCCGTGACCAAACAACCGGATTGCGAACCTTTCGATCGCAAGATGCGCGTCAATTTGCGCGTATCGATCCCGGCGATGGCAACGATGTTCTCGGCCTTGAGGTAGTCAGAAAGATTTTGCTCGGAACGGAAGTTGGACACGACCATGGGCAGGTCGCGGATCACGAGGCCGGCGGCATAGGCCTTGTCCGACTCACAGTCTTCCTTGTTCACACCGACGTTACCGATGTGGGGATACGTCAGTGTGACGATCTGGCGCGTGTAGGACGGATCGGTCAGGATTTCCTGATACCCCGTCATGGCAGTATTGAACACCACCTCGCCAATCGTGCTACCCGTGGCGCCTATGCCTTGACCGTAAAAAACAGTTCCGTCGGCTAAAGCAAGAATGGCGGGCGGAAACTGGGTCACGGATGGCTCCTCGGCAGGTTTTACGGTGGCAAGGCCGAGAATTTATCCAACCAACTCAGGGAGTTACAGGAGAATCTCGATTTTGCGCGGTACATGTGCAAAGCGGGACAGGCTCATGGCCCGTCCCGCTCTTTGAATCCTGACTATTGTACCTGAAATACCCCACCCAAGCAAACCAGACTTACACCGGCACTATACAAAATCAGCGCAAGCCAAGCACATCCTGCATGTCGAACAAGCCGCTCGCCTTGTCCTTGATGAAGCGCGCCGCACGCAGTGAACCGGAGGCATAAGGCATGCGGCTCGCGGATTTATGCGTAATTTCAATGCGCTCGCCCAAGCCGGCAAAGAGCACGGTGTGATCACCCACAACATCGCCGCCACGAATCGTCGAAAAACCGATTTGACGCGATGGGCGTTCACCGGTCAAACCCTCGCGACCGTAAATTGCGTCTTCATCGAGAGAACGGCCGAGTGCCTTGGCAACGACCTCGCCCATGCGGAGCGCCGTGCCGGAAGGTGCATCGACCTTGTAGCGATGGTGCGTTTCAATCACTTCGATGTCGTAGCCTTCATTGAGAATGCCGGCAGCCACTTCAAGCAGCTTGAACACGGCGTTCACGCCCACGGCCATGTTCGGCGCGAAGACGACAGGAATATTTTTTGAAGCTGCCTCGATTTCAGCCTTACCGACCGCATCGAAACCCGTTGTGCCAATGACGATGCCGGTCTTGTGCTGCACACAGGCATGCAAATGAGCGAGCGTCCCTTCGGGACGCGTGAAATCGATCAATACGTCGCAAGTAGAGAGCGCGCTCAGGTCGTCCGTGATCTTCACGCCGCAGGCACTGCCGACCAGCTCGCCGGCATCCTTGCCGATAAACGCACTACCGGTATGTTCGAGCGCGACAACCAGCTCGCCATCCGCGGAACTCAACACGGCATCGACCAGCATGCGGCCCATGCGGCCAGAACAACCTGCAACTGCAAATCGGATTTTGCTCATAGAAGAATCACCTATCCCGGAAATTCTTTTTCCGGGAAAGAACTAACGATTGTGCGTCGCACTACGGGCACGACGCCACGTTTTACTGTTTTACGTCGGCCGGTTTAACGTCGGTCAATGGCGTTTCAGTTGACTTCGGCTCAACAGCCTTGATATCAGCCGGCTTTGCATTCGGATCAGTAATGATCAGTGTTTCAATGGGTGGCTGTGCAGGTACGGTACCGCCTTCGGCACCAGCAACAACATCGCCACCAACGCGCACCAGCAGATTGTCCTTGAAGAACACAATCAAGCGTCGCTGCTCGACATCGCCACGCCCTGGCTGGAAGCGATAGACGTAATCCCAGCGATCGGCATGGAAAATATCGTCCACCAGCGGCGTGCCGAGAATATAACGAACCTGATCCTTGGTCTGACCCGGCTTGAGCTGCGCCACCATGTCTTGCGTCACGTAATTGCCTTGACGCACATCGATCTTGAAGGGGTTGATTTTGGTCACCAGTTCTTGCGTAGAGGTACAAGCACTCATGAGCACCATTGCAAGAACAGCAGCCAAAACAGGAAGCAATCGTTTCATCGGCACGAAAGATGGAAGACGGACAGAAGCCACAGTGACGCGGCAAGGGGTTTCGACAGAGCGGCGGAGACTATATCATAGGGGTCTTCCCATTCCGGCGGCCCTGCACACCACCCGGCCCAGACCTCATGGCAAATTCACAAGATCTCAAGGACATCGGCCTCAAGGCAACCACACCACGCCTCAAAATCCTTGATCTGTTTCAGAAAGCGCACAACAGCCCTGGTGAACGCCACATGTCCGCCGAAGACGTGTATCGCCACTTGATGACGGAAAACATCGACATTGGCTTGGCGACGGTCTATCGCGTGCTCACCCAATTCGAGCAAGCCGGGCTGCTGGAGCGTCACTACTTTGAATCAGGGAAGGCCGTATTCGAACTCAACGAAGGCAAGCACCACGACCACCTTGTCTGCATGCAATGCGGCAAGGTGGAAGAGTTCTACGACGCCGAGATCGAGCGCCGTCAGACTCAGATTGCCAAGGACCGCGGTTTCCAGATTACAGAACACGCGCTTTATCTTTACGCTGATTGCACAAAGACCGATTGCGCCAACAAGAAGGTGCGGCGCTAATCCATTCTTAGCTATTCAAGCCCAAGCATTTCGGCCGCATGGTCGCGTGTGGTGGCGGTAATTTCAACACCGCCGAGCATGCGCGCAATCTCTTCAATACGGCCTTGATCGTCCAGCGGCGTCACGCGGCTACGCGTTTCGCCGCCCTTCACATCCTTGGCAATTGACCACTGCCAATCGGCCTGCGCGGCGACTTGTGGCAAATGTGTCACACACAATACCTGGCGATTGCTACCCAACTGCTTGAGCAAACGTCCAACGATCTCGGCAACGCGGCCGCCGATACCGACATCGACTTCATCGAAGATCAACGTTGGTGTTTCGCCAGCTTCGCTGGCAATGACCTGGATCGCGAGTCCGATACGCGACAGTTCGCCACCTGAAGCGACCTTTGCCAAAGGCCGCAAAGCCTGCCCCGGATTGGCGGAAACCATGAATTCAATGGCTTCCAGACCAAAACTGGCCGGCTGTTCGAGTACGTTCAACGCAATTTCGAAACGGCCGCCGCCCATGGCCAGATCCTGCATGATTTCAGTCACGCGCTTGGAAAGCTCAGCGGCAGCCTTCTTGCGGCCGGTAGAAAGTTTTTTGGCGGCAGACATATAAACCGCTTCGGCCTCGGCTTCCTGTTTCGCCAGTGCCGCCGGATCAGCGGAAAGCTGTAGCGCCTGCAAGCGTGTATCGA
>Ga0310811_10011751_pt1 | contig 11368 bp, 14 predicted proteins | sample YCmetagenome_FD_207642 | JGI IMG/M metagenome (GOLD analysis project Ga0310811, IMG submission 207642) | Soil microbial communities from experimental microcosm in Duke University, North Carolina, United States - YC | ecosystem: Engineered > Artificial ecosystem > Soil microcosm > Unclassified ... | reverse complement strand
CGCTCGAGTTCATCTATCTGATCTTCTTCTGGCTGGTGGCCGCGTACCGTCCGGACCGAGACCCGGGCCAGATCCAGACCCTCAACGACATGGCCTGGATCCCGTTCGTGGGGCTGGTCTCCACCGGCGTCCTGCAGGCACTGGTCATCGGGGCGGCGATCCTGCGCGACGGCGACCGGGCGCCGGTCTTCCCGCGATGGGCCGGCTACGCCAACATCTGGATCGCCCTGCTGTACGTGCCGGGCGCGCTGAACGTGTTCTTCCAGACCGGGCCGTTCGCCTGGAACGGGCTGCTGGCGTTCTACCTGGTGCTCGTCGCCTTCACCGTGTGGATGTTGCTGAACTCCTACCTGCTGCTCGGTGCAATCCGGACCGACCGGCCCGAGGCGAGGGCCGAGCTCGCCTGGTCGGGAGGCGGCGGGCCCGACCTGGGGACCCTGGTGGCCGAGCTGGCGGAGGTTAAAGCCGCGCTCGCCCGGCTGGAGCCGTCGTAGGCTGCGACCGTGGGAGTCGAAGGAACGAGCGCCGCCCCGGCGGGCGGTGGTGGGTACCTGCTGGACAACCGCCAGAGCCAGGCCGGAGTGCGGTTCGAGGCCCTGGCGAGCCTGCTCGATCCCGTGACCTTCCGGCACATCGACAGCCTGGGCATCGGCCCCGGATGGCGGTGCTGGGAGGTCGGTGCGGGTGGCCCGAGCGTGCCCGGACGGCTCGCGGACCGGGTCGGGCCGACGGGTGCGGTGGTGGCCACCGACATCGACACCTCCTGGTTGCCGGCGGGCGACGATGGGTCGTCAGGCCGGTTCGAGGTACGCCGCCACGACGTGGGTGTCGATGACCCGCCCGGGTACGGGTTCGACCTGGTCCACGCCCGCCTCGTACTGGTTCACGTGCCAGGACGCGAGCGGGCGCTGCGGTCGATGGTCGACGCTCTGCGGCCCGGCGGATGGTTGCTGCTCGAGGACGCCGACCCGGCGTTGCAGCCGATGATCTGCCCGGACGAGTTCGGCCCGGAGCAGGTGCTGGCGAACAGGTTGCGCCGAGGGTTCCGTGAGCTGCTCGGCGGACGCGAGGCCGATCTCGCGTACGGGCGGACGCTGCCGAGGTTGTTGCGCGCGGCCGGCCTGGAGGACGTCCGGGCCGAAGGCTTCTTCCCGCTGACGAGCCCGGCCTGCACGGTGCTGGAACTGGCCACGATCGACCAGGTGCGGGAGCGGCTGGTGTCGGCCGGCATCGCCACCGAGGCCGAGGTCGATCGGCACCGGGCCAATCTGGTGGCGGGCCTGGTACCCGACCTGGCGACCGCTCCGATGATCTCGGCGTGGGGTCGCAAGCCCGTCTGAGGCCTCCTGCTTGTGCGACCCGCCGCCACGTGGTGGGGTCGAGGCGGAAGTTGCGGCGCCTGTAGGGCGTTGTTCGAGGTACACATCCGAGGAGAGAAGGAACAGTGACCGAGAACGTCGAGAAGGCGATCCTGGCCGGTGGGTGCTTCTGGGGCATGCAGGACCTCATCCGCAGGCAGCCGGGCGTGATCTCCACCCGCGTCGGGTACAGCGGAGGCGACGTGCCGAACGCGACCTACCGCAACCACGGGACCCACGCCGAGGCCGTCGAGATCGTCTATGACCCCGAGAAGACCTCCTACCGCGATCTGCTCGAGTTCTTCTTCCAGATCCACGACCCGTCGACGAAGAACCGCCAGGGCAACGACATCGGCCTGAGCTACCGGTCGGCGATCTTCTACCTCGACGACGAGCAGCGCCGGATCGCCGAGGACACCATCGCCGACGTGGATGCGGCCGGTCTGTGGCCCGGCAAGGTCGTCACCGAGGTGGCCGAGGCCGGACCGTTCTGGGAGGCCGAGCCCGAGCACCAGGACTACCTGCTGCACTACCCGAACGGCTACACCTGTCACTTCGTCCGGCCGGGCTGGAAGCTGCCGGTCAGGTCGGAGAAGGCCGGGAAGTAGGTCTCCATCCGGGTGGGCCCGTTTCCGGGAGTCCGGGGCGGGCCCACCCGGTTGTCTCGGCTCAGAACGGGTTGTTCGTCGGTCTCGGCATCGGCACCCCCGGGCCGGGGCAGGTCCTACCGTCGGCACCCGATGCGCACATCCCGTTCTCCATGTAGCTCGGGTATCCCGCCGGGAACGGGTCCGAATGCGAGGACAGCCACTGGTTCGGTGCCATGTACAGCACCGCGAAGGCCAGGTGCACGGCGCCGAAGACGGCGAGGAACTTGACGATCTGCCGCCGACGGTCGCTGCCGGGGACCCGGTCGAGACCGCGTTCGACGATGGTGTGTCCCTTGTCGTCGCGGAAGTGCATCATGGCGGCGATCGCGCCGAGGCCGAGTCCGCCGAAGAAGAACGTCTCGGTCATCGGGACCTGGTAGGTCTCGCCCGCGAAAAGCGTCAGGGCGCGGATGCCGCCGGGGTAGGCGTAGATCCCGGTGCGCAGCACGGTGCCCTCGACGAACGTGTCGGTCAGGGTCAGCCCGACGACGATCACCGCGAGGGCGCCGAAGAAGCCCATCCCCGGCCACCGGGCCTTCGCCTTGCGCAGCAGCCACAGGATGAACATCACCTGGACGAACACCAGGCAGGTGTAGGCCGGCACCACGATGAGCAGCGGCTCCGGCAGGCGGTTGCCCGCCGGGCTCGTCCACCCCGGCCACGAGTCGTTCGCCCACGCGCCGAAGTTGAGCAGGTGGGAGTTGTAGAACAGCGTGATGGACGTGTAGTTCATGCACATGTCCCAGAAGAACAGCATGGCGCCGGCGAGGACGAACATGCTGCTCGTGGGCAGGTGACCCTCGCGGCGCCAGGGGCGTACCACCCAGAACCAGAAGCACACCAGGGTGCCGATCGGGATCACCGTCTGCATCACGGTGAACAGGGTCAGCGTGGCCGGCGAGATCGGGTCGGGCCCGGGCGGTGTCGGGGTGAAGTGCGGACCGAACACCCACTTCGCCAGCACGTAGATCTCGAACGCGAGCAGCAGCGCTCCGATGACGGCCATCTGGACGACCGGGCGGGGCTTCGGCGAGGGATCCGAGGAGAGCCGGGCCTTCGGGGTCCTCGGTGCCACGACCCCGGTCGCCGTCGTGGAGTCCGTCCTGATCGCGCTCATGCCGGCACCCTCCGCAGCTCAGTGCTCCGAGAGTAGGGGGCCTGGCTCACCGCCTGCAAGTGCCACTTACTCAGTTGCTGTAGGCGCGCCGGGGGGTGACGAGGACGGCGGCCCGACGCTGCTCGGCCATGGTGCGGTCGTAGGCATCCCAGTCGTCGTGGGTCCCGCCGGCGGCGGTGAAGACCGCGCGCAGCAGGGCCGGCACGTCCTGGTCCTCGGCGCCCGGGCTCGAGTCGTCGGGGCCGATGATGTCGACGATGCCCTCGACGCTGCTCCACTGCCAGCCCGAACGCGCGGTGACGGTGGCCCACGGGCGGGCGCGCAGGTTGGCCAGCTTGGCCCGGCCGTAGGTCACGAAGGCGACGGTGGGCACGTCGGTCACCGGGTGGGGGAGGACCCCGGCGTTGACCACCGAGCACTGGATGGTGCCGTCGGCCCGGGCGGTGGAGACGACGACGAGGCCGCTCTCCGCCGCGGCGAGGCTGCTGAACTGGGTGAGGTCGGGCATGGCTGTCCCTTACGGGTCGGAGGGATGTCTGCCCGCCAGCGTGCCGCAACGGCCGGTGCGGTGTCGATCTACGATGTGCCGATGGTGGACTTCCAGCGTGTAGCGATCAGTGACCTCGACTCGGCGCCGGTCGTGGTGCGCCTCGACCGTCCGATCGGCGCCCCGAGGCAGGCGGTGTGGGACCTGCTCGCGCTGGAACCGTCCCGCTGGGCCGATTTCGTCCCGGGTTTCTCCCGCAGTAGCCACTGGCTCACGCAGACCCCCGAGGGGGTCGGGTCCGTGCGCAGGGTCACGGCGGGCGGGTTGACGATCGACGAGGAGGTCCTGGTCCACGAGGTGGGCAGTCGCTGGGGCTTCCGGGTGATCTCCGCACCGTTGCCGCTGGCCAAGGGCCTCGTCGAGGACTACGTGCTCGAGGACGCGCCGGGCGGCTGCATCCTGCACTGGTCGGTCGGCGCCTGGCCCTACGGCCCGCCTGCGCTGGCGCGTCCCGTGGTGACCGCCGCGTTCACCTTCCTGGCCAACCGGCTGTCCGCCGGGCTGGAGAAGGTCGCGGGCAAGCCGTAAATCCTGGCGCCGGTCGGATGTCCGTCGGGCAGGATGACCGCGTGGCACAGCTGCTGAGAGTCCAGAACTTCAACGTCTCGAGTGACGGTTTCGGCGCCGGCGAGGGTCAGAGTCTCAAGAGGCCGTTCGGCCACGCCGACCCCGGCGAGATGTTCGCCTGGGCCGGCGCGACGGCGAGCTGGCCCAATCGCACGGAACCCGGAGGCAGCCGCGGGCTCGACGACTACCTCACGCGGGACTTCAACAACAACATCGGCGCCGAGATCATGGGCCGCAACAAGTTCGGCCCGCAGCGGGGACCCTGGCTCGACCACGACTGGCGCGGGTGGTGGGGCGACGAGCCCCCGTTCCACACCCCGGTCTTCGTGATGACCCACCACACGCGGCCCTCGTTCACCCTCGGTGAGACCACGTTCCACTTCATCGACGCCGACCCGGCCGCCGCCCTGCGGCTGGCGCGCGAGGCCGCGCAGGGCAAGGACGTCCGGCTCGGCGGCGGGGCCGCCACGATCCGGCGGTTCCTCGACGCCGAACTCGTCGACACCCTGCACGTGGCGGTCTCGCCGCTTCGGCTCGGATCGGGCTCGCGGCTCTGGGAGTCACCCGACGAGCTCCGCGACCGGTTCCACCTGGACGTGGTGCAGAGCCCCGGTGGCGGCGTGACCCACCACCTGTTCTGGCGCAGGTGAGGTCGGCCGGCCGCCGGGCCGGCGCCGGTCGGAGGAGTCAGATCAGCGACGCGGCGGTCTGCTCGAGGTGGTCCATCGCCTCCTGCATGCCGACCTCCATGCCCGAGTTGATGTGCGCGTCGCGGTGCTCCTGGCAGGAGTGCTGGACCAGGATCGACAGCGTGGTGCGGCCCTCGCGCTCGGTGAGGGTGAGCGTGTTCACCGCCTCGCCATCGGGCGCGCCCTCGTAGACCTCGGTCGACACGATGCGCTCGTTCGGCACGATCTCGCGGTACTCGCCGTGGAACGCGACCTCGTTGCCGTCGAAGTCGCTGCCGCAGCGAACCACCATCGTGTAGCGCCACCGGCCACCCACACGCAGGTCGACCTCGACGCCGGTGACCTCACCGCGGTCGCCGGCCCACCAGCGCTTGATCAGCTCGGGCTCGGTCCAGGTCCGGTAGACCAGGTGCCTGGGTGCCGCGAACTCCCGGACGATGAGGATCTGGGTGTCGGTCGGCAGGGTGACCACCGCGCTGTGCCGGGTGGTCCGGTCAGTCTGCCTGCTCGTCGCCGCCATGGTTGTGCTCCTGTTCGATGAGTTCGGTCAACACGGTGTCCATCAGTTCGAAGCGGCGCGACCACGCCTGGCGGTAGTTGCTCACCCAGGCGTAGATGGGCTCGAGTGGCGCGCCGTTGCATCGGTAGAGCCGCCGCCGCCCCTCGTCCCGGACCTCCACCAGGCCGACCTCGCGCAGCACCCGCAGGTGCTTGGACACCACCGGCTGGGCCACGTCCAGCTGGGTGACCAGGTCGTTCACCGATCGTTCCCCGCCGGCCAGCAGGTCCAGGATCTGCCGACGACGAGGCTCGGCCACCGCGTTGAACGCGTCGGTTGTGGTCGCCGCCCGTGCCATGGCTCCAACATATACCTATATCGGAATATGTCAATCGATCCGGTGCCGAGCGCGGCGGAAGTGCGGCGGAAGTGCGGCGGAAGTGCGGCGGAAGTGCGGCGGAAGTGACGAGAGGACCAGCCGTACGTGTGACTCGGGTATCCCGCGCTCGAGATCGATCGTTAACCTGGCAAAGGACTGTCTCTGGGGGTCAGACGTATGGTGCGCACCAACATCGCCGTGTGGATCGTGGCCGTGGTGATCTTGGTGGCGACCGTGGTGGTGGTGGTGATCACCGGGCACCGCCAGGGTGACAACTCGCCGATCACCGGCGGTCAGGCTCAGGCCCCGGCGTCGGCCCCGTTGAACGCCGCCCTCGCCGGCCTCGGTCTCGGTCCGGAGGACTTCGAGCCGCGGGGTCCGGGTGGCTCGACGCCGGCCGTCCGCCGCCCCGCCGAGCTGTCGTCCGCGACCGGTGTCGGCGGTTCCCGCTCGGCGGCCGCGGGCGCCTCGGCCAACATCGCTCGGCCGGTCGTTCAGCAGGTGACCTGCCAGCCCTCGCTGCTGCAGACGGTCCTCGGGCTGGTCACCTCGCTGCTCGGCGGCGGGGCCCGCTGCTAAGTGGCGTCCATCTCGGAACGGCACGACAGATGGGTCGATCTGGAGGGCGTCGAGAACGTCCGTGACCTGGGCGGCCTCCCGCTGAGCGGCGGTGGGACGACGAGGTTCGGGCGGCTGCTGCGGTGCGCCCGCCTGCACGAGATGACCGATGCCGACGTCGACTGGCTGACCGGGACCTACGGTGTGCGCACGGTGATCGACCTCCGCTCCCCGCGTGAGGTGGAGCGCGACGGGCCGACCCCGCTGGAGCGGGCCGGTGTGCGAACCGAGCACCTCACGGTGTTGCCCGAGGGGCGGCGCCCGATTCCGCGTGAGGACGAGGACCCGAAGCTGTTCAACTACCGGGGTTATCTCGCTCACCGCCCCGAGAACGTGCTGGCCGCCGTCCGGGTGCTCATCGAGCCCGACGCCGGGCCCGCCCTGGTCCACTGCGCGGCGGGCAAGGACCGGACCGGGGTGTTCTGCGCCCTGGTGGCCGACGCGGTGGGGGTCAGCTTCGAGGCTGTGGTCGAGGACTACACGATGTCCAACGACCGGTTGCTGCGGGTGCTGCAGCGAGGCGTCGGTGCCGAGTACGACATCGACCCCGCCGACGTAGACCTGTACCGCTGCCCGCCCGAGGTGATGGTCGCGCTGATAGCTGAGCTGGATGCCGAGGGCGGCCCGCACGGAGCCGGGGCGGGCTGGCTCCGCAGGCACGGCATGGCCGAGTCCGAGCTGGTCATGCTGCGGGAACGCCTGACCGGGTGACGTCGGCAGGACAAGTTACCGACGAGTATGGAATGCTCGTGGACGAGTCCGCCCCACCACCGGGAGGCAGCCGTGGACCTGACCTACACCGCCGACGAAGAGGCATTCCGGGCCGAGCTTCGTGAGTGGCTGAGCGCGAACATCCCCGAGGAATGGGTGAAGCCGGGTTTCTGGCGGAACCTGCCCGAGGCGGAGGCCTTCGAGCTTCGCCGCAACTGGGAGCGCGAGAAGGCGCTCGCCGGGTTCGCGGGAATCCAGTGGCCCGTCGAATACGGCGGGCGCGGCGGCACGCCGGGCATGAAGGCCATCTACGACGAGGAGATGGTGCTGGCCCACGCGCCCCAGACGGTGAACGCGCTCGGCCTGACCTTCCTGGCACCGACGATCATGGCGATCGGTACCGAGGAGCAGCGCAAGGAGATCATCGGCCCGATGCTGCGCAACGAGGTGATCTGGTGCCAGGGCTTCTCCGAACCCGGCGCCGGCTCCGACCTCGCGGCCCTGAGCACCAAGGGCGTCCGGGACGGTGACGACTTCGTGGTCAACGGCCAGAAGGTCTGGACCACAAACGCGATGCACGGCGACAAGATCTTCACGCTGGTGCGTACCGAGGCCGGTTCGGAGCGGCACAAGGGCATCTCCATGCTGCTCATCGACATGGACCAGCCCGGGGTTGAGGCCCGCCCGCTCAAGCAGATGAGCGGAGCCTCCGAGTTCGGCGAGGTGTTCTTCACCGACGCCCGGGTGCCGGCCGACCAGTGCCTGGGCGAGATCGGCGAGGGCTGGCGCACGGCGATGCTGCTGCTGTCCTTCGAACGTGGTGCCTCGGGCATGTCCCAGTACACGGAGTTCCGCCGCCAGTACGACGACATCGTCGGGGTGGCCCGCGCGCTCGGGCGCGACCAGGACCCGGTGCTGCGCGACAAGCTGGCGCGGGTGCTGACCGAGCTGGAGTGCCTGCGCTACCACTCCATGCACGTGCTCACCCAGGTCGAGCAGGGTCGCGACCTCGGTTCCGAGGCCTCCATGACCAAGCTGCAGTGGTCGGAGACCTACCAGGACCTGTGGGAGGTCTTCGACGACGTGCTCGGCGCGGACGTCACGCTGAGCGAGCCGGTGCCGGGGCTGGACCTGGCGGCGTTCCACGCGGAGGCCATGTGGTCGCGCTCGGTCACCATCTGGGGCGGCTCGTCCCAGGTGCAGCGGTCGATCGTCGCCGAGCGTGTGCTCGGCCTGCCCCGCTGATCCTCATGGTCGGCACCGGACTCGATCCGCTCCTCGCTCGCTTTCGCTTGCGATGCTCACCCACACTTCATCTCCAGGCAGGAGAGTCATGTACTTCGCACTGACCGACGACCAGCGTGACTTCTCCCGGGCGGTTCGGGACTTCCTGCGCGCACGGTTCGATCTCGAAGCGGTACGCGGGGTCGTCGAGGACCCCGAGGGCGATGGGCACCCCGCCGCGCTGTGGTCCGCGATGGGGGAGCAGGGCTGGCTGGCCGTGCTGGTACCCGAGGAGCGCGACGGCCTCGGGCTGGGCATGGTCGACGCCCAGGCCATCGCCCGCGAGCTGGGTGCGGGGGTGGCTCCGGGACCGTGGCGGGGCACCGTATTGGCCGCCGAGGCCATCCGGCTGGCCGGCTCGGGCAGCCAGCAGGAACAGTGGTTGCCGAAGCTCGCCTCCGGTGAGGCGGTGGGCGCCCTGGCGACCCGCGGCTCGTCCGAGAACGGCTGGCAGGGTGTCGAGTACGCCCAGGTGGCGGACGTGATCGTGGCCGCCGACGGTGCCGGCCTGCGGATCCTGCGGCACGACGAGATCACCACGCGGGCGCTGGCCGGCTACGACGCCACCACGCGGTTGTCCTCGGTGGCGCTGGCCGAGGGAGCGGGCGAGCCGTTGCCCGGTGGCACCGCCGAGGTGCTGGACGAGCTGGCCGCGCGTGCCGCCGTGCTGGTCGCGGCCGACCTGGTCGGGATCTCCCGCGAGGCGCTGACGCGGACCGTCGACTACGACCGGGAGCGCAAGCAGTTCGGGGTGCCGGTGGGGTCGTTCCAGGCGCTCAAGCACTCCATGGCCGACCTGCACGTCGGTGTGACGATGGCCGAGCACGCGGTCCTCTACGCCGCCCACGCGCTGGACAGCGGCTCAGGGATGGATGACAGCACGGCCCTCGCGGTGGCGGTGGCCAAGGCGAAGGCCAGCGACATCGCGTTGCAGGTGACCGGTGCGATGATCCAGTACCACGGTGGCATCGGCTACACCTGGGAGCACGAGGCGCACTTCTTCTTCAAGCGCGCCAAGCGGCTCGCCGGAACGGCCGGGACGGCCGATGAGCAGCGCAGGCGCATCGCAGAGCTGACCATGAACTGAGCTCGCGACAACTCTGCGACACGAGGGGTACAGATGACACCGGCTGGCTCGCTACTGCAAAGGCGTGTGGCCGAGGTCTCGCTGCTCGACCCATCGAGCTCGACCAGGTCGAGCGCGGCGGTCCAGAACGTGATCGCGCGGGCAAGGTCGGTCACGCCGACCACCGGGATACCCAGGGTGAGCATGACCGTCACGCTACGCGCGACACGGCCGGCGATCGATCGCTGTCCGCTTCAAGACCGGCGGCTACAGAGGCACGCCGTCGAGGTAGGTCCACAGGAGGTCCTCGCGCCGGAACCGGGAGCGTTCCCGAAGGAGGCCACTCTGTCCCTGGCGTTGATAGTGGGCCCGGAACTCGACGACGCCCTCGACCTGCAGCAGCCCTCCGTCGCTGGTCCCGAGAATCTCCAGCCGTAGCCAGTGCTGTTCGGGGTCCAGCTCCAGTGCCGGGGGTCTCGTGCGCGGGTGCCAGCTTCGGAGTAGGTAGGCGGCATCACCCACCGCGAACGCGCTGAAGCGGGACCGCATCAGCGCCTCGGCGGTCGGGGCTGTGGCCGACCCGGAGTGGATACGGCCGCAGCACTCCTCGAAGAGGAGCGCGGACCCGCAGGGACAGCGCCGGGCACGGGAGGACATCGACCCATTCTGCCGACCACGGGCCCGAGGGTTCCTGATGTGCGGGGGCATCGCGCGTCGCCGCCGGCCTGCCGGCCGCCCAACAGCTCGGAGGTCGGGATTGAGCCGCCGGATTCCGGGTAGGTGAGCTCGGTGGCTGACATCGCGGTCCTCGTACTGGACATGTTCAACCCCTACGACCACGAGCACGCCGAGCTGCTGACCGAGAGCGTGGAGCAGATCGTCGACCCGCTCGCCTCGCTTCTCGCGCGGGCCCGTGAGCGCGACGACGCGGACCTCGTCTACGTCAACGACAACCACGGGGACTTCACCGCGGGGCGGGAAGACATCATCGAAGCCGCCCTGCAGGGGGAGCGGCCGGACCTGGTCAAGCCGTTCGTGCCGTCGAGGGAGTCAAGGTTCCTGACCAAGGTCCGGCACAGCGGCTTCTACAGCACCCCGCTGGGCTACCTGCTCGGGCGGCTGGGAACGCGCCGGGTGGTGATCACCGGGCAGGTCACCGAACAGTGCGTGCTCTACACGGCGCTGGACGCCTACGTCCGGCACTTCGAGATCCGGGTGCCCCCTTCGGCGGTCGCACACATCGACGCGGAGCTGGGCAAGGCCGCGCTGCGGATGATGGAGGCCAACATGCGCGCCGAGCTGTGCGATCTCGAGGACTGCCTGGACTGACGACGTGGACTTCCGCTCGATGTAGCACCACGGATTCCTGACGGTCATCCCGGGTTGAGCCCACGACCGGAGCCGCGCCCAGGGTTTGCCGCCCGCGCACCGGGGAATCCCCTGCCGCGTCACCGGTTGGAGCGGTCGGCTCCGAGGGCCGGCGCCGTGTCGGGGGTCCATGGGTCGGGGGATCGTGAAAGGGATGACATGGAGCCTCGCACCATGGGCGTGGAAGAGGAGTTCCTCCTGGTGGACCCGGTCCACGGGCAGCCACGAGCGATCGCGGCGGCTGTGCTGAAACTGGACGACGCCCCACCGGACCAGGAGATGGAAGCCGAGCTGCAACTGCAGCAGATCGAGACCTGCACCCAGCCCTGCGCCTCCGTCGACCGGCTGTATGAGGAGATCCGGGCGGCGCGGATGAGAGCCTCTGACGGCGCCCGCGGTGTGGACGCCGAGATCGCCGCGATCGGGACGTCACCCCTGCCGGTCAAAGCGGAGCTCAGCCCGTCGGAACGGTTCAGCCGGCTGGCTGAGCGCTTCGGGCTGACCGCTCGGGAACA
>Ga0310811_10011750_pt1 | contig 11369 bp, 12 predicted proteins | sample YCmetagenome_FD_207642 | JGI IMG/M metagenome (GOLD analysis project Ga0310811, IMG submission 207642) | Soil microbial communities from experimental microcosm in Duke University, North Carolina, United States - YC | ecosystem: Engineered > Artificial ecosystem > Soil microcosm > Unclassified ... | reverse complement strand
CGGCCGCCGAACGGTACTTCGATGGCGCGGGAGGCGGCTTCGAGGAGGTGCAGCAGGCCCTCGACGATGGGCTCATCCTGCTACACCGGCTCATAGCAGCGCTGCACGACAACGAGGTGTTAGTGATTCACATCGGATAATCGCGGTCGCAGCGCAATGCCAACGCCCGCCACCCCGACCTTCCGGCCGCGCAACACCGCGAACACCCGCTACGCGACGAACGCCCAGGCACAGCAGGAAGTCGGACACTAGTGGCCGGATGGAAGCAAGAAGCCTTCGGGTTCGTAGTCCCAAGCGATCTCCAAGTGGTCGAGAAGCCCGGCCTACTTGGCCTCAGTCGTGACCGGAGCTGGCAACCGGCACGTCGGGTCTCGACCGGCTTCGCGGTGATCATCGCGGCGTCCGCTTCCTGTATGGCCGGGGCATCGGATGGCGATTGCGATAGCGCTGCTCGCAGCGGAAGCCCAAAGTGTCGATCGCCCCGACCTTCGTCAGGGGCAATCGACACTTCAGAAGCAACCTGACTAGAGGCTGCGCCGCCTGACTCGCCAGGCCACCAGGGCGACAAGCAAGAGGGCCGCGCCGACATAGAGTCCGGACTCGATCCACTGAAAATGCCAGAACCTGTCGCCGGGTTGGTAGTTCACCGCGCGATGGATCCCATGCTGCTGGAAGTAGGCCGGGATGCTGACCCCGGCGTTGGCGGCATCGCCGGACAGCTTTTCCAGCGTGGCCGTGCTGAGTTTGTGGCCCGACGAGTCGATGAAGGTCGTCCCGAGCACCCAGTCGCCGGCGTTGCCGGTGCCTCTGGTGTCGCCTGGCCCCTTGTCCTGGACCGTCTGAAGGACAGTCATGGCCGAGGCGAACTTCGGGCGGGCCAAGCTGGCTACGGCAATCCGCGCCATCACGAACGCCGCCGCGGCCAAGGCCAACCCGGCGAGGCTGCGCCGCAGCAACACCCCGGCCACGGTGGCCACGGCGAAGGCGAACAGGGCATAGGCGACCGGCGCCACGCCTTCGACCTCGTACCCGACCTGGCCCAGCCTTCCATCGAACGTGTCCACGGGCGCCCGATACCAAGTGACCATGGCGGAAAACGCTAGGGTGAGCAGCACGGTCAGCCCAGCCAGCACCGTGACTTTCACGGCCAGCCACCGCAGCCGCGGCACTGCCTGCGTCCACGCCAGCTGCCAGGTGCCCGCCTCGAACTCGCGGCCGAGCAGGGGCGCGCCCAGGAACGCACCGATCACGAACGGCATCAGCGTGGCCAGGAAGGAAATCGGTTCGGGGTGACCGTAACCGTCGCTGAGCTTGCTCAGGGCCTGCGCGCAGCTGTCCCCGTTGGTGACGTCGGAGTTGGCGCAGGCCGCCGCGCCGTCGGGGAACAGCCCGCGTATGGAGAGCCCCTGCATCAGCAGGATCAGCCCAGCAACAGCCACAATCCCCGTCAGGACAAGCATTTCGGCGCGGTGTTGCCGCCAGGTCATCCAGATCATTCCGCGGCCACCTTCGTCCGGTCCATCGCCACGCCACCACGCAGGTACGCCAGGACAACGTCTTCCAGCCCAGCCGGCTGTTCCTGCCACCCCTCGATCGCGGCGCCGTCGCGCACGAGCAGCGAGGTGTGCCGGTCGCTATGAGTGGCTTCGATGACCGTGCCTAACATCGGATCGTGCACATCGGAGCGTGGTCCCGTGAGGATCTTGTGCCTTTCGAGCAGCGTTTCGATGTCATCGTCGATGGCTATGCGGCCGTTGTTGAGCACCACCAGGTAGTCGCAGACCCGTTCCAGCTCGTGTACGACATGGGAGGAGAACAGGACGGTGATCCCGTCCTGTGCCACCGCGCCCATCAGGGTCTGCAGGAATTCACGCCGCGCCACGGGGTCCAAACTGGATAGTGGCTCGTCCAGCACCAGCAGGTCTGGGCGCTTGGCCAGGGCCAGCGCCAGGGCGACCTGTGACTGCTGTCCGCCGGAGAGCGCGCCCGCCTTGCGGTTGAGCGGGATATCAAGCGAGGCAAGCCGCTTTTCTGCCAGCGGGCGGTCGAACCGGATGTTGAGGCTGGCACCGAAGTGCAAGAGATCGGCGACGGTGAAACTCCGGTAGAGTGGGTGCTCCTGCGCCAGAAAACCGATGCGCGCCAACGCTTGTGGCGTGTTGGTGGTGGGCGAGGAGCCGAACACCTCGATCGAGCCGGAGGTGGGCGAGAGCAGGCCCACGGTCAGCCGCAACAGCGTGGTCTTGCCGGCGCCGTTCGGGCCGACCAGAGCGATCACCCGCCCAGCCGGTAGCGCCAGGTCGCACTCGCGCAACGCCCATGTCGAGCGGTAGCGCTTGCAGAGGCCGCTGGCGGAGAGGGCATCTGTCATGAGACGGCCTCGATCCTGGTTTCTTGATGGATGGTGGTGAACAGGGCGGTGACCGCGTGCTCGTCAAGGCCTGCCGCGTAGGCACGCCTGAGCCACGCCTCCATGTCCTGGCGCAGCGAGGTGTAGTCCTCCGCCGGGATCGCCGCGGACGCCACGTCATTGACGAAGGTGCCCTGCCCCGGGCGGCCCGTCACCAGGCCTTCCTGCTCCAGCTGGCGGTAGGCCTTCGCGACGGTGTTGGGGTTGATGGCCAGGGTCTCGACTGCCTCACGGATCAGCGGCAGCCGGTCACCAGGCCGCAGATACCCCATAAGGACCGCCTGCCGCACCTGGTGCACCAGTTGCCGGTACGGCGGCACCCCCGACCTGCTGTCGAGCCTGAACACGAACACGACGGCCCGCCTTCCGCTCCTTTACTACTTCCCTAGTAAAGAGGTAAAGCTCGAGAGCTGTCAAGTACGGCGCTGGGCATCGCTCCATCGGGCGAGGTACCGCACGCGCCGTGGGCCTTGGTCACGGCGAACGGATTCCGTGGCTGGTGTCGACGGTGTGTGCCTGTCCCATCCCAGGACGCGCACGCTGCCAGGCCGCGAGCAGCCGCAGATCCTCGTCACGCAGGGTGGCCAGACGTCGCGACGTGCATCATGACCGGGAGTTGTTCTGCCAGCGTCTGTAGGACTCAGGAACGTGGGTGGACGCTTGTCGGGTGGCTCAGCTTGGCGTCGAGCAGTTCGGCTTCGAGGTCGGCGAGGCGTTTGTCGAGGGGATCGATCTTTTGAGTGTTGGTAACGAGCTGCAGCCGGGTCTAGTCCATGCGACCAACTGCTCAGCGCCGGTCGTTGACCGATTCCTCCTGCTACTAGTCGACGGCGTGCTGTCCGGCACCGTCTGGGTCGCCGCCGAAACTGGAGGCTCGGCACTGCCTTGCTGACTGCTGTGGCGGGCGGCGCCTGGTGCGCGGCCCGGCGACGCCGCCGGGTCGTGCAAGATCATATTCCGGGCAATTTCCGGGATCCGGCGTGCCATGACAGGACCGTCGCCCTGGTCGCGCATTAGACAGGTGTCGGAGCAGGCAGCGGCGGTCGGCGGCCGGTTCATCGGCGATCGCCGGGTGAGGTGATGCTGAGGGGGAGTGTTTGGAATCCGCGCAGGACGAGCCGGTCGCGGCGGAGGGGAGGGCGGCCCGGTGGGGCCGACAGCTGCGGGAATCGGGTCAGCAGCTTGGAGAAGGCAACGCTTGCTTCGAGCCGGGCGAGGTTGTTGCCGATGCAGATGTGTGGGCCGGCGCCGAAGCTGAGCGGGCGGGTGTCGGTGCGGGTGGGGTCGAAGCGGTCGGGGTCGCGGTATCGGGCGGGGTCGCGGTTGGCGGCGCCGATGAGCAGTATTGCGTTGCGGCCCTCGGGGATCGGGATGCCTTCGACGGTCAGCCCGTCGGTGCGGGCCTGGCGGGTGGCGACCTGGACAGGGGAGTCGTAGCGCAGGACCTCCTCGATGAATCCGGCGATCGGGATCTGTCCGGTGCGCAGCGCGCCGGCCAGGTCGGGGCGGTCCAGCAGGATGGTGAGGCCGTTGCCGAGCAGGTCGGTGGTGGTCTCGAAGCCGGCGACGAGCAGCAGGATGAGGTTGGCCAGCAGTTCCTGGTCGGAGAGCCGGCCGTCTTCGGCGTCGCGGGCCGCGACTAGGGCGCTGATCAGGTCGTCACCCGGCGCCGTCCGGCGTTCGCTGATCAGGTGGGTGAAGTATCCGGCCAGCTCGCGTGCGGCGGTGTTGGCGGTCGCGGACGTGCTGCCGGAGAGTTCCAGCGCCTCGGTCAGGTCGGCGGCCAGGGGCCGGAACCGGCGGCGGTCGCTCGGGGGCACGCCGAGCAGTTCGCCGATCACGGTGACCGGCAGCGGGAAGGCAACGAGGTCCATGAAGTCGACCGGCCCATCGGCAGCGGCCTCACCGAGCCGGTCGTGCAAGTCGTCGACGGCCGCCTCGATCGTCGGCTGCAGGTCGGCGACCCGGCGTGGCGTGAACACCTTGGAGATCAGTGAGCGCATGCGGCCGTGGTCGGGCGGGTTGGCGCGCAGGACGGACTGGTTCATCAGCTGCAAGGCGTCGTTACCGGCGTCGGGTGCGACCGGTTCGGGCACTCCGAACCTCGGTTCTCGCAACACCTGGTTAACCGCCGCGTAGCCGCAGATCAGCAGTGAGCCGTCGGGGAGGGCGGACACAGGTCCCAGCTTGTGCGCCGCGGCGTAGAGCGGGGAGGGATCGGCGCGCCCGCCCGGTGTCATCATCTGCTGGACGAGCGCCGCGGCGTCGCGCACGCCCTGGCCAGACTGGGAGGGGCCCGGCTCCCAGGTGAGGCTCAGCTGCTCGCGGTGGCCGATAGTTTGCAGGCGTGCGGTGATGGCTTCGCGTACGAGTCGCAGGCGCTGTTCGTCGTCGGCTTCGGCGAATAGGACGAGTTCGTCCGCGGAGGCGTGCAGGGTGCAGCGTGCGCGGTCGAACTCGATGAGCCCGTTGGTGTCGGCGCACTCGGTGCGGCGTGGCCTTAGCATCGCGGCACCTTCGCGGTGCCGGTGGCCGTGGTATTGCTCAGGATCGGGGTCGAGGTCGACGTCGCTGATTTGGGTGAGGTGCGCGCACAGCTGGGTGAGGTAGCGGCTTGCGCGATCGGTACGGATGCGGGCTTCGGCGGAAGGCATGATGGGTGTGCTCCTAGCGCCTGGTGCAGGCGGCCAGCCAGGCGGCGACGCCGCCGGCATGCATGGTCGAAGAACTGGTGGTGGCCTGGACCCGGTCCACGGTCCATCCGTTGGTGAAGCACGATTCGAGTTCGGCTCGGGACATGATGTGGGGCGGGGTCGGTTCGGTGGTGTGCTGGTTGCTGTAGCAGAGCACGAACAGCCGGCCTCCCGGTCGCAGGACGGCGCGCAGGCCGTCGAGATAGCGGGACCGGTCCGTGGGGGTCAACGCGTGCAGGAGCAGGCAGTCCAGCGCCGTGTCGAACACCTCGCCCAGCTCTGCCAGCGCGAGCGCGTCGTGCTGGATAAACCGTGCGGTCAGGCCGCGGTCGCGTGCCTTGCGCCTGGCAACTGCCAGGGAGTCCTCGGCGCCGTCGATCCCGGTGGCGTCCAGTCCCGCGGCGGCGGCCATGAGGGTGTGCTCCCCGGTGCCGCAGCCGATGTCCAGGATCCGGCCGCGCAGCGCGCCGCTGTCGGCCAGCGCGAGCAGTGCCGGCTGCGGGGCGCCGATCTCCCAGGGCGGAGACCCGCCGTGGCGGCCTACTGATCGTTGCGCCGGGCCGGTCACGCATCCCGCCGGTTGATCATGACGAACCCGGCCAGCAGAGCCACGGCCGCGTACAGGCAGAACACGCCGAAGCCGGTCCACGGGGCAAGGCTGGCGGCCTCGCGATGGGCGGCGACGAAGATCTGGCTTCCCGACTGCATCGGGATGTAGGGACCTACGGTGGTCTTCCACGACCCGGGAAGCAGGTCCAGCAGCAGCGGAGGGACGAACAGCACGCCGAGCAGGGTCGCGATCGCCGCGGCCGAGGAGCGCAGCAGGATACCGAGCCCGAAACCGAGCAGCCCGTACACGGTGAGGTACAGGCCGCCGCCCAGCACGGCCCGGGTGACGCCGGGGTCGCTCAGCGCGGTCCCGGTCAGGGTGTGGGCGGGCAGCGCCGCCAGGAACGCCAGGTAGGCGGCGACCGTGGAAACGGTCGAGGTGACCAGCGCCGTCCCGGCGAACGCCAGGCCTTTGGCGGCCAGGACGGTCCGGCGCAGCGGCACAGCGGCGAAGGTCGTCCGGATCATCCCGCTGCCGTATTCACCCGTGATGGCCATGGCGCCGAGCACCCCGAAGGCGACCTGCGACAGGTGCAGCCCCGCCAACGCGAGCTGAACGACGTCCACATGGGCCAGGTCGGCGGGCTTCAGCCGCGGCGCTAGCAGGGCGGCGGCGAGTACGGCGAAGCCGATGTTGCCGGCGAAGGCGACCAGCAGCGCCCAGTACGTCGACTGGATGCTCGCCAGTTTGGCCAGCTCCGCGCGCAGCACGTTGGGGAAGTCACCGCCGCGGCGCCCGGTGGCCGGCGACGCCGGCGATGCTGTGGTAGCCGACGATGTTGTGGTAGCAGTCATGGCGAAGGCCTTTCAGCGCGCGGCCGGCGTCGGCACCGGGATCGGTTGGGTGGCGTGGTATTCGGTGGTGTCGCGGGTCAGCTCCATGTAGCGCTGCTCCAGCGACATCTGCTGCGGCGACAGCTCCAGCAGGCCGAGGCCGCGGACCCGTGCCGCCTCGCCGATCTCGTCGGCCGTGGCACCGATGACCCGCAGCGCACCGTCCGGATCGCGGCCGACGGTCGCGCCCCGCTCGGCGAGCAGGGCGGCCAAGGCATCGGCCTCGGTGCAGCGGACCCGGATGTAGTTGTCGCCCCCGGAGGCCAGAAAGTCGGCGACGCCGGTCTCGGCGATCAGCCGGCCACGGCCGATGATGATCAGCCGATCGGCCGTCACCGCCATTTCGCTCATCAGATGGCTGGACAGGAACACGGTGCGGCCCTGCGCGGCCAGTGACTTCAGGAGGCTGCGGATCCACGCCACGCCGTCGGGGTCGAGCCCGTTCACCGGCTCGTCGAACATCAGCACCGGCGGGTCACCCAGCAGCGCCGCGGCGATGCCGAGCCGCTGCGCCATGCCGAGGGAGAACCTGCCGACCTGCTTGCGGGCGGCCGAGGCCAGTCCGACCTGGCGCAGCACCTCCTCGACGCGGGAGCGCGGGATGCCGTTGCTGAGCGCCAGCCACCGCAGATGCTGGTACGCCGACCGCCCTGGGGTCACCGCCTTGGCGTCCAGCAGCGCCCCGACCTCGTACAGCGGGCGACGGTAGCCGGCGTACGGCCGGCCGTTCACCGTGACCGCCCCCGCGTCCGGCGCGTCAAGCCCCAGGATCATCCGCATCGTCGTGGACTTGCCCGACCCGTTCGGCCCGAGGAACCCCGTCACCGACCCGGCCGGCACCGTGAACGACAGCCCATCCACCGCCGCCACATTGCGGTACCGCTTGACCAGCCCGACCGCCTCGATCATCAGTGACTCTCCCCGCCGAGCACACCGGTCAGATGCAGTACCGCGGCGAGCACTGCCAGTGCGACCACGGCGACGGCGACGAGCACCTTGCGGCGCCGGGACATCCCGCCGATCTCGGCGTCCGGCACCGCGGGGCCGGTGTCCTGATGGGACGGCAACTCGGGCATGGCGAAACTCCTTCGATCCGCTCGGCGCCCCGACCCGGGCGGGCCCGGGGCGGATGCAGTTTTACAATACACATTGTCGCTGTCAAGCCATGTGTATCGTAGCCGGTCATCGCGTACGATGGGCGACATGCCGAAGATCTGGAGCCAGACGATCGAGGCGCACCGCGACGCCGTCCGGGAGGCCACCATCAATGCCACCGCCGCATTGGTCGCCGAACACGGGCTGACCGGCGTGACCATGTCGCAGATCGCCAAGGAGACCGGTATCGGCCGCGCGACGCTCTACAAGTACTTCCCCGACGTCGAGTCGATCCTGCGCGCCTGGCACGACCGCCAGATCGACCAGCACCTGCAGGAACTGCTACGCGTCCGCGACCGGACCGCCGGCGCAGCCGAACGCCTGGAGTCGGTGCTGACCGCCTACGCGATGGCAATCTCACACCGGCGCGCGCACGACACCGAGACCGCGGACATGCTCCACCACGGCGAGCACATCGCCGCCGCTCACGACCACCTACGTGAGTTCGTCCAGGACCTCATCACCGACGCCGCCGCGGCCGGAGCCATACGCCAGGACGTCCCAGCCGGCGAACTCACGCTCTACTGCCTGCACGCCCTGGCCGCGGCCACCAGCCTGCACGACCCGGCGGCGATCCACCGGCTCGTCCGGACTACCCTCACCGGCCTGCGGACACACGGGTAGCACCCCAGCGATGCGCCGGTGGGGTCGGTGACGGGCGTGCAACCACCGCAGGTCTCGGCGGCGTGCCGCATGACGGTGATGTGGCCACCGAGAACCCCAAAACCAGCGGTAACGAGCCGATGCGCGCCGGCCACCGCTTGGACATCGCTGCGTTCGCCGACGTAACGAAACGCATCCAGCTGGGGCGGCTGACCCGGTTCAGCGATGGTGGGCGACCGGGTCATGGATGTTCGCGGAGTCCGGGTCGGTGTGGATCGTCGCCGCGGTCAGCCGGGGCACGGCGTGCAGCAGCCGGTGCTCGGCCTCGACCGCGATCGCGTGCGCCTCGACAACTGTGAGGGTGTCGGCAACCAAGATGTCGGTCTCGGCGTGCAACTGATGACCGATCCAGCGCATCCGCAGCCCCGCGACGCCGAGCACGCCCGGCGTGCCGCGCAACGCGTCCTCGGCCGTGCCGACGAGGCGTGGGTCGACGGCGTCCATCAGTCTGCGGTACACCTCCCGGGCCGCGTCCTTGAGCACGAACAGAATCGCGACGGTGATGAGCAGGCCGACGACCGGGTCCGCCCATCGCCAGTCGACCGCCACGCCGCCGGCGCCGATGAGCACGGCGAGGGACGTGAACCCGTCGGTGCGGGCGTGCAGGCCGTCGGCGACCAGCGCGGCTGAGCCGATGCGCCGGCCGACGGAGATGCGATACCGGGCGACGACCTCGTTGCCGACGAAGCCGACCAGGCCGGCTGCCGCGACCCAGCCCAGATGGCTGACGTCGGCGGGGTGGATCAGCCGGTCGACGGCCGCGTAGGCGGCCAGCACCGCGGATGCGGCGATAGTCACCACGATGAAGATCCCGGCGAGGTCCTCGGCGCGGCCGAAGCCGTAGGTGTACCGCCGGGTCGCCGCCCGCCTGCCAAGCAGGAACGCTACTCCGAGCGGCAGCGCTGTCAGCGCGTCGGCGAAGTTGTGCAACGTGTCGCCCAGCAGCGCCACCGAACCCGACACCAGGACGATGACCACCTGCAGCGTCGCGGTCGCGCCGAGCACCAGAAGCGAAATCCACAACGCGCGCATGCCCTCGCGGGACGACTCCATCGCCGAGTCGACCTTGTCCGCCGCGTCGTGCGAGTGCGGCGTCAGCAGATGCCCGACCCGATGGCGGAACGCCGCCCAGCCGGCCTTCGACCCGCCATGGCCACGACCATCATCGCCGTGATCACGGTCATGGCCATGATCACCGCTGTCGTCGTGCGGGTGATCGTGGTGGTGGTCCATTGGCCTCTCCCGGCGGTGGCGGTTCAGAGCGTCGCGATGGCAGGATATGTGCTCATGTACGCACGCGACAACGCTGCAACTGCCGACGTTGGGCAACAACCACCCTCGGGCGAGCAGATCGACGCGGCGGTCACCGCGCTACGGATGCTCGCCGACCCGACTCGGCTGCGGCTGTTGTGGGAGTTGCGCGAGGGCGAGCACGACGTCACCACTCTCACCGCCGCGGTCGGCGCCGCCCGCCCAGCCGTGTCCCAGCACCTGGGCAAGCTGCTGCTGGCCGGGCTGGTCAACACCCGCCGAGACGGCCGGAGAGTGCTGTACCGGGCGCGCGGCGGCCACGTGCGGCGACTCGTGCTCGAGGCGCTGTACGCGGCCGACCACCACCTCACCGGAGCACCGGAACACGACTGAGCAGAACTTTCGGCGCGGCGGGGAGCCGCCATGAGCAACCCCGACCCACCGAACCCTGCCCGCTGTCAGCGTCGCCCTTCCGGGCCGCCGAGGCGCACCTCTAGCTCGAAGGTCACGCCGTCCGTACGCACGAACACGTCGCGGCGGTTCAACCGCTACCAGGCGCGGTTCCACCAATGCCGCACGGTCTCGCTGTGCACCCGAGCAGGATAATCGAACGCAGGTTCGAATGGATGTGAGGCGGGCGGTCCCCTTACCGACGCTGCCCGACAACCGCAATGCGCTCACGTCGACTCGCCGGTGCGCCGCCACCACGCGAAGGCGGCGAACGATCCAACGCGGCTGGGAGCCCCGGCGGGCCGTTCGTCGGGCCGTGTCCGAGCGTTCGATCTGACGGCGGGTGGTTGCCTGGCTGCGCGGGCAGCGCTGCTGGCGATCGCGACACCGGTGCTTGTCAGGCGGCCGGTCTGGGTGAGTGCCTGGCCGGTGATGCTGCGCTCGGCATATCGCCACCCGGTTTGGGAAGCATGCGGGCCGGATGCCCAGGAGTGCAGGACAGCGCCGTACCGGCCGTGGACCGGGGTGCAGCTCGTAGGTCGCGCCGTCTGAGCGATGACGACCGCGTTCGGCGTGACCGCATCACAGGGGACGGCCGCTCGGGGCAGCGCAGTTCACCACACCGAGACGAAGGAGTCTGCGCCCCATGAAGTACTCCATCCGAGGCTGCGTCGTGCTGGTCGGCGCCGCCCTTACCGCGACCGTCACACTCACCGCCTGCAGTGACACCGCGAGCAGCGGCGGTACTCCTAAGGCACCGACCAGCGGCAGCGTCAGCGTCAGCGTCAACCCCACATTCACCAACGTCGACGCAATGTTCGTCCGGATGATGATCCCGCACCACGAGCAAGCCGTGGAGATGGCCGACCTCGCCCAGATGAAGGCGACCGATCCGGACGTCAAACAACTCGCCGCCAAGATCAGTACTGAACAGAAGGCGGAGATCGCAACGATGAAGGGCTGGCTGGCCGCTTGGGGCCAGCCGACCACGATGCCGAGCTGTCCCGGCATGCATTGCATGCCGAGCGACATGATGCCGAATGGCACGATGCCGGGCGGCATGATGCCCAGTGGGATGCCGACGATGTCGGGCATGATGTCCAGTGCAGACATGGCGAAGCTGAAGGCGGCGACCGGCGCCGAGTTCGACAAGCTGTTTCTCCAGATGATGATCACTCACCACGAGGGAGCGATCATGATGGCCCAGGCCGAGCTGGCCCACGGCACTAACCCGAACGCCAAGGCACTCGCCGCCAGCATCGTGAAGACGCAGCAGGCCGAGATCGCTGCGATGCAGCAGCTGG
>Ga0310811_10011749_pt1 | contig 11369 bp, 10 predicted proteins | sample YCmetagenome_FD_207642 | JGI IMG/M metagenome (GOLD analysis project Ga0310811, IMG submission 207642) | Soil microbial communities from experimental microcosm in Duke University, North Carolina, United States - YC | ecosystem: Engineered > Artificial ecosystem > Soil microcosm > Unclassified ... | reverse complement strand
ACACGATCTTCATCGGCCGGGTCGTCGGGGTGCGCACGCGGTCGGATATTTCACCGCTGATCTATAGCGATGGCGGGTATAGCGGCTGCGCGACACTGTCGGGCAAGGTGACGGACTGATTGGTCATGCTGAGGCACACTCAGCGCTTGGTGACGAAAAGCCTCTGGTAGAGCGCGCGCCATTTTTCGTTTTCATCGAGCAGTTTTGCGACATCCACGAAAGTCAGATTCGGTAGGGCTTCCTTCCCCTCACGGATCTTGACGGTGCGGTTGGTCGTGACGCTCTTGAGCTTGGCGAGCACGGTCTGACCGTCGCCAAGAATATAATCCATGAACAGTACGGCAGCGTAGGGATGCGGCGCGGCGCGAAACACGCCGGCGCCGGTCGGCAGCGCGATCGCGGGCGGCAGGAATAGAGGCGCCGTGGGCGCGCCGCGATCCTGATACTGATCAATGCGATTGAGATAGGCCGTCAGCGCCAGCGGCACTTCGCCCGACACGACGAGTTGCGCCAGCAGGGTGTGGCCCTTGCGCACCGAGATGTCGTTCCTGGCGACGATGTCGTGGAACAGCTTGATCGTTTTTTCCTCGCCCATGACGCCGGCGAGGGTCATCAGCCATGCGGCGTCGTCGGCCTCGACAGCGAGTTTGCCCTTCCATTTCGGATCGAGCAGGTCGGCATAGGTTTTCGGCAGGTCAGCTTTGTTGATCGCGTTCGTATTGTAGGCCGCGCTGTAGACGATGAGCCGCGTCGCGATCCATTGCCGATGCTTCATGATGGCTTGCGGCAGCAAATCCTTGAAAACCGGCAGTTGGACTGTGCGCAGAAGATTTTCGCGCTTGATCGATTCCATCTCGGTGCCGGAGGTCTCGGCAACATCGACATCGTGGCGTCCGGCCCGCGCCTCCGTCACCGCGCGGCGGACGATGCTCTCGGAATCGCCGCGCCATGACTGCACGGGGATGCCGTATTTCTTTTGAAAGCCATCGCTCAATGCCTTGATTTCTTCCGGCGAGAGCGATGAGTAGAGCATCAACGTGCCTTCCTTCTTGGCGCCGTCGATCAGTTTCTGCGTCCGGTCCGGACCCGCGTAGGTGGCGATGTCGATGGCGTCAGCTTGTTGCGCTACGGCGCGCGATGCGCCGGCGCATGCCAGGAGGGTCATGAGCGCAAGTGGGATTGCAAAAGCAAAAAGTCTGCGGGCGAGGGCAGTGCTTTCGTATCCGCTCGGTCGCGCCGATCGCTTTATGCCGATCTGCGCTGTCAATGCCGGCCGTGTGCCACCCTCGTGCGAGCACGCCATCGCCAATCCTCCCGGAAGCCGGCGATCAGCCTCTCGCCCGAGCGCGCAAGGGGCGTCGCGGTTGTCATTGGCGGGAACTATAGCAGTTTGATTTTCGCAGGCCAGCCGGTTTGCGGGCGCTATCAGGTGGACATGGTGAACGGCGGCGATACGCCTCCAGCGTACGACGTAAACTCCAACGACGCGCTTACGTCATCGCGAAATAAATGATCACGAAGAGCACAATAATCGCAATGGTGCCGACGACGAGAACGGTGCGGACGTTTTGTCCCGTCACCCCTTGGCGCGTTTCGGTCGTGTTGCGCACTTCTCCAATGTCGGCATTGGGAATGCGGCCTGTCGGGTGCGGCGTATTGCTGCCATTTTCCATTCTGGTCTCCATCGAAATATGTTCCACCGCCCCAATGAGCGCGCAATTGCTCAAATCAATCTGGAGGATAACGGACAAGCCTGATCACCGTTCCAATCTGGAACCGAAGTTCTGCCGCACGCATTGGAACAGGAGAGTCAGAGCTAAACCAATGAGTCCAACACGGAGTTGAACAATGGGACGCCATGCAGCTTTGTCGGCAGCGTCGTCATGCTTGGTCTTGGCAGGGACTTTGGCAGGGACGCTGATGGTCACTGCTTCGTTTGCCGCCGAACAAGGGGGACGACAGCTTGCCCAAAACATTCCGCCAACAACGGCGCCGAACAATCCGAGCCAAAGCGCCCCTCCGGAAAAGCCGGCACCAGCGCCACGCGATCAACAGGCCTGTGGTCAGCCCGGCGCGACCCTGCAACCCAAGGGCTCCGACCAGAACGGCGCAACCGTCGGCCGCGCTCCGTCTAAGGAAAACCTGTCGGACACGCTGGCGAAAAGCGGCGGTGTTCTATGTCCGCCGGCTGGGACCGACCCCGATATCCGGGCGCCGGCGACGGGCAGCGGCTCCGCGATGCCGGTGATTCCGCCACCCGGTACGCCCGGTGGCGATCAAAGCATTCAGCCCAAATAGGCGACGTTGTCGCGGCGTCTTTGCGTTATGGCGCCGCGGCGTAGAACTGGCTGACGTCGCTTGTGAAAGCGCGCCGGGAATCGTCCACGAGATAAATCATGTGACCGCCGCGGTAGAGATAGAGTTTTGCACGCTTCGTCTCGCCCATATCGGGCAGATGATCGAGCACATAACGGCTCACCATGTAAGGCGTGACGAGGTCGCTATAGCCGTGGGCGATAGCGAGCCGGAACGTCGGATTGAAGGCGAGAAGTTTGCGCAGATCGTCACTCACGCTCGGCTGACCGCGTCCGCCGCTGCGCCACTGCCATTTCCGGTTCACGTCCGTTGATAGCAGGTTATAGGTGATGTCGGTGTTGTAGCCGAGTTCGTCGCGGGCATAGCCGACGAACATGCCGCCGTAGGCGCGGATATAGCCATCGAGTTGCGGGTCGTCGCCATGATGTCCGCGTGATTCCGGGAAGGGATCATCGGTCAGGAAACTCGCATCATATTGGCTCGCGACCAGTCCGCCGGCCGAACGAAGATTTTTCTGCCGCAAGTCGCGCAGGAAACCATGCGAACGTGCGACAGCGTCTTCATCGATCCCGGTTATCTGCGCCACGTGCTTGTAGAAACTTCGTGCCGCGTCGCCTTGCGGCGGTGGCCCGGCGAGCGTGGTGAGATAGTCGGTGAGTGCAAAATGCTCGATGTTGCGCAATTCGTTTGCATCGAAGTTGTTCCGTCGCTCCATTTCTGCCGCGGCCAGCGACGGCAGGTCGAGGGCCGCACCCAACGCGAAACGATCGCCGCCGAACTGGAAGGCGCCTTCGAGCATCGGCGACAGCATGACGATCCCGGACACCACGATGCCCTGATCTTCCTGTAGCGCGCTCGCAACCTTGGCCGCACGAAAGCCGCCATAGCTTTCGCCGAGGAGATATTTCGGCGACGCGGCGCGGCCGTTGCGTCCGACGTAAAGCGCAACCACTTTGGCCATGGTCTCGGCATCCGCGTTCACGCTCCAGAAGTGCGAGGCATCATCGGGCTTTGCCGCGCGCGACCATCCGGCGCCGACCGGATCGACGATGACGAGATCCGTGAACGCGAGCCAGGTATCGGGATTGTCGATCAATGTTGCGTTGGCGCCGTCGTGATTATCCTTTCCGAATCGCACGATGCGCGGACCCACAAGACCGAGATGCAGAAACGCGGAGCTGGCGCCGGGGCCGCCATTGAAGACGAATGTCACGGGTCGCCTTGTGCCCGCCGATTTTTGCTCCGTATCGCCCGCGGCCTTGTCGTCGTGCGCAACATAAGCGGTGTAGAAAATCTTGGCGCTGGCCTCGCCGGACTGCGCGTAGAGCGTGAATGTGCCGGCCGTGGCGGTGTAGCGCAGCGAGCCGTTCTTGGTGGCGACGGTGTGCTCGGTGACGGAATCTGCGGGCAACATGCCGAGAATGCCGCCGACGGCATTCTGCCCGCCGTGGCTGCTCCGGTCCGGTCGAGATTCATGATGGCCCTGGTTGTCTTGCGCGAAGCCGCGAGTCGTGCCCCATGACGTCGCGAGGCCGAACACGGCGAGGGCTGCAAGCAGGCGAACGAAATGGCGCATCGAAACTCCGTTGCGGTTCGCTCCGGTGTGAGCTTTAACGCGGGTGTCTTCTTTGTAACGCGCGTCTCTTGCGACGCGTGTCTTGCGATCAGTCAATCAGCCAAGTTTGATTTCGCCGTCGATTTGGAAGTGCAGATCGACACCGTTGATGCTGATCCTGGCCTGGGCTGGCAGCGTTTCGCTCCCTTTTAGTTTTCCGCTCTCCACGCCTTGCCGCACCGCCTTCTCGATCTCTCGCTGCGCGGTAACGCCGACAGTCTTGAGGAATTTTCGCAACGAGGCATTGAGCTGTTCTTCATCCATTGTTGCACCCGATCTGGCGTTGGACAGGAAAGTCAGAATAGGCAAAACGGCCGCGGCCGGGTCAGGATTATTTGCCGGCGGGATCATTTGCCGACGAGATCATCGGCGGATTGTCGACGGCCGGGCATAAGGCATACTGAACAAAGGCTTTTGGCGGTCCTTAAGCATCAAAAATCGTTGATGGCGCGCTCAGCCCGGAGGTCTCTTTCGGGGTCACAGTTTGATGACCGACGCCAAGGGTGGAAAGCGCGACGACAAGACCTATTTACCGCTTCAGCGCTTGGAACAATAGGTGTCCGGGCCAATTGATCCCTATTCGGCTGGAAATTTGGCCGTAAAGGCGTTTAATTAGAGCCGCCCCGAGACGAAACAGCCTGCAGCATGCAGCAGCCCCAGAGACGGAATGCCGCGCTCCACTCCTGTTCACAAAGCGTCATCGGCGGAAAATGGCCCGCGCAGCGCCCCCGGCTCAGCGGGGATGCCCGACGCGTCGCCGGATTCTCGTGCCGCGTGGGCACATGCCTTCGCCGCCGTTCGTGGTGAAACCGAGCGGCGCGCGGCGCCGCTGACGCCCGAGGATCAAGTCGTCCAGTCGATGGAGGATGCCAGTCCCACCAAGTGGCACAGGGCTCATACGACCTGGTTCTTCGAGCAATTTCTGCTGCGCGACCATGCGAAGGATTATCAGCCCTTCGACGAACGTTTCGCTTATCTGTTCAATTCCTATTATGTGCAGGCCGGCCCGCGCCATCCGCGACCGCAGCGGGGATTGATCACGCGGCCGGGCCATGAAGAAGTCGCCGCCTATCGTGCACATGTCGATGCCGCTGTTAGCAAGCTGATCGCGACGGCTTCGGCCAACGCGCTGCCGCAGATTTTTTCCATCCTTGAGATTGGATTACACCATGAGCAGCAGCATCAGGAGTTGCTGATCACGGATATACTGCATGCGTTCTCGCTTAACCCGACGGCTCCGGTCTATGACGCGCAATGGCGCATGTCGGGCAACCACGGGGCGAATGCCGGCTATCACGCCGTTCCCGGTGGGATTTATCGTATCGGCCATGAAGGTGATGCCTATTCCTTCGACAACGAACGGCCGGCGCACCGCGTGCTTCTGCAACCGTGCGAAATTGCACAATCGCTGGTGACGAACGCGGCATGGTTGGATTTCATTGCCGATGGTGGCTATGCCAAGCCGACGCTCTGGCTTTCGGACGGCTGGGCTACCGTTTCGGCGCAGGGCTGGATTGCGCCAGGATACTGGCAGAAGACGGACGAGACGTGGCAGTGCATGACTTTGGCGGGGCTGCAACCGGTTGACCCAGCCGCGCCAGTCAGCCATGTGAGTTATTACGAGGCGGACGCCTTCGCGCGCTGGGCGGGCAAGCGCCTTCCGACTGAAGCGGAATGGGAAGTGGCTGCAGTTTCCAACACGATCGACGATGCATTCGGCAGCGTCTGGCAATGGACACAGAGTGCGTATTCCCCCTATCCCGGGTTCCAAACCGCGGCGGGTGCGCTTGGTGAATACAACGGGAAGTTCATGATCAATCAGATGGTTTTGCGCGGCAGTTCGGCGGCGACGCCGGAAGGTCATGCGCGCGCGAGCTATCGCAATTTCTTTCCGCCACATGCGCGGTGGCAGTTCAGCGGCGTGCGTCTAGCCGTCGATGCGCCGTCCGCATAATCGATTTCATTGAAGAGATTTCAATATGGTTGCCGTGCAGAAAAAGCTTCTCGTTGAAGATAAACAGCTATCGCCTTTCGCCGTCGATGCTTTGAAGGGTTTGCGCGGCACCCGTAAGACGATCCCACCGAAATATTTCTACGACGCGAAGGGATCTGAGCTGTTCGAACAGATCACCGAGCAACCCGAATATTATCCGACGCGCACCGAACTCGGCATTCTCGAAGAGAACGGCGCCGCCATTGCTGCGATCATTCCGCAAGGCGCGGCGCTGGTGGAATTCGGCAGCGGTGCCAGCCGCAAGACGCGGACGCTTTTGCGTTTCGCGCCGCAGGTCGCAGCCTATGTGCCGGTCGAAATCTGTCCCGACATGGTACGTGAGCAAGCGCGCGATCTTCAGCGCGAGTTTCCGAATTTGAAAGTATTTCCGGTCGAAGCGGATTTTTCCGCGCCGTTCGATCTGCCGGCTGATGTCGAAGCGATGCCGAAGACCGGATTTTTTCCCGGCTCCACGATCGGCAATTTCGAACCGCACCAGGCTGCTTCGTTCCTGCGCCAGGCGGCCCGCATTCTCGGCCACAATGCGACCTTCGTCATCGGCTTCGATCTCATCAAGGAATCCGAGATCATCAACGCCGCCTACAACGATGCTGCCGGGATCACGGCGGCGTTCAACATGAACATCCTGACGCGGCTCAATCGCGACCTCGGCGCGAATTTCGACCCCACCACGTTCGAGCATCATGCTTTCTTCAATCGGGAACGCAATCGCGTGGAGATGCATTTGGCCTCGAGCAAGCGGCAGAAGGTGCGGCTCCTCGGCGAGACGGTGGAATTCCGTGCCGGCGAGACCATCCATACCGAGAGCAGCTACAAATATTCGCTCGACACCTTCACGGCGCTTGCACGGGGCTCCGGGTGGTCGCCGGTCGTGAACTGGACCGACGCGGACCGGCGCTTCTGCGTCATCGCACTCAAGTGCGAATAGGGTTTTTCTTCAGCCGCATTACCGAGAATTTCTGCATTCATTCAAGACCACGATGCGATGGGTGGCGGGGCGTGGGGTGCTTGGTTATAGTGCCGGCCGTTTCGCAAAATTGCGGCCGTTTCCCGTCCATTGGTTGATCCAGCAAGCCAGCCTCATTCCAGGAAGTTCTTTATGAAAATTGTCGGCTTTGAAAGTCAGTCCGGTCCGCGTCTCGGCGTTGTCGAGGGAGACAATGTCATCGATCTGCAAGACGTTGACGCGAAGACGCCGGGCGATCTCGGGGCGTTGCTGAAGCAGACCGGCGGCGATCTTTCCGGCCTCGCGGCGCTGGCCAAAAATGCTGCCGCCTCGGCCCGGAAGCCGATGAAGGGACTGAAATTCGCGCTGCCGGTCGCCCATCCCGGCAAGGTCATCTGCCTCGGGCTCAATTATTTCGAACATCTCCAGGAAGGCCGCTACAAGAACGATCCGCCGAAGGCGCCGACGATCTTCATGCGCTGCCAGACCTCGCTTGCCGCGCACAATGCGCCGCTCCTCGCGTCGAAGGCGACCGAGACCTTTGACTACGAAGCCGAATTGGCCGTGATCATCGGCAAGCGCGTGAAGCATCTGACCAAGGATAACGCGCTTTCCTGCATCGCGGGCTATTCCTGTTTCAACGACGGCTCGATGCGCTTCTTTCAGAAGCGGACCTCACAATTGGACATGGGCAAGAATTTCGACGCGACCGGCGGCTTCGGTCCGTGGATGGTGACGGCCGACGAACTCCCGGAAGGCGCCAAGGGCTTGCGCATCCAGACGCGGCTCGACGGTCAGGTCCTGCAGGACGACAACACGTCGAACATGATGTGGCCGATCCTGGAAACGCTGATCGACATTTCGCAGGGCATGACGCTCGAGCCGGGCGATGTTCTCGTCACCGGCACGCCGTCGGGCGTCGGTCAGGCGCGCAATCCGCCGGTGTGGATGAAAGAGGGCGCGGTGTGCGAGATCGACATCGAAGGTGTCGGCATCTTGCGTAATCCCATTGCGAGCGAAAAGGCATAAACATGGCCGCGCAAAAGGTCCTCAGCATCTGCGGAAGCCTGCGTAAGGGATCGTTGAACGCCGCTCTGGCGCGCGCGCTGCCCTCGCTCGCCCCGGACGGCATGACCATCACGGCCGCGCCGTCTTTCGCCGCGATCCCGATCTACAACTGGGATGAGCAGAACGACGACGGATGGCCCGAGTCGGCGCGCCTTCTGGCGGCGGCCATTCGCGCGGCCGATGGCCTGATCATCGTCAGTCCGGAATATAATTTTTCGATTCCCGGCGGACTGAAAAACGCCATCGACTGGATGTCGCGCATGCAGAACCAGCCCTTTGCCGGAAAGCCTGTGGCGCTGCAGTCAGCATCACCCGGCCCGGTCGGCGGTGCGCGCATGCAGTATCATTTGCGCATGGCGTTACAGGGGCTCGATGCCTTGTTGCTGACGAGGCCGGAGGTTTTTGCCGGCAACGCGGCTTCAAAGGTGAATGAAGCCGGTGAGCTTGTGGATGAAACGACCCGCGGCTTCATGAAGCAGCAATTGGCGGCCTTCGCGAAATTCATCGAGCGCGTGCGCATTTGATGCAGCACGGCGCGCCTGAAAAGGCGGATCGGGCGCCTGCATTGCTGCTCTGAATCTGGCGCGTGCGGCGGCTATTCCGCCGGTCGCTCAAGTCCCATATATACCGTCGATAAGCTGCCGGCGGGATTTTGGTCGAGGGCGATGCCCTCGCGCCGACCCGGCCGAGCCAGACAAATTCACGAAACGCGCAAGGCAGGAGACAAAAGATGGTCCCCACCACCGCCACGGCGAAGAGCAAGGATCCGCGGCGTCAGGAGTTTTACGAGCGCATCGGCAAGCGCGACATGGCGCCGCTGTGGGAGGTTCTCAAGAACATCGTCCCGAAGGAGCCGAATACGCCTTGCGTACCGGTTCTCTGGCGCTTCGATGAGGTCAAATCCTTCGTTCATGAAGCCGGAACGCTGATCACCGCGGAGGAAGCCGAACGCCGCGTGCTGGTTTTGGAAAACCCCGCGCTGCGCGGTCAGTCGTGTGCGACGCAGTCGCTCTATGCCGGTTTGCAACTGATCATGCCGGGCGAAATTGCCGGCGCGCATCGGCACACCGCCGGCGCGATCCGTCTCATTCTTGACGGCGAGGGCGCCTATACGCAGGTCAACGGCGAGAAGACGATCATGCGGCGCGGCGACTTCGTCATGACGCCGAGCGGCACCATCCACGATCACGGTAACGACTCCGACAAGCCGATGATCTGGCTCGACGTGCTCGACGTGCCGACCGTGAATTTCTTCTCGACCAGCTTCTTCGAGGATATCAGCGAAGGATCGCAGAACACCGAATACGAGAATGACGAGTCGTCGATTCGTTACGGCGCCGGCGTGATGCCCGACGGGACGGACACCAGCCTCAGGCACAGCCCGATCGTGAACTATGCCTATGCGCGCATGAAGCCGATTCTCGATCGCCTCGTAAAATCCCAGGAGATTAATCCCAACCACGGCGCGCGCATCCGCTACGCCAATCCGTTGAACGGCGGTTGGGTCACGCCGATCATGGGCGCGCATCTGTCGATGCTGCCGAAATCCTTCAAGTCGAAGCCCTACCGTTCGACCGATTCCACGATCTATGCCTGCGTCGAAGGGCGCGGGACGACGAAAGTCGGGGACACCGAACTCGACTGGACGCCGGGCGATGTTTTCGTCGTGCCATCGTGGAAAACACATACGCATCATGCGGCCGAAGAAGCCGTGCTGTTCGGCATCTCCGATCGTCCCGCGCAGGAAGCCCTCGGACTCTGGCGCGAGGAAAAATAGAGGCTGCACGCCGTGCGGCAGGAGCGACGTGGCGGCGCGGAAATTGTGCGCCGCCGCTGATTCCGCCCCGCCTTTGCCTTGTTTTCGCATCTTTGCATGTTAGCCTGACGCCATGACAGCAGAGAGCGGGCCGATGCCGCAGGCGGCCGAACAAGCAGGCGGTGAGTCGACGGTCGTCGGTCTCAAGGATGCGATCCGGCAGGCGCGTATCGAGGCTGCCGATCGCACGGCCGTCGTGGTCGACATGCGCGATGCCGATGTCGCCCGGCTCGAACTGCTCAACGAAGCGCTGGATCCGGTCTTCGCCGATATTCCCTCGTCCATCGATCTGTTCGATCGCGGCGTTGCGCGCGGTGATACGCCGCGGCTCTGGATCGACGCTGTGGCCCATGTCCACATGGGCCGCGACAAGCGTGTCTATCGCTTCGTGCAGGATACCCGTCATGGCCGCAAGGTGCTTGCCGAATCGCTGGCGCTGCCGGATGTCGTGACAGTCGTCACGCGCTATGTTGCGCGCCGCATGGTCGAGCGTGAGCGGGCACTTGCGGAAGATCCCTTTGTGTCCACGACAGGGAGTACCGACAGAGTTGATCGCAGACGCGGGCGGGGACGCGCATTCCGCTTCTTCGTTCTCGGAGTGATCGCGGGAGCAGCCGCCTTGTTTGCCGCGGCATGGATTTACGCCGCGCAGCTCTGAATCTCTGGGGCTAGACCGAAGGGCTGGCTGTCGTTCGCGTGATCTCGACCAGATTTCCAGAGCGATCGAATCCGCGCGACACAGCTTCGCAGCGCCACGCGCCGGCTCCTCCAGAAATCCGATAAAGGTTGTACGCGGCGGGCGCCTTGGCCGTCGCCGGATTGGCGGACGCCGACGGCACGCCGAAGACGGGAATTCGCGCTTCCACGACGCTTCCGCCTCCCGTGATCCTGTCTCTCGCTAACCAAGTCAGTGACGGAACATGGTCGTGGCCGTGCAGAATGAGTTCGGCGCCGTGCCGCGCCAGTGTGTCGCGCAATTCACGGTCGTCGAGCAGGCGCTTGAAACGGCGTGCCCGAGGGCTTGCCGGTGGATGATGAATCAACACCACGCGAAACAGATTCTCGGCGCCGAGCTGCGCCAGCGTATGCGCGAGACGTCCGCGTTGCGCATTGCCAACGCGTCCGGTCGCCATGAATGGCGCGGTGGGGACCGCGGTCGACACGCCGATGATGGCGACGGGACCGCGCCGGCGCACGTAAGGAAATGAAGCTGCGTTGACGTCGCCGGCATTGTCATCGCCGCGCATGAAGTCGCCCCAGGTCGGACGACGCAGCCGGCCCGTTCGCCGCACATAGGCGTCGTGATTGCCCGGCACCAGGCTGACGTCGCGCGCCGCGCCAAGCGACATCAGCCATTCGCGCGCCTGCGAAAATTCCAGCGGCAATGAAAGATTGATGAGATCGCCGGTGACTGCGATGTGGTCCGGCGCCTGCGCCTGCATGTCGCCCACCAGTGCATCGAGCGTATCGCGGCGATGGGCGGCGTCGCGTTTGCGCTGCCAGTTCAGGTAGCCGATGGCGCGTTTGCCGGCAAATGACAAAAAAGGCGCGGGGGGCAGGGGGCCGAGATGCGGATCGGAAAGATGCGCGAGAA
>Ga0310811_10011748_pt1 | contig 11370 bp, 19 predicted proteins | sample YCmetagenome_FD_207642 | JGI IMG/M metagenome (GOLD analysis project Ga0310811, IMG submission 207642) | Soil microbial communities from experimental microcosm in Duke University, North Carolina, United States - YC | ecosystem: Engineered > Artificial ecosystem > Soil microcosm > Unclassified ... | reverse complement strand
CTCTTCGGCAAGAGCACTCCCGCACCGAGGCCGACGACGACCAAAGGCACGCCAAGACCGAGGCCCATCGAAAACAATGCAGCGCCACCGAGCACAGCGTTGCCGGTATGCGCGATAAATGCGAGTACGGCGAAAAGCGGTGCGGTCATGCAAGCACCGACGACGAGCGCCGAAAGCGCGCCCATCGCTGCGACGGCCGCTAACTTGCCGCCCGAGCGCCGATTGGAGGCTACCGTGACCCGGTCGTGCCAGCGCTGCGGCAGGGCGATATCGACACCCGCAATCAACGACATGGCGAACACCGTGAGCAACAGCGCGAATGCGCCCAGCACCCACGGGTTTTGCAGCCAGGCGCCGAGGCTTTGCCCGACGAGCGCGGCGGCAATGCCGAGCCCGGTGTAGACGAGGGCCATACCGAGGACGTACGCCAACGACAAGACAACGCCACGTGCACGCGTCACCTTGTGACCTTCCCCGATGATGATCGCCGAGATGATGGGAATCATCGGATACGAGCACGGCAAGAGGCTCAACACGATGCCGGCGAGAAAGTACAACCCGACGGTTGCGGCGAAGCTGCCGCCTTGCAGCAGCGATTGCGCATAGTCGGCGTTCGTCACACGCTCGTACCAGGGCACAGCCGCGACATCATCGCTCTGTGCCGCAACCGTTTCTGCGCCGGTCGCACCGGCCGCGTGCAGCGCTGCCCCCTCGACGCGATAGACGTGATTGGCCGGCGGATAGCAAATGCCTGCGTCCGCGCAACCCTGCGATGTAACGCTGAGGTCAAAGGGCCCGTTAGCGGCCGTGACGGGAATGCGGATCACGACCTCATTGCGATACGTCTCCACGTTCTTTTCGAAAGTGGGATCGAACTTCACATGGCCGCTCGGCAGTTGCGCGGCCCCGAGTGTCGCGTTGCCGCTTTTCACGGCGAAGGCAAAGCGCTCGCGGTACAGGTAATAACCATCGGCGATCGCAAAGCGCACGTCGACCTCACCCGGCTGTTCGGTTGCGCTGAAGCGGAAAGCCGATGATGGATCGAGGAAATCATCGGCACGCGCGACACCGGACAAGGCTGCCGTGAAGCAAGAAGCAACCAGAAAGACAAAAAGAAGGCGCGCCAAGCAGGCTACACCGCGCAGGTTCACCAATCTAGACATGAGTAGGACGATGAGTTTCCGCTACCACCCATTGGCCGTAGGCCGTGGATGCGTTTGCCGGCCACGAGATGATCTCCGGCGTTTCATAAGGGTGATGGGCGGTAATGAATCGCTCGAGTTCAAGCGCGCTGGTTGCGCTGGTCTTGAAGAGCAGTTGGACTTCCTCGGCGGTTTCCACCTTGCCCCGCCAACGGTAACGAGAACGAACGCAGCCCGCCTCAGTTACGCAGGCAGCGAGCCTCGCGTTAAGCACGCCATCGATGAGTTTTGTCGCCGAAATCGGATCCGGCAGCGTGGTCAGCATCAAAACGATGTCCAACGGCATAGCCTCCTCCACAGCGCTCGGCGATTAAAGCAGCCCTTATCGTATCACCGGTCAAGATACCACCACGCCGGCCGCGGAACGCCTACCGACGAAGGAAACCAGGGCCCGAATACAAAAAGGGCCAAGCTATGCCTGACCCTTTTCTTATGACACGGAACGCTTATTCAGCTTCCTGAACCTCTTCAGCCTCCACCGGTTCCGGGCGGTCGAGCAGCTCGACGAGCGCCATCGGCGCGTTGTCGCCCACGCGGAAACCGAACTTCAGGATGCGGAGGTAGCCACCCGGACGGTTCGCAAAGCGCGGACCGAGCACTTCGAAGAGCTTCGTGACCGAGTCACGATCGCGCAGGCGGTTGAACGCGAGGCGGCGATTTGCGAGCGAAGGCTTCTTGCCGAGGGTGATCAGCGGCTCAACAACCTTGCGCAGTTCCTTCGCCTTCGGCAACGTCGTCTTGATGACTTCGTGTTCGATGAGCGAGTTGGACATGTTACGGAGCATTGCCAGACGGTGGCTGCTCGTGCGGTTCAGTTTCCGCAAACCATGACGGTGACGCATTTTCGTTTCCTTGGTTCAGAGTTTTGATCCAGCTCTTCTATCGCCCCCGAAGCTGTTGCCGTTGTTGCGGCGACACGGAGACACGGGCCGGTAGAAAAAATCGGCAAGGCGCGCATTTTAAGAAAAAATGCGCAACCTTGCCAGTCCCGGGGCGATACCCCGATTACTTGTCGAGACCAGCCGGCGGCCAGTTCTCGAGCTTCATCCCAAGCGTCAAGCCGCGCGACGCCAATACTTCCTTGATTTCGTTGAGCGACTTGCGGCCGAGGTTCGGCGTCTTCAACAACTCGTTCTCGGTGCGCTGGATCAAGTCGCCGATGTAGTAGATGTTCTCGGCCTTGAGGCAGTTCGCGGAACGAACCGTCAACTCGAGATCGTCCACCGGACGCAGCAGGATCGGATCGATCTGCGGCGCGCGCGACGGCGCTTCAGCAGCGGCTTCCGTGCCCTCGAGTGCCGCGAACACCGCGAGCTGGTCGACGAGAATGCGAGCCGACTGGCGGATCGCTTCTTCCGGCGAGATGACGCCGTTCGTCTCGATGTTCATGACGAGCTTATCGAGATCGGTACGTTGCTCGACCCGCGCACTCTCAACCGAGTAGCTCACGCGACGAACCGGCGAGAACGACGCATCGAGGACGATCCGGCCGATGATCTTCGCCGTTTCGTCACCGTAGCGACGAACGTTGCCGGGCACGTAGCCACGACCCTTCTCGATCTTGATCTGCACGTCGAGCTTGCCACCCTTCGACAGGTGCGCGACAACGTGATCGGGATTGATCACTTCGCAATCATGCGGCAACTCGATGTCGCGCGCGGTCACCACGCCTTCGCCTTCCTTGCGCAGCGTGACCGTCACTTCATCGCGGTTGTGCAGCTTGAATACGACACCCTTCAAGTTCAGCAGCAGATTGACGACGTCTTCCTGAACACCGTCGATCGTCGAGTACTCGTGCACCACGCCTGCGATCGTCACTTCGGTCGGCGCATAGCCGATCATCGACGACAGCAGGACGCGCCGAAGCGCATTGCCCAATGTATGGCCGTAACCGCGTTCAAACGGTTCCATGACCACTTTCGCGTGGTTGTCGCCGAGCGATTCCACACCGATGATCTTGGGCTTCAACAAACTGGTTTGCATAGGTTTTCCTTTTCAATACCCTCGGCTCGTTACACCGATAAGGCTGACCGGCAATACCTGAAAATGAACAGCCGGGGCGCCCGCTGCGTCATGCAATCGGGTACCCCGGCCGCGAATCCGATTAACGCGAATACAATTCGACGATCAGGCTTTCGTTGATGTCGCCTGCAATATCGGCACGCTCCGGCATTTGCTTGAACGTACCTTCGAACTTCTTGGCGTCAACAGAGACCCAGCTGGCCACGCCGCCTTGCTCGGCGAGTGACATCGCTTCGACAATCCGCGCCTGCTTCTTGGCCTGCTCGCGCACAGCCACCACGTCGCCAGCCTTTACCTGCATCGACGGAATGTTGGCGACTTGGCCGTTAAGCAAAATCGCCTTGTGGCCCACGAGTTGCCGTGCTTCGGCGCGAGTCGAGCCGAAGCCCATGCGGTAGACGACGTTATCGAGACGCGACTCGAGCAATTGCAGCAGGTTCTCACCGGTGTTGCCCTTGCGGCGGTCGGCTTCCGCAAAGTAGCGGCGGAACTGACGCTCGAGCACGCCATAAATGCGCTTCACCTTCTGCTTTTCGCGCAACTGCGTGCCGTAGTCAGACGTGCGCGCACCCGAAGTACGGCCATGCTGGCCAGGCTTGCTGTCAAGCTTGCACTTGTCGGCGAGCGAGCGGCGGGCGCTCTTCAGGAAGAGATCGGTGCCTTCACGGCGAGAGAGTTTGGCCTTTGGGCCGGTATAGCGTGCCACGTTGCTTTCCTTCTAGATTAATCACGCAAGGCTGTTCGCCCGCGCTAGTCCGGACCCGACGGGCCGAACGGTGGACTTAGACAATCGATATGCAAATAGCCTGCCGGCGCATCGAAGCGCCAGCAGGCGTTGCATCTACGCGTGCCTTAGATACGGCGACGCTTCGGCGGACGGCAACCGTTGTGCGGGACGGGCGTCACATCGGAGATCGCGGTGATCTTGATGCCAAGACCATGCAACGCGCGAACTGCCGACTCGCGACCCGGGCCGGGGCCCTTGATCCGCACTTCGAGGTTCTTCACGCCGTATTCCATCGCCACACGACCAGCCGACTCCGCCGCAACCTGCGCCGCGAACGGCGTGGACTTGCGCGAGCCCTTGAAACCCTGGCCACCCGAGGTAGCCCAGGCAAGCGCGTTCCCTTGGCGATCGGTAATGGTGATGATGGTGTTGTTGAACGACGCGTGAACGTGAACCACGCCCTCGGCGACGTTCTTCTTAACCTTCTTGCGAACGCGTTGCGCCGCGGAGTTGTTCGAAGCCTTAGCCATTACGTTTTCCTGTAGTAATCGCGCTTAACACTTACTTCTTAAGCGATGCCGCGGCACGGCGCGGACCCTTGCGTGTACGCGCGTTCGTACGGGTACGCTGACCACGCATGGGCAGACCCTTGCGATGACGTACGCCACGATAGCAGCCCAAGTCCATCAGGCGCTTGATGTTCATCGTGACTTCGCGACGCAAATCGCCTTCGACCACGAACTTACCGACTTCTTCGCGCAGCTTTTCGAGATCCGAATCGGTCAAATCCTTGACCTTCTTCGAATATTGGACACCAGCCGCGTCACAGATATGCCGCGAGCGCGTACGACCGACACCATAGATCGCCGTCAGGCCGATTTCGGTATGCTGGTGGTTCGGGATGTTCACCCCTGCAATACGAGCCATTGTTTTTCCTCAAACAAAAAGCGCATCAAAAGCGCGGCAGTTAGCCTTGGCGCTGTTTGTGGCGCGGATCAGAGCTGCAAATCACGCGCACTACGCCTTTGCGCTTGATGATCTTGCAATTGCGGCAAATGCGCTTAACCGATGCCATCACTTTCATGATATTACCCTTTTTCCCAAATCACTTCGCCCGGAACACGATCCGCGCACGCGACAGATCGTAAGGCGTCAATTCAACCGTCACCTTGTCGCCTGGCAAGATACGGATGTAGTGCATTCGCATCTTGCCCGAGATGTGCCCTAGGACGACATGGCCGTTTTCCAGTTTCACGCGGAAGGTTGCATTGGGGAGGTTTTCGATTACCTCCCCCTGCATCTGGATCACATCCTCTTTGTCTTTGGCAGCCATAAGTCCTTCTAACGCATCGGAATGTTGCCGCCCTTGAAATTAGCTTTCTTGAGCAGTGACTCATACTGTTGCGACATTACGTACGACTGCACTTGCGCCATGAAATCCATCGTGACGACGACAATGATCAGCAGCGACGTTCCACCGAAATAGAACGGCACGTTCCAGCGCAGTACCAAAAACTCAGGCAGCAGGCAGACGAACACGATATAGATCGCACCCGCCAGCGTAAGACGCGTGAGAATGCGGTCGATATAGCGTGCGGTCTGATCGCCAGGGCGGATACCCGGAACGAAAGCCCCACTTTTCTTCAGGTTGTCGGCCGTCTCTCTGCTGTTGAACACCAGTGCGGTGTAAAAGAAGCAGAAGAAGACGATCGCCAGCGCATACAGCAGCACATATACGGGCTGGCCCGGTTTCAGCGCATCGGCCACGTTATGGAGCGTCTGCGAGAACCAACCACTTTGCGTCCCCGAGCTGAACCAGCTCAGGATCGTCGCCGGGAACAGAATGATCGACGACGCAAAGATCGGCGGGATCACGCCCGACATGTTCAGCTTCAGCGGCAGATGCGACGATTGCCCGCCGTAAATCTTGTTACCGACCTGACGCTTCGCGTAGTTGACGAGAATCTTGCGTTGCCCACGCTCGATAAACACGACGAGGTAGGTCACCGCAGCGATCAACACCACGACCACGATTGCGGAGAACGGGTTCATCGATCCGGACTGCACGAGCGAAGCCAGCCCGCCCACAGCATTCGGGAAGCCCGCTGCAATGCCGCCGAAAATGATGATCGAGATACCGTTGCCGAGCCCGCGCTCCGTGATCTGCTCGCCAAGCCACATCAGGAACATCGTACCCGTCACCAGCGTCACGACCGTTGTCAGGCGGAACAACATGCCCGGGTCGATCACAAGCCCCGGCTGATTCTCAAGCGCAACGGCGATGCCGAAGGCCTGGAACGTAGCCAGCACTACGGTGAAGATCCGCGTGTACTGCGTGATCTTGCGCTGCCCTGCCTGCCCTTCCTTCTTCAACGCCTCGAGTTGCGGCGAGACGATTGCGAGCAGTTGCATGATGATCGAGGAGGAGATGTACGGCATGATCCCCAACGCGAACACCGTGAACCGGGACAGAGCACCACCCGAGAACATGTTGAACATGCCCAGGATGCCGCCTGCCTGGCTCTGGAACAGCTTTGCCAGTTGATCCGGATCGATTCCCGGCACCGGAATGTGCGCACCAACTCGATAGACGAGGAGCGCCAGCAGCAAAAACACTGCTCGCCGGCGCAGGTCACCGAACTTCGCTGCACTCTTGCCGCTTCTTGCGAGACTCGGGCTGTTAGCCAAGTACCTTCTCCGATTCAAACGCCATGATCGGCGATCGGCTTCTCACGCGACGCCAAGCCACTTACTCGGCGAACGAGCCGCCCGCGGCTTCGATTGCCGCACGCGCGCCTTTCGTTGCCAAGAGACCCTTCACGACGATCTTGCGCGAGATTTCGCCAGTGGCGATGATCTTCACGCTCTTCGTCAGCTCGCCAACGAGGCCAGCCTGCTTCAACGCCAGCAGATCGATTTCCTCGACCGGCAGCGCTTGCAAATCGCCGAGGCGCACTTCGCCAACGAATTCCTTCGTCAACGATGTGAACCCGCGCTTGGGCAAGCGACGCTGCAGCGGCATCTGACCGCCTTCGAAGCCGACCTTGTGAAAGCCGCCCGAACGCGATTTCTGACCCTTGTGACCGCGACCGGCCGTCTTGCCCAGGCCAGACCCGATACCACGGCCGACACGGCGCTTCGCGTGCTTGGCACCTTCAGCCGGCTTCAGGTTATTCAATTCCATTTTCAACTCCTCGAGTCTTGGTCCGCGTTCAGGCAATGACCTTAACGAGGTACGAGACCTTGTTGATCATGCCGCGCACAGCAGGCGTGTCTTGCAGAACGCTAACCGAGTTGAGTCGGCGCAGGCCCAAGCCACGCACCGTGGCACGGTGCGATTCGCGGGTCCCAATGAGGCTCTTGACGAGCTGAACCTTGACAGTTTTCTCAGACATGGTGACCACCCGGCATTAGCCCAAAATTTCTTCGACCGTCTTGCCGCGCTTTGCCGCGATGTCGCCCGGAGTCGACTGCTTGCGCAGACCATCGAGCGTCGCACGAACGAGGTTGTACGGATTCGTCGAGCCGTGGCTCTTCGCGACGACGTTTTGAACGCCCATCACGTCGAACACAGCGCGCATCGGACCGCCGGCGATGACGCCCGTACCGTCCTTTGCAGGAGCAAGCAGGACCACCGAAGCGCCGTGCTTGCCATGCACTTCATGCTGCAACGTGCCGTTCTTGAGGGGCACCTTGAACATGTTGCGGCGAGCCTGCTCCATTGCCTTTTGCACTGCAACCGGCACTTCCTTCGCCTTACCCTTGCCCATGCCGACGCGGCCATCACCATCGCCAACCACGGTCAGTGCGGCGAAACCGAGAATCCGGCCACCCTTCACGACCTTGGTCACGCGATTGACCGCAATCATCTTTTCGCGAAGGCCGTCGTCGCGCTCGTCGGCCTGAACTTTCGCTTGCATCTTTGCCATGACGAATTCTTCCCTTAGAACTTGAGCCCGGCTTCACGCGCCGCATCAGCCAGCGCCTTCACGCGGCCATGGTAGCGGAAACCCGAGCGGTCGAAGGCGACGGATTCGATGCCGGCAGCCTTGGCTTTCTCCGCGATGCGCTTGCCGATCAGCGTGGCCGCAGCGACATTGCCGCCCTTGCCCGACTTGTCAGCGAGTTGCGCGCGCACTTCGGCTTCGAGGGTCGACGCGCTGGCGAGCACCTTGGTGCCGCACGGCGAGAACACTTGCGCATAGATGTGCGTGTTCGTGCGGTGCACGGCCAGACGCGCAACCTGCAGTTCCGCGATCTTGATACGCGTCTGACGAGCGCGGCGCAGGCGAGATTGAGTCTTATCCATGATTGCGCACCCTTACTTCTTCTTCGTTTCTTTGAGGATCACAACCTCGTCGGCGTAACGCACGCCCTTGCCCTTGTAGGGCTCAGGCGGACGATAAGCGCGGACGACGGCAGCGACTTGGCCGACCTTCTGCTTGTCGATCCCCTTGATCACGATTTCCGTTTGCGACGGGGTTTCAGCCTTGATGCCCTCAGGCATCTGGTGAACCACCGGGTGCGAGAAACCCAGCGACAGATTGAGCTTGTCGCCTTGCGCCTGCGCGCGGTAACCCACCCCAACGAGCGTCAGCTTGCGCTCGAAACCCTTCGTCACGCCCTGCACCATATTCGCGACGATCGCGCGCATCGTGCCCGACATCGCGTTCGCCTCGCGGCTTTCGTCGACCGGCTGGAACGTCAGCGTACCGTTGTCGTCATTGACGGCCACGAGCTTGTTCGCCGCTTGCGAGATCGTGCCGAGCGGGCCGGTAATGGTGATGATCCCGCCGCTCACAGCCACTTTCGCGCCATTCAGCGGCACTGGGCTTTTACCTACTCGAGACATGCTTTCTCTCTCCTTTCGGCGTTACGCGACGTAGCAGATGACTTCGCCGCCGACGCCGCTTGCGCGCGCCTTGCGATCCGTCATCACACCCTTCGGCGTCGACACGATCGCCACGCCCAGGCCGTTCATGACCTGCGGGATTTCATTACGACCGCGGTACACACGCAGACCGGGCTTCGAGACGCGCTCGAGGCGTTCGATGACCGGGCGACCAGCGTAGTACTTCAACGCGATGTTGAGTTCCGCCTTCGCGCCTTCAGCCTTCACCGCGAAATCTTCAATATAGCCTTCGTCCTTGAGGACTTGCGCGATCGCAACCTTGACTTTCGACGAGGGCATCGTCACCGAGACCTTCTCGACCATCTGCGCATTGCGGATGCGAGTCAGCATATCGGCGATAGGATCACTCATGCTCATTTATGTTTCTCCTATTACCAGCTCGCCTTGGTGAGGCCGGGGATCTCGCCGCGGAACGCGATTTCACGAATCTTGTTACGTGCCAGTCCGAACTTGCGGAACGTGCCGCGCGGACGACCCGTGATCGCACAGCGGTTGCGCTTGCGCGTCGGGTTGGCATTGCGGGGCAATTGCTGCAGCTCGAGGCGAGCCTCATACCGCTCTTCTTCCGACTTCGAGCTGTCGTCGATGATCGCTTTCAGCGCTTCGCGCTTCGGCGCGTACTTCGCCGCGAGGCGGGCGCGCTTCTTTTCACGTTCGATCAGTGCCAGTTTAGCCACGGTAACCTCAGTTTCTGAACGGGAACTTGAAGCTGGCGAGCAGCGCCTTGGCTTCATCGTCGGTCTTCGCAGTCGTCGTGATGCTGATGTTCAGCCCACGCAGCGCGTCGATCTTGTCGTAATCGATCTCGGGGAAAATGATCTGCTCTTTCACACCGATGTTGTAGTTGCCTCGACCGTCAAATGCACGGCCAGACACGCCACGGAAGTCACGCACGCGCGGCAGCGCCACGGTAACGAAGCGATCGAGGAATTCGTACATTGCCTGACCGCGCAACGTCACCATTGCACCGATCGGGTAGCCCTGACGAATCTTGAAGCCCGCGATAGCTTTACGTGCTTTCGTGATAACCGGCTTTTGACCCGCGATCTTCGTGAGATCGCCAACGGCGTTCTCAATGATCTTCTTGTCAGCAACGGCTTCACCAAGACCCATGTTCAGGGTGATCTTGGTAATGCGCGGCACTTCCATGATGGACTTGTAACCGAACTTCTCAATCAAGCCCGGCACAACCTTTTCTTTGTAAAACTCTTGGAAACGAGCCATTTTTTACTCCGCAGCGTCAAGCACCGAGCACGGCGCCGGTCGTTTTCAGGAAGCGGACCTTCTTACCGCCCTCGACCTTGATGCCCACGCGCGAGGCCTTGCCGTTCGCGTCGACAAGCGCGACGTTCGAAATATGCAGAGGCATCGACTTGGCTTCCACGCCACCCGTCGTGCCCTTCATCGGGTTCGGCTTCACGTGCTTCTTGACGAGATTGAGGCCTTCCACCGTCACGCGCTCTTCGCCGACAGCGAGCACCACACCGCGCTTGCCTTTATCCTTGCCGGTAGTGACGACGACTTCGTCACCCTTGCGAATCTTGTTCATCGCGACTCCTTACAGCACTTCGGGCGCGAGCGAAACGATCTTCATGAACCGTTCGCTACGCAGCTCACGTGTGACGGGCCCGAAAATACGGGTGCCGATCGGCTCGAGCTTGTTGTTCAAAAGCACGGCGGCATTGCCGTCGAACTTGATGAGCGAGCCGTCCTGGCGACGCACGCCCTTGGCCGTACGAACGACCACGGCGTTATAAATTTCGCCTTTCTTCACGCGCCCGCGCGGCGTTGCCTCTTTGACGCTCACCTTGATGATGTCGCCAATGTTGGCGTAACGACGCTTCGAGCCGCCGAGCACCTTGATGCACATAACTTCACGCGCACCCGTGTTGTCGGCCACTTCAAGCCGAGATTCGGTCTGGATCATGGTTTGTCTTTCCCAACTTAATCCGCCTGCACCACCATGGTTCAGCCGGTCAGTCTTGGTCCCGTCAGCCAATCGGCTGCTTGGGTTGGAACAGCAGCGACGGCATCCGAAACCGCCATCGCAATCGAGTGAATCCTTCAGACGAGCCTGGTGCTCGCCACTTCCCTTCCACTTCGCCCGCAACGGATCCCATAAAGAGGGAAGACCGAGATTATAACAAAAGATCTCGGTCCTGCAAGCGAAACTACTGCTACTTCTGCAACTTCTGTCGCCGACTCCTGCGGCTTCCGGGGTTCGGAGCCACCTGAATCGGCGACCAGCACACTTTAGATCACGCGTGCTGCTTCGACGAGGCGCGACACCGCCCAGGCCTTCGTCTTCGAAATCGGACGAGTTTCCTGGATTTCAACGAGGTCACCCTCGTTGTACGTGTTCGCGTCGTCATGCGCGTGGTACTTCTTCGAACGCACGACGTACTTGCCGTAGATCGGGTGCTTCACGCGATGCTCGACGAGCACGGTGACCGTCTTGTCCATCTTGTTGCTGACGACCTTGCCGACCAGCGTCCGCTTGAGCGAGG
>Ga0310811_10011747_pt1 | contig 11371 bp, 11 predicted proteins | sample YCmetagenome_FD_207642 | JGI IMG/M metagenome (GOLD analysis project Ga0310811, IMG submission 207642) | Soil microbial communities from experimental microcosm in Duke University, North Carolina, United States - YC | ecosystem: Engineered > Artificial ecosystem > Soil microcosm > Unclassified ... | reverse complement strand
CCTCGGTGCGGGCTGACCCGGAATACCCGCCGGACCTGGGCCGTTGCCCGATCTGAGCATGCGGTCGGTTCCGGAGGGAGTCCTTGGTGGGCGAGCGGCTGCGGTTCGAGGTGCTCGGTCCGGTGCGTGCGTGGCGCGGCGACGACGAGATCGAGCTGGGCTCCCCACAACAGCGGGCGATCCTCGCGATCCTCCTGTTGCAGGCCGGCCTGCCCGCCTCGCCCGACCAGCTGATCGCCGCGATCTGGGGCGGCGCCGCTCCGCGCGCCGCGGTCGGCGTGGTCCGCTCGTACGTGTCGCGGCTGCGGCGGGCACTCGACCCCGGCCACCCGGCAGCGGTGATCGAGTCGGTCGGCGGCGGTTACGCGCTGCGGACCGAGCACCTCGACCTGACCGAGTTCCAGCGGCGGCTCGGCGCCGCCAGGGAGGCCCGCCATGCCGGTGACGCGCCCGCGGCGGCGACCGCGCTGCGCGGCGCGCTCGCTCTGTGGCACGGCACCCCGCTCGCCGGCGTCAACGGGGACTACGCCGAGTTCGAGCGCGTACGGCTCGGGCAACTGCGGCTAACGGCGATCGAGGACCTGGCGGCGGCCGACATCGAGTCGGGCCGGCACGCCGAAGCGGCCGCCGAACTCGCGGAGGTGATCGCCGAGCAGCCGCTACGGGAACGGCCGCGGGAGCTGCTGATGCTGGCGCTCTACCGCTCCGGCCGGCAGGCCGACGCGCTCGCGGTGTTCGGGCAGGTGCAGCGGCTCCTCGCCGACGAACTGGGCCTGGACCCCGGCCCGGACCTGCGGGAGATGCAACGGCGCATCCTCTCGTCCGACCCGGCGCTGCTCGCCCCCGCCGCGCCGGCGGCCACCGCCGCCATCGCGTCGCGCGGCCCCACCCAGCTGCCTCCCGACCTGCCGGACTTCGTCGGCCGCGACGAGGAGCGGTCTCTCATGGCCGGCGCACTGACCCCGTCCCACGCAAGCGTGCCGGTGGTCGGTGTCGAGGGGCTCGCCGGCGTCGGCAAGACCACTCTCGCCGTACACCTCGGGCACGCGGTCGCCGCGGACTTCCTCGACGGCCAGCTCTTCGTCGACCTCCGTACGGCCGGTGAGCCGCTGGCCGAGCTGTTGCGCGGCGTCGGCGTGCTGGACGCGGGGCTGCCCGAGTCGTTCAGCGAGCGGATGGCGTTGTGGCGGACCCTGACCACGGGCCGCCGGCTGCTCGTCGTGCTGGACGATGCCCGCGACCCCGAGCAGGTGCGGCAGTTGCTGCCCGGCTCCGGCGGGTCCGCGGTCGTGGTCACCGCGCGGCAGCGCCTGTACGGCCTGGCCCACGTCCATTGGCTGAAGCTGGTCGGGCTGGGCGAGGACGACTCGATCGCGTTGCTGGAGAGGCTCATCGGCGCCGACCGGGTGCGCCCGGAACTCGCGGACATTCGTGAGCTGGTCCAGCGCAGCGCCGGCCTGCCGCAGGTGCTGCAGGCCGTCGGCGCGCGGATCGCCTCACGACCGGGCTGGAGCATCGCCGAGGCGAAGCGGAGGCTCAGCAGGCCCGCCCCCGGCTCGCCGGTGCTCCCGTCGGAGTGCGGGGCCATCGAGCGGCCGTACATGTCGCTGATGGAGCAGTTGTCGCCCGAGCAGGCTCGGGCGTTCCGGCTTCTGTCCATGGCGGGGGCGGAGGTCTCGCTCGGCGCCGCCGCGGCGGCGCTCGGCCTTTCGCTCGAAGACACCGACATGTTGCTGGAGTCCCTCGTGGACCTGCACCTGCTGGAGTCCGGTGACCTGGACCGGTACTACTACCACGAGCCACTGCGGAGATTCGCCCAGAGTCGCGCGTTTGTCGATGACGGACCCGAGGCGAGCCAGGAGGCGCTGACCAGGCTGGTCCAGTTCTCCAGTGCCGAAGATGGCCGGATCGGCCTCGGCGGACGGGTGACCGCTGTCATTCGGTGAGGTCGAGTCTGTGGTCTGACGCGGCACGCCACAGCGACTCCGCCTCCTCGGCGAAATGCGCGAACCACCGCTCGTCCGAGGGGAGCACCACGAACTTCGGCTCGCCTGACGCCTGGTACGTGAAGTACTCCATGAAGAGCGCGGACGTCTGTCCGCGTGTGCTCAAAGGTGCGTCGACGGCGACCAGGCCCATGGCGAGCGGGTGTGCCGTCAGCCGTACCGCGAGGTCTCCTCCGGTGGAACGCCGAAGTTCGCTCAAAAGGCGCAGTGTATTCCTTCCACGCTCCCGCAGGTTTTCCGGAGATCGACCGGCGTGATATCTGTCGGCCGCCGTCGCCGCGGCCTCCGATTCAGGGTCGACCAACAGGAATCGAATCCTGCAGCCTTTCGTCAGCCATTTCTCGAAGTTCCCGTAGTTGGTGTGGACGAGGGTGTTCCTGGTCACGCCGGTGATGAGCAGTTCGTCCGCCGACTCCATGGCCGTGATCAGCTCACCGTCGAATGTCTCCGTGAACTGCGGGCGTTGTGCGTGGGTGGGCTGAAGCCCCGGAGGAGGCGGCCAGGGGCTTCCGCCCTCCCACATCCTCTCCGCCTCGAGCACGAAGTGCTGATACCAGAACCCGTCCCTGCCCTCGAGTTGGATGATCGGAAGAGCCTCGGCGGGCGCGCGGAATTCATAGTGCTGGACGCATATGGTGCCACTCGGGCTCTGCGTGTCGATGGCGTTCACGCTCATGGCGGGCATGTTCCTCAGCACGCGGATCTCGACGTCACCGTGGGTCTCGTCCCGCAGAAAGGTGATCTCCTCGATGGATCCGTTGATCCTCGCCGCCAGGCGCGTGGGGTCCGCGTTGCTCCCGGCCCGGGCGGCGGCGTGCCGAAGCGACGTCTCATCGGTGGGGTCCAGGAGGAGGACGCGGACCTTCGCGCCGTTGAGGAGCAGTCGACGGAGGTCGTTTCGCATCGTCTGAACGGTCCGGGCCATGGAAACGCCGATGTACAGATATTGCGTGGCCGACGCACGACGCTGGACGAGGTCGGGCGGAAACTCCGTACGCAGGATCGCCAAGGGATCGATCTCACGAGACCTCGCCATCTCCGCGACATATCTCCGCGACCGGACTTGAGACAATGCCAAGAATGCGAGCGCCCCTAATGTGACGGATGAGAGGGTCGCCACGCTGGATATGTTCACCGCGCCGAGCACGGTGAAAACAAGGGCGGCGAACACGAGGATGTAAAGGTCCAGGTTTTCATCACGAAGGGCATTCACAAAGGACTTCATGAGACTGCGGCGCATGGAGTCATTAGAGCATCGGACGTCACCGGCCAACCACCCCGATGATCACCGGGACTCCCGGACGACGTCGACGCCCATGTCGGGGCCGGCCGGGCCCCGTGCCACGCGGGAGGCGTCGACGCGGAGCCCAGGCGGGGCGTCCGCGATGCAGGATGGCGCATATGACCACTCCACCGCTCTATCGCGGCACCGGACCGGGACCGATCACGCCGGACGGCTGCGCGGTCGACTACTACGCGACGCTCGTGCCCAATGGTGAGCCGGAACTCATCCACGCGGCCGTACCAGAGGATGCGTCCATCCTGGAACTCGGCGCGGGCGCCGGCCGGATCACGCACAGTCTCGTCGCCTTCGGACATGACGTGGTCGCCGTCGACGAGTCGCCCGAGATGCTCGCGCACATCAAGAGTGCCGAGACGGTCTGTTCGTCCATCCAGTCCCTGTCCCTCGACCGGACGTTCGACGTCGTCCTGCTCATGTCCTTCGTGATCGAGACGGCCGACGACGACCTGCGCCGGGCGTTCCTGGAAACCTGCCGGCGGCATGTCGCCGCCGACGGGTGCGTGATCCTCCAGCGCAAGCCGCCCGAGTGGTACGACACCGTCCAGCCGTTCGAACGGCATGCGGCGGACGGCCGCCTGCTCCGGATGACGGAGGTCAGCAGGCCGGGACCCGACCTGCTCCTGTCGACGATGGAGTACACGATCGGCGGCCGGACCTGGACGCACACCTTCCTGAGCAGACGGCTCGACGACGCGTTCCTCGAGGCGGCGCTGAACGGCGCAGGCCTGACGATCGCTGAATTCCTGGACGACGACCGCGAGTGGGTCCGCGCGGTGCCGGTCCGCGCATAGGAGACGGACGGCTGGTCTCGTCACGCGTGGATCGGGCGGTCCGTAATTCCACACGAATCCCTGAACCGAGACCGAATTGGTTGCTAACGGATCAATCCGAACGTTGCAGGATCTAATACGAAGATCTGCAACCGGAGGGACCGATGTCCGAACCCGAACCATCCGAGGCCGATCTCGTGGCCGCCGAGGTGGACATCCATGACTGGGGGCCGACCGAGGAGGACGAGGAGCAGATCCTCCGAGATCTCGGCTACGTGCTCAACCCCGTGACCGGCGTCTACGAAGGCGAGGGCCACGTGGACGGTGACGTATGAGCGTGCAGAGCATGCTGGCGGCCGCCCGCGCTTCCCTCGGCCTGGTGGGCCGGCCGAACTACATCACCCGCGACTACGCGAAACGGCACGGCGACGAGTTCCTGAAGGCCGCCTGGTGCGACCAGGCGGTGACGTACTGGGCGAGGAAGAGCGGCAACGCCGCGGCCGTCCTGCCCGAAGGGGACCGCGCCTATACGGTCTGGCACGCCCAGGACGGCCAGAAACTGGACCGCTGGTTCACGGGGACCGTGGCGAACGTGAGGGCGCACGCCAAGCCCGGCGCGATCGTGTTCTTCGACTGGGAGGGGCGGGACGCCGTCGGCGGGGTCGATCACGTCGGCGTCGTCGAGCGCAACCTGGGCGACGGCCGCGTCCAGACGATCGAAGCCAACACCGGGGACGCCTGCAAGCGGCGCGTGCGCGCCGCTCCGGTGATCGCCGGCTTCTGGAATCCCGACTACAGCGTGGAGGAGGACGACGTGCCCGAGGTGGTTTCGCTGGGAGCCGGCGCGGACCAGCAGGTCGCCGCGAACGGCGAGATCGTGGTGCGGTGGGGGACCGAGTATGTGGACGACCCCAAGGCCCACGGTGATGGTGGGGTGGCTGTGCTCGCGTCCGGAGAGCGCTGGTGCCTCTGCGACGCCCTGGTGAGGATCGGCGGTCTGCAGCCGGGCGACGAACTGGACGTGTCGTGGGCCCGTTACGACCGGGCGGGAAAGAAGTTCCTCGACGACGCGTGGCGGCTCACCTGTCATGCCGGCCCGGACGGGCGCATCGAGGTCAGCGTCGGCGGCCAGTTCGCCCTGGATGCCGACAACCAACTGCGCCTGAGGATCATCAACGCCAGCCCTCGGGTGGCCGTGGTGGAGAAGGCCACCATGGCCAAGGTCTCGCTGTTCAAGCACTGACCGCCGTGGTCCCCGGTCGTGTGCCGCGGCCCGGGAAGGCCGACGCGATCGGTCTTCCCGGGCGCGGCTCGTCGCGGTCCCGCCGGAAAGTGTCGGTGCGGCGACGTACGGTGTCGGTGTCGTCGCCGACAGACCGGTGGAGGTCACCTTGATCATCGTGTCCGGGAAGCTCTACGTGGATCCCGAGGCCCGCCATGAGTATCTGGCGGGTTGCCTGAGCGTCATCGAGCAGGCGCGGACGGCCCCCGGCTGCCTCGATTTCGTGCTGGCGGCGGATCCGGTTGAGCCGGGACGGATCAATGTGTACGAGCAGTGGGAGTCCGACGCGCACCTGGAACGGTTCCGTGGGTCAGGACCCGAGCCGGACCAGGCGGCCGCGATCCACGAGGCGCAGGTGGCCAAGCACCGCGTCGCCACATCCGAGGCCCCCTAGTTCGTGTCTGCCGGTCGACGTGTGAGCCCTTCCCTTGTCCAGGCGGAGGCCGGGCACATCCCCATATAAGTGGACAAGAAGGTTTACAGATTCTCCTGGGCAGCTTTACACCTTCCGTTTACCCTGAGGCGGGGCCCCGCCCGGCTGGGCTCCGCCTCTCCGAGATCTGAGATCCGCGGGTCTGAGATCTGAGCGGCCCAAGCGGGAGGGACGGGAATGAGAGCGGTCACCATCGGGGCACCTCTCCTCGCGGTGATCACCGCGCTACTGGTCGCTCGATGCGTCGCGGCCGGGCCGGCCCAGTCGGTCGCGAGCCACCACCATCACCCGCAAGAAGGAACGAGCGCGGTCTCCACCCCCGTAAGTGCGGTCTCCACCCCCATCACCACGCCGTCCGGCTCTTTCAACGCGACGGACGTCGCCTGGCTGCAACTGATGATCCCGATGACGGAGCAGGCCGTACGGTTGCTGGATCTGGCGCCGGACAAGACCGCCGACCCGCGGATCACCCGCCTGGCCGAATCCCTCAGCGCCGATCACCGCGCGGAGCTCCGGCGACTGCACGGCCTGCTGGACCGATCAGGCGTGCCGTACGTCAACGTGCACGAAGGGCACAACATCCCGGGCATGGTCACCACGGACGAGCTCAAGGTCATCACCGAGGCCGAGGGTGCCGCGTTCGACCGGCTGTTCGCCGACCACACGCGTGACTATCTGAAGCAGTCGGTGCTCGTGGCGCAGGGCGAGCAGGGGTCGGGGGCGGATGCGGACACCAAGGCCTTCGCCGCCGCCATGGCGAAGACCCATACTGGCGAGCTCGCGCGACTCGCCGGGCTCGGGGACTGAGCCGCCGTATCCACCGGGAGTCCTTCGGCTTCTGACCGGCGGCCGGAGCGATACCACCCCCACGCATGGGTGATTTGTGCCCATATGCGTAGCCTGAAAGTGCGAGAGGGGAGGAAGACATGAGCGATCAAATGGATGCGAGCGTCTTCTTCATCGGCAACGCGACCACGATCATTCGTTGCAACGGGTTCACGGTGCTGACCGACCCGAACTTCCTCCACCGCGGCCAGCGGGCCCACCTCGGCTGGGGGATCACCACGAAGCGCCGTACCGAGCCTGCGATGGACGTCTATGAGCTTCCGCCGCTCGATGCGGTCGTCCTGTCCCACATGCACGGCGACCACTGGGACCGGGTCGCCCGGCGCGGCCTGGACAAGAACGTGCCGATCATCACGACCCACCACGCGGCCGGGCGGCTCAGGCGGCAGGGCTTCCGCAACGCGCTCGGCCTGGAGACCTGGGACGAGCACCGGATCCAGCGCGGCGACCGCACGCTCACGATCACCGCCACGCCCGCACGCCACGCGCCGGGGCTGGCGCAGATGCTGATGCCGCCCTGCATGGGCAGCATGCTGGACTTCGCCAGGCAGGGCGAGATGGACCTGCGCCTGCACATCAGCGGAGACACGATCATGGACCCGTGCCTGTCGGAGATCCCGCAGCGCTTCCCCGACATCGACGCGGGCATCGTCCACCTCGGCGGGACCAAAATCGCCGGCCTGCTCGTCACCATGGACGGCTGGCAGGGAGCCGACTGGATCCAGCTGATCAAGCCGGCGTCCGTGCTCCCGGTCCACTACGACGACTACGAGGCCTTCAGTTCCGGCATCGACGACTTCCAGCAGCAGGTCAACCGGGCCAGGCTCTCTCACCTCGTCCACTACATCGGGCGCGGCGAGACCTACCACCTGCCGATCCGGCGCCCGGGCACGCACCCGCAGCCGCCGCCGGGTCCGCGTTAGACCTCATCGCCGCACCACGATGGCGACCAGCAGGTACGGCACGGCGGCCACGGTGAAGATCAGCCAGGGCTCGGCCCAGACCGATCCCAGGGCGTAGGAGGCGAAGACCAGCACGGCCATGGCATCGATGCCGAGGCCGGCCATCGACGTGACGGTCGCGCGGGACCGGTCCGTGATCTGGTCCTGCAGCCGTGCGTCCACGGCGGCGGTGGCCCACTCGAAGATCCCGAACGCGACGGCGATGAGGACGAACCCGGCGGGCCGTCCGCTCGCCGCCCCGGCGGCGAGGCAGAGCCCGCCGACGGCCAGGGCCGGGGCGAGGGCCTGGGGCGCCCGCCCGGCGAGCCACCCGCCGATGGTCACCCCGATGGTGACCACCAGCACCAGCACGGGCACGACGGCCGTCGTGACCCCGGTCGCGCTCGCGAGGAGCGGGAGGTACTCGTCGAGCGCCCCGGCACCGGAGATCACCGCGAGGAGCAGGAAGAGACGGCGCACGAGCGGGGCCTGCCGTACCTCGCTGAGACCGCCGCGGAGCACTCCCATGAAGGTCTCTTCTTCGCGATCCTCAGCCGGGGCCCTGGACTCCGGGAAGGATCTGCCCACCAGGGCCGTGATCAGGGTCACCCCCACGCTGGCCAGCCCCAGGACGAGGTAACCGCCCACGGCGAAGACCGGGCCCGCCAGTGCGGAGGCGGTCATCACCGCCGTCGTGCTGATCGCCTCCGAGCGGCCGATGAGCCGGGCGTAGCGATCGGACGCGCCGAGGCGGTCGAGTTCCTCGTAGACGAGCGCCTGCATCGTGCCCGAACGCAGGGCGCCGCCCGCACCCCACAGGACGAAACCCAGGGCGAAGGAGAGGTAGGAGGGAACGAAGGTCCACAGCGCGAAACCCGTGCCCGACAACAGCGGCGCGATGATCAGCAGGCGCCGGCGGGAGAAGACGTCGGCCCACAGGCCGGACGGCACCTCAACCGCGACACTGGTGACCGACCAGATCACGAACAGGGACGAGATCTCGCCGGGAGACAGCCCGGTCTCGGCGAACAGGACCGCGTACACGGGATAGAGCAGCACGCAGTGCTCGACGAATGCGTAGGCATAGAGCCGGGCCGTGAGTGGGGATTCAGGTGAGCGTCAATGTCGCCAAGTCATGCCCCGGACTCTAATCGACACCTCGTGATCGTGACAGTCCCCGCATCACTCGTACGGTTCGAACGGCTGAGGGATCTCGGCGACCTCGGTCGCGGCCAGTTCGGGTGCGACCGTGCCGTTTGGGATCTTGTCGGTCTTCGGGGCGACCCAGGTGCCCGTGACCTCGACCCAGGTGTCGTCCGGAGGGCGCTCGGCGTCGAGGACGGCGACCTTCAGAGCGATGGCGTCGGCGGCGCAGCAGCTCATCTGCATGCGCGTGACGTACCACCGGTCCTTCTTGCTGGAGCGCACCACGAAGCCGGTCAGCGTGACCTTCTTCCCCGCGAGCGAATGCCTGGAGTCGCCCCATGCCCGGCCGATGAACTCGCCCAGCTCCATCGACGTGGCCCTGTCCGCGGCCAGCGGGACGTACGCGTCGGCGGGAAGGGCGGGCGGCGGAGGCGGAGCCTCCTCCGAGCGGGCGGCGAAGGCGCCCAGCGGGGGAGGCGCGATCAGGAAGATGGCGAACACCGGCAGGCACAGCAGCCAGGCCACCCGCGACACTCGGGAATGGTCATGCCCGTGATGGTGCCCGTGGTCTCCCGCGGCCGCGTGCGTGGAGCCCGACTCGGTGTCTTCGTCCCCTTGCGCCGGGACTGTCTCTGTGACGTGGGGCTTGCGCCACTCCTGAACCAGGCCGACGACGCCGAGCACGAGCACGACGGCGCCCGCCGCGATCAGGAAGGGACGAAATCCCGGCTTGACGTAGTTCACGTACGTCGTCGACAGGACGGTGACCCGCAACACCGCGCCGCCGAGCAGCACGAGGATCAGGCTCTGGGACATCCGGTTCACAACAGGACCTCTCCGACCGCGATGCTCGTCACGATGCCCAGCAGGAAGGTCACCGGGACGAACCGGATCGCGAACGAGCGCCCGAACGTCCCGGCCTGCAGGGCGATCAGCTTCAGGTCCACCATCGGTCCCACCACCAGGAACGCCAGCTTGGCGGTGGGAGAGAAGGCGGTGAGCGACGCCGCCACGAACGCGTCCGCCTCCGAGCAGATGGACAACAGAACCGCGAGCAGGCCCAGCACCACCACCGACAACACGGGGACGTCGGCCACGGAGGAGAGCCAGGTGCGCGGCACGACGACGTTGAGCGTCGCCGCCGTCAGGCCTCCCACCACGAGGAACCCGCCCGCGTGGAGGAGATCGTGGCGCATCGCGTCGCGGAAGGCCACCCAGGACGAGCCGGAGGCGGGCGGACGCGACGGGACGCGTAACCAGCCGGACCTGCCGAACCGGAGCCAGACCCAGCCGACCAGCACTGCGACGGCGAGCGAGGCGCAGAACCGGGAGACGACCATGAGCGGCTGCTGGGGAAAGGCGACCGCGGTGGCGACCACGACCACCGGGTTGATGGCGGGCGAGGACAGCAGGAACGCCAGCGCGGCCGCGGGGGTGACGCCCCGGGCCATCAGACCGGACGCCACCGGCACCGACGCGCACTCGCAACCGGGGAGGACCGCGCCCGCCGCTCCGGCGACCGGGACCGCCACGTACGGATGACGGGGAAGCGCCCTGGTCCAGAACGACGGCGGCACGAAGGCGGTGATGGCGGCCGACAACAACACGCCGAAGACCAGGAAGGGCAGGGCCTGGACGCAGATCGCCACGAAGACGGTCGCCCAGGTCTGCAACGCCGGCGCTGTCAGCACGGGCGTCAGCACGAACCGCCCCAGCAGGAGCAGGACGACGACGAGGGCGAACACCCACGGCATCACGGGGGCGACGGCGGACCTGCGGCCCCATGCGTCAGGGGGGATCTCGACCGTTCGGTCGGCCACGGCTCGGTCGGGCATGGGCCAATCCTGGCAGCCCGCGACGACAGCCGGGATCGCCCTGTGGAAGACGACGACAGCCGGGACCGTCTCTGTGGAAAACATCGCCCCGTGGAGAACCGGGGAGGCGCTGGAAGCGTGGAGGACGTGTTCGGAGAGCGTCGAGAGGATGGGGAGCGTCGTCAGAGCTGGCCGAGCAGCCAGCGCGGGCCGGTGACGAGGGCTCCGAGTTCGGTGACGCGCTCACGCAGCCCTCGGTCCGCGGTGACGACGAGGACCCTCTCCCATGGCCGGGCGTCGCGGACGACGTCCACGATCGTGTCGTCCCCGCTGGCCGGCGCCACGACGACGTCGAGGCCGGGGTCGGGGGCGGGATCCGCGCCGCGGGCGGCGGCCCCCTCCAGGACCGCGATGATCCGCGGGAACCACAGGGTGAGTTCCGGCAGGTCTTCCGGCCGGCGGCCCAGGCCGCCGGACACGAGCGGGAGGATGTCGTTGAGCAGCCGGTTGGCGGCGCCCGCCCGGTCCTTCCACCAGCCGTGCTCGGCCCGTGCGCCGACGATGTTGGCGACGTCGAGCACCAGGACGAGGGGGCTGAGCGCGGGCCTGATCTTCGGCCAGGTGTCGGCGAACCCCGGGTGGAGCCGCTTGGCCGCCACCTCGTCGGCCGCGATCCAGCGCATGTCGGCGCTCTCGCCGCTGGTGGCGCTGGCCTCGAGCAGGCCCGCGGCTTCGGCGATCACAGTGTGGTACGACCAGCCGCCGTGGTCGTCGACGTAGACGCCCTGGACCCGGACCTGATCGGGCGTGAGCGCCGCCTCCTCCCGCGC
>Ga0310811_10011745_pt1 | contig 11371 bp, 6 predicted proteins | sample YCmetagenome_FD_207642 | JGI IMG/M metagenome (GOLD analysis project Ga0310811, IMG submission 207642) | Soil microbial communities from experimental microcosm in Duke University, North Carolina, United States - YC | ecosystem: Engineered > Artificial ecosystem > Soil microcosm > Unclassified ... | reverse complement strand
CCTGCGCCTTCGCCGTGCCAATCAACTCCTCCACATGGCTTGCGCCGCGCAGGAAGGAGTAGTTGGAGGTGATCTGGAGTTCCGCATAGGCCATGGGCGGAGGCTAAAGCATGTTCTTATTTTGTTCTAGATCGACAGGGCAGATTGATGGACAGGACAGCTGGAGGAGTTTTGAGCATCCAGGAAGGAGATGGCACCAAGGGCGGAATTGATTTAGGGATTAAGTAATTGATTTTGTGACAGAATTTATGAGCGCCTAACTTAGGGCAACGCAGATACCGCCCACAACTTTTGTGATTTGGTTTCATAAAAATCTGGCGCGCCAAGACTATCTGAGCTGATTGCGAGTTTCTCGGCTCAAATCCCGCTCCCGCAACCACACAAGACGCGCTGCATTACGCCACGTGGCCGCGCTGATGGTCGAGCATTGCGCCGTCCAAATGCTGGACGACGTAAGGGGGCAGCCCGCGATCAGGCCGAGAGCGACCGGATAGATGAAATAGGCGGCCCCGACGCCCTCCAGCGCTAGCAGCTTTCGCTATTCTGAGCTGGCAAGCCACCACGCCATTCAAGCGGCCAGCGAATGCCCTCCGTCCCCATACCGGTTGAGCACATCGAAAGAACCGTGCTGAGACAACCGGAATGGTCGGCCGTCCCTGCGAGGACAAGTCGAAGAGTGTGCTGCGACACTAACTATGAAACTTCTCCGACGGATTGTCACGAACACACCGGGCCATTCGCCGAACGCCGGATTGGTGGTGACGATCATCGAGGTCCGCCCGTAGAGTCGGTTGACCAGATGGTACAGGAATTGACCAGCCGACGGGACGAGCGGCAGATATCGGCAGATGCTTCAATTAAGAAGAAACGACCAAAAGAGGTATGGGGAAAGTTCTTGAGATCAGCCCATCAATCCAAAGGATTGTGCGGCGGAAATCGATTCCCCTTGGGCACCGTTCCGGTACTATTTAATATTCGGCCACTTGGCAGGAGTGATGCCTTCGAACCCTGAACACGTGTTTGAATATCAACGACTGTGGAAGCCCAGCTTCAACGGAACATGATAAATGCCTCCGACAGAAATGGCTACTCAGGCAGAACTGCGTGATCAATGTGAATCCGCCGTATTGCGGCAGAACTCTCGATCGTCAGCAAGGTACGCCAAATCAAATTTGGCCGCCATATTGCTCCTCACATCTCTGCTCGCTGCTGTCCCCTTCGCGGCCTCGGCGCAGGGGTATAACAATCTTATGCAGAATCTATTTCAGGGCGTCGCGCCATTAATTCGGCAGCAGGAGCCAGCGCCACCTCCCCCTCCCCCCTCGCCTCCACCTCCCACTAACTCTTATCAGCCGCAGGGTGCGGCCACGTATCCGTCGGCAAATGGCTACCAACCGCAGCAGCCATATTATGCGCCCTCGCCGTCCATCTCGGCCGGGCCTAGGTCGGCCAGTCCTGGTCCCGGTATCGATCATAGAACCTATGCCGAGATGCAGCGCATGCTCGACGATCTGGGCTATGACGCCGGCCCTGTGGACGGCTCGTGGGGAGGGCGCTCGGCGACTGCGCTACGGGAATTCCAGCGGGACCATGGCCTGCACGCAGACGGGACATTGAGCACCTCTACTCGGGAAGCAGTCAGGCTTTCCTGGTCTAGCCATCAGGAACAGCAGCCGAGCGAAGCGCGAGGAGCAGGGCCAAGCTTTTCCTGCGCAGAAGCAGTCGGCTCTGCCGAACGGGAGATTTGCCGCAATCCGGAGCTTGCCAGACTCGATAGGCAACTATCGGTTGTCTATAGCCGAGCCTCATCGACCGGGGGCGCAGACCTGCTGACGAAGCAGCGAGAGTGGGTGAGGAGCCGAAACGCCTGCGGTGAAGACGTGCAATGCCTGCGTCAATCGATGACGGATCGAATCGCGGAGCTGCAGACGGCAACGAGCAACAGCCAGGAGGAGCCATGGGAAGGGACGCAGTCCACAGCCAACGCTTCCACCGCGTCAGGCGCTGGACCGCTCTCACCCGTGGCTGAAGATGATTCCACCGCTGCTGATCCATTGCTATCTCTGGCGTATCCGCCGGCCGGGCTACAGGCTTGGCCGCTGACAGAATTCGACGGAAAGCTTTTACTTCCGACCATGAGCCTGAAGCCAAACAGGAACTCGGGTTCGCTTGACAACACCGGGCATTATTTTTTCCGCTTGCTGGCGGATACCTACGTCTCGCAAGGCCTGGAGAATGAGGGAGATTTGGGGTTCTTATCAAGTCTGTTAGCTGAGTCCACGAGGAAGCAGTTTTTATCCGGGTGGGGGTGGGCGGGGAGCAATGAAATAGAGCAACAGGAGTCTCACGATGCTTTTGTCCGGGAAGTTTTACCGGCGATAAGGCAAATGACGCCCAAACTGCCGCTTGTGCTGCATTGGACCGAACGAGCGATGATCGGAACGTATGACCTATCACGCGGTGGGTTTCCTGTGCGGTCGTTTGCGGGTTCCGTCTACGGAACCGATCCGCTTGAGCTTGCTGGGACAGTGACGGCAGCTGGTCTTGTACCCACCGTTGCTCCCTCCGTCCCGGACCTGTTCTGGATAGTAGACAAAGCCACGGCAGACACGATCCTGAAGAAATGGCCGGATAGGGCGCTTAGATTCGTCGCTGTTGTAGAGCTTGGGCAGATCAATCCCGGATCCAAGGGGATCAGCATAAAACTGGATCGATTGTCTCTATACACACCCGACTTAAGTAGGGATCTGCACGACTATTCATTGAAGCAGCCAGCCGCGGAGGCGGATTCTTCAAGCATTGGTGTAGCCGCACGTGAAGAGGGAGCGGCTCAATCAGGCGCTGCAGCATCGGCGGATGATGCCGAGCGTTGGCATATACCGATGCTCGATGGGCTACCGTGGATCGATGGACAAAACGACAGTCTCTCTAGTCTTTCATCTTCGGGCGACTACGGCAACGTCGGACAGCAGGACATCAGGCCCCAGCTTTCTGCGAGGGAACTGTGGACACGCGCCGTCATTGCGATGGGGCTCGCTCAAACTTCGAACCTCACTGACATCAGCGATCAGGATGCCATCGGTTTATCCTGCATTTTCCTCCCGCGGGCTGCGCAGATGCATCTGTTTAAGCATCCGACCTGCGGAGGAGGCAATCTGTCGTCGCCGACAGCCCAGTTTGATCTCGAGGACGGAGCAGCAGCATTCCGCAGCAAGGATGTGCCTCGTATTCAGGCCGCCGCACCTCGCCTACCGTTCCAATTTCTATATGTTCTTAGAGCCGACATCGGTCGCTACGATGAGGCACGTCACGGCTTCGTATTAAATCTATATATACCGCAAGGCGGCCCACAGTTATTCGGATCGAACACCGATGTCGAACTTCCGAATTTTTGGCCCGCATCAGAAGAAGATGCTCGCCGGTTTGTCGCTGCACAGTCTGACAGTATCTCACCTGGCGCCTGGGCAGTTATCAAACTTTCTATCATCGGAACAAAAGCCGGAGCCTATCCTAATGGCGGCTTTGTCAACGGCTTGCCCAAGGCTGGGCAGTGGCGCTTCAATGTAGACGGTCTCGCGTTGTACGCCGACAAAGGCTTGCAGACGAAACTGTATGATTTTGGGGGCTCTATCCATCGGTTGCCCCCAACGATCATGGGTACGCCCGCCGAGACCAAGCCGCCCAGCGTTGCATCAGTGCCATTGTCGCCAGAGACTGCGCTTATGGCGCTGATCCACTCGGGCGTCTTCCCAGACGAGAAAATTGATTGGGGCCGGGCTGCTGTTATGCGACAGGCAGCGGAGTCCTTCTTTAAGAATACCACTGACTGGCGGGACTTCGACCCCTGGGGCGTCTTCTTTCCTGACGGCGGCGCAAATGTGAATGCGGACGCCTATCGGCGATGGACGCTGCTACGCAGCGCAGCGATGCCGGACACGTTCACCATTACACGGACGATCGACACCGCGTCTCCCGCGGGGACGCCAATCAAGCTTTTCCCGACTAGCGGATTCGGACAATATCCGGCTTTCGGCTGGACAGGAAACGGAGGAGATCCCGGCACCCAGGTCGATGATGAATTGGCAGCGCTCGGAATAGATACAGCTAATCTGCTTCCCACATCCTTGGGCGTAGCTGGCGATGAGCGGACCACTGTTCGGGTCGCGTTTCCTCAGCCAGCGGGCTCTTATCAAATTAGTACGGCCGCGGGCATGGCCCCTGGAGCAGTATTAAACGGGTCGCTGCGGCCTTCGTTGGTCGTTACGACGAAGCTGGAACACATAGATGTCCTTCCTAACGGCCAATATAATCAAAGGACGGTTGTTCTGCGACTGATACCAACAGCAGTCCGAATTCGCAGCGCAGGCACCACCCTGTTCTCCGCTCCGATTGCAATTTCCGCCTTCAAGACTTTGCCACCGCAGGAGCCTATTGCCCAACGCCTCGCCGGGGCGGCCTACGGCCCGGACATGCTTGGTATCCGACTGGGGATGAAGATGGATGACGCGGCAGCACTGGCGCGCGCCGCCCTGCATGTTACGCGGGAAAGCGACACGCAGGTCGTGCCACCACGAACGGCGCCGGCAGGTTCCGCAACCTCGCCCAACGCAATGCTACACGGGCATCTCTTCGTCAATGACGAAACCCATGAAGCGATAGCGTTGTTCGAAGCCCCGCATGAAGATAATGGCAAGGTATTGGCCGTCTGGCGTAATGTGCAAGTTCCTTCCGGAACATGGAACGCCCTCCTTCCAAAAATGATCGCGAAATATGGGCAACCGGTGCACACAGGGAATGAAGAGGCAGAGTGGGCGCGCTCTTACTCGCGGGCGTGCGTTCCCGTCCTTGCTGGCGCGTCGGAACCACAATTTTACTGGATGAAAGGAAGTCAGCATTCGACGGCGAATATCGGCGGTGGAATCGAACCGAGCACGGTTTTAGTCATAAACACCTTTTCCCCGTTCGCTGACTGCGGCCCCGTTGTTCGCATTGGGGGTCGTCAAAATTTCCTAATTCAAAATGATCCGAATATGAACCTTGAGATGGAAATGTTCGATCTGGGTGTCCTGTCCAAACTTCTATCTGGTCCAAAAAAGCCAGTTCCATCGGCGAATGCGGTGTCAGTTAAGTTTTAGGGTGAGCACACAGCTATGCGCCGGATGCTCGCACGCCAGCACAGGAAAGCCGCGAGCATGCCGGTGCTGGAAGCGAGGCCCTCGTTTGGGCGACAAGTGACAGCTCGATAAGGTCGTCCTCGCCATTGTCGACAAGAGGCACTGGCTCTGGCGGACGTCGATCAGGAAGGCTTCGTGCTCGACGTCCTGATCCGGAGTTGGTGCGAAAAGAAAGCCGCCGAGGCCCGGTTTGCAAACTTTTGAGAAAGCAGGAGGAGTGCCTGCTGATCGCCGACAGGCTGACGAGCCAGGCTGCGGCCGAGCGCGGGTTCAAGCTCGCCTGCGCGTTCCGCTGAGGAGGCGCTCGGCCAGAACCGCGATGATGATGATCGAGCCGATCGCGGTGCCCTGCCAGTAGGGTGACACATTCAGAAGATTGAGCCCGTTGCGGATGAACACCATGACGAATACCCCGAGAAGGGTACCAATGATGGAGCCGCGGCCACCAAAAAGGCTGGCCCCGCCGATCACGACCGCGGCAATCGCGTCCAGCTCGAGGCCCTGGCCGCCGATCGGGTCGATCGAGAGGATGCGCGAGGCTAGAAAAATGGCCGCGACCGAACTCATCAGACCGGACACGACATAGGCGATCACGCTCCAGGCCGCGACGCGCAGGCCGACGACCCGCGCGGCCTCTCGGTTCGATCCGAGGGCATAGAGCGTCCGGCCGCCCTTGGTCGAGGTGAGGAACCAATAGCAGACGGCATAGGCGATGAGCAGGCACCAGAAATCAAGAGGAATCCCAATGACGGTATCCGCCGAGAGGGTCCCTAAGCCAGGAGGCAGGTCACTGATGGAGTTCGCGCCGCTCAGGACATAGGCAAGGCTTGCGCCGATCGACATCATGCCGAGCGTGACTACGAAGGGTGCGATCCGCCCATAGGTGATGACCAGCCCGTTGGTCAGGCCGGCGAGCGCGCCGGCGCCGAGACAGAGCACGAAGCTTTCGGCCAGACCCATGTGACGCATCGCGAGGCCCAGCACGATGCCAGTCATCCCCACCAGCGAGCCAACCGAGAGATCGATGCCACCGATCAGAATGACCAGCGTTTCGCCGAGCGAAATCATGCCGACGATGACCGATTGATCGGCCATGTTGAGAAGGTTCTTGACGGTAAAAAAATAGGGCGAGACCAGCGAGAGTACCAGCATCACGATCAGGATGACGAAGATCATCCGGATTTCGATGTTGCTCGCGAGCAAACCCACGAAAGTCCGGCGCGGCTTGGCGGCCGGCAGAGGCGGCGGGGATGTGGGAGGCAAACTGTCAGCCTTCATGCAAACTGTCCGGTTTCAGTCATTGCGAGGTCGAGTGGGTCGCTCAAAGCGCCGACGATCGCGGCGGAGAGCGCGGCCGCGTCGACCCCGTCTGGCGGTCGCGCCAGGGTCAACCCGACAGTTCCAAAACTGTGGCCGCGCTGACCGAGGATCGGCACCAACAGAGTCCAGCGGGTGCCGTCATGGTCGGACACGAAATCGGTGGACGGGGTTGCCAGCGCAGAAGCGATGGAGGTTTCGGAAAGCAGCGGGAAGCCGCCAGTGGCGAAGCCGGGATCGGCTGCCACCTCCGTTCCCACCCGGTCGAAGCAGAACACCCGACCGCCATCGACGACGATCCAATAGGCCATTCCGCCTTGGCGCGTAACCAGATCGGTGAGAACCGTGTGGGTTTTCTCGGCCGAGGTGCGCGGAGCGGCAAACATCGCCAGCTTCTCGACATCCATCAAGTGGCTGGGCAACGTCGTCACGGTGACGCCGTCGCTAAGCACAGTGATCCGATCGGAAATGCCAATGATCTCCTCGAAATCCGAAGAGACCACGACGCAGGCCATGCCCTCGGCCGCGACGCGGCGTAGCAGGGCATAAATGCTGCTGCGGGTGGCGATGTCGACGCCCCGCGTCGGCTCGTCGAGCAGGAGGAGGCGCGGTGACAGGAGCAATCCTCGCGCCAGGATCACCTTCTGCTGCATGCCCCCGCTGAAGGTCAGCATGTTGGCATCGAGCAGCCTGCGTTCCGGCAGGTCGAGCACCGTCAGCAACTCGCGTATGGCGGCCGTACGTGCGGAATAGTTGAGACCGACACCCGCGTGCGCGCCAAGATGGGCCAGAAGCAGGTTCTCCCGCACCGAGAAATCCGGAACGATCGCCTGGCCGCGCCGATCTTCCGGGATCAGTCCGATGCCGGCCCGGATTGCTTCGCGGCTCGATTGCGCGGCGAAGGGCTGGCCATTCAATTCGACCAAGCCCGCCGTCGCGCGCCGCAATCCGAAGATGGTCTCGACCGTCTCTGACCGGCCAGCGCCGACTAGCCCGGCGAGCCCGAGCACCTCGCCGGCCCGCACCTCGAAGGAAACGTCTCGCACCATCGGAGGACAGGCGAGATTGCGCACGCGTAGCACCACCGGATTGCTGTCCGGCACCGGCGGCCGGGCAGTGCGGCGGCCGTAGACATCCTGCAATTCGCGCCCGACCATCAGGCGAACAAGCTCTCCCTGGGTCAGGCTGCCGATTGGCAGATTGCCCTCGACGAGCTTGCCTTCGCGCAGGACAGTAACCCGATCCGTGATGGTGAAGATTTCCTCGAGGCGGTGAGAGACGAAAACGAGGCCGCGGCCGCGTGCTGCCAGCCGCCGCATGATCGCGAACAAGCGCTCGCCCTCGTGCGGTGACAACGGAGCCGTCGGTTCGTCGAAGATGATGAACTGGCTATCTAGCGCGAGCGCCTTCAGAATCTCGACAAGTTGGCGCTGGCCGATGCTGAGATCGCCGACTGGTGTATCGAGATCAAGACCGGCTTCGCGGCCTAATTCGCCGATCAGGGATTCGCCCTGAGTGCGCAGCACGCGCCAGCGCAACCTACCAGGCAAGGCAAGTTGGGGCAGCATGATGTTTTCCAGGACCGTGAGGTCAGGTGCAAGCGATGTCTCCTGGGTTACCATGCAGATCCCATGCAGGATCGCATCGCGCGAATTGCTGAAACGGATCTGCTTATTGTCCAGGATGATGCTGCCGCGGTCTGGCTGGACCTGGCCGGAGATGATCCGCGACAGCGTGGATTTGCCCGCGCCGTTTGCGCCGACCAAAGCGTGAACCTCGCCGGGCTTTAACGCGATCGCGGCCCCGGCAAGCGCTTGGGTCGCCCCAAACGCCTTCCAGATGTCGTGCAATTCCAGCGAGGTCATCGGATCGCGGCCTCAGCTCAGGCCGAAGGTGGTTTTCCGGACGATCGGCGCCATTTCCTTCACGTTCGACTGATCCACCACAATGATCGGAACGTCGATACGCTTGGCCGGCGTCTTGCCTGCGAAATGATCGAATAGCGCGCGCGCCGATTGCTGGCCGAATAGATAAGGCTGTTGCATGCCGGAACCGACAATTTCGCCGCTTTCGATCATCGGGATGAACTCAGGAATGCCATCAAACGCCGCGACGTAGATGTCCTTGCCAGGGGTGTCCCGCCCCGCCTTCAAGGCGCGCAGCGCGCCGACGGTCGGTTCGTCGGTTTCTATGAACAGACCATCCATATCAGGATGCGCAGTGATCATGTCTTGAACGAACTTGAAGGTTTCATCGGCGGTATAGGTCACCATCTGCGACAGAGCGACCTGCTTGATGCCGGCCTCGTTCATTGCCTTCATGAAGCCCGCCGTCCGGTCTTTGCCGTTCTGGCGAGCCAGCGAAATCGTCACCAACCCGACCGTGTTCGTCTTTTTACCGGACGCCGCGAGTTTCTGGGCGAGAACCTTGCCGATCCCATAAGCGCCTTCCGTATTGTTAGAGATGACGAAGGACAGATACTCGCCGCTACTGGTGCCGATGTCGGCGATAACAACGGGAATATTGGCCTTGGCTGCGGCAGCAAGCACGGAAGGGGCGGTGGACGTGTCTGTCGGAGACAGGACGATGCCGTCGACCTGTTTGACAATTGCGTCCTGCGCGTTCTGCAACTGGGTCCGCGCCGAGTTGTGACTATCGTAGGTCGTCGATGTAGCGCCGTGCTTGGCGGCTTCATCGCTCACGCCATTCGCCAGGGTGCGCCAATACGGCAGATCGAGACCCGGTGTAAGGTAGGCAAGACGCTTGCCAGGCACCGCCCAGGCGGCGCCCGGCAGCCCGGCGAGCGCGGCCGCCGCCGGCACCGCCATCAGGCCGAGCGATCGCCGCGTGATCAAACGCGAGCCGAAGCCCCGCTTATCGCTTGAACTGTTCATTGTTTTCTCCCTGGAAATAGGCCTGCTGACATTTCAGCCGGCTCTTGTTCGGTGGGTCTTGTCCGAATCGAGAACGCCGCGTGTGGTGGCGTAAATTCGATCAAGATGGATGTTGAACGAAGCAACGACGGATTCGGCATCATGCGCCGAAAGCCCTGCGACAATTGCCTTATGATCCCGATAGCTTGCGGCGATCGCACCGGGCTGGGAAATGGCCTTCCGCCGGTAGGCCATCATGTAGGTGTAGAGGTCACTGACGAAGTCGGCGAGCGGGGGATTGCGCGACGCTCGATAGATCGTCAGGTGAAATTCGCGATCGCAGATCAAGAATCTGACCGGATCATCGTTGGCGGCGCGTTGTGCCGAAAGCGAGTCTCGGAGGAGGTTCATCTCCCGCTCGGTGATGTGCGTCGCGGCGGCTGCCACGACAGGACGCTCGACGGTCTGACGCGCAGCATGGATTGCGTCGATGTCATAGCTATTAATTTTGCGTGTCTCGTAGAGGGCCCCCTTAAGGGAACCGATGTCCTTGGTCGCCACGCGCGTTCTCACCCCTTGTGAGACGTCAATGATCCCGCGGGCCGCCAGGCTTTGTATGCCGCCGCGCACAGTGTCACGGCTGACCTGAAGTGCTGCCGCGAGATCTCGCTCACTTGGCAGTTGATCGCCAACTTGGAGAATGCCGGAAACGATGAGGCGTGCAATCTTATCGGCTACGACATCGCGCGCTGTTCGGCGTGACACAACGTCTCGCAAGTCCGGAAGATGATCCAATACCGAGACTTCATCCCGTATCGACAATCGTTTCCCTCCGGCCCGGACCCTTACGGGGCTCACTAGCCTACTGGTTGAACCAGCTTACCAGTAGCCTAGCTAGATCGACTTCGTATCGTCAAGCGGCCGCGATCAAAAGTCGGGAGGGCATCGCCAAGCTGCCCGTTGGTGCCTATGCGACGATCGGCCAATCGTGGCAGGGATAAGGTTCGGGCACCGCCCGTGCGCCCGTGCCCTGCTACGCTGATGTAAGGACACGTTGTGCCGTGAACAGGCCCCGAGATAGGCGACAGGCGCGGGGTTGCTTCAGCAGGTTCGGCGCCGCCGCAGTGACGGGCCGGCCTGCGCGCAAGCGCTATTTCAACTCATAGCTATGGCAACAGCGATCCTGCGTTTCGGGCGACGCGAGGCCCATCCCCTGTTCGAGCCGCCCCAAATGAACGCAGGGGAAGTCGGCGTGGAGCAGAATACGGAGATCGAGCGACTTGAATAGCGTGTGATAGTCGCTATGGAGCACCGCGATCACGGGCCGCCGCCATATGCCGCTCGTGTCCTCATCGCACTCGAGCGCGTTTGCCGGCTGGCCAAGATCGTCGCGCGGTATCGGGTGCGCGCCGGCACACCATTCTTCCAGGATCGAGACTGAAACAGGCGCCTCGGTCTGCCACACCGCCGGCCCCGCGCGATCATCCAGCGTCTTATCGAAGTGCGGCGCTGCGACCAGGCCCGGCTTACCTGCCAGCGATGCGATGGTAGATCGCGCAAACGAGAGGTCGTGCATGCCCAGCACACCGCGTGTCTCCAACAGTGGACGGATCTGCAACCGCGGTTTTGCACTGCACAAGAAACTCGCTGATACAGCTAGGTTTTCAGCGAGTCCATATGAGCATTGACATGCGATTTAGACACGAGCAGCTTGGCTTAGTGACAAGAACTCTAGTTCCAAGTAAGGAACAATAGCGAGGAAGCCTTCAGTACAAAAGTTCCTGGTGCGGAAAGATTACTGCTCATCTCATCCAACCAATGTGCAAACTTTGGCACCGGTTTTGCGTTGCACAAGAAATCGGCGGATGAGTCCTGGGTTTCAGCGATCCAAAAGAGCATTGACACCCGCTTTGGATGCGAGCACCGTAGCCAAATACCGGAACTAGAGTTCCAAGTAATGAACAAAAACGATGAACGTTTTGGTCTGAAAGTTCCTGCTCTCGGGAA
>Ga0310811_10011744_pt1 | contig 11371 bp, 6 predicted proteins | sample YCmetagenome_FD_207642 | JGI IMG/M metagenome (GOLD analysis project Ga0310811, IMG submission 207642) | Soil microbial communities from experimental microcosm in Duke University, North Carolina, United States - YC | ecosystem: Engineered > Artificial ecosystem > Soil microcosm > Unclassified ... | reverse complement strand
CCGACGAACCGGTTTCCGCGCTGGACGTGTCCGTGCAGGCACAGGTTTTGGCATTGCTGGCCGACCTGCGCCGGCGGCTGAGCCTATCGCTGTTGTTCATCAGCCACGATCTGCCGGTGGTGCGCAGCCTTTGCGACCGAGTGATCGTGCTCTACCTGGGTCGTATCATGGAGGAAGGGCCGGTCGCCGATGTGATGGAACGGCCGCGGCATCCTTATACCCGCGCCTTGCTCTCCGCCGCACCCAGCATCGATATCGCCGGCCGGCGTCGCCGCATTGTGCTGCAAGGCGATCCGCCCAGTCCCAGCAATGTGCCGTCCGGCTGTGTGTTTCGCACCCGCTGCCCGTGGGCAGTGACAGCTTGCGCCAAAATCGTGCCGACACTCGAACCGGTGGACCGGGACCACCGAGCTGCCTGCATCCGGACCGACATCGATATCCAATGAGGAGCGCTTCATGAATTTGCTGCTGTCCCGCCGCCGGCTGATTGCCGGTGCCTCTGCGTTGGCGTTCGCACCACGTCTTGCTCGCGCGGCACGGCAGCCAGGCACGCTGAGTTTCGGCCTGTCGTCGTATCCCCCCAATCTATCCCCGTGGGCCAGCACGGGCACCGCGGCGCTGACGGTCAAGATCCAGGTGCATCGCGGCTTGCTGTCGTTCGGTCCTGACGCGAAGGTACGCGGCGAGCTTGCCGAGTCATGGACGCGCGATGGTGACCATGCGTGGGTGTTCAAGCTGCGGCGCGCGACGTTCCACAACGATGCGCCGGTCACCTCTGCCGATGTGCAATGGTCAATCGGGCAGATCGCCGGTGAGAAATCCACCGCCTATCTGCGCGGCCAGTTCCAGGACATCCAGACGGTCGAGACGCCGGATCCAGCGACGGTGCGCATTGTGACCAAGACCCCAATCGTCACGCTCCCGCTGTTGCTGGCCAGTCCGTTCGCCTTTGTGCTCGCCAAGGGGTCCACGGAGGGCGGCGGCCAGCCGATCGGTTGTGGCCCATATACAATTGCCAACCAGGAGCGCGGCGTCGCGATCGAACTTGCAGCCTTCAGCACGTTCTACAAGCCCGGCAAGCCGAAGCTGAAGACGATCCGTTTCGTCGCCTACCCGGATGAGAACCTTCGGGTGGCTGCGTTGCAGGCGGGTGATGTGGATATCATTGAATATGTGCCATGGCAGTCCATGTCGGCGATTGCTGCGGACAAGAAGCTGCGGCTCAGCACCACAGATGGTCCTTACATGGCGTTGGCGTTCAATGGTGCCAGCGGACCATTCAAGGAGGAGAAGCTCCGCCAGGCGGTGGCGTTCGCCATCAAGCGCGAGGAAATCGTGCAGGCAGCGTTCTACGGCCGCGGCACGGTATTGGAAGGCCCACCGCTCACGAAGGCTTCCGACTTCTACAATGAAGAGTACGCGCATGCCTGGGCATATGATCCGGATCGCGCGAAACACCTCATGGCTGAGGCGGGAATGGCGAACGGCTTCGCGTGCACCCTGCTGTCGACCGCGCAGTATGGCATGCACAAGGCAACCGCGGAGGTGGTGCAGCAGCACCTCTCGAAGGTCGGCATCGCCGTTACGCTCAACCTACCCGACTGGCCAACCCGCGTCACGCTGGGCAACCGTGGCCAATATGAGATGAGCGTGCAAGGCCAGGCGGCAGACAACAACGACCCGGACGGACTATCCTCTTACATTGATGGTGAATTGCCGCCGGACAACTCGCGCAGCTTCGGCATCCATACGCCACGTATCCACGATCTGCTTGCCAAGGGTCGCGCCGAGTTCGATCAGGCGAAGCGCCGCGCGATCTATGACGAAGTGCAGCGTTTTGTGATCGAACAGGTGCCGCTTGCGGGCCTGTGCTGGCGTGCCCAGGGTTATGGCATGGCTGCTGACCTTACAGGCTTCTCCAATCTGCCTGGTGGGTTGAATTTCTACTCCGGCTATTCGCTGGAAGACGTGGCGTTTGCCTGAGGCCGCGCGGCATTGACGAAGCCGAATACGATTCGGCGCTGCCTGAGCAGTCCGACGTAGTTGTCATTGGCGGCGGCATCGCCGGCGTCAGCTCGGCGCTCGCACTGGCCGAGAAGGGCATATCGGTGACGCTGTGCGAGAAGGGCCAGATCGCCGCAGAACAGTCGAGCCGCAACTGGGGTTGGTGCCGCGTGATGGGGCGGGATCCCGCGGAAATTCCTCTGGCGATGGAAAGCCTGCGGATGTGGCGGGAGATGAACAACCGTACTGGTGGGGAAACCGGCTTTCGCCAGGCTGGCACGATGTATCTGTGCGTCAGCCAGCGTGAGCTCGATCAGCTTGCCGAGTGGCTGGAGCATGCCAGGGCCTGGCAGCTCGACACACGCCTGCTGGATGGCAATGAGGTTGCCGCGATGCTGCCCGGCATGCAGCACGCTTTGCCGGTGGCCTGCACACGCCGAGTGACGGACGTGCCGAACCACAGAAGGCAGTACCGGCGATGGCGATGGCGGCACGCCGAGCAATGGGGCGGTCTGATCGATGCCACGCCAGATGCGGTGCCTGTGATCTCGGGAGCTCCGACGCTGCCTGGCTTCTATCTCGCGACGGGTTTTTCTGGCCATGGCTTCGGCCTTGGGCCGGCTGCCGGACGCCTGATGGCCGATCTCGTTGTCGGGGATCGGCCACTTGTCGATCCGACGCCTTATGCTTTCGCAAGGTTCAAACAAGTCACTCGCCTGGGTTAAGCGTCTGTGCACGTTGGGCACCTCCTCACCACACAAACACCAGGATGCTAAAGGCTCTGCCTTTGGCGAGGGGTTTCAGGGGGGCAGCGCTCCCCCTGACCTGGTCTCTCCACCTTGGGCCGTGGCAGAGACGTCCGCTACCCTGAGAAGGCCCATGGGCCGCGGGCTTCCTGTCATGCGGCTCTCAGCCGCCCGACCACGCCATCGATGACGTTATCAAGCTTGCCCGCGTCGCGCGTCAGCTCGCCTGCCACTGTCAGCACTTCTTCCGCGCTTTTGCCAACACCGGACACTGCCGAGCTAACTTCGCTGATGTTGCTTGTCACGGTCTGCGTGCCGAGGGCAGCTTCCTGTACGTTACGGGCGATCTCCTTTGTCGTTGCTCCTTGTTGCTCCACAGCCGAGGCGATCGTGGTAGCAATCTCATTCATTTGGACGATGATCTCGCCGATCTTGCGGATCGCTCCCGCCGTCGCTTGCGTGACAGCCTGCATGTCATCGACTTGGGTTGCGATGTCCTCTGTGGCTTTTGCGGTCTGACCGGCAAGGTTCTTGACCTCGGACGCGACCACTGCAAACCCCTTGCCGGCATCACCGGCACGCGCCGCCTCGATCGTTGCGTTCAGCGCCAGCAGGTTGGTCTGACCCGCGATGTCGCGAATGAGCTGGACGACGCCGCCGATCTTCTGTGCGGATTCGGTGGTGCTTTCCACCTGCTTATCGGCTTCCTGTGCGGCACGCACCGCGTCTCCCGCGATTTGCGTTGACCTGGTCACCTGGCTGCCGATCTCCTGCACGGAGAGCGAGAGTTCCTCGGCTGCCGCTGCAACGGCATTCACGTTGCTGCTCGCGTGCTGTGAGGCTTCGCTCACCGCAGCCGCCTGCTGGCCTGCGCCTTCCGCGACCTCTGTCATGCTGCGTGCCGCCGTGTCCATGCGTCTGGACATGCCGTCGACGTTCGCCGACAGCTGCTTGACGGTGCTTTCAAGCTCATCGGCAATTTTACGCGCCGACTCGCGTCGTTCCTCCGTCATGCGCGCCTGCACCTGCGTTTCGTGCTCCTTCGCGGCACTCAGTTCGCTTTGCATCGTGCCAAGTGCCTCGGCGAGCGTTCCGATCTCGTCATGCTGCGTGATGGACAGCTTCTGTGTGAGGTCGCCACGGGCAATGCCTTGCGCGAACGTCGCGCACGCCGCGATGGGTCGTGCGACGCCGCCAGCGACAAACCACATCGCGGCCGCACCGGCGGCTGCGACCAGCAGACCAACCGCGACGAGCCAGATCGCCGAGGAGTTGGATCGTTCGGAAAGATCCGATCCAAGCTTGGCGGCTTCGGCCAAAGCGACCAATCGTGGCACTTCAACCAGCACGCTCCAGTTCTCTCGCGAACGACCAAGGGTGATAGGTGAGAACGCGCGAAGGACGTCATGGTCCTTGTCATTCATCACAGCGGCCTTACCCTGCTTGATCATCGCGAGATCGGACTGCCAATTGGGGCTTGCGGGCTCGTACGTCTTGCCGATCATCTCGGGGTGGGCCGAGCTGGCGATCACCAGACCTGCCTGGCTAAGGATCGTGACAGCGTTCTTGCCGCCGAACATGGCTCCACTCACCTGAGTCGCCAGGTTCTGCACGAAGTCGAGGTTGAAGTCGGCTCCACCGACCCCCTGGAACTTGCCGTTAACGAAGATGGGTACCGACAACGTAGCCAACCATACGTTCTTGCCCTGTACGATGTAAGGCAGCGGGGCGAGCACGCTTTCGTGGCCGGTTTCCTTCGGACCGATATACCAGCCACCCTTCATCACGCCGTTCGGGTGCAGGTCGCGGCTGTCGTATTCGACCAGCGGTTGTACGGCGATGTGACCATCAGCGCCGCGCGTCCAGTATGGAACGAAACGACCAGTGAAATCTGCGTCGGTCAGCTGTTTGCCAGCGAAATCCGCGTCACGGCCGTCCACAGCGTTCGGTTCCCACGCATTGTAAGTGCCATTAAGGCCCGGCTCGCGCTCGAGCGTGGACTTCAGAATGGTATTGATCTGATTGCGCCGATTCTCCGTGGGCGTGCCGGTGCTGGATCCGACGAGCACGGGGAAGGTGGTTGCCTCGTCGCGCGCAGCATCCATCGCGTTGCGAATCTCGTTATAGATTCCGTTTGCCTGTGTAGCGGCAACCTGCGACAGGAATTCGTTTGCCTTAGCGCCCAACAGGCTTTCCATGGTTTCGCGTACGAATGCGCCCGAGTTACGGGAGGAGACGACGCTCCATCCGGTCAGCACCACGACGGCGCCGAGGAGGCAGACGCCGGCCAGGCCGGCAATTCGCGATTTCACCGATTTGAACTGGTACATGCTGGTATCCTGCGCGCTGCGGTTGGCATCGACCGGTCGGACCGCGGAACGCTGATGTCTACATAGGATCGAGTTAATATTACCTTACTCACATCGTTGACGACGGGACGCCGAGCGCGGGAGCGAAAGGTCCTGGCTCAGGCGATGCCCACTGCCACCCTCCAGGCATCGAACGCATTTTCCCTCAGGATCCGATGCGGGCTTATGTACGGGCTCATGGTGTCATAGCCTTCGAAACCGATGGCGCGCGTCTGACATCCAGCGCGCAGGTCATTCACAGCTACCTGGGACAGTAACGGAGTCCGATCATGCTCTGGCTCGGCATCGATGTTGGCGGCACCTTTACCGATGGCGTTGTCTACGACGATGCGGCCCAGCGCTTCACCTATGCGAAGGCTCCGTCAACTCCAGGTTCGCCTACCGAAGGCGTGTTGGCGGTGCTGGACCTGCTTGGATTGCCGGATCTCAAATCCGTCGCACGGGTTTGCCACGGTGTGACGATTGGAACCAACGCCATTCTCCAGAAGCAGGGTGCTGAGGTCTGGATGCTGGTCACGCGTGGCTTTCGTGATGTTCTGGAAATCGGCCGCACCAACCGTCCCGTGCTGTACGACTTGCGGACGCTGAAGACCCCACCGCTGGTCCCGCGGACGCGCACCTTGGAGATCGATGAGCGGCTGTTGTTCGACGGCAGCGTCCGCCGGCCCATCGATACCGAACAGGTGGACGCGTGCCTGGCTGCGCTGCCGGATCAGACCGACGGCGCAATCGCCATTTGTTTCCTGCATAGCTACGCCAACAGCGCGCATGAGCGGCTCGCATGCACACGCGCCGAGGCCATGTGGCCGTCAACCTTCGTCTGCACGTCATCGGATGTGCTGCCACAGTTCAGGGAAGTGGAGCGCTTCGGTACGACGGTGCTTAACGCCTATATCGGCCCATTGATGCGCCAGTACCTGGACAGGCTCAGCGCCTCGCTGCGCCAGCGCGACTATCGTCACGACGTCTTCATCATGACATCGAATGGCGGGGTCTCCACCACCGAGCGCGCCAAGCGGCTGCCCGTGGCCACCGTGCTTTCAGGTCCCGCCGGGGGCGTCGCCGCCGCGGTGCGGCTGGGCGAGCAGCGTGGTTTTCCCAACCTGATCACCTATGACATGGGCGGGACCAGCACCGATGTCTGCCTGATCGAACAGCTGCGCATTCCCGTCACGGATCAGCAGCGCATCGGTGACTATGCCAATCGCACGCCGCAGATCGAGATCAATGCTGTGGGCGCCGGCGGCGGCTCGATCGCCTGGCTCGCTCCCGGAGATATCCTGATGGTCGGGCCACAGAGCGCCGGGGCCGAGCCGGGGCCGGCGTGCTATGGCAAAGGCGGCACGGAACCCACGGTCACCGACGCCAATGTCGTGCTCAATCGGCTGTCGCCGGGATCGCCGTTGGCGAGCGGCCGTATCGCGCTGGACCTCGATCTGGCCATCGAGGCGGTCGCGCGTCTGGGCGCGCGCGTGGGTCTCGATGTCGCAAGCCTGGCCGGCGGCATTGTCCGCATTGCGGTCGCGCGCATGGTGTCGGCGATCAAGGAGATCTCCATCTCCAACGGTTATGATCCGCGCGACTTCATCCTGTTGGCCTATGGTGGCGCAGGTCCGATGCACGCCACCGCGATTGCCGACGAACTCGATATGACTCGCGTCCTAGTGCCAGTGGGGCCGGGGAATTTTGCCGCATTTGGCTCGCTCATTTCGGATCTGCGCCGCGATTATGCGCGCACGCGCACCGTCAATCTGGCAATCGCGAACTGGGAGGAGCTTGATAGCGTGTTCAGCGAGATTGAATCGCAGGCAACGCGAGACCTGCTCGCCGAGGGCGTGCCCGCCGAACGGATTGCACTGACGCGTGCGGCCGGAATGCGCTATCTTGGGCAATCCTGGGAGCTGCATGTGGAACTGCCGGGCGCCATTGGGTCGGTCGCGGCCCTGCAGGCGGCGTTCGCTGACGTCCACGATCGGCGTTTCGGCCATCGCAGCTCCGGCAGCGTGGAGATCGTCAACTTCCGCCTGGTCGCGCGCGGCGTGGTGGACAAGCCCGCCCCCCCTTTATGGCCGCGCGACGGTGCACTGGCCGACGCCACGCTCGGCTGCCGGCGAATCTGGTTCGATGGCGTCTGGATGGAAACGCCGGTCTACGATCGGACGCGCATGCCGGCCATGGCGCACTTCGTGGGTCCTGTCGTGGTGGAGGAAGGCGGCGCCACGACGATCGCGCCGCCAGGATGGTCGGGCTCCGTATTGGATCATGGCGAGCTGCTGCTGGAGAGGAACTGAGCCATGACGCAGGATGCCGCGCTCGATCCGATCACGCTGGAGGTCATCTGCGAGAGTCTGATTGCAGTGGTGCGCGAAATGCGCGCCACCATCATCCGTGCGTCGTACTCCTCAGTGATCTACGAGTTCGATGATTTTTCTTGCGCCTTGTTCGGACCGGATGGCGAGATGGTCGCGCAATCCTGGGATCATCCCGGGCACGTGCTGCCGCTGCCGTGGGGCGTGCGCTGTGCGCTAGAGGACTTCGCCGGCGACCTGTATCCCGGTGACGCCATCCTGCTGAACGATCCGTACCGCGGCGGCACGCACCTCAACGACGTGACATTGCTGGTGCCGGTGTTCGACGACGCCGGCAAGTTGATGATTTTCCCGGCCGTGCGCGCGCACTGGGTCGATGTGGGCGGCATGGTGCCCGGCAGCTACTCCGGACTTTCGACCAACGTCTATCAGGAGGGTGTGCGCATCCCGCCCATCAAGATCATTTCGCGCGGCGAGATCGATCGCGCGGCGATGACCTTGCTGATGGCGAATATGCGGGTGCCGGAGGAGCGCGAAGGCGATTTCCACGCCTCGTTGGGCGCATGCAAGGTGGCGGAGCAGCGCATTCGCCGGCTGGTCGACAAATACGGGCTCGATCGGTTGCGCGAAGCGGTGCGCATCAATCTCGATCGCACGGAGCGGCGGCTGCGGGACCGTATCCGCGAACTGCCGGACGGGGAGTACGTGTATGAGGACTATCTGGAGTTCTACAACCAGGGCCGGCTCGATCCGGTCCTGGCACGCATCAAACTGACCATCGCCGGTGATCAACTGATCGCCGATTTCGAAGGCACCAATCCGCAGGTCCCGGGCGTCGTGAACTGCTCGCTTGCGGTCGCGGGGGCTGGGGTGTTCGTCGCAGTGAAGGCGACGCTGGATCCGGGTGGCGCCGTGAATGAAGGCGCTTTCCGGCCAATCACGCTAAAAGCGCCTGAGGCATCGATCTTCGACGTGCGCAGTGACGCGCCGGCCGGGGCGCATGGTGAAGTGCGCAAGCGAGCGGTGTCGCTGACGATGGGTGCGCTGGCACAGGTTATTCCGGATCGGGTCTGCGGCGATCTTTGCGGCAGTTCTTTCCCCAATGCGATCGGGGGCTGGAACCGCCGCCGCAACCGGCAATACGTGTATTACGAGTCGCCGGCGGGCGGGAACGGCGGATTCGCCGGTGGCGATGGCCCGAGTGCGTTCGTGAACATCGACTTCGGCAATCTGCCGTCGATCCACAATGTCGAGTCGATCGAGAATGAGATGCCGCTGCTGGTGGAAAGCTGCTCGCTGCGCATCGATGGCGGCGGAGAAGGGCGCCAGCGCGGCGGCGTCGGCATGGTACGTCGCATTCGCGTGGTGGATGACGAGGCGAGCTATTCCGTGCTGAGTGATCGCGCTGTGTTGCCGCCGTGGGGCGTACATGGCGGTGCGAGTGGCGCACCCTATCACCTGTCGGTGGAACGCGGCGCGGACATGATGGAATTCGACACGCCCGGCAAGGTGACCGGCCATCCGGTGTACCGCGACGACGTGGTGGTGATGCGGTCGTCCGGCGGCGGCGGGTTCGGTGATCCTCTGGACCGTGATCCTGAGCGCGTGAGTCTCGATGTGTTGCATGGCATTGTGTCCGCGGAGCGCGCGGCTGCCGGTTACGGGGTGGTGCTGGATGCGCAGGGGACCGTCGATCGCCTGGCCACGGCGACGAGGCGCGCGGCGTTGCGTCAGCAGCGACATCAACTTCGGGTCGTGGCGGACGATACCGTGGACGCCTATGCCGGCGCCAAAGGTCGCCGGCGCCTCGTGCATCTGGCGGCTGCCGATGCGGCGGCCCTCGGTGCGCGCAAGGACGATCTTGTGGAACTGATCGGCGCCAATCCGGCGCCTTTGCGTGGCTGGGTACGCGTCAGCCAGCAGGCAGAGGGCTGTGTGCCGCTCGATGGGTTCGCGCGTCGCGTGCTGCGCGTCGCCGCGGGAGACGCGGTGCGCATCCGCCGGCTGGCAATGCCGCCACTGCCGAAAGGCATGGCCGGCTGATGCGCCACTATGGCCCGCGCAACGGCGCGGTCAGGTCACGCTGGGCCTGGCTTGATCCGTCCTAAATAACGAACGGGGGTGTGCGGATCCCTTGGTGGGTGGTTCAAATCCGTCCGCAGCCACCAAACCGGGGACGGGTTTCCAGCACAGCCGCGATTTTCCGCACCAGTGCGTCGAACTCGGTTTCGACGACGCGGTCAGCCTGCATCAGCAGGCGGGTGAGCGCGTCGGGAGAGGGGAACAGTTGCACACCGTCGATCCCAGGCTCTGCCGGGTAGGTCCGACCGCAGGTCTCACATGCCAGCTGCATTTGCCTGTTCCTTACGCCTTGATCCCGGTCCATATGGTGGCGAGCTGTGTCGGAAGAATGTCGTAGGCGTATAGAACGGTTTCAGCCGGTCACAATCAAGCAGTTATGGCGCGTTTTTCATTTCCTGTTTACCATTTCGTCAGCAGGGTGCCGGGATGCAACAGGCCGAGATCCGCGTTCGTGGGCGCGTGCAGGGCGTTGGGTTCCGGCCTGCCGTATGGCGGCTGGCGCGCCAACTTGGTCTGTCGGGTGAGGTCTGCAACGACGCGGACGGCGTCCTGATCCGCGTCTCCGGCGACGAAGCGGCCATCGGCGGGTTGTTGGAGCGGCTGCGAGAGGAGGCGCCCCGGCTGGCCCGGATCGAGCGGATGGATCGGCGCCCGATTGCGTGGTGCAGTGCACCGGGGTTCCGCATCGTTGCGAACGCCTCGGGCCCCCCGCGGACCGAGATCGCACCGGACGCCGCGATCTGCGACGAGTGTGCCCGTGAGGTGCTGGACCCGGCGCAGCGGCGTTCCGGCTATGCATTCCTCAACTGCACGCAATGCGGACCACGGTTCAGCATTGTCCGACGGATCCCTTATGACCGGTCTGTCACAACCATGGCAGCGTTCGAGCTGTGTGCGGCATGCCGGCAGGAATACGAGGAGCCGGGCGATCGGCGGTTCCATGCTGAGGCGATTGCGTGCGCGGAGTGCGGACCGCGCCTGTCGGCTGACATTGCGGCGGCAGTGCGCGTGCTGCGTCACGGCGGCATCGTCGCGTTGAAGGGGATTGGCGGCTACCAGCTTGCCTGCGATCCCGCCAACGCTGGCGCGGTGCGGCGGCTGCGTGAGGCCAAGCATCGGGAAACCAAGCCATTCGCCTTGATGGCGCGCGATGTCGAGATCATCCGGCGGTATTGTGATATTGGTGCCGACGAGCTTCGCCTGCTTTGCAGTCCCGAGGCGCCGATTGTCTTGCTGCGGGCCTCTGGCGAGCGTCTGCCGGAGCCGGTTGCGCCTGGCGTCAACACGCTGGGGTTCATGCTGCCGACCACGCCGCTTCACCTGCTGCTGTTGCGGGATCTTGAACTGCCGGTCGTGATGACGAGCGGCAATCGTTCGGACGAACCGCAGATCATCGATGACGATGAAGCCAGTGAACGGCTTGGAGACATTGCCGATCTTGTTGTGAGCCACGACCGTGGCATCGCAACGCGGGTCGATGACAGTGTTGTGCGTGTCGTGGGGGGGCTTGCACGGCTGGTGCGACGCTCGCGCGGCTATGCACCGACGGCAATGCGCCTGCCGCCAGGATTCGAAAAAGCGCCGGACCTGCTGGCCACCGGCGGAGAGTTGAAGAATACGTTCTGCTTGTTGAAGGGCGGCAAGGCGATCCTGTCCCAGCACGTTGGCGACCTCGAGGATGCGCGGGCCTTCGATGACTACCGTCGCAGTATCGATCACTACACAACGCTGTTCGATCATGCGCCGATGGCGGTCGCGGCTGACGCGCATCCAGAGTACCTGTCGTCGAAATATGCCCGCGATAGCGGACTGCCCTTGATCGAGGTGCAGCACCATCACGCACATGTCGCCGCCTGCCTGG
>Ga0310811_10011743_pt1 | contig 11372 bp, 9 predicted proteins | sample YCmetagenome_FD_207642 | JGI IMG/M metagenome (GOLD analysis project Ga0310811, IMG submission 207642) | Soil microbial communities from experimental microcosm in Duke University, North Carolina, United States - YC | ecosystem: Engineered > Artificial ecosystem > Soil microcosm > Unclassified ... | reverse complement strand
CTCCACAGACGCAGGTTCCGCCACGAACTCCTCCACAGGTGCGGGTCTTTCTATTTCCTCCGGTTCCACTGCGATCTCTCCCTCCAACTCCGGTTCGGCGAGGGTTTCCCCTTCCGCGACAAACCCTGTCCCGCTATCTTCAGTCGGAGGCACCGGGAATAATTCGGCATTAATAAAAAGGGGTAACTGCGGAATCTCTTCTTTTTCTGCAACCGGCGCAGGTCCACCGGGCGCGCCAGCCAGGGCCGTATCATCAACCGGCGACCCTCCATTTCCACCCGATGAAGCCGCTCTGGCCTCCGGCTGGGCCGCAACCGTCCCGGGGGGAGAATTCTTGAGGGTCTTGATACGTACGACCACACCCGCAGCCTCTATGTATTGCGACAGAGGCGGTTGGCTGATTGATTCGGCCACTGCCACAGCCGGAGCCGGGGTCGGAGCGGTGTGCTCCGGGCCAAAATCAAGCGCTATTTGGGTTAGTCGACTGCTCATTCTGCGGTTTCGGCTCAAAAATCGTTCCTGTATTGACCTTTTCCTCTCTTACCTGTCCTCCTCGCCCACACCCTTTTCAGCGGGAGCCTCGGTTCACTCGGGAAAACCCCTCCTGTTCACCGGCAGCATCACATCATTCCCGTCGGGAACAATCCCTCAACCCCTCCGAAACTCCGGTAGGTCCATCCCGCTAAGATACGGTGGATTAGTCAAAACTTTGGTTGCTCGAAGCAGCTAACTTCAGCAGCCGGTCATATTGTTCGGGAGTAATATCGTTGTAGAAATAAAAAACCGGGTCGACCGGGTCCCCATTGCGGTGTACTTCGTAGTGACAGTGCGGGCCGGTGCTCTTTCCCGTGCTTCCAACCCAGCCGATGATCTCGCCCCTTTTGACCTTTTCGCCCGGATGCACCTTTACCCGGAACATATGTCCGTAGAGAGTTCCGTAGCCATAGCCATGGTTGATGACGACATGGTTGCCGTATCCGTTGCCGGTGTTGCCCGCAACCTCGACCGTCCCGTTGGCCGTCGCATAGATCGGCGTGCCCTGCGGCGCCGCAAAATCGAGACCGGCATGGAATTTTGTCGTCTTATAAACCGGGTCGATCCGGTACCCGAACCCCGAAGCGATACGGTTGAGGTCCTTATTGCTCACGGGCTGGATCGCCGGAGTGCAGGCCAGCAGCTGTTCTTTATTCTTTATGAACCCGTCTATCTGGACATAAGACTTTGTCTGGCTCGCAATACGCGATTCGAGCTGGCCGAGAGTATTGGCCACGGAGGTATAAAGATTTTCCTGATCCATGCCCTGTACGAGCTTCATCTCCTGCTCATGCTGGGCGGCCTTTGCCCTTGCCGAGTCGGGGATGGGGGCTGCCTCGAAGATGGCCCGGTAGACGTTGTTGTCCCTTTTTTCGAGCTCACCCATTTGCTCCTGCAGTTTTTTCACCTTGTCGTTAAGGGTGTAATAATTGTCCTGAAGGGCTTCATTACGGCTCATCAGCCGTTTTTCATTCGCAGACGGGAAGTATTTATAAGCGATGGAGACCAGAATGAGCGCGGTTACGACAGCGGCGGACAGGAAACCGAGTACTCGCAGCAGGGTCACCCGCAGCGGAGTCTCCAGCTTCTCATACCGGAGAGTATTCGTGTTATAGTAGTACTTGATCTTCTTCATCCGGCAACAGGGTCCGTTGAGTTAAACCATTCGACAGGGTTAGAACGGTAAAACAGCCTGATTTGGTGTACCTTCGCAGGGCCTTAGCCAAAAATGCCGGGGCCTTTTTTGTACCAGGGCGCACAAATATAATTGCTAGGGGCCAAATATCAACCAAAGATTATTCCGTTTTATGATGACCAGTGCCGAAATAAGAGAGAAATTCCTCCAATTCTTCGTATCGAAGGGACATACCATCGTGCCTTCGGCTCCTATTGTGATAAAGAATGATCCGACCCTCAAGTTCACCAACGCCGGGATGAACCAGTTCAAGGACTATTTCCTGGGCAATAAAAAGGCGCCTTTCACAAGGGCGGTGGACACACAGAAATGCCTGCGGGTCAGCGGAAAACACAATGATCTGGAAGAGGTTGGCGTCGACACCTATCACCATACCATGTTCGAGATGCTCGGCAACTGGAGCTTTGGCGACTATTTCAAGGTGGAAGCCATCGCCTGGAGCTGGGAGCTGCTGACCAAAGTTTACGGCATTCCCGAAGACCGGTTATATGTCACCGTGTTCGAAGGCGACAAGGAAGACAAACTGCCCCGCGATACGGAAGCCTATGAGGAATGGAAGAAATGGATCGCCGCCGACAGGATCCTGATGGGGAACAAGAAGGATAATTTCTGGGAAATGGGGGATACGGGTCCCTGCGGACCCTGTACCGAGATCCACGTCGACTGCAGACCCGGCAATGAAAGGGCTGCCGTAGACGGAGCCACCCTGGTCAATAACGATCATCCCCAGGTAATAGAGATCTGGAACAACGTCTTCATGCAGTTCAATCGCCTGAAGGACCGCTCGCTCGAGCTGTTGCCGGCACGGCACGTCGACACAGGAATGGGTCTCGAGCGGCTGGTCAGGGTTCTCCAGAAGAAGACCTCCAACTACGATACCGACCTCTTCACCGGAACCATAGGCGTGGTCGAAAAAATAGTCAAAAAACAATATTCATTCGGGGACAGCAAGCAGGATATTGCCTTCCGGGTGCTTGCCGACCATATCCGTGCCATCTCTTTTACGATCGCGGACGGTCAGCTGCCTTCCAATACCGACGCGGGATACGTCATCCGCCGGATCCTCCGCAGAGCGGTCCGGTATTATTTTTCTTATCTCGACTACAAGCAGCCGCTGCTGTTTCAACTGGTGCCCGTACTGGCCGACCAGTTCAAAGACGTTTTTTCCGAGCTGCACCAACAGGTCGATTTCATCGCCAAGGTAGTCAGAGAAGAAGAGGATGCCTTCCTCCGTACACTCGACAAGGGTCTGAAACGCATAGACGAGATCGTCGGCACGATTCGGAAGGGAAGCTCGAAAGTCATCCCGGGTACGGCTGCTTTTGAGCTGTACGATACATTTGGTTTTCCCGAAGACCTGACCAGCCTGATCGCGGCAGAGAATGGCCTGTCCATCGACAAGCCGGGCTTCGACGCGGAAATGAAACAGCAGAAAGACCGCTCCCGCGCCGCCACCGCCATCGACACCGGAGACTGGTCCGTACTGATCGACAATCCCCTGGTCGAATTCGTGGGATACGATATGCTGGAGACCAATACCAGCATCGCAAAATACCGGAAAATAAAGGCAAAGGGAAAAGAGCTGTTTCAGGTCGTGCTGGAAGCGACGCCATTTTATGCAGAGAGCGGCGGTCAGGCCGGCGATACCGGTACCCTTCTGTCGGGAGAAGAGACCATTGCAGTGATAGACACAAAAAAGGAGAACGACCTCATCATCCATTTTACCGAAACCCTGCCTTCTAACCCCAGGGCTCACGTCATCGCCAGAGTTGACGCCCCCAAAAGGAAGGCTGCGGAGATACACCACTCGGCAACCCACCTGCTGCACGCCGCTTTGCGCAAAGTGCTCGGAACACATGTCGCCCAGAAAGGCTCGCTCGTCAATGACGAACAGCTACGCTTCGACTTCTCGCATTTCGCAAAAATGACGGACGAAGAGATCAGGTCGGTGGAGAAATTGGTGAACGAAAAGATTCGCGAAAATATCCCCGTCATCATCAAGCAGATGCCGAAGGAAGAAGCGCTGAAAACCGGCGCCATGGCTCTCTTCGGCGAAAAATACGGCGATACCGTTCGGGTCGTCATCATCGATCCCTCTTATTCTGTTGAGCTTTGCGGTGGCACACACGTCGGAGCCACCGGTGAGCTGGGCTTTTTTAAGATCCTTCACGAATCCGCCGTTGCTGCAGGGGTTCGTCGTATCGAATCCGTCAGCGGTCCGGCCGCGGAAGCTTACATGGAATCGGTCTTCGCCGGGCTCGCCACAATACGCGAAGCACTGAAACATCCCAAAGAGCTGACAAAAGCCGTCGAGAACCTAGTCTCCGAAAATTCCGAGCTCCGAAAGAAACTCGAGAAGGCCGAGGCCCGTCAACTCGCAGACCTGCGTCAGCAGCTGCTCAAAAAGACAGCCGCTATCAACGGAGTAGCCTTTATCGGCGAGGTCGTGGAAGTCGGCAGTGCCGACGCGCTCAAGAAGCTGACCTTCGACCTCAAAACCGGACTGGCCGAAAACTCGACAAAATACCTCGCCGTACTCGCCGCCAATGTCGACGGCAAGGCATCCGTCGCCGTTCTGGTCTCCGATGACCTGTCGGCTACGCTGCAGGCGCCCGCGATCATAAAAGAACACGTGGCGCCGCTGATCAAAGGCGGCGGCGGCGGCCAGAAAACACTGGCGACGGCCGGTGGCCAGGAAGCCGGCAACCTGCCGCAGGTGATCCAACAGGTATTGGCGATACTCGAAAAATAATGGAAGACCAACCGCAACTACCCGATTCCGAGCTCCTGCAAACGCTGGTCGCCATGCCAATGCCTTTTGGGAAATACAAAGGGACCCTCCTCTGCAACCTCCCCGTGTCCTATCTGGAATGGTTCCAACGGGAGGGTTTTCCAAAAGGAAAGCTGGGAATGTTGCTGGCCACGATCTATGAGATCAAGATTAATGGACTGGAGCAGCTGCTGGACCCCCTGAAAAAACGGTGATCCGCCGGGCCCCGCGCACCGCCGCCCCTCCGCATCCCCTGCGATTTAACATTTTTTATAAATGTCCGAAAGTTTTCGTATTTCAGAAATTCCCCTATATTTGATCTACGAATCTGTACGTAGGTCGTTGACCAAGGGTCGCTAACCCGGCAGGTTGCAGAAAACATTATTCAAATATTCAAACCCGCAACAATGAAGAAACTCCTTCTCCGGCTTTCTGGACTGGCGGCGCTGGTCCTGCTGGTCAACTCCTCAACCTTTGCGCAGAACGACGAGTACAAGGTCGAAAAAGATACTGCCGTCATGCGCCCCGACAGCTATGACGAGATCATTATCAAACACAAGAATGACAAGGACGCCAAAGTGACCGTTGAGATAAAGAAGGGAGAGGTCTTCATCAATGGCAAGCCCGCATCTGAGTACCACGACAACGATATCACCGTTTCGAAGAGAAAGATCAAGATCATGAACGGCCGCAACTATTCCTTCGGCCCGGATGACGATATGGTGATAGCGCCTCCGTTTGACTGGGACGGTCCCGACGGCCACAAAGGCATGGGCTCGCCTTTCCGGAATGGCGGCGGAGCATGGAGCTATGACAGCAGGAAAAAGACCGTCGACCAGGCCTACCTGGGAGTGAGCTCCAAAAGAGACGAAGACGGCCCGGCGGGGGCAAAGATCACCGCCATTTCCGACAGCAGCGCTGCCGCCAAAGCCGGCCTGAAGGTCGGAGACCTCATCACGAAGGTCGACGATGCAAAGATCGAAGGACCCGACGCCCTGGCCGGTGCGGTCCACCGCCATAAACCGATGGACAAGGCGACCATTACCTTCCAGCGGGACGGGAAAGAACAGACCGTTACCGCCACACTCGGGAAGAGCCAGCGGATGGAGCGGGCCTATGGATACATGATGCCGGACATGAAAGGGATGGAAGAGCTGAGAAGATCCTTCGATTTTGACCGTCAGGGTATGCCGCGGATGGAGGGTTTTATGAGGGACAGGGGCCCCAGGCTGGGGATCCGCGCCCAGGATACCGAAGACGGCAAAGGGGTAAAGGTCCTGGACGTTGACGAAGAGTCTGCTGCGGCAAAGGCAGGGGTAAAAGAAGGGGACGTCATCACCCGATTTGACGGCAAGGAGGTGAACAGTACTTCCGCGCTGGTAGAGTCGGCCCAGGCCGCGAAGTCCAAAACCAGCGTACACGTGAACCTGCTCCGGAATGGGAAGGCCATGGAGATGGATATAAGAACACCCCGGAAACTGAAGACCGCAGAGCTGTAACAGATAATCCAATGATTTATATGGTCGGTCCATCGATAGATGGATCGGCCCTTTTTTTTGTAGATTTGCGGAATGCCCGAAATCAATTATGACGCATACGAGATAGTCGTGGGGCTTGAGGTACACGCCCAGCTGCTGACCAGCACCAAACTGTTCTGCGGCGACAGTGCGGCCTTCGGCGGAGAGCCCAATACGCACGTCAGCCCTGTTACGCTGGGCTACCCGGGCGCCCTGCCCCGGCTGAATAAAAAAGCCGTGGAATTTGCCATCAAAATGGGCCTGGCCTGCCATTGCGAGATCGAAAAGAACAACTATTTCGCCCGAAAGAACTATTTCTACCCCGACCTGCCAAAGGGGTACCAGATCTCACAGCATACAACCCCTATCTGCAAGGGTGGACGGGTGACTATCCGGACCGGGGAAGGACAGCGGGACGTCGTGCTCAACCGGATCCACCTCGAAGAGGACGCCGGCAAGAGCCTGCACGACGTGGACCCGCGGTATACCGCTATCGACCTCAACCGGGCCGGGGTGCCGCTGATCGAGATCGTAACGGAACCCGATATCCGGACCTCGGAAGAGGCCTATGCCTATCTTACGGAACTGCGGAAGATGCTGCGTTATCTGGAGATCTGCGACGGGAATATGGAAGAGGGTAGCATGCGCTGCGACGCCAACGTCAGCGTTCGGCTGAAGGGCGAGACCATTCTGGGGACCAAGGTCGAGGTAAAGAACCTCAACTCCATCCGGAACGTCCGACGCGCTATCGATTTTGAGGCCCGGCGTCTGATCGAACTGGTCGCAAAAGGTCTCCCTGTACTGCAGGAGACGCGCAGCTTTGACGCAAACAACGGAACGACCTTTTCGCTGAGGTCGAAAGAAGAAGCAAACGACTACCGCTATTTTGCCGATCCCGATCTCCCGCCTTTCGAAGTATCCGACGCTTTTCTCGCGGCCATCAAGGCTTCCATTCCGCCGATGCCCGAGCAGCTGATCGCAAAATATACAGCCGAACTGAAATTGTCCGAGTACGACGCCCGCGGCATCTGTGACGACAAAGAGACGGTGGGCTATTTCGAATCGCTGATCGCCCATACCTCCAACTACAAGGCGGCAGCCAACTGGCTGCTGGGTCCGGTCAAATCCAGTCTCAACGAGCAGGGACTCGACTGGAAGGACTTCCCCGTTCCTCCGCAGACCCTGTCGCGACTGATACAGCTGGTAGACGAAGGACGCCTCAGCTTCTCCATCGCGGCCGAACGGATCTTCCCCGAGCTGATAAAGGAGCCTTCGCGTCAGCCGCTGGACATCGCAGTTGCCCTCAATCTCATACAGAGCTCGGATACCGCGGAAATATCGGCATGGATCGAGCAGGCGCTGGCGGGAATGCCGGACAAGGTATCGGAATACAGAAAGGGCAAGAAAGGACTCATCGGTCTTTTTGTCGGCGAGGTAAAGAAACTGTCCCGCGGGAAGGCCGATCCGAAACTGACCAATCAATTATTACTGGAAAAACTGGAAAATCAGGCGCAGGCGTGACCTGGTTGCCAAAAACTTAAAAATATGATCAAAAGATCTTTGTCGATCGCCCTTGCTGCGGCTCTTACTATACTGATGTCCTGCAATACGAAGAAGAAGGGAACGTTCACGGTCACGGGCACCTACAGGAATGCGGACAGGCTCGCGTCAATGGAGGGCGGTCCGGTAAATAAAGTATACCTGCTGGAAGTCTCATATGGCAAAGACCCTGCGCCGATCCTGCTCGACTCGGCGAAGTTATCTCCCGGAAAAGGTACGTTCACGCTGACGGGAGCGGCCAAAGCGCAGGAGATCTATGAAGTAATGTTTGGGACCAATGCCCTCCCCGTACCCCTGATCAACGATGCGCCTGAGGTGAAGCTGGACGTGGACCTTGGCAAGCGGGACGATTTTTATCAGGTGAGCGGCTCCGAGGCCAGCACCCAGCTGAGGGACCTGATCACCATCTTCGGCAGGAAGAACTTCGAGGTCGAGCGCACGATGGCTTCCCTCGACAGCCTCAAGCGCGCCAATGCGCCGGACAGTGCCCTTCTCGCCGCGACCACGGTAAAGAATAACGCCATCCTCGACCTCAACACCTATCTGAAACAGGTGCTGAATACGAATGGCAATTCGACCGTCTGCGCCCTGGCCCTCAGCTGGTCGTCGCGAAGCTTTTCCCAGCAGGAATTCGAGGCTTCTCTCGCGCACATGCTCGAGAAATACCCTACCAACGAGGCGATCATCGGACTGAAGAAGAACTACGATCAGCAGCTGGCACAGATGGCCCAGCAGGACAAGGAGGACAACAACGACAGCTGGGTAGGCAAGCCGGCTCCCGACCTCTCCCTTCCCGACGCCAACGGTCGTGCGATATCCATCTCCTCCTTCAAAGGCAAATTTGTACTGGTCGATTTCTGGGCCAGCTGGTGCGGCCCCTGCCGCGCCGAGAACCCCAACGTGGTCAAGGCCTTTCAGGAATACAAAAACCGAAATTTCACCGTACTCGGCGTCTCCCTCGACAAAGAAAAGGCCCCCTGGCAGGAAGCCATCCACGAAGATCGGCTGGACTGGACCCACATCAGCGACCTCAAATTCTGGAACAGCAAGGCTGTCGAGACCTTCAAGTTCAACGGCATCCCCTTCAACGTGCTGATCGACCCCACCGGCAAGGTCATCGCCCAAAGCCTCCGCGGCGACGCTCTGGAAAATAAGTTAAAGGAAGTGCTGCACTGATATTCAATAATTGTCTTTTGTTTTTGCAACTTTCGCGTATTCCGAATACGCGAAAGTTATATGGTGTTATATCTTGTCGGCGAAAACATAGACAAGTCCCGTGGTCATTATGCGAATAGCAAAATTCCTCTATCCCCGAACTTACCTGTCAGCGGAGAGTGCAATAAACGTCTAGCAGATTTCGGAACGGATAAAGCATAAAAAAATCTCCTAATGATTTAATAATAAATTCATTAGGAGATCGTGTGTGGTCCCGTCCAGAATCGAACTGGAATCCAGGGCTTCGGAGACCCTTATACTATCCATTGTACTACAGGACCTATACTCGTCCGGGCCCAAAAAGGGCCTATTTCGAGGGAGTGCAAAGCTAAGCCTTATTTCAGTAATCCCCGCAGGTTGGTGCTGAATATTTTGACGGCGATGGCCAGCAGGATGACGCCGAAGAATTTCCGGATGGCGATCATTCCGGCCTGTCCCAGTAGCTTTTCGATGAAATCCATGGACTTGAGGACGATGAAGATAAAGATCAGGTTGAGGAAGATGCCGAGGAGGACGGTCGTCGTGTCGTAGTTGGCCTTTAGCGACATGATCGTGGTGAGGGTGCCCGAGCCGGCTATCAGCGGGAAAGCGATAGGGACCACCACGCTGGCCCTGGAGTCGGGTTCGCTTTTGAAGAGCTCGATGCCGAGCACCATTTCCAGGCCGAGGATAAAGATCACGATGGAGCCGCCGACGGCAAAACTGCGCTGGTCGAGACCGAGTATATTCAGGAACTGTTCGCCGACAAAAAGGAATAGGATCATCAGACCGCCGGAGATAAGGGTGGCCTTCGCTTCGTGCAGGCCGCCGATCTTTTTCTTCAGGGCGTGCAGCAGGGGAATGCTGCCGATGATATCGATCACGGCGAACAGGGTAAAGGTCACCGTGAGCAACTGGTTAAGATCGAGGTGTATATTCATGCCTTAGTAAAAGCTTTTCGGCTTGTGTTGTTCCTTTTCCGCCGGCGCTATGTTCGACAGCGTTTCATAGCTCAGCGCGCCGTCCTTCGGGTATACCCTGACCACACAGCCGTAGTGTAAGTTAAAAACTTTGAAGCTATTTATCAGGGGAGTATTCGTGATCCCGGCGAGTATGCTCCGGATAACGCCGCCGTGGGCGACTACGGCTATACGCCTGTCCGGCGCCTGTCCGGTGATGGCGGACCAGCACCTGGCTACGCGGTCCTGCAGGTCCAGATAGCTTTCGCCGCCGGGGATCCGGACATTGACAAAGTCGGCCATCCACGGTTCTATTTCGTGTTTGGGCAGTTCATCCCAGTGCCGCATTTCCCATTCGCCGCAGTATACTTCCATCAGGTCGTTCTCCAGCGATAAAGGCTGACCGGGAAACAGCCGGCTGGCGAGCCGGGCGCAGCGCTGCAGAGGGCTACTGTAGACGAGGTCGATCCCGTCCGGAAGATGAAGCCCGATGGTGGCGGCCTCCTGTTCGAAGTTTTCCGTTACGTCGAGGTCGGTCTGGCCGTAGCAGACGCCTTTGGCCACGGCGGGCGTAGTGTGTCGAATAAGATAGATGTCGTTCATGGCCACCTAAAAGTAATCGGGGAAAAAATTCTCCCAAAAAATAATTTTTTCCCCGATACCGCTAATTTCTGTCCACAAAGTGGACGAACCGGACGGAGTCCGGTTCAGTACCTCCAAACAATGAGAAATCCGAGGTAAATCACGAGCTCGGTCACCTGTTGAATGGCGCCGAGACAGTCACCCGTGTACCCCCCAATACGTCGGCGGAAATAGTAGTTCAGTCGCCAGGTCGCGAAGAGCGCGGGAAGGACGGTCAGCAAAAAAGGCCAGGGCAGAAAGCCAAAAGGCGCCAGCGCCAGCAGAACGGTGATGGTCAGTCCACCGCCCGACAGCCGGCGACTCGTGAAGTCTTTCGATTTGCTTTCGCCAGCGTCGGATACGTAGTTGGCCGTCTGCATCACCAGCACCGGCATCAGGCGGCTGACGCTATGAGCCGCCATCACACCTCCAAAGAAATAACGATGGCTGGCCGCAAGCTCTTTTAAAAGGACGAATTTGCTGGCGAGTATAGCGATCAGCCCGATGGCTCCGTAGGCGCCGATGCGGCTGTCTTTCATGATCCGGAGGACCTGTTCTTTGCTGAAGCCGCCTCCCATTCCGTCGCAGACATCGGCAAATCCATCTTCGTGGAAGGCGCCCGTCACGAAGAGACCCGTGATCATAGCCGCGAGAATTCCGGCATCGGCAGAGACATATCGGGAGAATACGAGGAACGAGAGAATGCTGAGGCCGCCGACGATCCAGCCGATGACCGGAAAATAACGGGGCGCCTGCTGCAGATAGACCGGCTCATGCACAATGGTACCGGGGACCCTTATTCGCGTCATGAACTGCATAGCGGTCATCAGTATATTCCATTCTCTTTTCATGCAACTTTGTGGGGTCGGCCGGCTCCCCGCGCCTCCCCGTGGGCACCTGGGACCTTAACTCGCCCGACTCACACCCGCAGACTCGAACGACGCCATCTCTCGCAGGAACTGCACGGCAGACTGCAGCAGCGGCCAGGCCAGCGCCGCACCCGTTCCTTCACCCAGCCGCAG
>Ga0310811_10011742_pt1 | contig 11373 bp, 22 predicted proteins | sample YCmetagenome_FD_207642 | JGI IMG/M metagenome (GOLD analysis project Ga0310811, IMG submission 207642) | Soil microbial communities from experimental microcosm in Duke University, North Carolina, United States - YC | ecosystem: Engineered > Artificial ecosystem > Soil microcosm > Unclassified ... | reverse complement strand
AGGACGGAACTAAGACCACTTCCCTGATCCGGCTCCTCCTCAATCCAGCGGCCACGGTGGCCGATGGTGACGAGGTCCAGCGGCCAAAAGAGGGGGGTACCGTCGGCCAAAATGGGGGGTCACCGTCGGCCACATGGTTGGCCGAACAGGAATCTCCTAGAACCACAGGAATCTCCAAAGAGTCTACACGCGCGCAAGCCGAACGGTTTTTTGACGAGCGGTTCTGGCCTGCGTTCCCGAAAAGGGAAGGTTCCAACCCCAAGGAACCGGCGAAGAAGAAATTCGTTGCCCTTGTGGTCGGCGGGGAAAACCCCGAGGCCATACTGGCGGGAGCCCTGCAATACGAGCAAGACTTGCGGCGTCGCGGTGACCTCAACACGCGATTCGTGAAGCAATGCCTCGTCTGGCTCAACGGCAAGGGCTGGCGAGACGATCCCGAATCCCGGGGCGGGTCGCCGCGTGGCGGACCTCCTCGAAACGACGGCCCGCAACGCTCGTTTTTCAGTGTTGCTCAAGAGACGATGGATAAGTTTCGGCAATGACCAAGGACCTAACCACCGGCGACGCGCGCAATCTCGGGCAGCACAATCCCGTGGCGGATAAGCTGTACCCCACGGATGAAATGCGCCGCATGACCGACGTGTTCACCAACAGTTTCGAGTCGCCTCGCCCGATCCGTGGCGAGCCGGATTCGCTGCCGCGGCTGCCGACCGTGCAGGAGCGGACGCGGCTGCATAATCGCATGCGGGACCTCACGGCGCTGTTGCGTCCGGCAAGCCTATCCATGGCGGAACGAGAGCAGGTTAAAGCCGCCGTGGCGCTGATGCTCTCCGGCTGGATCCTGCAACAGGGCCGCAATATCAACCCGGACGACGTCATCGGCGCGTACACGACGCTGCTCTGCGATCTGCCCGTCTGGGCCGTGGTGAAAACCTGCGGCGAGTTCGCGCGCGGCGAGGCGATCGAGGTTATCAACGGCGAAGAGCGCAAACTGTCGCCCGAATTTGCGCCGTCGGCTCCTCGCGTTCATGCGGTTGCCCGCCGTCACATCGAGGATCAAATCGCCGAGGAATCCCGGCTGCGCCGCATCCTCGACTGCAAGCGGATTGCCGTCTCGGCAAATCCCGAGGTACAGGCGCGCGTCGCCCGGCTGTTCAACCAGATGGCGGACGGCATGCGAGGCCGCGCCGAAAAGGACCGTGCCGAAGAGCGCGCGGCGGCTGCCAAGGGTGCCGACGAGGCCCGCGACCGGGCTGCAAAAATCCGGGAAGAGGCCGACCGCCCGATTCTGGACGAATACGCACGGCTCAATCTGCAACCGATTCGGAGCCAATACGGGCGGCTCATTCACCCGGACTTTCTAACGCCGTCCGAACGCATGCCCGCCGAATATTCAGAACCCCGGGAGTGACCTGTGGCCGCATCCGCGAAATGCCACCATCCGTCGTTCGAAGTCGACGCGTCGCCAATGGCGGACGAGAAGGACCCCGACGTGGTCTTTCTCACGCTGCGGGCGCGGTGCCCGGTGTGCGGCTCGAAATTCCGTTTTCGCGGTGTCTCGTCGGATTATGACCCGGCCGCGCCCACGGTTAATCGTCGCGGCACGCAAATCTGTCTGCCGCTCGAGCGGGAGGTCGCGCTGTCATGATGCTGCCGACCGATAACATCACGCAGTCCTCGCGGCACATCTACCTGCTCTTTCGTGGGCGCAAGATGGACACGCTGGCGATCTCCAAGGTTCTCGAAACGCCCGAGCCGTTGGTGGAGCGCCTGCTTCATCACGCGCAGGATGAGCGGCGTCGCTCGTCTGTTGCGCCTGTCGAACCCGAAAGGTTATAAGGCGGTGCTGACGCGAGGTTTCTTTCATCGGTTGTCTCGCTCGTCGGCAGGCCCCGCCTTCCGACTCCTGCGGAGATAGATAGGCGGGGCCATGTTTTCCATCGACGAAATCCTCCAAGCCAAGGCGACGCGCTCCGATGCGTGGGCGCAGGCCTGCTCGGGCCGCATCACCACCGCCGAACTATACGTGGTCCTGGCTGCCCTGCGGAAACGCTACGGGGCCGCGCTCTATGATCGGAGTGCGCGTTGACGAGCCTCATCGAAATGCGGGATGCGATCTCGATCGAGTGGGATCCAAAAATCGAGGAAATCGAGGATTTCCTTGTTCGTCGATTCCCGAACGTGGCTACCTCGTCTTTGATCGCCGCCTGCGCATTCGTCCTGCACGGCGGCATCCGGCGCGAGGCCCGGCGTCGCCTATCGGACCCGCGCGCATGAAGGTCCCGTCCATCGACTTCTGGCGCACGCGGATCGATGGGACGATATTTGCCGTTCATGCATGCCGCCGGTGGGACCGGCCCTCGAACGGCGTTTTCATGCTCGTGACCCGCGACGAACTGTGGGGTCCGGGCCGCATCGATTGGATGGGCGAACTGGCCCGGCGCCTGTCGATCCGCGAGCGGCGGCTGTTCGCGCTGTACGGTCGCTATTGGAAGGACTATCTCACGGAATTTTTCGACGACGAGGTGTGGTGTGCGCTCTAACACCGGCACCGAAGAGCAGGCGATGCGCGCGGCCATCGTGCCGTGGTTTCGCAAGGTGCGCGGCGGGGACTGCCGGGTCATTCATGAAATCGCCCTCGGAGATCGCCGCATTGATTTGCTGTTCGTCTTTCCCGCCGACCTCGTCGGGTTCGAGATCAAGGGTCCGCGCGATACCCTCACCGATGGCCGGATGGACGCTCAACTGCGGGAATATAACTACTGGCTGCCGGAGGTCTGGCTGGCGATCCACGACAAGTGGGTCGGGCACGATGCCCATCGCTATGTGCCGAATAAAATCACCGTCTGTTCGGCGGGCTCGGTCGTGGACCGATCGGCCGGCCGCAACCCCCGGCGCGATGAGATGTGCTGCTCGCGGCTTCTGGACCTGCTCTGGAATGAGGAGGTCGGCCGCATCGGCGCGCGCACGGCGATCTGCGCCACCATGAAACGGATAAGCAGCCGCGACGCGCTGCGCATCAAGGGCTCGCTCGCGCGGCTGTTGACCGGCCACGAGATCATGAAGCAAGTTTGCGCCGAACTGCGGTCCCGGCCGCTCACCGGCCTTGGTTCCGATGCGCCATTGAGCAGCGGGGAAATCCCGACAAAAAGACTTGCCGACCTTTTCAGCGGACGGTAAGCCACCCACCGTTTTCAACCGATGGAGATTCGCCCGTGTCGATCCACAATTACACCACCGCCATTTTCCTCGTTAACAGCAGCGTCACCGCGCACTATGAGCCCGACCCCGTCAATGGTCCGAAGGCGAAGCGGGAAACCTTCAAGACCTTCGACTCCTCGCTCAAGAAGGGCGACATCATCAGCGTGCCGTCTACCACGCGCCATCAGGTCACCACCGCCATGGTCGACGAGGTCGGCGTCTCGGTCGATCTGGACACCACGGAAAAAGTGCGATGGGTGATCGGCAAGGTCGATCTGGTCGCCTTTGAAAAGGTCAAGGCGCAGGAGGACGCTCTCATCAACAAGATGAAGAACGCCGAGGCGCATCACCGTCAGGAAGAACTCCGCAAGAAGCTGTTGGCTTCGCTTCCTGCTGACGCGCTCAACGGCACCGACCTCGTCAACGTCGCGCTCCCGGCTCCTGAAAAGCCCGCCAGCGAATAACACCGATCCGTCGCCTGTGACCTCCTGTCAGCCCGGCGCTCGCGCCGAAACCATAGAGGAGCGGGCGATTTAATATCCATGCGGATATTAAGAGATCTATAGGAAGATCTCGTCGACGGACGCTCCCTAAGCGTCGGCCGGGTGTGGTGTTTGGCGATGAACTGGCCGCCGTGTAAGGAGTCCGAATTTGAATCGCACGCCCGTGCCCTCGTTTGTTTGGTCCCCAGAGGTGCGGGCGTTGTGGTGAGCAGGCGACCATGCGGTCGCTCTCAACGCTGCGCGTCGAGGATGCTTTAGGAGGTTGGTGGGTGGGGATTCAAGCATGAACCACCGACCTCCGATTGCATCAAATCTCACCGGCTTGGTCTAACGGTATGACGGCGGGCTTTGATCTCGCAGACGTGGGTTCGAATCCTGCAGCCGGTGCCAACCTCTCGGAGCCCCCATGGGTTGCTGCCTCAAATGCGGAAAGCGTGATCTCCCCAAGAGCAAGGCGAACGGGCTCCGCTATTGCCGGACCTGCGGGTTCGCATCTGACGGTGGCAAGTTCGACACGGCTGGCTTTCCCATCTCTCCCGAAACCCGCGCGCACGTCCGGTTCAAGCATGCCGCCATCGGTGCCTACGTCGCCGCCTGTCGCGATCGCGATGGGGACGTGGTGCGTCGGCCCGGGCTGTCACTCATCGACCTTGTTCGGGCTCGCATCGCCGCGCGCGGCCGCCTAATCTCTCTCAACCCCGAGGACCGCACCGAAAGGACCCCGCTATGGCATCGTCTGCTTCCTCTCTCGCCATGGTGGCATGGACGTTCGTCTATAGCGGCCTTGGCCTTTCCATCGTTTGGCCCGCGCATCGGCCTTTCGTTACGATTCGCGGCTGCGATTGTTATCGCCGCATCCCTGTCTGGCGCGTCCCGGCCTATCTCGACCGGCGCGGCTGGTGGATTCAATGGCAGCCGTCCGATGGCCCCACCGTCCGCGCCTATCCCTACGACCCCTCCCTCAAATGACGCGGCCGGTCACCACCGCTGAAATCTCGGCCGCTTGTGCTGCGGCTCCCGACGTTCCGGCTGCCACCGTGGTCCGGCTTCTGCGGGCTGCGGCCGTCGCCGCTGGCGATCCGCGCGAGGTCGTGGTTCGAGTGAAGCGTACCGTGCAGGTCCGCCGGTGGCGTCCTCGGGTCGGTCCGGTGTTGCTGACAATCCTCGAGGCGCTCCGCGATGGACCGCTGCCGATCGCCGAAATCAACCGGCGCTTCAAGAATCACGCGGCCTCGGTTCATCGGTGCGCTGATCGCGGGTGGATTGCCAGACGCAGCACGGTCTGGGCTATAACGGCGGCAGGCCTCAAAATTCTGCAGGAGCATGCCGATGTCCGAACCGTCGATGACGGAGCCGCCGTTCCTTCCCCCGATGTCCGTCCTCGAGACGGTGATGCGCGACCCGCGCAAGCTGAAACCCAATCCAAAGAACCCGCGTTCGCATAGCCCCGAGCAGCTACGGCTGATCCGGGGCGGCATCGAGCAGTTCGGCTCCTATGGCCCGCTCTGCGTGGTGGATGCCCGAAATAATATCCTCATCGGTCACGGCCGCCACGCGGCGGCGCTGCTCGATTATGTCGACGACGGCGGCAAGCACCACGCGCCGCTCGCGGAGATCCCGGTCACGGTATTCTCCGGCTCCAAGACCGACGCGGCTGCGCTCGCGCTCTATGACAACCGCATCGCCGAGACCTCGGTCTGGGACCGGGACCTCCTGCGGGACGCGCTGCTCGCCATTCAGGGAAAGGTGGACCTCGGCTCGCTCGGCTTCGATGCGGCGTCGCTTCCGCAATTCCTGGCCGATCGAAATTCCGGCCTCGCGGATCCTGACGCGGCTCCCGAGGCCAAGCCGGACCCGATCGTGCGGCCGGGCGATCTGTGGTGTCTCGGTCGGCACCGCATCCTTTGCGGCGACTCGACCTCGAGCGCGGATGTCGGTCGTCTGCTCGATGGCGCGAAGCCCGCGCTCATGGTGACCGACCCGCCCTATGGCGTCGAATACGACCCGAACTGGCGTAATCAGGTCATCCGGGCCAACGGGTCCAAGGTCGCCGCGCGCGCGATCGGCGAGGTTCATAACGACGACCGCGCCGATTGGTCGGAGGCGTGGAAGCTATTCCCCGGCGCCGTCGCCTATGTCTGGCATGGCGCGCTGCATTCGCCGACCGTGGCGGCCTCGCTCGAGGCCTGCGGGTTCAAAATTAGAGCGCAGATCGTCTGGATCAAGGCCCGCTTCGCGATCGGCCGCGGTCATTACCACTGGCAGCACGAGCCGTCGTTCTATGTCACGCGCGAAGGTCAGCCGGACGGCTGGCAGGATCGGTTCGAAGAGGAGCATTCGGTCGCCGAATATGCGGTCCGCGAGGGTAAGACCGGAAACTGGTCGGGCGGTCGCAAGCAGTCCACCGTCTGGGAAATTGACCACATCAAAAACGAAACCGGGCATTCAACGCAAAAGCCGGTCGAATGCATGAAGCGGCCGATGGAAAATAACTCTCGCCCTGGCGACGCGATCTATGAGCCGTTCTCTGGCTCCGGCTCGACGATCATCGCGGCCGAAATGAGCGGCCGGCACGTCTATGCGATGGAGATTTCGCCCGCTTATGTGCAGGTCGCGATCGAGCGGTGGCAAACTTTCACTGGCAAATCCGCCCTGCTCGATGGCAAGACCTTTTCCGAGGTCGCGAAGGCGCGACTCGCTTCAACCGATGGGGATTCAAGTGCGAAAGATAGTTCTGATCGAAAGCCCGTTCCGGGGAAAGGGACGCGGGCTCGCCCGGCTGTTCAATGAGCGCCGGAATAAACGCTACGCGCACGCCGCGCTAAAGGACGCGCTCACCCGGGGTGAGGTCCCGCTGGCCTCGCATCTGCTTTATACGCAGGTCCTCGACGATCAAAACCCCGACGATCGCAAGATGGGCATCGATGTCGGGCACGAGTTTCTCCGGGTGGCCGATGCCGTCGTGGTCTATATCGATCGCGGCATAAGCGATGGCATGAACATCGGCATCGCACGGGCGCGGGCGCTCGGTTTGCCGGTGATGCGCCGGTCTATCCCGGGCTGGTCGCGCGGCCACGAAAAAAGGGGCCGGGCTTATTAGGCCCGGCCCCTCGTCTCGAGGGTCGTCCGTTACTTGGCGGCGGCCTTCGGTGCCGCCTTCGGGACGAACTTATAGATGATCTCATCGGTCTTGCTGCGGCCGGTCTTGTCGACCTCGTTTTTGCCGTTCAGCCGGGAGATCGCCGCCCGCGCACTGTGAGGCTGCCAATCAAACTTTTTGCAAACCTCGATGAGCGTCGCGCCGTGGCCACTGATGAAATCCCGCAACTCGGCGACCTTGCCGGTCAGGCTCACGGTGTGGCTGCTCGCGCGTGGCGCTCGTGCGGCGCGCGGCTTCGACATCTTGGGGGCGGCTTTCGGCGCGGTCTTTTTGAACCGCGTAGTCACTTGCTTCTCGGCTTTCCGTGCCATGGTGTCCTCGGTTTCAAATGTCCGCGAAGCACTGGCGGTCGCGGTGTCCGCCTTACTGCGCTCGGGCAATGCCCGGACGCTTTCTCGTGGTGGGTTGGCCGCCCATGCGGCCCTGCGCTCCTCCTGCGAAACCCGCAGGAATGCCGGGATGTCCGGCAGTTCGTATGGTGCGCTCATCAATTCAACCCCGGAAACGAAACGAGGCCCGTGGTGTAGGCGAACCCGGCAACGCAAAGGCTGCCGGTTACGCTGAAAAGAAAACACCACTCAACGAAGTGCAGCACCCCGCGCTTGATTGCCTTGGCTGTCATCGGTTTTCTCCTGCATTAAAACTCGGTGGACGCCCCGGATGATCTCCTGTTCAAGCCCGGGCGGGTGGTCGCGGAGCGCCTCGCGCACGACTTTGGAAACGAGGCGCACCGCGTGGTATCGAACGATGGTCTTGGTCGTTGCCATCAGAGTTTCTGGTCCAAGAACTCGAGGAGGAGACGAAGGGTTTCCTCGACGATCTCGCGCTGCGTGGCCTTCAATGACCAACCGATGAGCCGGTCCATGTCGCGCTTGGGGAGGATGCGTTCGGCCTGTTCGCCGAATGCATTACAGGCGTCGATCGTCTCCTCGGAGTCCCACGATTTTTTATCGAGTTCGAGGCAGCGCGCGGCCTCGGCCTTCAACTGGTCTGCGGTTGGCAGCGCGCGTCGCTTGAGAATGTGGCCCTTGGCGCGGCTCAACCGGCTGCGCACCGTACCAATGGGCAGGCGCTTCTCGTCGGCGATCTCGTGGTACTTTTTGCCACTGATCGCCAAGGTCATCAGATCCCGAAAGCGATGCGGCAATGCGAGGATTTCGGCCTCGGTGATGGTGCCGAGCGATTCCGTGGTGATCGGTGCGGCCTTGGCGGTCTTGGGCATGGTCATGTCGTTCATCTGTTTAGGCTCCTGTTGAAATGCACGGTTTAGAAAGCGTCAGATATTTTTCCCCGGCGTCCTCGACGATGTCGCTGTCAAGGCGCGCGCCGAGGGCGTCGAAATCATCCCCTCGTCCTTCACAAAGTAAATCGACGAGGCGGTCGACCAGAGCGTCGCGGTCACCCGCAACGATGGCGGCTTCTGTGGCAATGACCGCCCGTCGCTCCTCGCGCTCCCATGCGCGTTGGCGACGCGGCTCTGCCTCGAGATAAACGAGCGCGGCCCGGATTTGCTGGACCCGGCCCGGCGATGGGCGCGCCGCGCGTTCGATAAAGCTAACCATCCCTTGTGCGCTGTATGCCGGAAATCCGGCAAGCTGTCCGACGAGGTCCTGCGAGACCCCGAGTTTAATTCGGCGTTCCCGGAGGCGATGGTTTCGCATCACGCACCGCCTGTCTTGGCGATGGTGCGGGCTTTTGAAAACCGTTCTTCATCCACGACGCATCGCGCGACCGATCTTGTTCGCCAGCGGAAGCCGTTGCCGCCAAGCTCCCGCCCGTCGAAGGGGCTGCGGGCAATCCAGCCCTCGCCCCCGCCCGCCTGCTGTTGTGCTGGGGCTGTCCTTAGTCATGATGCACCGCCAGTCTTGGCGAGGGCGGCGCGGGCTGCCAATGCTTTCTCGCGTTCGCGCTTGAATGATTTGCGGGAGATGATTTCAAGTGCGGTGGTCGAACCGTACCGGTCTGGCGCATTGAGGAAATGAAGGCGGTCAAAAGTCCGCTTCAACTCATTTGATTTTCTCGGCGCGTTGAATGCTGCCAACGCCTGAACCTCAGTCTCAAAGAGCGAAAACTGAGAAATCGAGCGCGTAAGACGCTCGCCGACAAACACCTCGCTAGTAACCCGAAACGGGGTTGCCGCAGTCCATGCCGTCTGCGCGCCTGCTGCTGTGGTCTGGGTGGTCATCAAACGGCTCCCCTGATCAATTCCCAAGTGCGGGAAGATTCGCCGCCCGTGTACGTCTCGTGCAGCATCTTTTGGTTCGGGTTGTAGATCAGCGCGGCGTCGCCGACCTCGGCAAAGAGGCATCCCGGATTGGCGTAGGTCACCGCCGCGATCTCGTCCGGCTGCATGGGGCGAAAATCGATTCCGAGGATAGTCTTGCCGACCGGCTCTTTCGTGTCGCAGCAACCTGTCGGCAACGCCCACTCGAGGTAAAGGACGCGCTCCAATTCGGCTAGATCATCGCTCGTCCATTCCTGCGTCTCGAGGAGAAGGTAAAATGCTTTCATGCCCTCCATGCCGGACGTGCAAACGATGGCGCAGCCGCCCTCGTAAATGAAAGCCGGGACGCCCTTGTAGAACTCCGGGTCCCACCCGTCCTGCTCGGTGCTGATGTCCTCGACCTTGCGGCGGGTCGCGGTGAACTGATCGAAATCAAGCACCCGGGTGGCGCTGGCGCGTTGGCGGGAATCGTGTTCTTCGGATAGTTCGTGCATCTGTTCGTCGTGCAGCCAACACTTGAGCGCCGGGATGCGTTCGGCGGGAGTCATCGCGTCCCACTTCTCTTGGTCGAAATGCTGTCCGGCGATTCCGCCGTCGCGGATGACGGCTACGTCCTGCAGGCGGGCAAGTGCGAAATCAACGTCACCGCACGATGCCGCGCCCTCGAGGAGTTTCTGGGTGATATGGGTGGTACTCATCAGTTTCTCCTCACTGTTCGCTGAAGGCGAAAAACTTGGTTTTGCCAGCGACGAAAACGGGCTCCTCGGTGTCGATGGCGCTGAAGGTCATGCCCGCCGTGAAAAGCCCACTCGCGACATCGGTTGCGGCGCGCTCGCTCGCTTCTTTGGCCGCGCGCCGTGCTTTCGCGGGACCGTCCTTCTTTTCGCGCTGATTGTAGGTGACGAAATGATGGATCAGTTCGGCCAGTTCGGCTTTGCTGCTCGCGCGATTGAAAGGGCGCGGGATGGTCTGGCCGGGTTCAAGTCTCAAAATCGTGTAGGTGGTCATCGTGTTCTCCAAAAATTCGGCGTTTCAAAATGGCTGGACCGTCGTGCGTCGGTCAGTCGAGCATGTTCTCGGTGTCAACGAACTGAAACATCATCGTGGCAATGCCGGTTTCGTTGTCATAATGTTCGAGGCTTCCACTCGCTGGGTCGAAAATGAGCAGCCCGTCCGGGATGTCGCAACATCGCGCCTGCGCAGATGCTCCGGCAAATCCCTCTCGCTCGTCGTTCGTCAATTCGCGCATGGTATAGCCGAGAATTTTCATCGGCTCGGGGGTCGTCTTGATGGCGGAGGTCATCTCAATTCCTCGTTTCAAACGTCGGGTTTTCCCCGGCCCCGTACACATCGCGCATCGCAGTTCCGTAGTCCAGTGGTTCCGCAAAAAATAATCCCGGAACCTCGCGGCCCGGGATTGAGCAATTTCATTGCGCTTAAAAGCCGGTTTCCCGACGCTCTGGGCGTCAGCGGTGCGTTAAACCCGCAAGGCGGCGCAATGACCTAGGAGGCAGCGCGCATCGCCAAGGCGGCCCTTCCTGCGAAGGACCCCGGATGCGGCCAATAATTGCGCGTGGCCCCGGTTCTCCTGCCCGCCCTGAAATTGTGGGTCGCCGTCCCACTGGCTCACCCGGCCATCGTCCTCAATCCGGGCGATTCGGCCGTTGGCGTGCGCGATGGCTCCGGCATGTCGGTCAAACTGGACCGAAAGCAAGGTGACGCCGTGCCGGTCAAGGCGGCGGCGAAAGCGGCGCATCTGAGTGATGGACTTCGGCGGCTTCAAAGGGCTATTCGCGATCTGCTCGAAAATTGGCGTCATCGGTTCTCTCCTGTGATGGTCGCATATCGTGCCCGGGCCCGGTTAACGGACCGTTACCGAGCCCATAGGCACTCAAAATCCGGGTGCTGATAAAATCGCGTGGTCCGGCTCGCGAGGATGGTGCCGTCCGTCTTGCGCTTGCCGATCGACCAGATCCACGCCTCGTCGGCTGCGTCGCAGTAATCCATCCCAAAGACCGGCGCGCTTTTCATGACATAGTCGCCGTTCTCGTCGCGCTCGCACTTGCTTACGTCGACGGCCTCGCGGTCCGCGAGTTTGCGCGCCATCCCCTGATTCCGCATCGGCTTATCGCCAGCCGCCTTGCCCATATTCAAATCCTTCCTGTCTGTAGGTTTCGTCGTCGAACTCGTCGGGCGTCATTGCCCGGCGCGGTGGTGGTCGAATCGTCGTCGCGACAATCTCGGCAAATGCGCGCCGCCGCTTCTCGGCAATCCACACCGCCATG
>Ga0310811_10011741_pt1 | contig 11373 bp, 8 predicted proteins | sample YCmetagenome_FD_207642 | JGI IMG/M metagenome (GOLD analysis project Ga0310811, IMG submission 207642) | Soil microbial communities from experimental microcosm in Duke University, North Carolina, United States - YC | ecosystem: Engineered > Artificial ecosystem > Soil microcosm > Unclassified ... | reverse complement strand
GCTTGATGTCAGCCACGGTGGAGAGGTAGCCCCAGCGGGCCTCCATGTCGGCCGCGACCCTGGGGTCGTCGATCGCCGCGCCGAGCACGTAGCGGCGGGCCCGCGCCCCGGCCCGGCACTGGAGGCCAACCTCGACGGTGCGGAACGAGCCGCGCCCGGCGGTGGCGGCGACCTCGTAGGCCATGATCACCAGCACACCGGGGTTGAGCGGGTGCAGGGCCGGCGGCAGCAGGCCGCGGCAGACCTCGATCGGTGCCTCGGTCGCCAACTGCAGGACCGTGGCCGGCAGCTGGGGCGTTGGCCGCTGGCTCAGCCCCGGGCTCAGCCGTCCGGCCAGCGACGGGTCGATCTGGTGCACTCCGTCTAGCGGCATCTCACGCTCCTGCCAGGGTTACCGCGCCGGACTTGAGCCGGGGCAGCACCTTCTCCGCGAACAGGTTCATACTCCGCCGGGCCTCGCCGGCGTCGAGCACCTCGGCGGAGTTGATGATGAAGTTGATTCCGTCGACCCCGATCGACTGCCAGCGCTCGATGGTCTCCACGATCTGGTCGGGGGTGCCGACGCAGGCGCCTTCGGGCACGCCCTTCGTCTTGTCCGAGCCAGCGTCGCGCTGCGCGATGGTGGGGATGCCGCCCAGGGTCGGGTAGGACGGGGTAACCACGACCTCGCGGGTGTGCAGGTTCTGGTCGGCCAGGTACTGGAACTCGGTGGCGAGCTTGCCGCCGCGCTCGGCCGCGTAGTCCGCGTCCTCGTGGCAGTACAGGAAGTTGACCGTGTAGACGGTGTTGTTCTTGTGCCGGAAAGTGTCGAGCTCGAGGCCGTCCATGACGGCGCGGTACTTCTCGATGCGCACGGCGAGCGCGTCGTACCCGGAGAAGTTCACCCCGAGCCAGCCGAGGCCGCGCTCGGCGGCGTCGATCTCGGTGCCGGGGCTGCTCACCGCCACCCACATGGGCGGGTGCGGCTGCTGCACGGGCCGGGGCAGGATCTGGCGCTCCGGGATGGAGAACGTGACGCCCTGGTGGGAGAACAGCGGCGAGGCCCACATCCGCGGGATGGTCTCGACGTACTCCGACCAGGACTGCTTGGTCCGGTCGGGGTCGCCGTAGAAGCCGCCGAGTTCGGTCCAGGTCGACGAGCGGCCGGTGCCGAAGTCGACCCGGCCGCTTGAAAGGATGTCGAGCACGGCGATGCGCTCGGCCACCCGGACCGGGTGGTTGATCTCGGGAACGCAGACGACCACGCCGTGCCCGAGCCGGATCCGCTCGGTCGCGGTCGCCAGCGCCCCCAGCAGGACCTCGGGCGCCCCCGAGTGCGAGTACTCCGCGAGGAAGTGGTGCTCGACCACCCACACGTGGTCGAAGCCCAGCTTGTCGGCCAGCACCGCGTCTTCGACGCTATGCCTGAACACTCGCGCCTCCGCCTCGGGTGTGGCCGGCCTCGAGACGGAAAGCTCGAGGAAGAGACCGAATTTCACCTGGTGCCTCCACATTCAGCCCGCGAGAAAGACCGTTCACGGTCGTAGGTACGCGTGATCTCGATTCAATATCTAGCCCACATGAAGCAGATCTGTCAACGTCAACGTTGACGAAGATCTTGACCCCACCGTCTCCCGGCACCGGCACGGCTAGCGCGGCGCAGCGGTCAGCAGCACCGCGGCCGGGTCGTGGTAGAAGCTGCCCGCTCCGACGAGCGCTGTCCGGGCACCCGCGACCTGCCGGTCGCCGCAGTCACCGCGCAGCTGGCGCACCGCCTCGGCGTAGTAGCCAGAGCCGCCGGTGCGGCCCTGGGACAGGCTGCCGCCCGCGGTCGCGACCAGGGTCCGCCCGTTCAGCCGGAGGATGCTGAGCTCCTTGTCCCACGACGACTGGAACAGGTCGGTTGCCTCGCCTGGACCGCAGAACCCGGCCGCCTCGGTGAACGCCACCGCGTTGATCGTGTAGCCGTCGTAGGGGTAGAACAGGTCGGCGTCGTCCACCGTCAGGTCGGTGCGTGCCCACAGGCCGGCCATGGCGCGCCAGGGGCTGAACTGACCCCAGCCGAGGCCGTTTTCGTAGAACTCGCCGATTCTCGTACCGCCCAGCGACATCGCGTCAACGTAAACGGCCTTGCCGGGCAGGTCGCGCGCGCGCTCCGCCGTGGTCAGGATCATCGCTTCGCCGGCGTCGACCGGGGTGTCCATGTCCAGCATCTGCATCGGCGTCCAGATCTCGCGGGACGCGTGGTAGTCCTCCAGGGTGATCGGGGCACGCGAGGCGGCGCCGGGGTTCCTGGCGGCATGCGAGCGGTTGTTCACCGCGATCCGGCCGAAGACGTCCTTGGAGACGCCGTAGTCGTGCATGTACCTTGCCATCCAGGCCGCGTACGGCTCGCCGTTGTGGTACCAGCGCTGCGCCAGGTCGCTGTTGCGCCAGACGCCCGGCCCGGCCAGCGCGGCGGCCCGCTGGCGGAACGGGTCGGCCGCCGCCGACTGCGACATCTCCGCGCCCCGCCGGTGCGCCTGCACCAGCAGCAGCGTGTCGCACAGCCCGGTCGCCACGGCCTGGGCGGCGTAGACGAAGCAGGAGCCGAGCCAGCTGTTGAGCACCCAGGTGGTGTTTTCGATGCCGAGCGCGCCTTGCACCGCCAGGTAGGTCGCGTCGCCGACCGAGAAGACATCCCGGCCGCTGCCGCAGATGCCGTCGATCTCGGACTTGTCGATTCCAGCGTCCTTGATCGCGGCGATGGCGGCTTCAAGCCCGAGCCCGAGGTAGGTCTTTCCGGAGTCCCTCCGGTACGGGGTGGACCCCACGCCGACCACCGCGACCTGACCGCGCAGCGGATTCCTAGCCAACCTGGGCCTCCTCGCTTCGCCGGGCCGGACGGAACGCCGGGACCTGCAGGCCGTCGCGCTCGGTCCAGGTCAGCTCGACCGGCATGTCGTGGCGGAGATCCTCGAACGCGACTCCGTCCACGGTGCTTAGGTACCGCAGGCCCGGTTGCTCGGCGAGTTCTACCGCGACGAGCACGACGCCGCCCTGCCGCTGTCCCGCCTGGTCGTTGGCACGCGTGTGCCGAATCCGGGTGAGCAGGTAGACCTGGCCGTGCCCGCTGACCTCGGTCGGCGTTACCGACCAGGACCAGCACTGCGGGCACAGCGGCCGGTGCGGGTAGATCCAGTACCCGCAGTCGTCACAGCGGTTGATCAGGAGCCTGCGCTGGAGCAGGCCCCGGTAGTGCTCGATGTTGTCGTGGGTAATAAGGACATCGGGGAATCGCTCGAAGACCTCGTCATCGCTGATCGTCATGACACCTCCGCGGAGTCGGAGCAAAATCGGACCTCATAACGGAATCGTGCTGCGCCTGGCGGCTCAGCCGTTCCCGCCTGGGGCGTGCTGCAGGGCAAGTTGCTGGATCTTGACCCGGTCGAACTTGTTGCTGCCGAGCCGCGGCAGCGAGTCGACGAAGATCACCTCACGGGGGATCTTGAACCGGGCCAGGCGGGCCCTGAGCCAGTCGAGCAGGGTGGCCTCGTCCAGCTCCGCCCCCTCGTGCAGGATGACGTAGGCCCGCCCGATCTCGGTCTTGCGCTGGTCGGGCACGCCCACCACGACGCAGTGGAAGACCGCCGCGTGCTGGGCGACGGTGCGCTCTACCTCTTCGACCGAGACGTTCTCGCCGCCGACCTTCAGCATCAGCTTCAGCCGGCTGGCGTAGGTCACGTAGCCGTCGGAGTCGATGGAGACCAGGTCCTCGCTGTGCACCCAGCCGTCATCGTCGATCATCGCCGCGGTCGCCTCGGGGTTCTTCCAGTAACCGCGCATGGTGTTGCCGCGCACCCAGGCCTCGCCGACGACACCCGGCGGCACCTCCGCGCCGGTCTCCGGGTCGACCGCCTTGAGCTCCTGCCCGCGCAGCGGGCGGCCGTTGGTGGTCCGCTGCTTGCCGGGCGGGTCGTCCGGCCCGCACATGGTCACCGCCCCGTAGCACTCGGTCAGCCCGAAGGGGTTGATGACCAGTGAGGCGTTGGGCATGAGGGTGTCCGCGCCGTGGCCGCCGGGGCGGCTCATCCGCACCGACGAGAAGTCGCGGCCGGCCTGCAGGGCCGAGGTCACCAGCTCGTTGGCGAGGATGCCGAACAGGACGGTGCACTTCTCCGACTCGATCAGCTCGCCCGCCAGCGGCGGGTCGAACGCCTCGGTGAAGACCAGGCGGCCGCCCGTCTGCATCATTGTCTGGATCCCCCACAGGCTGCCGCCGCCGTGGAAGAAGGGCATGGCGCTGAAGAACGCGTCGTCGGCGGTGAGGCCGAGGCGCTCGGTGTGCACCTGGCCGTAGCGGACGATGCCGCTCTGCTCCAGCATGACGCCCTTGGGCCGGCCGGTGCTGCCCGAGGTGTACTTGATCATCGCCAGGTCGGCGCCGGCCACGGCGGCGCTGGCCACCCTGGCCGCCGCGGCGGCGGCCGGGTCGCCGCCGGCCAGCTCACTCCAGGGGTGCAGGTTGCCGTAGCTGTACTGGTCGGAGTGGCTGGGCTGGTCTAGCCGGCCGGGCTCGCCCGCGCGGTGGTAGACGATCACGTTGCGCAGTTCGGGCAGCTCGGGGCTCCAGAACGCGCCGCGGCCCGCGGTGGCGAACTCCGGGGCGATCCGGGTGAGCGAGTCAACGAAGTCGATCTTCCTGAACCGGTCCTGGACCACCAGGTGCCTGGCCTCAGACTGGCGCAGCAGGTAGCCGATCTCGGGCGGGGTCAGCCAGGTGTTGAGCGGGACGAGCACCGCGCCGAGGCGCAGCACCGCGAAGTAGGTGATGATCCACTCCGGCCGGTTGGTCATCCAGATCGCCACCCGGTCGCCGTGCCTGACCCCGACGCCGAACAGCCCCTCCGACAGCCGCTCCGCCCGCGCGGCGACCTCGGCGTAGCTGAGCTCGCGCCGCCGCCGGTCGTCGTCGACCTGCACGTACGCGACCTTGTCCGGATGCCGCCGGGCATTGCGCGCCACGATCTGCCAGACCGTGGCCTGGCTTTCGTCCGTTTCGCTCACTGCTCACCTCACGCGTTGCGATAGGTAGCTGGCCTCGATCTCGGTCAGCCGGGTGGCCAGTTCCGCGGCCGGGCCCGCGAGCTGGACCTGGCCGCGCTGCAGCACGAGCACGTGGTCGGCGATGCCGAGGGCCATCCGGACGTGCTGCTCCACCAGCAGCACGGCGCAGCCGGCGTCGGCCGCCGCCCGGACCGCGCGCAGCAGGCGCCGGACCACCAGCGGCGCCAGGCCAAGCGACATCTCGTCCGCCAGCAGCAGCCGTGGCCGCATGCTGAGGGCACGGCCGAGCGACAGCATCTGCTGCTCGCCGCCGGACAGCAGCCCGCCGCGGACCGCCAGCCGCGGTTTCAGGTCGGGGAACAGCCCCAGCGCGCGCCCGGGGTCGCCCACGCCAAGGCGCAGGTTGTCCCGGCAGCTGAGGCTGCGGAACACCGAGCGTTCCTCGGGCACGAACGCCATGCCCGCACGGGTGCGCTCGTCAAGTCCGGCCTTAGCGCGGCACCCCGCGAACGTGACGGTGCCGCCGAGCGGCGGCACCGCCCCGGCCAGGGTCATCAGCGTGGTGGTCTTGCCCGCCCCGTTGGCCCCGGCCAGCAGCACGACCTGCCCGGCGCGCACGTCGAGGTCGAGGTCACGCACCACCGCCACGTCGCCGTAGCCCGCGGTCAGGCCCCGGCAGCTCAGCACGGTGTTTCCGGCAAGCCCCGTGTTTTCAGAAGGCACCGTGGCTACGCCCCCGCGCCCTTGAGGAAGACCGGCGCCATGTCGACGTACCCGGTGGTCGCCGTGAACTTGCCGTTCTCGACCTGGAGGAGGACGACGTTGTGGTTGAACAGCCGCGCGTAGGTGCTCACCGAGAAGGGCTTGGCGAAGTCGAGCGGCGGGATCGTCTTGGGGTCGACGCTGTTGCTGGCGTCCAGTTGCTTCTTCAGCGCCGGCCCGGTGACCTGGCCGGGGACCGCGGCGGCGACGTCGGTGTAGATCTGCATGGCGGTCCACGTGTTGAGCACGTTGTCGTTGGCGAGGTCGACCGAGCCGGCGCCGCTGTACTTGGCGATCGCCGTCCTGGCCTGCGCCCAGCGAGCGGAGGTCGCGGCGGGCGGGGTCTCGGCGATGACCGTTGCCCCCTGGGTGACCGACGGCGCCGCGTTCATGACGTCATCGGTGAAGGTTCCGCTGATGGAGAAGATGTGCAGGTGCGAGCCGTTGGCCTGCAGCGCCTTGACCATCGCCTGCGACAGCTGCGGCGGCAGCTGCATGTACAGGCACTGCGCCTGGGAGACCTGCGCGGCCGGGCCGGACAGGTCGCTCTGGGTGATCCCGACCGTCACCACGGTGGCGAACTTCTTGCCCGCGTCCGCCATCCCCGGGATGGCGAAGTTGTTCAGCAGGGCCGAGTCGGTGGCGCCTTCGGTCCTGACCGCGGCGACCGTGCTGCAGTCCTTGCCGGCGTAGTACGCGGCGGCGGTGTAGGTGAACGCCGACGCACCGGTCGCGTAGGAGTCCGGGCTGGTGTAGCCGAGCGAGCCAAGGGGGTTCAGCCCGATCCACGGGATGCCGGCCGCCGCGATGATCGGGAACACCGCGTTGTCGTACAGGGTCAGCCCGCCGACCAGCGCCGTGACCTTGTCCGCGACGGCCTCGCGGGCGCAGGTGACCGCCATGTTCGGATCGGCCTGGTCGTTGCAGGTGATGACCTGGATGGGGTGCCCGTTGACGCCGCCCGCGGCGTTCTGCATCTTCGCGAAGTCCTCGGCCATCGTCCAGACGGTCGGGAACTCGTAGACCGAGTTCTTGTCGGCGCTCATCACGAACACCTTCAGCGGGCTGCCGGTGCTGGCACTGCCGCTGGCACTGCTGCCGCTAGCGCTGCCGCTGCCGGTGCTGCCGCCGTTGGTGCTGCCCGTGCTGCCACCTGCGCTGCTGCTCGTGCCGTTGCCGCTGCAGGCGGCAAGCAGCGCCGCGCTGGCGAGGGCGGTGGCCATCACCGCGGGTCTCAGGATCTTCATTGGAATTGCGGCGCGGAGACCCCGGCCTTCAGGCCGGGGGGAAACGCCGCTCCCTCCTTTCAAGGTGATGCTTACAAGTAAGCCCGTTAGAATGTGAGGCATGAGGAAGACGGTGAGGCGGGCGTATAGGTACCGCTTCTACCCGTCGCCCGAGCAGGAGACGGAACTGCTGCGGACGTTCGGATGCGTGCGGAAGGTGTGGAACCTCGCACTCGACGCGCGCACCACGGCGTGGTACCAGAGGCAGGAGCGCGTTACTTACGTGCAGTCGTCGGCGCTTCTCACCGGGTGGAAACGCTCGGCAGACCTCGCCTACCTGAACGACGTGTCGTCGGTCCCGCTCCAGCAGGCACTCAGGCACCTCCAGGAGGCGTTCGCGGCGTTCTGGGACAAGCGGGCGAGGTACCCGCGTTTCAAGTCGCGCCGCAAGTCCCGGCAGTCCGCCGAGTACACCCGGTCGGCGTTCCGCTACCGCGGAGGCACGCTGACCCTCGCCAAGATGACCGAGCCGCTGGATATCCGCTGGTCTCGCCCGCTCCCGCAGGGCGCGGAGCCGTCCACGGTCACCGTGTCGCGGGACGCGGCGGGACGCTGGTTCGCGTCCCTGCTCGTCGAGGAGGCGATCGAACAGCACCTCGACACGGGTGCGGCGGTCGGGATCGATGCGGGCATCACGTCGCTGGTGACCCTTTCGACCGGGGAGAAGATCGTCAATCCCCGGCACGAGCGGCGCGACCGGGCACGGCTGGCAAAAGCCCAGCGGAAGCTGTCCCGCAAGCAGAAAGGGTCGGCCAACCGGGAGAAAGCCCAGCGGAAGCTCGCCCGCGTGCACGCGCGGATCGCCGACCGGCGCCATGACTTCTTGCACAAACTCAGTACCCGTCTTGTCCGCGAGAACCAAGCGGTCGTGATCGAGGACCTGAGTGTACGGAACATGGTCCGCAATCACTCTCTCGCCCGCGCCATATCGGACGCGGCGTGGGGCGACCTGCGGTCCATGCTTGAGTACAAGTGCGACTGGTACGGGCGGGAGCTGGTCGTGATCGACCGCTGGTACCCGTCCAGTAAGACGTGCTCGGGGTGCGGGCACCTGACGGCGCGCATGCCGCTGGGCGTCCGGGAGTGGAACTGCGGGAACTGCGGTGCCCGGCACGACCGGGACGTGAACGCCGCGAAGAACATCCTGGCGGCCGGGCTGGTCGTGACTGCCTGCGGAGGCAGCGTAAGACCCAAGCGGGAGCTTTCCCGTGCGGGCAGCAGCCGTTGAAACAGGAACCCCGGTGGGCGACCGCCGGAACCCCTGTCCTTCAGGGCGGGGAATAGTCAATGACTGCCCTCCTGTTGGATGGATGGTTCTTTGACGCCTAGGTAGCTGTCCTCGTCCCCCAGGTAGGCCGCCAGCACGGCCGGGTCGGTCCGCACCTCGGCTGGGGTGCCCTGGCTGATGCAGCGGCCGAAATCGAGCACCACCACCCGGTCGCAGATGGTCATCACGAAGTTGACGTCGTGCTCGACCAGCAGCACGCCGAGGCCCCGGCGGCCCGCGAGGTGGCGTACCAGCGTGGCGAACTCGGCCGTCTCGGCCTCAGACAGCCCCGCGGCAGGCTCGTCCAGCATCAGCACCGACGGCGAGGTGCTGACGGCGCGGGCGACGCCGACCAGCCGGCGCACGCCGTACGGCAGCTTGTCGACCCGCTCGTCGAGCACGCCGAGCAGCTCGAAGTCGTGCACCGTCGCCGCGACCTGCCCAGGCACCGCGGCCTCGCGGGGATGCAGCAGGTCGAGCAGGTAGGACCAGATGTCGTGCGGCTCGAAGCCCACCCGCAGGTTGTCGAGCACGGTCATGTCGTCGAACAGCTCGAGGGCCTGGAACGACCGGCTCAGCCCGGCCCGGGCCCGGCGGCTGACGCCCCACCGGGTGATGTCCTGGCCGCCCAGGCGGACCGCGCCGCCGCTGCCGGGCGTAAAGCCGGAGACGGCATCGATGAAGGTCGTCTTGCCCGCTCCGTTGGGCCCGATCAGCCCCACGATCTCACCCGGGGCGACCTCGAGCGAGACGTCGTCGACTGCGGTGACCGCGCCGTACCGGACGGTCAGGTGCTCGACGGTCAGGGCCTTTGGCTCCGCCCGGTGGCCGGCGGCGGGCGCGGTGGTCAGGCCCAGCCGCTGCGCGGCGGGGATGTCCCCGCGCGTCAGCAGCGGCCGCAGCGCGGGCACCGCCCGCGCGCCCGCCCGTTTGGCCCGCGGCAGCTGCCGCGCGAGTGCCCGGGATGGGTGCAGCAGGTCGCCGAAGAGGCCGCCACGGCCGCGTCCCTCCCGGGCAAGCTCGAACGCGAGCCCTTCCGGGTTGGTGGAGATCATCAAGATCAGCAGCACGCCCGCGATCAGCGAAACGTACTGCTGTGACGACGGCCAGACCTCCGCCAGCAGCTGCGCGCCGATCGCGCCGGAGGCAAGCGCCGCCCCGAGCAGCGAGCCGCCCAGCCAGCCGATGCTGCCGATGACCGCGAAGCCCACCAGCGTGATCGAGTAAGTGCTGTCGAAATCGGGATAGGTGATGACCGGTGACCGGAACGCGGTGAGGATCCCGCCGACGCCGGCCAGCGCCGCGGCCAAGCCGAACGCGTAAAGCTTGGCCGCGGCGACGCGCACGCCGAGCGCCGCCGCCGCGCGCTCGTTCACCCTGATCGCCAGCAGGCGGCGGCCGACGCGGCCGCGCCGCAGGTTGGCGACGGCCAGCACGGCCAGGAGGAACGCCGCGAAGCAGACGACCGAGTAGCGGTTGGAGTAGACGGTGGCGTTGATGTCCAGCCCGAACAGGGTCGGGTTGCCGACCGTGGTCCCGCTGAAGCCGCCCGTCCAGCCCTCGTTGTTGAACACCATCGCGTCGATCGCCGCACCGAGCCCGAGGGTGACGATCGCCAGGTTCACGCCGCGGGTGCGCACCGCAGGCACCGCGAAGACGACCCCGACCAGGGCCGCGCCCGCGATCCCAGCCAGGAACGCGACCTCGAACGGCCAGTGCTGGGTCGCCACCAGCCGCCCGGCCACGTACGCTCCCGTCCCGGCCAGCGCCCACTGCCCCAGCGAGAGCTGCCCCGCGTACCCGGTCAGCACCACGATCGACAGCAGCACGATCGCGGTGGCGAAGGTGACGGTGAACGAGTCAGTCCAGGTCGGGCTCAGCGTGAGCGCGAGCACCAGGAAGACGGCCGCGCCGAGCAGCAGCGGCCCCCAGCGGATTCTCCCCGTGCCGACCGAGGGCAGCCGGTCGAGGAGAAACCCGCGCAGCGGCAGCGAACGCCCGCGGACGACCAGCACCGCCACGATCACGAGGAACGGGGCCGTCGACGGCAGCCCCGTCTGCGACGTGTAGACCGGCAGCACGGTTTGCAGGACGCCGATGAGCAGCGCGCCCAGCAGGGTCAGCGGGAACGAGCGGAACCCGCCGACCAGGGCGGCGGCGAGCGAGGCGAGCACCATCGTCGTCATCAGCAGCACCGACAGCCCCAGAATCGGCGCGATCAAGATCCCGGCGACCGCGGCCAGGGCCGAGCCGAACGCCCAGTTGACGGTCGCGACCCGGTCCGGGCGCAGGCCCGTCGCCGCCGCCGCGACCTGGTTCTCGGCGACCGCGCTGGTCGCGATGCCGAAACGGGTGAAGCGGAAGACCGCCCACATGGCGGCGGTGGCGAGCGCCACCGCCGCCAGCAGGAGCAGCCGGTCCAGCGAGACGGAGACGCCGCCGCCGAACCGGACGATCGTCTGCGGCAGCTCGGTGGGCGGGTACAGCAGGTTGCCGCCGTACTTGATGGTGGCGATCCCCTGCAGGCAGATCAGCAGGGCGAGGGTGGCGACGAGCCGCATGATCGCGGAGGAATTGCGCAGGCCGCGCAGCACCAGCAGGTGGAACAGCGCGCCGACCAGCGCCGTCGCCCCGATCGCGATCACCACCGCAAGCGCGTAGGGCAGCCCGTCCGCCTGCGCCTGGTAGTAGACCAGGCCGCCGGCTACCGCCATCGCGCCCTGGGCGAAGTTGAGCACCCCGGAGCCCCGGTAGATCACGACCAAGCCAAGACCCGACAGGGCGTAGAGCGCGCCCACGCCCACGCCGAGCAGGCCAAAATGGAGGAATTCGCTCACGGTTCACCCGTTTCAAGAGCGCACGTCAGCTACGCGCGGCGGCATTCAGCCAGCGCGAATGCCAGCTGCGAAGCGTCCGGTGAATACCCGCCTCAGCTGGCGCCCGATGCCTGAGGGGAGGTCGCCCGGGGGAAATTGAAGACACGCCGGGCGTTGAGCTCCGCGATCTTGCGGGCCTCATCGTCCGGGACGTCGG
>Ga0310811_10011740_pt1 | contig 11373 bp, 5 predicted proteins | sample YCmetagenome_FD_207642 | JGI IMG/M metagenome (GOLD analysis project Ga0310811, IMG submission 207642) | Soil microbial communities from experimental microcosm in Duke University, North Carolina, United States - YC | ecosystem: Engineered > Artificial ecosystem > Soil microcosm > Unclassified ... | reverse complement strand
TCAGCCATCGAAGGATTGAATCTCGTTCCCGGTCTCGAGCATGTCATCGTGCCGGGTAATAACCTGGTCGTCGAAGTAGTGCTGGTCATCCTGCTCCTGCTATTTGTTTTCCAGCGGTTCGGAACAAAGGTGGTGGGCGGCTCGTTCGGACCCATCATGTTCGTTTGGTTCAGCATGCTGGCGATCCTCGGGGTCAATCAGCTTATTCATTATCCAACGGTGTTAAGGGCCCTTAGTCCACATTATGGGCTGGAGCTGCTGATCCGTCACCCCAAAGGTTTTTGGCTGTTGGGGGCCGTCTTCCTCTGCACCACCGGGGCCGAAGCCCTCTACAGCGATCTTGGCCATTGCGGGCGCAAGAACATCCAGGTGAGCTGGGTCTTTGTGAAATGTTGTCTCGTTTTGAATTACCTGGGACAGGGCGCCTGGGTGTTGTTGCAGAATAAAGATAGTTTGGGCGGGGTCAATCCTTTTTTCATGATCGTTCCGCATTGGTTCCTCATCCCGAGCGTGTTCATTGCCACCGCTGCCTCCATCATCGCCAGCCAGGCGCTCATCAGCGGCTCCTTTACCCTCATAAATGAGGCGATCAGTCTTAATTTCTGGCCCAAAGTGACCGTTAAATTCCCGACGGCTATCCGCGGGCAGATCTATATTCCCAGCATCAACTGGATCCTTTGTCTCGGCTGTTTTCTCGTCGTGCTCTATTTCCGCACGGTGGAGGCGATGACCGCGGCCTATGGCTTTTCCATCACGGTAGCCATGTTGATGACCACGATCCTCATGTACCAGTTCCTCCGGCGGAAAAAGCATTTGCCGCTATGGCTGGTGATCCCTATCGTGGTTGTCTTTATCACCGTGGAAGGCTCCTTTTTCGTCGCCAACGCGGTCAAGATCGTCAAGCGGCTGTTCTTCCTCGTCTTCGAGTTCGGGCTCATCTTCACCATGTACATCTGGTACAATGCCCGGAAGATCAACAACCGTTTCCTGAATTTCATCGATCTGAAAGAGCACCTGCCGCTTCTTGACGGCCTCAGCAAGGACGAGTCGATCCCCAAATTCTCCTCTCACCTGATCTACCTGACAAAGGCCAACCGTGCCAGCCAGATCGAAGAGAAGATCCTGTATTCCATCTTCAGCCATAATCCCAAGCGGGCCGACGTCTACTGGTTCGTGCATATCGAACGCACCGACGAGCCCTATACGATGGAATATGGCGTAGAAGAGTTGATGGATGACCGGGTCATCCGGGTCGAATTCCGGCTTGGCTTCCGTGTACAGCAGCGTGTGAGCCTTATGTTCCGCAAGGTGGTGACGGAGATGATCTGCAATAAGGAGCTGGATGTCGTCAGTCGTTATCCCTCCTTAAAGAAACACAACATCGCCGAGGATTTCCGGTTCGTCATCCTTGAGAAGTTCCTTTCTTATGACAATGAGTTCTCCGTGCGGGACGGGTTCATCCTCAACAGCTATTTCAGCCTCAAGAAGCTGGCGCTGGCCGAGGAGAAAGCCTTCGGACTGGACTCCAGCGAGACCCTGGTCGAGAAGCTGCCGCTCGTCGTGGCCCCGGTGACAAAGATCAATCTTCATCGGGCTTATTACCGGATACACCGTTGACCGGGACACTATAAAATAAACCCTATCTTTGGTTGAGGTGCGCAAGGGCTGTGGCTTTTATCCCTTCTTCGTAGGAAGTGGGCCGGAAGTGGAAGGCTTTCTCGAACTTCGACGAATCGAACCAGTAGTCGAACTTGTATTGATAAAGCATTTCATACAGCTCCTTTGTCGTCCTGTCAAAAACCCCTCCCAACCGTATCATCCACCCGGGCAGCACCTTGAAACGTGCCTCCTTGCCCAATTCGGTGGCCACCCTTTTGATAAATTCCGCTCCTGTGAGCCCGGGAGCTGCCGTCGGCAAATGCCAAACCTGGTCCCAGGAGTTGTCGTCCAGTGCAAGCAGGGCCATCGCTTTTGCCGCGTCAGGTGTATACGTGAAGGAATGTCGTGTGCCGGCATTCACCAGCCATTGTGCGGGCTCGCCTTTTAAAAGCTTTTGAAAGACGAGGATATCCGGAACGCTGGTCTTTGCCGTGCCGGGACCATAGAAGTCGGCCGCCCGGGCGATCATCGCCGTGATGTTGCCCTTCCGTACCTCACTCATCAAGCGGGTGGCGATGCGCGCCCGCAGATCGCCCTTGCGGCTGGAGGGATCGTAGGGTGTATCCTCGGTCATCGGTCCGTCGACCCGTCCGTACATATAAACATTGTCGAAGAAAAGAAGCCGGGCGCCCGTTGCCCCACAGGCCTCGATGGTGTTGTCCATGATCCGCGGCCACTGTTGCCGCCAGATACTGTAATCGTACTTCAACCCGATACAGTTGTAGACGACGGCCGAGCCGGTGATGGCCCGGAAAGCCTGGTCCCGGTCGGCGATATCGGCCGCAACGACCGTGGCGCCGGGTCTTTCAACGGGATGGCGGGAAACGAGCCGGACAGGGATCCCGCGGGCAATCAGCTCACCCGCAAGGAGTTCGGCGATGGCGCCGCCGGCGCCGAGAATGGTATGGATCGACATTGGATCAAAAGAATTAGAGCCTAAAGATAATCAATAGGTTACATAGATGCGAGGTTAAGATTTGATTAAACGTTTGTTTAATTCAAACGTTTGTTTAACTTTGGGCCCTCAAAATCATTTGCCGGGAAACCAGTTTTTGATGTCCAGGGCAGGGTATTTCTACCAACGGCTGGGGTCATCCCAAAGAAACTAACGAATTTTGCCATCCAACAGGAGAACAGATCACCTTAGCATCCATATATATGAAGAGATTATTCATCAGCGGTGGATTTAGTTTATTGGTTCTTTTCACGAGCGCCCAGAAGCCTCAGCAGGACACCCTGTCAAATGCGACCCTGCAGGCATGCGTACAGTATGCTCTCAAACATTATCCCCTGGTGCAACAGGCCATGCTGGATGAGCAGATCACCGACCGCCAGATCAAGAGCAAGCTGGCCGACTGGTATCCGCAGCTCAATCTCAATGCGAACTACCAGAATAACTTCCAATTGCCGTCCGTCTACTTTGCCGGCCAGCTGGTACACAGCGGCGCCTACAACACCTCGACCGTTGGCCTGTCGTTGTCCCAGAACCTTTTCACCCGCGATGTCCTCATCGCGCTGAAGACCAAGGGCGATGTCATGACGAATATCCGGCAGCAGACGGTCAGCGACAAGATCGACGTGACCGTCAACGTCAGCAAGGCTTTTTATGATGTCCTGCTCACGAAGAAGCAGATCGATGTGCTCAATGATGATATCGTCCGGTTGGAACGGAACTATAAGGACGCTTACAATCAATACCGCGGCGGTCTCGTCGATAAGACGGACTACAAGCGCGCTACCATCACCCTCAATAACAGCAAGGCCGAGCTGAAGACAAATGAAGAGGCGTTGAAGGCCAAGTACCAGTTCCTGAAGCAGCTGATGGGCTATACCGGCCAGGATTCGATCCACCTGGTCTATGACAGCGCGCAAATGGAGTCCCAGGTCCTGATCGACACCCTGCAACCGCTGGACTATTCCAAACGTATCGAATATCAGCAGCTGATGACGCAGAAGCGTCTGCAGCAGGCCGATGTCAAATACGAAAAGTGGGCCTATATTCCCACGGTCAGTGCCTTTGGCGCCTACAATCTCAACTATCTCAACAATCGTTTCGGCAACCTGTATAAAGACAATTTTCCCAATTCCTACGCCGGGCTGCAGGTCGCCTTTCCGATCTTCCAGGGCACCAAACGCCAGCAGAATATCCGCATCGCGGAGCTGCAGCTGACCCGGATCGACTGGGATATCATCAATTTGCAGACTACGATAAGCACGCAGTATGCGCAGGCGCTGGCCGTTTACAAAAGCAACCTGAACAACTACTATGTGTTGCGGGAGAATCGCGATCTGGCCAGGGATGTCTTCAACACCATCGATCTGCAATACCGATCGGGTGTGAAGGCCTACCTCGAGCTGATCACGGCCGAAACGGATCTGCGTACGGCAGAATCCAATTACAGCGACGCGCTCTACCAGGCGCTGAGCAGCAAGCTGGATGTCCAAAAAGCCCTTGGAACAATAACTTACTGAGCGGACCACGGGTCCGCTGGCCGAAGGCCCATCATTAACCGTGCACCGGCGATGGGCTAAATTTCGGATAAGACAAGAGCCGGTGCACAAGCAATAACGGATAAATCTCCTTTTTATATGAGAAATAGCACGCAATGGATTGGTTTTATGTCGGTCGTCCTGAGCCTTGCTTCCTGCGGTGACAGCAAACCGGCAGGACCGCAGGCGCCACCACCCACCCCGGTGGACGTCTATACCGTAATGGCGGGTAACGCCACCTACTATGATTCTTATCCCGGAACGGCCACGCCGCTGAACCAGGTGGATATCAAGCCGCAGGTCGCCGGCAATATCATCGGCATCTATTTCAAGGACGGACAGGCAGTAAGGAGAGGGATGAAGCTATACGAGATCGATCAGCAGCAATACAAGGCAGCCGTCGAATCCGCCGTTGCGCAACTGGAGGTGGCCAAGGCCAACCTGGCCCGGTCGCAGCAGGATGCCGACCGCTATGAAGACCTCGCCAAACAGGACGCTATCGCCAAGCAGACGCTGGACCACCAGCGCGCCGACCTGGAGGCTTCCAAACGCCAGGTGGATGCAGCCCAGGCCAATGTCGCCAGCGTGCAGACCAATCTGAAATACTCCGTGATCTATGCTCCCTTCGACGGGACCATCGGCATCTCTCAGGTAAAGGTCGGTACGGCCGTATATCCGCAGACCCTGCTCAACTCGGTGAGCACCGATAACCCCATGGCGGTCGATATCGCCATCGACCAGGCGGAGATCCCCAAGTTCACCCATTACTTCACGCAAGGTGGAAAACCGAAGGATTCCCTGTTCACCGCGGTGTTGCCTGACGGGTCGATCTATGGTTACCCCGGTTCGTTGTATTTGCTAGACAGGTCGGTCGATCCTACTACCGGGACACTGAAGGCCAGGATCACGTTCCCCAATCCGAAAAATGAGCTGAAGGCCGGTTTGACCACCAATATCCGGGTGAAACATGACGCCGGCGACAGCAGCCTACTGATCCCCTACAAGGCCGTCGTCGATCAGCTCGGCGAAAGCTTTGTGTTCGTCGTCGACAACGGTCATGCCTTGCAGCATAAGGTGACGCTGGGCACCAAGATAGCCGATAAGATCGTCATCAGAAGCGGGCTCAAGGCCGGGGAACAGGTGGTCATCAACGGGGTGCAAAAGCTTCGCGACAGCAGCGCCGTAGCGGTGGGTGCACCAAAAGGAACTAACTCAACAAAATAATTTCGAATGAAGAGTTCAAACATATTTCTCAGGCGACCGGTAACGGCCATCGTTATCTCACTGGTGATCCTGCTGGTGGGAGGGTTGGCCATCCTGAACATGCCGATCAGCCAGTATCCTGACATTACACCGCCAACCGTACAGATCACCAGTAACTTTGTCGGCGCCGACGCGCAAACCGTCGAGCAGACGACGACCACCGCGATCGAGACCCAGGTGAACGGGGTGCCCGGCATCGCCTATATGCAGAGCAACAGCGCCAACAACGGTACCTCGCAGATCACCGCTACCCTCAATATCGGGGCCGACCCGAATATCGTGGCCCTCGATATCCAAAACCGCGTGGGTATCGCGACGCCGACGCTTCCGCAGCAGGTGCAGAAACTGGGGATCACCACCCTGAAAAGAAACCCTGCGATCCTCATGCTGGTGGCCGTCTATTCCCCCCATCACACGCATAGCGTACCCTTCATGGACAACTATGCCAATATCTATCTGCGGGACATCCTCCTCCGTACACCCGGGGTAGGGGACGTGTTCAGCCGCGCCGACAACTTCAGTATGCGGGTCTGGCTCCAAACCGATAAGCTGGCGCAGCTGGGTCTCACCGCCAATGACGTGATCAACGCGGTGAATGAGCAGAACATCCAGGTAGCCGCCGGGGCCACCGGGGCGCCGCCACAGAATTCCGCCCAGGCCTTTGAGTTCACGATATTTACCAACAGCCGGTTGACGACGGAGCAGCAGTTTGGCAATATCATCGTCCGCAGCAATCCGCAGCAGAACTCGATCGTCTATCTGAAGGACGTGGCCCGGATTACACTCGGCAAAGTAAGCTATGCTGCCAACTCCTTCGTTGACGGAGATCGCGCGTCCTACCTGCTGGTATACCAGGCGCCGGGAAGTAACGCTCTTGCCACAGCCGAAGGCGTGTACAAGGCGCTCGCGGATGCAAAGAAATATTTCCCCGCCGACCTGAACTACGTGGTTCCCTTCGAGTCGATATCGGTCGTGAAGGTATCCATCGCCGACGTCGTGAACACCCTCTTTATTGCTCTTGGGCTCGTGACGCTCGTGGTTTTCATCTTCCTGCAGAACTGGCGCTCGACCCTGATCCCCGTGCTGGCTATCCCTGTCGCCATCATCGGGACGTTCATCTTCTTCATCCCCCTTGGTTTTACCATCAACACTCTCACGATGTTCGGTTTCGTGCTGGCCATCGGTATCGTGGTGGATGACGCTATCGTGGTCGTAGAGGCGGTACAGCACTATATCGATACGGAACATCTTTCGCCAAAGGAAGCGACCGCCCGCGCCATCGCGGACATCAGCGGCCCCGTCATCGCCATCGCGCTGATCCTGGCAGCCGTATTCGTGCCGGTAGGCTTCATCCCCGGTCTCGTCGGCCGCCTGTACCAGCAATTCGCGATCACCATCGCGATCTCGGTGTTGATCTCGGCCTTTGTGGCTCTCTCGCTGACGCCGGCCCTGTGTATGCTGCTGCTAAAGGAGCATCATGTCGGCAAACAGGCAAAGGGCATCAACTATTTATTCTTCAAATTCAACGAATGGTTCGACCGGCTAAGCAACCATTATACTAACGGGGTAAAAGGCTGGATCAAACGCGCGCCCCTGGTGATCGTATTGCTCGCCTGTATCTGCGTCGGGGACTATTTCCTGTTCCGCAGCAAACCGACGGGCTTTATACCCACCGAGGACGATGGCCGCGTGTATATTTCCTTTGAGATCCCCGAGGCGGGTTCCACGACGCGGGCGATCGCCGTGCTGGACAGCATCCAACATATGGCGCAAACCGTTCCCGGTGTGCTGCACACCGCCGCCCTCGGTGGTTTGAACATCCTGACCTTTGGCTCTAAATCCAATGCCGGCAGTATTTTCGTCCAGTTCAAACCCTGGGATCAACGGGAGAAGAAAAGCGAGCAGCTGCAGGGTATCGTCGCGGAAATGCAGAAGCGTTTCTCGAAGATCAAGGAGGCCCGGGTCGTCGTTATCCCGCCGCCGGCCATCCCCGGCCTTGGTAATGCGGGCGGCTTCAGCATCCAGGTGGAACAGCGACAGTCGAATGACGATATCAAAACCTTCGAACGTGTCGTAAACCAGTTCGTGGCCGAGGCGAACAAGCAGCCGGAGATTGGTCAGGCCTTTACCTTCTTCAGCGCCCATACCCCTGGCTTTATGGTGAATGTGGACCGCGAGAAAGCCAAGAAGCTCGGCCTCCGGCTCGACGACGTCTACAATACCATGCAGGCTTATATGGGCAGCACGTATATCAACCAGCTGACTATTTACGGCCGCAACTTCTATGTCGTCGCACAGGCGGATACCAACTACCGCGTAGATATCCATAACCTCGACAAATATTATGTGAAGAATGTCAATGGTGAGATGATCCCGCTCAGTACGATCGTGACCACCCAGGTAACGGAGAGCGCGCCCCTGATCTCGCATTTCAATATCTACCGTAGCGCCGAGATCGATGGGGTTGCCAAACCGGGATTCAGCAGCGGCCAGGCCATCGAGGCCCTGCAACGCGTGGCTGCGAAGGTGCTGCCGGAAGGCTATGGCTACGACTGGTCAGGCCTCAGCTTACAGGAGATAAAGTCGGGGAACAGTGCGGCCTATATCTTCGCGCTGTCTATCGTCTTCGTGTTCCTTTTCCTGGCGGCCCTGTACGAAAGCTGGGCGGTACCCTTCTCCGTCCTGCTGGCGGTTCCCATCGGGGTCTTTGGGGCGATCCTGACACTGACATTCATTCCCCGGCTGACGAATAACGTCTATGCGCAGATCGGTCTGATCACCCTGATCGGGTTGTCTGCGAAGAACGCGATCCTGATCGTGGAATTCGCAAAAGAGCGGGTCGATCGCGGGATGGGGGTTGTCCAGGCGACGCTGGACGCGGTGAGGCTGCGGCTTCGCCCGATCCTGATGACCTCCATCGCCTTCCTGCTCGGGGTATTACCCCTGGCGCTGGCCTCGGGCGCCTCTTCGGTTGCGCGGAATACCATCGGCTATACGGTATTGGGTGGGATGTTCGCTGCCACCTCACTGGCGATCTTTATTGTCCCGGTGCTGTTCGTGGTGATCGCCCGGCTGACCTATGGTAAGCAGAAACTGGATGATCTAAGAAATCAAGAATTTAAACTGGCAGAGTAATCGGAGAGGCTATGCTTGAACCCACCCCCTTGGGGGTGGGTTTATTTTTTATTCGCTGCGGAGACTATTGATGGGATTAGCCCTCGCCGCCCGGATCGCGCGGAAGCTCACGGTGGCCAGGGTGATCAGCAGGGCCAGCGCCGCGGCCAGCACAAAGATCCACCAGCCGATCGTGACGCGGTAGGCAAAATCCTGCAACCACCGGTTCATCATCCACCAGGCGAGGGGCGCCGCGATCCCAAAGGCCAGGACCACGAGCCTTAGGAAATCCTTAGACAACAGGGTGACGACACTGGCGGTATTGGCGCCAAGCACCTTCCGGATGCCGATCTCCCTGGTCCGCTGCTCGGCGGTAAAGGTGGCCAGGCCAAAGAGCCCGAGGCAGGCTACGAAGATGGTCAGTCCGGCGAAGATGCCGAGAATGCGACCGATATTCTGCTCCGCCTTATAGGTGTCCTGGAAGCGGTCGTCCAAAAAGCTATAGGAGAAGGGCACACCGGCTTTTTGATCCGTCCATCGTTTTTGCAGGGTGGCCAGAAGGCCGGCCATCTCTTTTGTCTTTGTCCGGATGATCAGCGACGAATTCTCCGTCCCGCCAAGGGTCATGACCAGGGGGGTGATCATCTCCCGCAGGCTGCGGAAATGGAAATCCTTTACCACCCCGATGACATGATAGGTCGTTGCGGGACGGTCCCGGTTCGGTTCGGTGATCGTGTGACCGATGGCCGCCGAAACATCCGTCCCGCCGCCGGATTCCGTCACCGTCCAGCCGAAGTTGCGCGCGGCCGTCTCGTTGATCAGGATGGCGGCGCTGTCGGCTCCAAACGTCCTGGAGAAGTTCCGCCCCGCCTTTATTTCCATCCCCATCGTCGGAACGTACTGGTCGTCCACCTCATACCGCAGGGTATTGGCGTATTTATCGCTGTGGTTATCGGCATAGACCAGGAAGTTATTCCCGTAGGAGTTCCCGGCTGGTAAATAACCGGACGTAGCGACACTTACCACGCGGGGATCGCGCGCCAGCTCCTGCCGGAAAAAGCCCTGGGCGCCTCCCAGCGCCCACATATCCTGTACGATCAGCACCTGGTTGCGGTCATACCCCAGCTTTTTATGTTGGATATAGGAAAGCTGCCGGTAAACGACGGCTGTCCCGATGATCAGGCTGATGGAGATAAAGAACTGGAACACCACGAGGCTGCTCCGCAGTCCGGCGCTGCCCCTGCCTGCTTTGAACAAACCTTTTAATACCGCGACGGGCCGGAAGGCCGATAGAAAAAAGGCGGGGTAGGCGCCGGCCAGCAGACCCGTCCCCAGCGTAAAGAGCACCAAGACCGGCAACAAGGAGGGAAGGGCGTTCCAACTCAACGAGAGGTCGTGACCGGCCAGCCGGCTAAAGGATGGCAGGCTCAACCCCACCAGGACCAAAGCGATGATCATGGCCACCCCGGTCAGCAGCAGGGACTCGACCAGGAACTGGCTCACCAGCTGACCACGGAGGGAACCCAGGACCTTCCGGATACCGACCTCCTTTGCTCTTTTGGTCGCCCCGGCAGTACTCAGGTTCATAAAATTTATGCAGGCGATCAGGAGCATAAAAACCGCCACCGCCGCCAGAATATACACATAGCGTATATCCCCCGGGGCCGAAAGGTCTCCCGTCAGGTCGCTGCGCAAATGAATATCGGTAAGTGGCTGGAGGGTAAAACCGATCTCATTGCCGCTTGCCCGGAACTGCGCCAGGCTGACCCCCATTCCCTTTTGCAGCTGGGGGCCGATATATTTCTCGACCATTCCCGGCAGCTTGGCCTGTAGCTTTTTGGCGTCATAACCTTCGGGAAGGAGCAGGTAGGTGCAAAAGTTGGAGCTCATCCAGTTCGGGATCTTCGCCTCGGGAAGGCTGGCCATGGAGGCAAAACAATCGAAATGGAAGTGGGAGGTCTCCGGAACCCCCTCGATGACCCCGGTCACGGTCAGTGCGTGGTGATCATCCGTAAAATCAAGCACCTTCCCGATCGGGTTCTCGCGCCCGAAATATTTTTCGGCCATGGCCCGCGTGATCACGATCGTGAAGGGTTGCACCAGCGCCGTATTTGCGTCCCCCTTGATCAGGGGCAGGGTAAAGACCCGAAAGAAATTGGAGTCGACAAAAGCCAGGGCGTCCTCCCGGAAACTTTTTGTCCCATAGCTGATCCGGTGGATGCCGACCGCCTGCAGCCGGGTCGCCTCCAGCACCTCGGGGTAATCCCTTTTCATGGTTGCCGCCACCGGCGCCATCACGTTCGCTTCTTTGATGTCATGACCGTTCATGTGTCCCCCGAAGGTCACCCGGACGATCCGGTCCGCGTTGACATTGTACCGGTCATAGCTCCACTCATGCCGGATGAAAAGAACGATCAGCAGACAGGTGGCGATGCCAAGGGCAAGGCCGAGAACATGGATAGCCGAAATGACTTTATTCCGCCAAAGACTGCGGACGGCGATAGTTAGGGACGACTTGTTGAGCATGCCTGCGGTTTCTCCCTTGGACACTGTTGCGTCGACCGACGTTACAACAATCCCCGATTTTTTCAATGACAAATTGACGGATGATTTCCCGACCCGGGCGGCCATGGGTGGGGTAGGGGTCTCTCGATAATGGAGGTTGCCGTGGTCCCGACCCGGTTGATATTTTGTTTCGTATTTTTATTGAAGTGGATTTTTCCTTTGCCAAAAGACTTGGAGTTTCATCCGTGGAACGTTGAAAAAGACCACGGTTGGGCGGGCTAAGGAGAATAGTATTTGAATATATAATCTAATTTATTGTTTAATAGTAATTTACAATAACTT
>Ga0310811_10011738_pt1 | contig 11374 bp, 13 predicted proteins | sample YCmetagenome_FD_207642 | JGI IMG/M metagenome (GOLD analysis project Ga0310811, IMG submission 207642) | Soil microbial communities from experimental microcosm in Duke University, North Carolina, United States - YC | ecosystem: Engineered > Artificial ecosystem > Soil microcosm > Unclassified ... | reverse complement strand
GGTTCATCGGCTGGTCGTAGAAGGGCACGCCGCCCGTCGCCTTCTTGCCGCCGATCGCGACGGCGCGCTCGAGCAGATAGTTGGACAAGCCGCCCTGCTTCTCGACTGCCTTGACGATGCGCGTCCGCAGCACTTCGAACAGGCGCGGCACCACGACCATGATCGTCGGGCGGACTTCCTCGATATTGCTGGCGAGCTTGTCGAGCCCCTCGGCATAATAGATCTGCGCGCCGAGCCCGATCGGGAAATGCTGTCCCCCGGTATGCTCGTAAGCGTGGGAGAGGGGGAGGAAGGACAGGAACACCTCGTCGCCCCAGCCGAAATCCTCGGCAATCAGGGTGCAGCAGGCTTCGACATTGTGCAGGATCGCACCATGATGCTGCTGCACGCCGCGCGGCGCGCCGCCCGTACCCGACGTGTAGATGATACAGGCCAGATCGTCGCGGCTCGCGGTGATCAACAGGTCGTCCGGGCGCGCCGGATGATCGGCGATCAGCTTCGACCAGTTATGATAGACGAGGTCGGTCTGGCCGACGCGCAGATCCTCCAGGCCGATCACGATCTTGGCCTCGCTCGCGCGCGCCGCTGCGGGCAGCAGCGGACGGGCCAGCTTGGCGGTCGAGACGATGATCGCGCGCGCGCCCGAATTCTCGATAATGTGCGAATGGTCGCGTTCGGTATTGGTGATGTAGGTCGGCACCGTCACGCAGCCGGCGGCCATGATCGCCAGATCGCTGATGCACCATTCGGGGCGATTCTCGCTGACCAGCATGACGCGGTCGCCGGGCTGCAGCCCGATCGCCTTGAGTCCGGTCGCCAGGCTCGCGACCTGTCGCGCGGTTTCGGCCCAGCTCAGCGCTACCCAGCTGTCGCCCTGCTTGTGCCACAGGAACGGCTTGTCGCCGCCCTCCCGCGCGCGGGCGAAGAACATCGCCACGAGGTTGGGAAACTTCTCGATCTGCCGCATTCGGCCCCTCTCCTGCGTGGCGCGCCGCGTTCGGCTGCGCCTTGTCGGCCGACGTTATTCTGACGGGCGGTTCGGCGCCATCCCCATCCGCGTGATTGCTGTTACCTTGCCGTCTTGGCTCATCGCGACACCTTCGCTGCGCGGATCGGCGGCGCCGACCCACTTGCCGCCGACACGCTCGATCGCGTTGGCCTTCAGCCCCAGCGGGGACACCATGATCTTCTCGCCGAGCGCGCGCATTTGCGGCACCATCGCTTCAGCCTGGGTGCCGGATTCGGCGACGGCCATCGGGCCCGGCGCATAGACCAGCCCGAGGCCGATCGCGTCCTGCGCGCTCATCTTCCAGTCGACCACCGCGATGATCGCCTTTGCCACCTGCGCGATGATCGTCGATCCGCCGGCTGCACCGATCGCCAGGCGGACCTTGCCGTCGGGACCGTAGACGATGGTGGGCGCCATCGAGCTGCGCGGACGCTTGCCGCCCTGGACGCGGTTGGCGACCAGATAGCCGTCCTTGTCGGGCACGATGTCGAAATCGGTCAGTTCGTTGTTGAGCATGATGCCGTCGACCGACAGGCCCGATCCCCATGGTCCTTCGATCGTCGTGGTGACCTCGACGACATTGCCTGCCTTGTCGGTGACGACGAGATCGGTGGTGCCGGGAGTCTCGCTTGCCGGCACGCGCTTGCGCGGCGGGGCGCCCGGCGGGGTGCCCGGCGCGACATCGGCGATCGACTTGTCGGGAGAGATCAATGCCGAGCGCGAGGCGATGTAATTGCGGTCGAGCAGGCCGGCGAGCGGCACGGTGACGAAGTCCGGATCGCCGACATACATGTCACGATCGGCGTAGGCGAGGCGCGAGCTTTCCGCGAACAGATGCCAGGCGACCGGCGAATCCTTGCCCAGCTTCGCCATGTCGAACCGCTCGAGCTGCTTCAGGATCATCAGCACGGTGAAGCCGCCCGACGACGGCGGGCCCATGCCGCAAATGCGATAGACGCGATAGGTACCGCACAGCGGAGCGCGCGGCTTTGCGCGATAGGCGGCGACATCGGCGACCGACATTTTCGACGGATTGCGCTGGGCGGTGTTGACCGCCGCGACGAGCCGCTGGGCGGTGCCCCCGGCATAAAAGGCCTGGGGGCCGAGACGTGCGATCCGGCCGAACAATTCGGCCTGCTTGGGGTTCCTGACAACCGTGCCCACCGGCCACGGCTTGCCCGCCGCGTCGAAGAAGATCGCGCGCGAACCGGCGTCCATGTGCGCGCCGAACTGGGTCAGCGCGTTGACCAGCCGCGGCGATGCCTTGAAGCCGTCGCGCGCCAGCCGGATCGCCGGCTGGAACAGTCGCGCCCAGGGCAGTTTGCCCGATTGCGCGTGCGCCAGCGCCATCACGCGGAGTTGGCCGGGCACGCCGACGCTGCGTCCGCCCGGCACCGCCGCATTGTGCGGGAGCGGCTTGCCATTGGCGTCGTAGAACCACTTGCCGTCGGCGGCCATCGGCGCGGCCTCTCGCCCATCGATCGTATTGATCTTGCCGCTGATGGCGTCATGGCGGACGAAGAAGGTGCCGCCGCCTACGCCCGAGCTTTGCGGCTCGACGACGTTGAGCGCCCGCATCGGTCGCGCTGCCGCCAGCGTTGAGGATCTCGACCCCGGCCGCCGCCGCACGCGGATCGGCGGCGCTGACCATGCCTGTTGCGGCGGGCTGGACGACCTTGGCGATCCGCGCCGGCTGTCGGGCGGACCCCGACGCCGCCATGGTGGAAAGGAGGATGGCGGCGGCGACGAACAGCTTCTTCATGGCGGGCGACCCTAACGACATGGGAAGGAGAGACAAGGCGTTGCGGACAGGCGACCTATAGACGCGGGTTGCGGCGCAGCGCGAGGATCATCGCTACGATCACCGCGAGCGGCACCAGCAGCAATATGGCGAGGACGAAGAGGTGGAGGAGCGAGAAGGCCACGACGTTTCCTTGGCTGGATGAATTCAAGCTGCGCCGATCGCGTCCGCTATCCGCGCAAACCCGTCGCGGCGCATCAGCACGTCCATATCCCGTAGGATGCGCCGCGGCAGTGCGGGGCCGCCATAGACCAGACCCGTATAGATCTGCACCAGGCTCGCGCCGGCCCGGACCCGGGCATAGGCTTCGGCACCGCTATCGATGCCGCCGACCGCGACGAGCGGCAGCGCGCCGCCGGTCGCCGTCCTGAAATCGCGCAGCCGCTGCGCGGCGAGCGATGCCAGCGGTGCACCGGAGAGGCCGCCGCTTTCGACGGCATTGGGAGAGGACAGGGGCGGACGACTGACCGTGGTGTTGCCGACGATCAGCGCGTCGATCCCGGCGTGGATTGCGGCGCGGGCGATTTCGTCGATCTGGGCGGCTTCCTGATCCGGCGCGACCTTGAGGAACAATGGCGTCGTCCCGCGCGCCGCGGCGGTCCGGGCGAGCAAGTCGGTCAGCGCGGGGCCGTGCTGCAGGTCGCGCAGGCCCGGCGTATTGGGCGAGCTGATGTTGATCGTGACATAATCGGCGATCGGCGCGGCGGCGGCCACCCCGGCCTCGTAATCGGCGATGCGATCGGCGGCGTCCTTGTTGGCGCCGACATTGATGCCGAGCATGCCGGTGCGCTTCGCACCGCGCGCTCGCGGCAGCGCCGCGGCCAGCCCGCCATTGTTGAACCCCATCCGGTTGATCACCGCGCGATCGGGCACGAGACGAAACAACCGCGGTTTCGGATTGCCCGCTTGCGGCAGCGGCGTCAGCGTGCCGATCTCGACCGCGCCGAAACCCAGGCCGAAAAAGCCGGAGATTGCACGCCCGTCCTTGTCGGCGCCGGCGGCCAGACCAAGGGGGTTGGGGAAGGTGAGCCCGGCCACCGTGACCGGAAGCGATGGCGGTAGCGCGGCGAGCGGTGTGCCGATCGCCCCCCATGCGGCAAGCATGTCGATGGTCAGCCCGTGCGCGGTCTCCGCATCGATCGCGAACAGGAGCGGGCGGGCGAGAAAAGCCATGCCGGGCGCCATGGCAGGCCGCGCCGCGAGGGTCAAAGGTCCCTTACGTTACGGAAACGGTCAAAATTCTTCGCGCGGCGAATCCGTCCAATACGACTCGGGGCATGCGGCGTAGGACGAGCCTGCGACCCGAAGGGCCCCTGGGAGGGGGTTCTTTCCCTTGACGGCCCGGTTTTCGAAAGAAAATCGGGCCGCTTTCTTATGTTACGGCAAGTTGGCTCCATACTCATTTTGGGTGGCGGTTGGGACCGGAATGGTATAAAAACGCCACGACGAAAGAAAACACAGGGGCGCAACTTTCGTGTCGGACATTCAACTCGATTATCGGGTTCCTTCACCCGACCTCGCGGATCACGTAACATTATTCTATAACTTTCGAGCCGACGTTCCGTGGTTCGAGGATATGGAGCGCGCAGACTATGCGCAGTTTCGCTTCCGCCTGAGCCCCGGCTTCGCCGCTTATTATTTCCCCTCCGGCGAGAAATCCGCCGGGCCGATTCATGTCGTCGGCCCGACCAGCGGAGCGACCCGATGCCGTGTCGAGGGGCCGGTGCGGGTGTTCGGGTTCGGCATCACGCCGGCCGGCTGGGCGGCGATGCTGGGCGGCGACGCATCGGACATGCTCGACGATTCGATGGAAGTAGGACCGAATCTGCGCCCGCGCGCCGAAGCCGCCTTCCGGGCGATCGCCGGCACGGAAAATATGGACGAACGCGTGCTGATCGCGGAGGCGTTGGTGCGCGAATTCACGTGCAGGGCGAACCAGGAATCGGTCAGTTTCGCGCATCAGGTGGATCAATGGCTGGAAGGCAGCACGTCCCCCGACATCGACGACCTGATCGTTGTCACCGGGCTGTCGCGCCGCCAGGTGGAGCGCAAGTGCAACACGCTCTATGGCGCGCCTCCGAAGTTGCTGGCGCGCAAATATCGCGCGTTGCGCGCGGCGGTCGCGATGTGCCGGGGCGACATCAGCTTCGATGACGCGGTGGGCCGGGGTTTTTACGACCAGTCGCACCTGATCCGCGAAGTGAAGCAATTCACCGGCCTGACGCCGAAGCAAATCCGCGATCGCCCGACCGCGCTGGCCGAGATCACGGTGCAGCAACGGCTGGCCATGTCCGGGCTGGTGAGGCCACTGATCACGAGTACGTGACTTTCAAATCCTCCCTACGCGTAGCGTGGGGAGGGGGACCATTCGCGCAGCGAATGGTGGAGGGGAAATGTCCTGTCCTCGCCGCTGCGCGGCTGCGGCCCCTCCACCGTCCGCTTCGCGGCCGGTCCCCCTCCCCATCTGCGATGGGGAGGATTTAACAGGTTGACCTTCGTTGCTCTCACGCCCACATGGCAATCGGATCGAATTGATCCGATTTGAGAGTCGTTCGCAACAATGCGCCTTTCCAGCCTGGCCGATTATGCCGTGGTGATGATGTCCGCCGCCGCGCGCCATTGCGGCGGGGCGGGGCGTCTCAACGCGACCAGCCTGGCGGAGGAGACCGGCCTGCCGCTTCCCACCGTGCAGAAGCTGGTGAGCAAATTGTCGTCGGCGGGGCTGATCGAGAGCCAGCGTGGCACCGGCGGAGGGTTCCGCCTGTCGCGCCCGCCCGCAGCGATCAGCTTGGCCGACATCGTCGAGGCGATCGAGGGACCGATCGCGATGACGTCCTGCGTCGACCAAGGCGCGCACGATTGCTGCGTCGAGGAGAGCTGCCGCGTGAGGCCGCACTGGAACGCCGTCAACGGCGCGGTCCGTGGCGCGCTTGCGGGCGTGACTCTCGCCACCTTGTCCGCCGCTCCCGCGTTGGAGGTTCAGGCCTGATGCTGCGCGCAGCGCAATCTTTTTACCTTCGTGTCTTCGTGTCTTTGTGCGAGTCCTTTTTCGCACAAAGCCACAAAGCCACGAAGATTTTTGAAGGCTGCTCCGCAGCCGGGGAATCGTAATGGCGACGAAGAATGCGGAGGCGCTGGCCGCCGCGAACAAGAAGTACGAATGGGGCTTTGCCTCGGACGTCGAACAGGAGTTCGCGCCTAAGGGCCTGTCCGAGGATACCGTCCGCTACATCTCGGCGAAGAAGAACGAGCCCGAATGGATGCTCGACTGGCGGCTGAAGGCGTTCCGCCTGTGGCAGACGATGGAGACCCCGGATTGGGCCAAGCTCGACATCGCGCCGATCGATTATCAGGACGCTTATTATTACGCCGAGCCCAAGGCGAAGAAGACGATCGAGAGCCTCGACGATCTCGATCCGGAGATCCGGCGCACCTATGAAAAGCTGGGCATACCGATCGAGGAGCAGAAAGTGCTCGCCGGGGTCGAGGGCGCGCGCAAGATCGCGGTCGACGCGGTGTTCGACAGCGTCTCGGTTGCAACGACCTTCCGCGCCGAGTTGAAGGCGGCCGGCGTCATCTTCCTGTCGATCAGCGAGGCGATCCGCGAATATCCCGAGTTGGTGAAGAAGTGGCTGGGCAAGGTGGTGCCGCAGCACGACAATTATTTCGCGGCGCTCAATTGCGCGGTCTTTTCCGACGGCACCTTTGTCTATGTGCCGGAGGGCGTGCGCTGCCCGATGGAGCTGTCGACCTATTTCCGTATCAATGCCGAGAATACCGGTCAGTTCGAGCGCACCCTGATCGTCGCCGACAAGGGCGCATACGTCTCGTACCTCGAAGGCTGCACCGCGCCGATGCGCGACGAGAACCAGCTCCACGCCGCGGTGGTCGAACTGGTCGCGCTCGACGATGCCGAGATCAAATATTCGACCGTTCAGAACTGGTATCCGGGCGACGAGAATGGCCTGGGCGGGATCTACAATTTCGTCACCAAGCGCGCGCTGTGCCAGGGCAGGAACAGCAAGGTGTCATGGACCCAGGTCGAGACCGGGTCGGCGATCACCTGGAAATATCCGAGCTGCGTGCTGGCCGGCGAGAATTCGGTCGGCGAATTCTATTCGGTCGCGGTGACCAACAATCGTCAGCAGGCCGATACCGGCACCAAGATGATCCACCTCGGCAAGGGGTCGCGATCAACGATCGTGTCGAAGGGCATTTCGGCCGGGCGCTCTGACAATACCTATCGCGGGCTGGTGCGCGTCGCGCCGACTGCGGAAGGCGTGCGCAACTTCACCCAGTGCGACAGCCTGCTGCTCGGCTCCGAATGCGGCGCGCACACCGTGCCGTATATCGAGGTGCGCAATCCGTCGGCGCAGATCGAGCACGAGGCGACGACCTCGAAGATCAGCGAGGATCAATTGTTCTACGCGATGCAGCGCGGGCTCGATCAGGAAGCCGCGGTGGCGTTGATCGTCAACGGTTTCGCCCGCGAAGTGCTGCAGCAATTGCCGATGGAGTTCGCAGTCGAAGCGCAGAAATTGCTGGGGATCAGTTTGGAGGGGAGTGTTGGCTAATGATTGCGTTCCTAGTGGCTAGCCTAATTTCGCCTGTTGCTATTGATAAATTAGAGACGGACTGTAACGAAATTTGTACATACTATACTAATAGACTTGCACCTCCTGTTCAAGACAAGAACGGCTATATCATGAAGAGCTACAAGCTCTATACTAATTGTATCTTGAATTTATCCAAGGCGTTGGACTGGACCAGCGTGGTGGGTAAGGAGGATGCACAACGCTTCATGGATCAAGCCTGGAGCCAGTGCGCCGCCGAGCGTACATCCGGAGATAAAAGCGCAATTGCCGTCGCCAAGACGCTGCCGGGCGTAGATCCCACGAAGATTGCAGCATCTGTTTCGGCGAAGCGAGCGATTAATATCTATATATTAGCATCACTTATTTTTCAAAAGGCTGGTCGTGGGTCGCAGATGAGCGACTATGTCAAAGAAATGCGTGCTAAGTTGGCGCCAGAGTTGATTGCGAAGTAATGCTCAAAATCAAAAACCTCCACGCCGAAGTCGACGGCAAGCCGATCCTCAAGGGCCTCTCGCTCGCGGTGAATACCGGCGAGGTGCACGCGATCATGGGGCCGAACGGCGCGGGCAAGTCGACGCTGGGTTATGTGCTCGGCGGGCGGCCCGGATATGAGGTGACCGAGGGGGCGGTGACCTTCGACGGGCTCGACCTGCTCGAGATGGAGCCGCACGAGCGCGCCGCGGCCGGGCTGTTTCTCGGCTTCCAGTATCCGGTCGAGATTCCCGGCGTGTCGAACGTCCAGTTCCTGCGCGAGGCGCTCAATAGTCAGCGCCGGGCGCGCGGCGAGGGACCGCTGTCGGGCGGTGATTTCCTGAAGCTGGCACGGGCCGAGGCGGCGGCGCTGTCGATGGATGCCGAGATGCTCAAGCGCCCGGTCAATGTCGGCTTTTCGGGCGGCGAGAAGAAGCGCAACGAGATGGTGCAGATGGGGATCATCGCGCCGAAGCTCGCGATCCTCGACGAGACCGATAGCGGGCTCGACATCGACGCGCTGCGCGTGGTCGGCGACGGCATCAACCGCATCATGCGCGCGCCCGACAAGGCGGTGGTGCTGATCACCCATTATCAGCGGTTGCTGGATTATGTGAAGCCCGACTTCGTCCATGTGCTCGAGGGCGGCCGGATCACGCGGACAGGTGGGGCAGAACTGGCGCTCGAGCTAGAGCGTGAAGGCTATGGAGCGGTGGCGGCGTGACGAAGCTCTGCGCCGCAGGCGCCTCCAGATTTTTGATCGCACAAAGACACGAAGCCACGAAGAAGGTGAGCGCGCTTTGCGCCTTTGTGGCTTTGTGCGAGTTACATTCATGACCCTGCTCGCGCTTCCTACCCGCCGCGATGAGGCATGGCGCTACAGCGATCTCGATGCGTTAGCCGAGGCCTGGCCACTCAATCCGCCAGAGGCGATCCGGGTTGCCGTCGGCGAAGAGATTGCGCGCGTCGTGGTGCAGGACTCGCCCTCCGGGTCGGTCGCGGTCAAGGAAATCGCGATCGTGCTCGAAAAGGGCGCGCGGGCGACGTTTCATGTGCTCAATATCGGCGGCAAATTGGGGCGCGTCTCGATCGACGTGACGTTGCACGAAGGCGCGCATTTCGAGTTGGGCGCGGCAATATTGGGCGGCGGTGAACAGACGTTGGAGATCGTCACCACGGTCAATCATGTCGAGCCCAATGCGACTTCCAACCAGGTCGTGCGCTCGGTGCTGGGCGGCAAGGCGACCGGCAGTTATCTCGGCAAGGTCGCGGTCGCGCGCGACGCGCAGAAGACCGATGCCAGCCAGTCGGTGAAGGCGATGCTGCTTGCGCGCACCGCGACCGCCAATGCCAAGCCCGAACTCGAGATCTTCGCCGACGACGTGAAATGCGCGCACGGCGCGACCGTCGGCGAGCTGGATGCGATGGCATTGTTCTATCTCGAAAGCCGCGGGATCGCGCCGGCCGAGGCCAAGAAGCTGTTGCTGCGGGCGTTCGTCGGCAGCGTGTTCGACGATATCGCCGATGAAGCCGAGCGGACGCGGATCGAAGCGGCGGCGCAGGCCGCGCTGGAGCGGATGCTCGATAACTCCCTCTCCCATTGGGAGAGGGAAGGGGCCCGCTCGGCGGAGCCGAGTGGTAAGGGTGTGGGCAGGTAAATGGATACTGTTGTCGACCCTCACCCTTCCGGCGCTTCGCGCCTCCCTCCCTCTCCCAAGGGGAGAGGGAATTTGCGGCCCCTCGACGTGGTCGCGGATTTCCCGGCTATCCCCACGGGCTGGCATTATCTCGACAGCGCCGTGTCGGCGCAAAAACCGCGCATGGTGATCGACGCGATTGAGCGCGGATATGCGCAGGATTACGCCGCGGTGCATCGTGGCGTGTACCAACGCTCGGCCGACATGACGCTCGCTTATGAAGCGGCGCGCAAGCGCGTCGCGGAGTTCATCAACGGCAAGCCCGAGGAAATCGTCTTCGTCCGCGGTGCGACCGAGGCGATCAACCTGGTCGCGCATAGCTGGGCGGGATCGCAGCTTAAGGCTGGTGACCGCATCCTGCTGTCGGTGCTCGAACACCATTCGAACATCGTGCCGTGGCAGCTCGTCGCCGAGCGGATCGGGGTCGAGATCGACGTCGTGCCGCTGACCGTGGACGGCCGGATCGACCTCGACGCGATGGCGGCGATGATCACGCCGGCGCACAAATTGGTCTCGCTCGCGCATGTTTCGAACGTGCTGGGATCGGCGCTCGACGCCAAACGCGCGACCGAGATCGCGCATTCGGTCGGGGCGAAGATCCTGCTCGACGGCTGCCAGGCCGTGCCGCGGATGCCGGTCGACGTCGCCGAGATCGGCTGCGACTTCTACGTCTTCTCCGGCCACAAGCTCTACGGGCCGACCGGGATCGGCGTGCTCTGGGGTCGCTACGAATTGCTCGACGCGATGCCGCCTTATCAGGGCGGCGGATCGATGATCGACCGCGTCACCTTCGCCAAGACCACCTATGCCCCCGCGCCCGGCCGGTTCGAGGCGGGGACGCCGCATATCGTCGGCGTGGTCGGGCTGCATGCGGCGATCGATTACGTGGAAAGTATCGGCCTGGAGCGCATCCATGCTCACGAAACCGCGCTGGTGACCGCCGCGCGCGAGCGATTGTCGCGGATCAATTCGGTGCGGCTGTTCGGACCGGAGGATTCCGCCGGTATCGTCAGTTTCGCCGTCGAGGGGGTGCATCCGCACGACGTCGCCACCATCTTGGATGAGAGCAAGGTGGCGATCCGTGCCGGACATCATTGCGCGCAGCCGTTGATGGAAGCGCTGGGCGTGCCGGCGACGGCGCGGGCAAGCTTCGGGGTCTATTCGTCGATGGCGGATGTCGAGGCGCTGGGTGAAGCTGTCGAACGTGTGACGCGGATTTTTGGGTAGGAATCTTCGGATGAACGAAGAACGGAAGATCGAAGTGGAAGAAGTGACGTCGGTCGAGGCGCCGGCCAAGGCGCGCGTCGAGGCGCCCGCCGAGACGTTCGAGCGTAAGCGCGATTATCTCGCCGGTTTCTTGTCGCAGAAGCCCGAGCCGCTATCGGGCGGCGAACCGGGTGGCGCGCTGTACGAGGCGGTGATCGACGCGCTCAAGGAGATTTACGACCCCGAAATCCCGGTCAACATCTATGACCTGGGGCTGATCTACAATGTCGAGGTGACCGACGAGGGCCACGCCGCGGTGACGATGACCTTGACCACGCCGCATTGCCCGGTTGCGGAATCGATGCCGGCCGAGGTTGAGCTGCGCGTTGGCAGCGTGCCGGGAATCGCGGTGGCCGATGTCAATCTGGTCTGGGACCCGCCCTGGGATCCGCAAAAGATGTCGGACGACGCGAAGCTGGAATTGGGAATGCTGTAACCATCTTAGCCCCTCCCCTTCAGGGGAGGGGTTGGGGTGGGGGAGTTGGGGCAAAGGTCAGGAGACTCAGCCCCACCCCCAACCCCTCCCCTGAAGGGG
>Ga0310811_10011737_pt1 | contig 11374 bp, 12 predicted proteins | sample YCmetagenome_FD_207642 | JGI IMG/M metagenome (GOLD analysis project Ga0310811, IMG submission 207642) | Soil microbial communities from experimental microcosm in Duke University, North Carolina, United States - YC | ecosystem: Engineered > Artificial ecosystem > Soil microcosm > Unclassified ... | reverse complement strand
CAACCGGCGCTGGCCGATCTACACGTCGGTTCCCCAGATGCCGCCGGCCAAGTTCGTGCTGGAGGACGGGGGCCGAACCGGCCAGGCGTTCAACTCCCTGGTCAGCGCGGGGGCGATCATCTCGGGGTCGACGGTGCGGAACTCGGTCCTGTCGCCCGGCGTCATCGTCGACTCCCACGCCCTGGTCGAGGACTCGGTCCTCATGCACGACGTCGTCGTCGGCGAGGGCGCCATCGTCCGCCGGGCCATCCTCGACAAGCACGTGGTCGTACCGCCGGGCGCCCGGATCGGCGTGGACGGCGACGACGACCGCCGCCGCTTCACCGTGTCGCCCAACGGGGTGACGGTGCTGGGCAAGGGCGAGCAAGTTCCGCGAGCTTGAGAATTGCCCTCCTGACCCGGGAGTACCCGCCGGAGGTCTACGGCGGGGCCGGGGTCCACGTCACCCAGCTCGTCGAGCATCTGGCCAAGCTGGTCGACGTCGACGTCCATTGCTTCGGCGGGGCGCGGGAGGGGGCCGTCGCCTACCAGCCCTGGGCGGTGCTGGACGAGGGCCCGCTGCGGGTCATGTCGGTCGACCTGGCCATGGCCGGGGGCGTGGGCGGGGTCGACCTGGTCCACAGCCACACGTGGTACGCCAACCTGGGCGGCCACCTGGCGTCGATCCTGCACGGCGTCCCCCACGTCATGACCGCCCACAGCCTGGAGCCGCTGCGGCCGTGGAAGGCCGAGCAGCTGGGTGGCGGGTACGGGCTGTCGCTGTTCTGCGAGCGGACGGGGATGGAGTCGGCCGCCGCGGTCATCGCCGTGTCGGCCGGGATGCGGGCCGACATCCTGGCCACGTACCCCTCGGTCGAGCCCGGCCGCGTCCACGTCATCCACAACGGGATCGACACCGAGGCGTGGCGGCCGATGGCCGACGCCGGCACGCTGGCCCGCCTCGGCATCGACCCGGGCGGGCCGTCGGTGGTCTTCGTCGGTCGCATCACCCGCCAGAAGGGGGTCGAGCACGCCCTGGCCGCGGCGGCGTCGATCGACCCGAAGGCCCAGGTCGTGCTGTGCGCCGGCGCCCCCGACACCCCCGAGATCGGGGCCGAGATGCGGGCGCTGGCCGCGGCGGTGGAGGCCGAGCGGGGTGGGCTGGTGTGGGTCGAGGAGATGCTGCCCCGGGCCGAGCTGGTCCAGGTGCTGAGCGCGGCATCGGTGTTCCTGTGCCCGTCGGTCTACGAGCCCTTCGGCCTGACGAACCTGGAGGCCATGGCCTGCGAGCTGCCGGTCGTGGCGTCGGCCGTGGGCGGCATCCCCGAGATCATCGTCGAGGGGGTGACGGGCCACCTCGTCGCCTACGACCCCGACCACGCCGCCTTCGCCGCCGCCCTGGCCGAGCGGGTCAACGGGTTGCTGGCCGAGCCCGAGCGGGCCGCGGCCATGGGCCGAGCCGGGCGGGCGCGGGCCATCGAGCACTTCGGCTGGCCGGCGGTCGCGGCCCGTACCGTCGCCCTGTACGAGACACTGGTCCCGTGACGAAGCAGCCGATCACCATGCTGAGCGACCGGCTGCTGGTCCAGATCCCCCAGAACGAGGGCGAGCGGGCCAGCCGGGGCGGCATCCTCATCCCGGCCACGGCCCAGGTGTCCAAGCGCCTGGCCTGGGCCGAGGTGGTCGCCATCGGGCCGCAGGTGCGCAACGTCGAGCCCGGCGACAGCGTGCTGTTCAACCCCGAGGACCGCTACGAAGTCGAGGTCCGCGGCGAGGACTACATCATCCTGCGCGAGCGGGACATCCACGCGGTGGCGTCCGAACGCATCGAAGGCGGAACAGGGCTGTACTTGTAGGCTGGGGTCGTGCCCGTAGCCACTCCCATCTCCGCTCGCGACGAGGATCTGGCCAACGTCACCTTCAACGCCGACGGGCTGGTGCCCGCCATCGTCCAGGAGGTGGGGACGGGCCAGGTGCTGATGATGGCCTGGATGAACGACGAGTCCCTACGCAAGACCCTGGAGACCGGGCGGACCTGGTTCTGGAGCCGGTCGCGCCAGGAGTACTGGTGCAAGGGGGAGACGTCGGGGGACCGCCAGTTCGTCCGCCAGGCCTTCTACGACTGCGACGGGGACACCCTGCTGTTCGTCGTCGAGCAGGAGGGGCGGGGCGCCTGCCACACCGGCGAGCACTCCTGCTTCTACCGGGCCTTCGGACACGGTGCGAGCACCGAAGCGGAGCGGAGGAGCGCAGCGCCCATCGGATACGGTGCAGCCGAGTAGGGCCGACTTCCACGCCCTGGCCGCCGACCACACGGTCGTCCCGGTGTGGCGTGAGGTCGTCGCCGACATGGAAACCCCGGTCTCGGCCTTCCTGAAGCTGGTCGGGCCGGACGGGAGCGGGTTCCTGCTGGAGTCGGTCGAGAACGGCGACACGTGGGGCCGCTTCTCGTTCGTGGGGCGCGACCCGTCGCTGGTCTTGGTCGCCCGGGGACGCCGTATCGAAGTCGACGGCCGCCTGCCGGCGGGCGTGCCGCTCGACGGGGGCGTGCTGGCCGCGCTGGAGGGCCTGCTCGACGTCTACCGCTCGCCCGCCTTCGCCGACCTGCCCCCGCTGCACGGCGGCGTGGTCGGGTTCCTCGGCTACGACGTGGTCCGGGAGGTCGAGCGCCTGCCCGCCCCGCCACCGGACGACCTGGGCCTGCCCGACGCCGTCCTGTCGGTCATCGGCCACCTGGCCGCCTTCGACCACTGGCGCCAGCGGGTGTGGCTGATCGAGAACGTCCTGGTCGCCCCGGGGGCCACCGCGGCCGAGCTGGACATCGCCTACGACCTGGCCGCCGACCGCCTCGACGCCTCCGCGGCCGACCTCGGGCGGCCGCTGGCGTACCGCCCGGCCGAGCCGCCGGATCCCGCCGACCCCCTGCCCGAGGTGCGTTCCACTGTCGGCCCCCGCGCCTACTGCGAGGCCGTCGCCGTGGCCAAGGAGCACATCCTGGCCGGCGACGTCTTCCAGGTCGTCCTCTCCCAGCGCTTCGACCTGGACCTGGCGGCCGACCCCTTCGACGTCTACCGGGTCCTGCGCCAGGTCAACCCCAGCCCGTACATGTACTTCCTGCGCCATCCCGAGATCACCGTGGTGGGGTCGTCGCCCGAGCCCATGGTCCAGCTCCGGGCCGGCCGGGTGGTGTCCCGGCCCATCGCCGGTACCCGCCCCCGGGGGGCCACGCCGGAGGAGGACCGCCGCCTGGCCGGCGAGCTGGTCGAGCACCCCAAGGAGGTGGCCGAGCACGTCATGCTCGTGGACCTGGCCCGCAACGACGTGGGCCGGGTGGTGAGCTTCGGCACCGAGACGGTCGACGAGATGATGACCCTGGAGCGCTACAGCCACGTCATGCACCTCACGTCGCAGGTCTCCGGCCAGCTCAAGCCGGGCAAGGGGCCGATCGACGTCCTGCGGGCCACCCTGCCCGCCGGCACCGTCTCGGGGGCGCCGAAGGTGCGGGCCATGGAGATCATCGACGCGCTGGAGCCGACCAAGCGGGGCCCGTACGCGGGCGTGGTCGGCTACCTGGACTTCTCGGGCAACCTGGACACCGCCATCGCCATCCGCACCATGCTGATCGCCGCCGACGGCCGGGCCTCCGTCCAGGCCGGTGCCGGCATCGTGGCCGACAGCGACCCCGCGGCCGAGGACGAGGAGTGCCGCAACAAGGCCGCCGCCCTCCTCGCCGCCGTCCCCGCCGCCCGCCGCATGCGAGCGCCCACCCATGCTTGACGACGACTACCGGGCGCTGCGAGAGGCGGCGGGCGCCGTCGAGCTGCCCCGCGACTTCGTGCGGGTGGCCGGCCCGGACGCGGTCACCTTCCTCCAGGGCCAGCTGTCGCAGGACGTGGCCGCCCTGGCCGTGGGCGGGTCGGCGTGGGCGCTGCTGTTGCAGCCCCAGGGCAAGGTGACCGCCTTCATGCGGGTGCTCAGGGTGGGCGACGAGGAGCTCGTGCTGGAGACCGACGCCGGGTTCGGGCCCGCGGCGATCGAGCGGCTCAACCGGTTCAAGCTGCGGGTGAAGGCCGACCTGGGCCCGCTCGACTGGCGATGCGTCGCCGTCCGGGGGCCCGGGTCGCGGGAAGCGGCAGCGGGCGGGACCGGGACCGTCGTGGTGGCCGACTGGCCCGGGCTGCCCGGGGCCGACCTCGTCGGTGAGACCGCGGCCGCCCCTCCCGGCGTCCCGTTGGTCTCTATGGAGGCGTACGAGGCGGTGCGGATCGAAGCCGGGATCCCGGTGATGGGCCGGGAGCTGAACGAGGGCACCATCCCGGCCGAGGCCGGTATCGTCGACCGCTCGGTCAGCTTCACCAAGGGCTGCTACACCGGCCAGGAGCTGGTGGCGCGGATCGACTCGCGGGGCGGCAACGTCCCTCGCCGCCTGCGCGGCCTGGTCCTCGCCGCCCCGGCGCCGGCGGGCGCCACCCTGCGAGCCGAGGGCAAGGACGTCGGCGAGCTGACCAGCGTGGCCGTATCGCCTGCCCTCGGGAGGGTCGCCCTGGCCTACGTGCGGCGGGCCATCGAGCCGCCGGCCGAGGTGGAGGTGGCCTGGGAGGGCGGTAGCACGTCCGCTCATGTCGAGGCCCTGCCGCTCGTGCCCTGATGCGCCGGATCCTGTGCGTCGTGCTGGCGGTGGTCGCCGTCGCGGCCGTCGCCTGCAGCAGCGGCAAGCCGGCGGCGGCGCCGATCACCGCCCCGCCGACCGAGGTGCCGACCACGACGCCTCCTTCGAGCACCACGCCGTCGACCGCCAAGCCCACCACCACGTCCAGCACCGTGCCCCGGACCACGGTCACGACCTCGCTCACCCTCGGCCCCGGCAACGCCTACCTGAGCGGATCGGTGAACGGCCCGCAGGGCCCGGTCGACGGGGCGACGGTGCATGTCGAGCGGATCGTGGGCAAGGCGGTGGCGACCGCCGACGTGCAGAGCGCCGGCGGTCAGTGGCAGCTCCCCGCCGTCCTCGGCGGTTCGTACCGGGTCCGGGCGTTCAAGTCGCCCGACCTGGCCCAGTCCGACGTCCAGACGTTCTTCCTGGCCGCCAATGAGCGCAAGGTGGTCGACTTCACGTTGACGGCCGCCGGCGGTGATCGCATCACCGCGGCCATCAACCCCAGCCCGCCCCGAGTCGACCAGCCGTCGATCCTCACCGTGACGGTGGGCGTGGGCCGGGTCGACGACCAGGGCCGTCCCGCCCTCACGCCCCGGCCGAACGTGCTCCTGACCCTCAACCCCGCCCCCGGCTACGCCCTGGACAGCCCGGCGCAGGTCCTCACCGACGGCAACGGGGCGGGGTCGTGGCGGATCCGCTGCCTCACCGAGGGCACCAGCTCCCTTTCCCTCCAGGTGGGTACCGGTGTGACCTCCGTCAACCTGCCGTCCTGCGGCCCGGCGCCGGCGCCAACCACGACCAAACCCGCTTAGCGCCACGGGCGGAGGGCGACCACCATCCGCGTGCCGCGGGCGGGAGCACCCTGGGCCTGCACCGTCGCCCCCATGGCCGCGGCCAGCTCGGCCACGATGGCCAGCCCCAGCCCGGTGCCGACCTGGCGGGCCGGAGCGCGCTTGGACGTCCAGAACGGCTCGAACACGTGGGCCAGGTCGGCTGCCGGGATCCCCGGCCCGTCGTCGTCCACCCACAAGGTCACCGCGTCGGCGGTGCGGGCCGCGCCCACCGAGATCGACCGGGCGGCGTACTTGAGGGCGTTCTCGACCAGGTTGGCCAGGATCTGGGCTAGGCGGTCGGGGTCGGCGGCGGCGGTGAGGTCGGCGGTGGCCGGGTCGCCGGGGAGCACGGTGAGGGTCACGCCCGCAGCGTCGGCCGCCGGCCGGAAACCTTCGGTGGTGTCGGCCAGCACCTCGCGGACGTCCGTGGCCCGGATGTCGAGGGAGAAGCGGCGGGCGTCGAGCTTGGCCAGCTCGAGCAGGTCGCCGACCAGGCGTTCCAGCCGGCGAGCCTCGGCGCTGATGATCGACGCCGCGTGGGCCGGGTCCGGCGCCTTGCCCTCCGACAGGGCCTCGGCGAACCCCCGGATGGAGGTGAGCGGCGTGCGGAGGTCGTGCGAGACCGAGAGGAGGAACTGGCGCTCCAGGCCCCGCGACCGCTCAAGTCCCTCGGCCATGGCGTTGATCGACCGGGCCAGGCCGACGAGCTCCTCACCGTCGGCCGCGTTCTCGGGGACCCGGGCGGCCAGGTCGCCCGACGCGATGCGCCCGGTGGCCGCCTCGGCTTCGCGGAGCGGGCGGGTCAGGCGCTGGCCAAGGTTGGCGGCCACCGCCACCGCGACCAGCAGGGTGAGGGCGACCATCACGAAGAACCACGGCCCGAGCACGCCCCGGGTGGGCTGGAGGCGGCGGGTGAGGACCACGACCATGAGGTTCTCGCCCCGGGGTGCGGGGGCGGCGGCGAAGGCCAGCGACCCGTGGGTCCCGGTGACCAGGTGACCGCTCTGCAGGCGGGGGAGGCGAAGGTCGCTCTCGGTCAGGCCACTGGGGATGGCGCCGGGGGCTCGGCAGGTCTGGCCGAAGCACAGCACGCCGCCGTCCTCCAGCCGCAGGGCGACCTGCACCGTCGCCAGCCCCACTCGCTGCACGGTCTCGATCCTCCGGGCCAACCGCTGGGCCTGGGCGCCGAGGTCGCGCCGGGCCTGCACCCGCGCCTGCACACGGGTCACGACCAGGGTGCCGAGGGTGGCGACGAGCAGGGCGCCCGTCACCACCGCGACGATGGTGAGGGTGAGGCGGCGGGTCATCCGAGCCGGTAACCCACCCCCCAAACCGTGGCCAGCGGGAGCCCGGGCCCGAGCTTCTTGCGCAGCTGGCCGACGTGGACGTCGATGGTGCGCTCGTCGCCGTACCAGTCCGGCCCCCAGACCGCGTCCAGGATCTGCTGGCGACTGAGGGCCAGCCCCTCGTTGGCGGCCAGGTAGCGCAGCAGGTCGAACTCCTTGGTGGCCAGCGGGATGACCGTGCCGTCCCGCCGGGCCTCGCGCCGCTTCACGTCGACCTCCACGTCGCCCGCCGTCAGGACGTCCGCCGCCCCCTCGCTCCGGGACGGCCCCGCCGTGCGCCGGAGGATGGCCTTGACCCGGGCCACCAGCTCGCGGGGGGCAAAGGGCTTGGTCACGTAGTCGTCCGCCCCCAGCTCCAGCCCCAGCACCCGGTCGATCTCGCCGTCGCGGGCGGTGAGCATGAGGATCGGCACGTCCGTGGTCGCCCGCAGGCGCCGGCACACCTCCAGCCCGTCGATCCTGCCCGGCAGGCCCACGTCGAGGATGACGATGACCGGCCGCTGGTTTCTCACCGCTTCGATGCCGCGCTCGCCGTTCGCCGCCTGGACGACGCGGAACCCCTCCTGGCGCAGGTAGAGCTCGACCAGGTCGGCGATGTGCTGGTCGTCCTCGACCACGACGATCGTCGCTTCGCTCATCCCGCCACGAACTTGGCACAGTTTTCATGCCCTGGGCATGAGAACCGTGCCAAGTTCACGCGGCCAGGGCCCGGAACAGCAGGCTGGCGACGGCACCAGGCGTCTCGACCACGGACTCCCAGGTGATCGGGAGGATCCGCCAGCCGATGGCGGTCAGCAGGTTGTTGCGGGTGTGGTCGCGGCCCCATGCCTGCCGGCTCCCGTGATGGCGGTAGCTGTCGGCCTCGGCGGCGACGCGGGCGTCGGGCCAGGCCAGGTCGAGGAAGGCTCGGCGGCCTCCCGGCAGGACGACCTCGTACTGCGGCACCGGGCGGGGCAGACCGGCGTCCTCCGTCAGTGCCAACAGGCGTCGCTCGAACTCACTCTGCGTCCATCGCCCCCCCTTGCGGACCTCCAGCAGCTGGCGGAGGGCGGCGACGCCGCGCTGGCCCCGGAGGGCGCCGTCGATCCGGCGCTGCAGGTAGGCGCTGCTGGCCAGCCCGCGGAGGAGGGCGTCGTCGAGCGCGGCTTCCAGCTTGCCGGGCGGTAGTACGGCGGCGAGACCGAGGAGGGTGGCCGGGACTCGGGTACGAGCGATGCCGTTTCGTACCTCGATGTCGCAGGACGACAGGGCGGACGCCCGGTGGACGACGATGCCGGCCGGGCGGGGCGCCCGCCCGCGCTCGACGGTCACGTCGACGCGTGGATCGACGCCGGCCAACCCGTGCAGGAAGGCGGCGGCGCGGTGCGAGGCGATCCCCCCGGTGGCCAAGGTGGCCGCTGTGATCCGCTGCTCCCAGGTGGGCTCAGCGGATGCCAACCGGTACACCCCGTGGTGGACCGGGACCAGGAGCCCGGCGCGCAACCGATGGTCCACCACGTGCCCGGGGACACCCGCGGCGATCAGCTGGCTGCGGCTGACGGCCCAGTGCTGGGCGCCGGCGATGTCGGAGATGATCCTGTCCGCCTGCATCACCCCAGCCAAGCAGGGGGGTGCGACAACTACGCTCGGGGGCGATGGGCACCGTGCTGGACCGGATCGTGGCGGCTCACCGGGAAGCGGCGGCGGCCGATACCCGGGACCTGGAGCGGTTGAAGGAGGAGGCGGCGGCTGCGCCCCCGGCTCGGGCGTTCCGCAAGGGGCTGGGCCACTACGGGATCACGGTGATCGCCGAGATCAAGCGGCGGTCGCCGTCCAAGGGCGACCTGGCCCCCGCCCTGGACCCGGCGGCCGTGGCCACGGCCTACGCCGACGCTGGCGCGGCCGCCCTCTCCGTGCTTACCGACCGCGAGTTCTTCGGCGGCTCCGCCGACGACCTGGTCGCGGCTCGGGCCGTGGTCGACCTGCCCGTCCTGCGCAAGGACTTCGTCGTCGACGACCGCGACGTCTGCGACGCCCGCATCATGGGCGCCGACGCGGTCCTGCTCATCGTCGCCGCGCTGTCGGACGACGAGCTCAAGCGGTTCCACGCCCTGGCCGCCGAGCTGGGCATGGCCGCCCTGGTCGAGGTCCACGACGAGGCCGAGGTCGCCCGGGCGGTCGTCATCCACGCCGACCTCGTCGGCGTGAACCAGCGTGACCTGCGCACCTTCGAGGTCGACACCGGCCGGGCCGCCCGCCTGTCCCACTCCATCCCCAGCGGGGTGCGAAAGGTGGCCGAGTCCGGCATTCGCACCGCGGACGACCTCAGCCGGCTGCGGGACGCCGGCTACTCGGCCGCCCTGGTCGGCGAGCAACTGGTGACGGCGGCCGATCCCGGAGCGGCCCTCCGGCAGCTCAGAGGAGTCGAATGAGCGCCGTCCCGATCCCCGAAGCCCAGATCCCCGAGGCATGGTTCAACGTCGCCCCCCACCTGCCGAGCCCGCTGCAGCCACCACTGCACCCGGGCACCCGCCAGCCCATCGGCCCCGACGACCTGGCCCCGCTGTTCCCCATGGCCCTCATCGGCCAGGAGGTCACGACCGAGCCGTGGGTCGACGTCCCGGGCGAGGTGCTCGACGTGCTGCGCACGTGGCGGCCCACACCGCTGACCCGGGCGTACCGGCTCGAGCAGGCCCTCGGGACGCCGGCCCACATCTGGTACAAGGACGAGTCGGTGTCGCCCGCCGGTTCGCACAAGCCCAACACGGCCATCCCCCAGGCCTTCTACAACAAGCAGGAAGGGGTCACTCGCCTGGCCACCGAGACCGGCGCCGGCCAGTGGGGGAGCGCCCTGTCGCTGGCGTCGGCCCTGTTCGGCCTGGAGTGCAAGGTCTACATGGTCCGCTCGTCGTACGAGCAGAAGCCGTACCGGCGGGTCATGATCGAGACGTGGGGGGGCGACGTGGAGCCGTCGCCGGTCGACGACCCGGCCCACCCCGGCTCGCTCGGCGCAGCCATCAGCGACGCGGTCCGCGACGCCGCCACCCGTGACGACACCCACTACGCCCTCGGCTCGGTCCTCAACCACGTCCTGCTCCACCAGACGGTCATCGGGCTGGAGGCCAAGGAGCAGCTGGCCGCGGCGGGGGAGCGCCTCCCCGACGTCATCATCGGCAGCTGCGGCGGGGGTTCGAACCTCGGTGGCATCGCCCTGCCCTTCGTACCCGACGAGGGCGTGCGGCTGGTGGCGGTCGAGCCCTCGTCCTGCCCGACCCTGACCTCGGGCCGGTTCGAGTACGACTTCGGCGACACCGCGGGCATGACCCCGCTGCTGCCCATGTACACGCTCGGCCACGAGTTCGTCCCGCCGACCATCCACGCCGGCGGCCTGCGCTACCACGGCGATGCCCCCATCATCTCCAACCTGGTCCAGGCCGGGCGCATGGAGGCCGTCGCCTACCCCCAGGGCAAGGTGTTCGAGGCCGCCGTCCAGTTCGCCCGCACCCAGGGGTCGATCCCCGCCCCCGAGACCGCCCACGCGGTGCGGGCCGCCATCGACGAGGCCCTTCTCGCCAAGGAGGAGGGCGCCGAGCGAGTCATCCTGTTCTCCTACTCCGGCCACGGCCTGCTCGACCTGTCGGCCTACGACGACTACCTCCACGACCGCCTGGACGGGTAGGCGGACGCTGCTAGGGGGTGGCGATGAGGCCCGGGAGGCGGAACGAGAGCCACGGGCGGCGGCCCCACGGGAAGACCTGGCCCTTGAAGATCGTGGGTGCCAGGCCGGTGCGGTGCCAGGCCAGCAGGACGAGGGCGCGGGGGTCGATCGACAGATGGCAGTCCACCGGGCGGCCGGAGGGTTCCTCGATGACCAGGCCGCCATCGTCGAAGACGAAGAACAGCCGGCCGCCACCCCGGATGCGGATGTCGTAGCAGGCCCGCAGGCCGGCGGCCCGCTGCCGGTGGACGGCATATTCGGGCCGTCCCAGCGCCCGGTACATGGGGCAGATGAAGCCTTCGAAGGCCATGCGGGCGTGCCCCCGCTCGACGGGCCAGGGCCGGCGGGCGGCACGGGACAGGTCGAGGCCGTGGACCAGCGACTCGCTGACGATGTGGCAGGCGAGGACCGATGCGGTGACCTTGGCCCCGCCCAGCCAAAAGCGAGGCTCGGTCCCGTCCAACGCCGCCGCCGCAGCCAGGAACCCCTCGGCCGCCGCCTCCACGCGGCCCGCCAGAGCCTCCTTGTCGTAGGTCGACTCGTCGCGCACACGCGACTGCACCAGCTCGGACAGGTCGTCCAGGTCGGCCAGCGGCGAGGGCCGTTCGTGGAGCAGGTCCAGGTCGACCTCGAACACGTGGGTCATGTGGGCCGACAGCTGCCCGGCGTCCCAGACGCCCAGGGTGCGGACCGCCGGATCGGAGACCGAGCGGACCAGCGCGGCCACCCTCGTCGCCATCGTCCGAACCGCCGCGCAAGCATCGTCCCAGTCGGTCACGGCCGGAATGTACCGTCGGGCCCGTGTTCGTCAAGATCTGTGGCACGACCAGCGAGGCCGATGCGCTGCTGGCCGTGGCCATGG
>Ga0310811_10011736_pt1 | contig 11374 bp, 11 predicted proteins | sample YCmetagenome_FD_207642 | JGI IMG/M metagenome (GOLD analysis project Ga0310811, IMG submission 207642) | Soil microbial communities from experimental microcosm in Duke University, North Carolina, United States - YC | ecosystem: Engineered > Artificial ecosystem > Soil microcosm > Unclassified ... | reverse complement strand
TTGCGACGGGCCCACCACGTCAGATGCTCGAGGTCGCAGTCCTTGCTGCACGCCCGGGAATACTTCGAATGGATGTGCAGGTCGGCAATAAAACGCACCCGCGGCATCCTGCCACACCGCTGCGACCGGACTCACGAGCACGGTGCGGGATCGGTCTTGACCAGCCGGAACACGCCGCACCACAACAAGATTCGCGACACTAGCGCCCGGACATGCCGGGCGCGGGCGCCTGCGCGTTGCCCGCGACACCGTACCGGCCGGCGCCGCCGTCGAGTTGCTCCGCGAGCGCGAGGATCGTAGTGATCCGGCCCGCCGCCGCCGGCAGGTCGTCCACTGTGGACAGCACCGAGGTGGCCGAGGTGTCCGCGCGGACGAACCCGATCGCACCGGCGCCGCCGGCCGACGCCGGGTCGCCGGCGAGCACCGCGCCCGCCCCGGACCGGTCCAGCTGCGTGGCGAACCGGGCCACCGTGGCCGCCCGGTCACCCGCCCCGTTGCCGGTGGCCTGACCACCGGTCAGCACCAACGCCAGCTGTCCCGGCGCGAGATCGGGGCTCGCCTGGACGAAACCGCCGTCGGTGAGTCCGCCGATCGCCGCGGCCAGCTCGTCGGGCGAGGACTGGGGGCGCGCGGTTTGCCGGTCGAGCAGCAGAACCGAACCGAGCAGCGCGCCGGCCAGCGTGCCGGGGTCACTCGCGGTCGGGAAGGCCGACCCGGCCGGTTGCAGCCGGGTCACCAGCCCACGCAGCTGGTCCGCGCGGTCGGGATCGGTGAACGCGTCGGTCAGCTGGAGTTCGCCGGAGACCGTCCCGCCGGCCTGGCCGATGAGCGTGCTGAGCGCGTCACGATCAGCCGGGTCGGCGTCCGCGGTGGTGATCATCACCACGGACCGCTTGTCGAGCGCCCCCGCGACGATCCGCGGCCCGACCGCCCCCGCGAAGCCGTCGGCATCGGCCAGCCGTGCGGTCAGTCCGTTGCGCTGCGCCTGCAGATCCGACACCTGGGCGGCCAGCTTTCCCTTCTCGTCGGAAAGCCCGGACAGCAGCGAACCGCTCAGCGCGCTCGACCCGAGTACCACGCCCACGGCCAGCGCCAGGAAGACCGCCGAGAGGGAAATGAGGTGATACCGCGGCGAAATCACGGCAGCAGCCCCTCGACCCCATGGGCGAAGGAGCGCAGTCCGTGGTAGGCCTCGTCGAGGTAGGCGCTGCCGGAGTCGGAGAACAGCAGGACGGCCACCACCAGCACCAGGGCGGCCAACACCAGCAGGAGCACCGGGCCGACGGAAACGCGGTTGCGGTGCAGCGCCACCACCGCCCGGCCGTCCACCAGCTTCGTGCCGAGCTTGAGGCGGGTCAGGAAGGTCGAAGGGTTCGAACCGGAACGGCCGTGGTCGAGGAACTCCCGCAGCGTGGCCTGGAATCCGATGGTGACCACCAGGCTCGCCTGGTGCGTCTCCGCGATCAGCAGCGCGAGATCCTCCGCGTTGCCCGACGCCGGGAAGGTGACCGCACCGATGCCGAGGTCCTGGATGCGGGCCACGCCGGGCGCGTGACCGTCCGGCTGCGCGGGCACGACCACCTCCCCACTCGCCTTGAGCGTGTCGGCGTCGATGCCGAAGGGATCACCGACGACGATGTCGGGCCGGTATCCCTGCGCGTGCAGCGTGTCCGCGCCGCCGTCGACACCGATCAGCACCGGTCGATGGTCGGCGATGTACTTCTTGAGCGCCTTGAGGTCGGCGGCGTGCCCGGTGCCGTCGGCGACGACGAGCGCATGCCGGTCACGCAACTGCGCCTTGACGGTGGGCACGCCGACCCCGTCGAGAATGAGCTTGCGCTCATGTCTGAGGAATTCGATGGTGTTCGCGCAAAACGCTTCCAGCTGGGTCGACATGCCGGCCTTGGCCTCGATCATCTGGTCGGCGATGCTGTCGCGGGTCTGTTCCACGCCGGCGGCGACCCGCTTCTGGCCCACATAGACGGCGCCCTTGTCCACCCGTACCCGGGAGCCGTCCTTGATCCGCCGGAACACCTCACCACCCACGCCGTCGACGAGCGGAATACCTGCGGTGGCCAGGACTTCCGGTCCCAGGTTGGGAAACCGCCCCGAGATCGACGGGGAAACGTTGACCACGGCGGCCACCTCGGCTTCGACCAGCGCGTCCGCGGTCGCCCGGTCGAGATCGATCTGGTCGAGTACGGCGATGTCACCGGGCCCGATCCGGCGCAGCAACGGCCGAATCCGCCGGTCCACGCGGGCGACGCCGGTGATTCCTGACTCTTTCGCGGTGTGCCGAGCACGGCGGTCCGAGAGCTTCATGGCACCGATGGTGACAAACGAATGCCGAACGGCCCAGCAACACGCTGACCGAGTGTTTATGTTTTCGATACCCGATCGGCTATCCGGGTGAGGTGGTCCCTTGCCAACAACCTATTACGAGCTGGCGTCATTGTTTGACCAACCTGAGCTCTCGCTGCGGATTCGCCGCGTGCGGCGCCCCGGGGGCACACCGCTTGGGCCTTGTCCGTGCTGTCCGAGTCGCGAGCCGTCTCGTGCCGGCTGTCTCCGGCTACCCGCGGGGTTCCGCCGGCGAGCCAGGTCGCCGGCTCGGGCGGTCCGGCCGGTGACCGTGTAGCGGGTCCACGGTCACCGGATGAAGATCGTGTTCTCCGCACTGCCTTTCTACGGGCATATTTTCCCACTGATCCCTTTTGCCAAGGCCGCCCGGAACGCGGGACACGATGTCCTGTTCGCCACCGGTGCGGATTTCGATTCCGTCCTGCGGCGCGCGGGGCTTGATCCGGTGGCGGTCGGAAAACCCCGGCTCGACGTGAGCCTGACGACCATCGATGGGCTGCGCGTGGCCGGCGACGATCTCACCCCGGAGCAAGCGCTCGCGCGTGCGGGCCGGGTGTACGGCGACGACCTGCCGCGGCAGTTCGTCGCCGATCTGGGTCCGGTCCTCGAGGACTTCAAACCCGACCTGCTCCTGCACGATCCCGGCAATCCCGGTGCGGGACTGGCGGCCGAGCTCGCCGGGGTGCCGGCGATGGTCCATGCCTACGGTCGCGCCCCGCGTGGGGCACTCACCACCGCCGTGGAGCACTATCTGGCCGAATACGCGGCCGAACTGGGCGTGTCCTTGCCCGCCGAATACGCGAGCACGCTCGGAAACCCCACTGTCGACATTTGTCCCCCGTCCCTGCAACGCGCTGATTTCCTCGCGCTGGGAAAGAGGTTCGCCTTGCGGCCGGTCGCGTTCGCCGAGGCGGATGACGTGCCGCCTTTCGTGCGGCACGGCGGCCGGCTCGGCTACGTGACGCTCGGCACCATTTACGGTGCCGTGGATCTGCTCCGGCGGGTGATCGACGGACTGGTGCGGCTCGGCCTGCGGGTGCTGGTGGCGACCGGTCCGAGTGTCGACCCCGCCGAACTCGGTGAGCTGCCCGCTTCGGTGTCGATCGAGCGGTGGGTACCGCAGGCGAAGCTCTGGCCCTGCGTGGACGTCGCCGTGCACCACGGCGGCAGCGGGACCATGCTCGGCGCGCTGGCCCACGGCGTGCGGCAGCTCATCGTCCCGCAGGCGGCCGACCAGCCCACGAACGCGCGGACCGTCGCCGAGGCAGGCGCTGGTCTCGCCCTGTCGCCGGCGGAGGTCACCGCCGACGCCGTGGCCGAGAAGGTCAACCTGATCATGACGGCCGACTCGTTCCAGGAGGCGGCCCACCGGCTGCGCCGGGAGATCGAGCAGATGCCTTCCCCGGCCGACCTCGCGGCCCGGCTACCGGACCTGCTCAGCCGGTGACTCGCGGCGCCGGGGTCCGGCCGCCTCGGGCCGGACGTCCGGACCATGAGCCGGGCCACGGTGCTCGCGCACAGTTCGCCGCGGTCCCGACGATCCGGGCCGCCCGCCCGGCATCATTTCGTTCGCCGGCTTGTCCCGCCCTGACCGGCCGCCTTCTTCTTGTCGGCCTCTGCGGCGGCGAGGAGTTCCTCCGCGTGGGCCCGCCCGGCCTCGGTGCCCTCCATACCGGCGAGCATCCGGGCCAGCTCCAGCACCCGCTCCGACTGCGCCAGTGTCCGCACATCGCTGCGCGTGACTCCCTTCGCGGTGCCCTTGTCCACCACGAGATGCCGGTCGGCGAACGCGGCCACCTGGGGCAGGTGGGTGACCACCAGGACCTGGTGGCTGCGTGCCAGCCGGGCCAGCGTGCGGCCGACCTCCACCGCCGCGCGGCCACCCACCCCGGCGTCCACCTCGTCGAACACCAGGGTTTGCACGGTGTCCGCGTGCGCGAGCACCACTTCGATCGCCAGCATGACCCGGGACAGCTCACCACCGGAAGCCGCCTTGTGCACCGACAGCGGCGGTGCGCCCGCGTGCGCGCGCAGCAGCAGTTCGACGTCGTCCACGCCGTCCACACCCGCGTGCACCAGCTCGCCCTCCACGGTCAGGCCGTGCTGGTCCGCGGCATCGGTGGCCCGCCGCCGCACCGTCACCTCGATCTCGGCCTGCCCCATGGCGAGGCCGGACAGTTCCGCGGTGATCGCGCCGGCGAGTTCGGCGGCGGCCTTCGCACGCGTCGTGGACAAGGCGACCGCCTGCCGCGCGACCTGCCCGGCCAGCTCGTCCCGCCGGACGGCCAGCGCGGCCAGCGCCTCCTCCGAGGTGTCCATTGTGGATAGTCGCTGCCGGGCGTCCTCGGCCCAGGCGAGCACACCGTCGACATCCGCCGCGTACTTGCGGGTCAGCTTCTTGAGCTCGGCCTGGCGGGCCAGCACCTGCTCCAGCCGGTCGGGGTCGGCGTCCAGGGTGTCCAGGTAACCGCCCAGCTCGGCGGCGACATCGGAGAGCAGCACCGCGGCCTCGGCCAGCCGGGGCTCCAGCTCCCGCAGCACGGCGTCCTCGGCCGTGGCCAGCCGCCGCCGCGCCTCCCCCACCAGGCCGAGCGCGCCCGGCACGTCGGGATCGCCGTCGGCCGCCCCCGAGACCGCGCCGTGCGCGACGCTCGCCGACGCGCGCAGCTCATCCGCCGCGGCGAGCCGCTTGATCTGCTCGGCCAGCTCGGCGTCCTCCCCCGGCCGCGGATCGACCGCGGAGATCTCGCCGAGCCCGTGCCGGAGCAGATCGGCCTGCTGCGCCAGTTCCCGCGACCGGCTCGACCGCTCCGCCAGCTCGGTGACCACGGCGAGCCATTCCTCCCGGACGGCCCGGTACTCGCGCAACGGCCCGGCCACCGCCTCCCCGGCGAACCGGTCGAGGACGTCACGTTGCTCGGCCGGGCGCAGCAGCCGCAACTGATCGTTCTGGCCGTGCACGGCCAGCAACTGCTCCGCCAGCTCGGACAGCACGCTCACCGGCACCGACCGCCCGCCGAGGTGCGCGCGGGAGCGCCCGTCGGCGTTGACCGACCGCAGCGCGATCACGCTGCCGTCGTCGTCGGTCTCGGCGCCCGAGTCCGCGATGATCCCGGCGACCGGCTCCGCACCGACACCCGCGAACCGGCCCTCCACGGTCGCCCTGCCGGTCCCGTTGCGGACCTTCGAGGCCTCCGACCGGCCGCCGGAGAGCAGGTGCAGCCCCCCGACCACCATCGACTTACCGGCACCGGTCTCGCCCGTGACCACCGTGAAGCCCGGGTGCAGTTCGAGCAGGGCGTCTTCGATCACGCCCAGCCCCTGGATGCGCATCTCGGCCAGCACGGCACCCACCGTAGCGGCACCTGCCGACGATCCGGGAGAGCACGTCGGCAAACACCGGGAAAAGCCCGGGCATTCCGGACGTGCCGGGCGGGATCAGGGCGCGTGCCGCTGGCGCCAGCTGGTCACCGGCAGCGCGAACTTGTGCACCAGCCGGTCGGTGAACGGGCCCGGCCACAGGCGGGCCAGCCGGACCGGGGTCTGCCCGCACACCACCTCGACCCGGGCACCGCGGGGCAGCACGATGTGGCGCAGACCATCGCAGGTGAGCACCGCGGACGAGCCGTCGGGGTCGATCGCCACCGTGATCACCGAGGTGCGGGAGACCACGAGCGGGCGGGCGAACATCGCGTGCGCGTTGCTCGGCACCACCAGCAGCGCCTCCACCTCCGGCCAGATGATCGGTCCGCCCGCGGAAAAGGCGTAGGCGGTGGATCCGGTCGGTGTCGCGCACAGCACGCCGTCACAGCCGAACGCGGACACCGGATGGCCGTCGACCTCGATCAGCACGTCGAGAATCCGCTCGCGGGAGCTCTTCTCCACGCTGGCCTCGTTCAGCGCCCATTGCCGGGCCACCAGCACGCCGTCGAGGGTCACGGTGATGTCCACCGTCATCCGCTCCTCGACCTGATAGTCGCGCTCGACGACCCGGTGCACGGTCTCCTCCAGCGCGTCCGAGTCGGCCTCGGTGAGAAAGCCGACCCGGCCCAGGTTCACGCCCAGCACGGGCACCCCGGCGGGGCGGGCCAGCTCGGCCGCACGCAGCAGGGTCCCGTCGCCGCCGAGGACGAGCACGAGCTCGGCGCCCTCGGCGGGGTGATCATGCGGGTCGACCATCCGGCACAGCCGCTCGTCGGTGCCGGCCTCGACCAGCTCGCAGACCTCCTCGTCGACGACGCGCAGCCCGATGCCCGCGTCGGCGAACCGGGTGGCGACCTTGTGCGCCGCCTCCCGGGTGGCGTTGCGGTCCGGGTGCACGACGAGCAGCACCTCGCGGTCTGACATCACTGGGGTCCTTTCCCCACCGCGTCCAGGACCAGCGCCACTGTGTCCACAGTGGACGGATCCCGGCGCAGCCGGACGAAGTACTCGACGTTGCCGGAAGGCCCGGGCAACGGGCTGGCGACCACGCCGTGCGGGTAGAGGCCGAGTTCCCCGGCCGCCGCGAGCACGTCCAGCACGGCCGCGGCGCGCAGCTGCGGGTCCCGCACCACGCCGCCGCTGCCGAGCCGTTCCTTGCCGACCTCGAACTGCGGTTTGACCATCGGCACCAGGTCGGCCTCGGGCAGCGCGCACGCCGCCAGCGCGGGCAGGACCAGGCGCAGGGAAATGAACGACAGATCCGAGACGACCAGATCGACCGGACCACCGATCTCCTCGGGCGTCAGGTTCCGCACGTTCGTCTTGTCCAGCACGACCACCCGGTCATCGGTCCGCAACCGCCAGTCGAGCAGCCCGCGGCCGACATCGGCGGCGACGACGGTGCGCGCGCCCTGCCTGAGCAGCACGTCGGTGAACCCGCCGGTGGACGCGCCCGCGTCGAGGCAACGCTTGCCCGTCACGATCAGATCGTCGAACGTCGCCAGCGCGCCCAGCAGCTTGTGCGCGCCACGAGACGCCCATCCCGGGTCGTCGCCGCCGCGCACGACGATCGCCGCGCCGGCCTCGACCCCGGTGGCCGGCTTGCTCGCCACCATGCCGCGGACGGTCACCTTTCCCTCACTGATCAGCGTGCTCGCGTGTTCACGGGACCGAGCGAGGCCGCGACGCACCAGCTCGGCGTCGAGGCGTGCCCTGCGGGGCACCGTCTCAGACCTTGTCGATGCTGGAGAGGGCGACGGTCAGCTCGGTGTGCACCGCGTCGAACCGCTCGACGTGCTCGGCGAGCGGCAACCGGTCCAGGCCCTCGAGCCCGGCCATCGCCTCGTCGATCCCGGCACGTGGGTCAATCGGTTGCGGGTTGGCTTCTTCCTGCACCGTACAACGCTAACCGATCGCGCTTGGCGACGGTGTGAGCCCCAGGTCGGCCAGTGTCGAGGCGGCCTGCTCGCCTTCGCCGCGCACCGCGGTGACACCGGTTTCCCACGCCAGCGCGCACAGCGCACGCAACAGCTCCCAGCGGTCGGTCGACCCGGCGGCGGAAACCGTGATGGCACCGTCCTCGACCTGTGTCCGCCAGCCCGGCTTGGGGCCGATCAGCAGCTCACCGACCGGGGCCGCGAGACCGGCCAGGTCGGGCGCCAGATAGCGAGGTCGTTCGGCGGGCGCCGCGGCCAGCAGGTGAGCCGAAGTCGCGATGCCGGTGAGCACCACCAGCGAGTCGAAGCCGCAGGTCACGGCTCCGGCGATGTCGGTGTCGAGCCGGTCGCCCACCACCAGCGGCCGCCGGGCGCCGGCCGAGGCCGCCGCCGTGGCGAACAACGGCGCCTCCGGTTTCCCCGCGACCACGGGTTCGGCGCCGGTGGCGGTGCGCAACGCCGCCACCAGGGAACCGTTGCCGGGCAGCTCACCGCGTTCGGTCGGCAACGTCGCGTCGGTGTTGGAAGCGACCCACAGCGCACCGGCCCGGATGGCCAGGCACGCCTCGGCCAGATCCGCCCAGCCGGTCTCCGTCCAGTGTCCCTGCACGACGGCCGCCACGTCGTCGTCGATCTTGCGCACGGGACGCAGGCCGGCACCTTCGACTTCGGCCTCCAACGCCGGCGCACCGACGACCAGGACGGTCGCGCCCGCCGGCAGCCTTTCGCCGAGCACCTGCGCGGCCGCCTGTGCGCTCGTACTCACCTCGACCGGCTCAGCCTCGATACCGAGCGCCCGCAGGTGATCGGCGACGTCGCCGGGGCCCTTGGAAGCGTTGTTGGTGACGAAGCGGATCGAGATTTCCCGGTCCCGCAGCCCGCGTACGGCATCGACCGCACCCGGGATCACCCGTGGCCCCCAGTACACCGTGCCATCGAGGTCGAAGAGCACGGCGTCGTAGGCGGATCGGAGCGGGACGTCCGCCTCGTGGTCGCCCAGGGACGCCCCGTTCCCGTCGTGGTGCTCCCCGCCGGGCCTACTCATTCGACAGCTCCGCGGCCCGCTCGGCGGCGTCGGTTTCCTGCTCGTCGTCGGCCTCGGCCGCGTGCAGGAACCATTTCACCGCGTCTTCCCGGCGGCCCGCGGCGGCGAGGTTGTCCGCGTAGGCATAGAACAGGCGGGCACTCCAGGCCTCTCGCTTGGTGGGGTTCAGGTCCGGCCCCTGGAGCGAGACCACCGCGGCATCGAGCTGGCCGAGATCCCGGCGCGCTCCCGCGGCGACAATGCGCAGTTCGACCTCGACATCGCGGGGCAACGGGCGGCCACTGACCTCCCTGGCCAGTTCGATCGCGCGCTCCGGCCGGCCGAGCGCACGCTCGGCGTCGGCGATCACCGCGATGTGGGCGTCGGTCCTGGCCATGCGGCGCACGGCGCGAAGCTCCGAGAGAGCCTCGGCCCAGTTGCCGGCATGGTAGGAAACCAGCCCCAGCGCCTCCCGCACGATCGGCACCCGTGCCGCCTTCGCCTTGGCGTAGCGGGCGTGCTTGAGCGCCGCCTCGGGATCGACGTCGATCAGGCCACCGGCCGCGACGAGGTGCTTGCCGACGGTCTCGGCCAGCCCCCTCGGCAGCGTGCGCAGCTCCCGGCGGGCTTCCTCGTCGAGGTCACTGAAGTCGATGTCCTCCGGCAGTTCGGGGGCTTCGAGCAGTTCCCTGGCCAGCGACGCGTCATCGAGCGGACCATCGTGCCTTTGCCGAGCATCCCGCTTGCCCGTGGGGACCCGGTCCGTACGCCGTGACTCACGGCGTTCGTCCCTGGGCGCTGTGCGGCGCCCGTCGCGGGACGGTCCGCTCCGGTCGTCTCGCCACCCGCCACGAGCCTGGTCGGCCCCATCCCCAGAGTTCGGTTCGGCCCTATCCCCGACCTCCGGATCGGCCCCAGCCTCGACGTCCGGATCGGCCCGATCGCCGGCGTCCGACTCTGCGCCAGCCTTGAAGTCCGGTGCGGCCCGATCCCCGGAATCCGCGGCGGCGCGGTCCCGGGAGTCCGTGTCGACCGGATCCCCCGAGGCCGTGTCGACCTGGTCGCGCGAGGTCGTGTCGACCGGATCGCCGGAGTCGGTGTCGCCCCGGTCGCGGGCGGCCGTATCGGCCCGGTTCCTGAAGTCCTCATCGGCCCGCTCAGGGGAAAACCGGTCGTCTCGACGCTCCGGACGATCGCTCGACGGCCGGTCCGCACGCGCGCGATCATCTCGGCGGTCCGGGCGTGGGCCCGCGTTCGCGCGGTAAGAGCCCCGGTCCCGGTCACCGTCTCGCCGCTGCGGACGTGAGTCCCCGGTCCCGCGATAGGAGCCCCGGTCCCGGTCACCGTCTCGCCGCTGCGGACGTGAGTCCCCGGTCCCGCGATAGGAGCCCCGGTCCCGGTCACCGTCTCGCCGCTGCGGACGTGAGTCCCCGGTCCCGCGATAGGAGCCCCGGTCCCGGTCGCCATCTCGCCGCTGCGGACGTGAATCCCTCGCACCGCGGGAGGAATTCCTGTCCCAGGCGCCGGCGGGACGACGATCCTCACGGCGCTCGTCACGGGCGTGGCCTCGAGTGTCCCGGGACTCGTCGGAGCGGCTGTCTCGGCTTCGGTCGCGGGAATCGGACCGGCCGCCGAAACGATCGTCGCGGGAGTAGCGCGGGTTGGTGCGCGGCCCCGAAGAACGGTCGTCGGAACCGCCTCGGTACCCCGTGTCCCGACGGCTGCCCGGACGCGTGTCACGGTCCCCCGAGTAGCGCCGGTCCCCACGGAAACCTCCACCGCCGTGTCCACCAGCATGTCCGGCGCCATGTCCACCGCGCCGGTCATTGCCCGGCCGGTCGTCACGCCGGTCGCCGCGGCCCCGGTCGTCCCGGAAACCACCCCGACGCTCATCCCGGCCGCGGTGCTCGTCCCGGCCGTTACGCCAGTCGTCACGCGGGCCACGGCCCGGACCGTCCTGCCGGTTCTGACGAAAACCACCGTCGCGGCGCTCGCCCCGGGCGGGTCCGCGGTCCCGGTCCCCCTTCCAGGAGGGCCGGTCGTCCTTGCGGAAGGACCGGTCGTCCCTACTACGCTCCCCCGAGGGCCGGTCGCCGCGGTATCCGTCGAACTTGCGGCCCTGTTCGCGATGATCTCCCCGGGGAGCGAAGCCCCGATCCGAGGAATCGCGGCGGTGCTCCTGCCGACGGTCCTGCCGGTCGAAACCACCCGCCCGTCCCCCGGACCGTCCGCCGTCGCGGTCGTCGCGCCGGGGCCGGCCGGCGGTGCCGCGACCGCGGTCGACCTGGCCGGATTTCCCGTTCGGATGTCCCCGCTTCACGCCCCGTGACGCGGCCGATCGACTCTGGCCGGAGCCCGAATCACGGCGACGCGGACGATCGGACGCACCGTCGTCCGCGGGATCGCGCCGACCGAACTCCGCCACCTGATTCTCCTCGCTGTGAAAGAATATAAAGATCAAATATACCTGGGCACGCACAAAGGGCCCGCCAGGGCAGCCAACCGGCTATCCTAGCGGGCCCTTCGGAAAGGGTGTTCGGCGGTGTCCTACTCTCCCACACCCTGTCGGGTGCAGTACCATCGGCGCTGGTGGGCTTAGCTTCCGGGTTCGGAATGGAGCCGGGCGTTT
>Ga0310811_10011735_pt1 | contig 11374 bp, 13 predicted proteins | sample YCmetagenome_FD_207642 | JGI IMG/M metagenome (GOLD analysis project Ga0310811, IMG submission 207642) | Soil microbial communities from experimental microcosm in Duke University, North Carolina, United States - YC | ecosystem: Engineered > Artificial ecosystem > Soil microcosm > Unclassified ... | reverse complement strand
GTCTGAGGCCCGCAATGACATGCAGGCTACAATCCTCACCTACATTTATCTCAGATTTCAAGCAAGAATGCAGCGCACTCTGTGCTGTCAACGGAGATGCCGCACTCACTGCGAGCGAGTATGACATGGCGATCGACCTATACTCGGGGGCGATCGACCTGGATTATACATCCGATGTCATCTTTGCAAATCGCAGCAAGGCAAATCTAGGTAAAATGCTATGGGAGGATGCGCTCCTCGATGCGCAAAAGGTACGATGGCATCTATGTTTTCATACCCATGTTCACTTCAGTGATACATAGGTCACCGAACTCAATCCTGCGTCTCATATTGGATACCAGTTGACACATACAGCGCTGCGGGGTGCGCAACGTTACGACGAAGCTATCAAAGCTTTCACAATCATGTTGTCCAAGTTGGACGATGCTCCTGAAGCGCAGATACGAGGTAAGCCTTGGAGTACTCCTGCATCGTCTCGAATGCCTATCTCGTTCTGCAGATCTGCGTCAGCAGTATGTCTCTCCATCCGAAGTAGAAGACGCCATTCAAAGAGCTGTTTGGATTGAACTTGAATATGCCCCCTTTCGCCTGCTCAATACCTCTACGGGTCTTTTGCGCGATAGAATGGCACAAATAAATGACTTCAAAATGAGTCCAGAGTACATTGAGCTTATCTTATTTTCAACCAAGGATTCGAACCTTCGAACGGAGCGCATCAAAGACGTAGTGGCTACGTACTTCCGCTGCGTCCTTCTATCACACAGGTGGGAAGAGATGGAGGCGCTGCTGCACGACATCCAGGGCAAAGCCGTGTACGAGTTGAATGGACTTGCTGGCATCACGAAACTGCAGTCGTTCTGCAAAATCGCTCGTGATGCTGGGTACCACTGGGCATGGATGGACACATGCTGCATCGACAAGAGGAGCAATACCGAGCTTCAAGAATCAGTCAACTCCATGTTCGTCTGGTACCGCCACTCGGCGCTTACCATCGTCTATCTAGGTGATGTCCTTCCTTCATCCCAGCCCGGTGCACTGGCAAAAAGTGCTTGGAACAAGCGAGGATGGACCTTTCAAGAATTCGTCGCTTCGAAAGTTGTAATATTTTATCAGAAGGATTGGTCGTTATATCTCGGCGATCGCTCTCCCAACCACAAAGAGTCCCCTGCTATCATGAAGGAGTTGCAAGGTGCGACGGGTATAGATCCACGCGCCTTGATCTCCTTCCGTCCAGGGATGAGCAATGTCCGACAGAGACTTGAATGGGCGTCACCACGTGTCACTACATTGCAAGAAGACATTGCGTACTCATTGTTTGGTATTTTCGATGTCCACCTTCCTGTAATCTACGGCGAGAAGCTTCAGAATGCGCTCGGGCGGCTCCTGCAGGAGATCGTTGCTCGATCGGGCGACATTACTGTCCTCGACTGGATCGGACAAGCTTCCGAGTTCAATAGCTGTCTTCCAGCCTATATCACCTCTTACACCACCCCTCCACGCACCTTTCCTTCCTTGTCTGAAGATCAAATTCAGACAACTATCTCTTCGTTGCGAAAAAATCCTGTGACTGTGGATCTGGCTTTGAAACTTTACAACCAGCTTGATAACATGAGCGCCGCTCGTTTCGCAAACTGCAGACTGCATCTGCCTTGTATCGCATTCCATGTTACAGACATCAGTCTGAACTACGATCTATCCCAGGAGACTCGATATGATGTCAAGGCAGACGGGCTTCATGACCTACTGATCACAACCAAAGAGCCAATTGATCAGTTCTCGCGGATAAGGCCCACTCAGAAATCCTTCGTGCTTGTCCGTCCCTGGGATCGGTCTCTGCTTGAGTTACCTGACTTTGCAGATTTGCCCAATATCGGGGACGATACGGAGAGTGAGGGGGGTTATTGGACGCCGCCTTCTTCTCCGTCAGACGATTCACCTAGCCGCTCTCTTGTAAAACCGGAGGTGGTTGACCTTGAATTGCGAGCATTGCGGTTGATCGTGCGTCTATGGCAGCCTTTTAGCGCATTTATGCTAGCACGGCAGCGTGGCGGAGAATACCGGAGGGTCGCGTCGGATCGTGATATCATTGGACAGGTCAAAGATGTGGCTTCTGTTGGAAACCTGATGGATATTAGGACGATAGAAATACTGTAGATGTGTATTTTTCTCCAAAGATCCGGGATCTGCACAGTTTTCATTGGTACTTCATATATGTGATACAGTGACTAGTGTCAGCATTTGCATCAGACTTCAAACGTCAACTTTCAGGTCTACACCCCCTATACCAGTGGTCTCAACAGGTTGCTCCAATTATTGGGATTAGTGTGCAAGTTGCAATATTGGCAAATTTGGCGCCACTACATGCCAGTGGCTTGGTATGTAAGTATCTCTCGAGCTCAATTGGACACCTCGAAATTCCATGGGGTCGAAGGCTGTTTGCCACTGATCTAGTGACAGCGTAATCTAATTTATCTAAACGAGCGCGCCGCGCGGTGCCACGTCATTACATAATTCATTCTTGTCTTCTCCGAATCATTTCAGCTTGTCGTGCACACGACTTGAAAAATAAACCACAATCATTGGATACGCTTCTCATCGACCCTTGTAAGCATCTGGAAGAAACATATATCACTAATATGACAAGCTACCGTGACCATGGTCAGACAGTATAGTTTATGCGAATGACATAACACCGATATTTTGCCTACTAGCTGTGGATAGAAAAGGCATGTATCCTTGCTGAGCAGCCCCCCTTCGAGGCCGCTATGAGAATCTCTGGTGTACCATTACTGTGCGGGGCTTTACTCTCCTACTTTCACACTGTGAAGTCATCCCTCATCACATTCCCATCTGCTGTCATTCCACTAAGCAGTCTCTTCGATAACCGAGCTGCTTCGCTAGATGGCACCACTGGTAACTTCGATGGGAATGGTGCTACGTATGCAGCAGAGTATTTACCTGAGTGTCCGTGGACATATGGTGGAGTTTCAGTGAGGATCACAATGTCGTGTTTTCTGTTCACTCAGCGATCCTCAGTATGACCTGCCATCGACTTGGGGACAAAGCCAAGACAATGTCATTGCTGGAGGACAAGTTGTGGAACTCTCCAACGCAATTTATGTTCATGAGTTGCACATTGTATATGCAGGGGATAATTCAGGTAGGAAGTTCAGTCAACTATCTGTATCCTCTGACGCGTCGATTCGAATTCGCAGGCGGAATAAGCGGAACGTTCAGCCTGAACTACGCGGATAACTCAGTTAAGTACTTGCAATGTTAGTTTCCCTTGACCCTGCGCGGACTCTGCCAGCTCATGATCAGCCTTTAGTCACCGGGAAAGGCTGGTGGAGATGGCCTATTCTCAACTGGGGAGAAATTCGAACGTAAAAAACCTGCACCGTCTTTACTGACTCATACTGACCATTGACCCATAACAGACCCTATCATTTCGAAGGATATTCATCCTATAAGAACTGGAATTCTAGCCAAATCTTCCAGATATTCCTATCCGTACCATCTCGCGCGCCGCTTGAGAGCATCACGCTCCCAGACACATCTTCTACTTCGAACAGACTCCATATATTCGCATTGTCTGTGACACCTTCTTTTGAGCCCACCAGCGGTCTTCTGGCGCCCCAGCTCTCTGTTCGTAGTGCCAAATTCAGCACGAGGTGGGAGGACGTCAACGGGCAGCGAGCTCAAGCCGTCACCGTTACTCTTGCGAATATGCTCCCAGGGAGTTATGCGACCTCCTCGAACGCATCCATAAACTCGCGGTATGAGATCTCGGTAGCCGGCGAAGGGGTCTCCACTGTCACGCCTGGCCTCGTGTATCGCCTGGTCCCTGCAGACCAGGTTCGTGTAGACGTCCTTGTTCTCAACAACGGCGGGAAGGGAAACGCGATAGTCACGATCAAAGATGAACTTGGGAACATCGTTGGAACTTCGGAGGGCTGGCCCATCGTCCCGCTGCGGACCGAATGGATGGCGGACGCTGATGTCCTGAGCACACACGAGACGCCGACTTGGTGGAACCAGGCGAAGTATGGAATCTTGTAAGTACTAGATGGTTCCTGATGATTCAAATAATCCATCGACTGACGCATTCACAGCATTCACTGGGGCATCTATAGTGTCCCCGCCTGGGTAAGTATGTCGACGCTATCGGTAACGCTCACGTTGGTTGATGCATATCAGATAGGGCCCACCTAGTACAACTGCGGAGTGGTATGAGTAAGGAGGTTATCAATCATGCGTGGCAGGTCATTCTAACACAAGAGCAGTTGGGAACTTCATAACCCCCCGAACTCCAACTCGCCGACGTGGGTACACCACCTGGACGCTTATGGGAAGGTAACCATGATGTCCTTTCAGTAAGTATTGACGTTCGTACCTGTGGACTACAGAATGTCGTATACGATGACTTTATTGCTAACTTCACGGCGTCTATTTGGAATCCAAGTGCTTGGTTGGATCTATTCACCGAAGCTGGGGCGAAGTACTTTGTTATCGTTACTGTGCGAATTGCTCTTTATTGTTTGTCAAACAAATCTGACCCTGTCGTATTGCAGAAACATCACGACGGTTATGGACTGTTTGACACAAAAAATACCACACATAGAAGTAGTGTACACCTTAACCCACATCGTGACTTTGTCAAAGAGCTCATGGATACCGCCAAATCTGATTATCCCGATATTCATCGCGGAACATACTACTCACTTCCCGAATGGTAAGAGTATTGATACCGTGAGTATGGCTCATGTTTCTAATCTCCTGAAGGTTCAATCCAGACTTTTCTAAGTATGGGTTTGGTTTATGGCCAGGAGACTTGGTGCACAATGCATTCAATGTATCTGAGCTAGAACCTTATACTGGAATATTGAATATAAGCAATTACGTCGAGGATTTGCAATACCCCCAGATGCTGTCTTTGGCGCTGGACTATGACACGGAAATCATGGTTAGCTCGTAATCAGACTCATTTCTCACTCAGCATGCGCTGATGGGGTCTAGTGGTGCGACATTAGAGGCCCCAATAAGACGTTGGATTTTGCTGCACAATTCTATAACAAGGCGATGCAGAATGGCTATCAGGTTACCATGAATAATCGTAGGATGTCTTTGTTGCGAACTCTTAGGCATGTCTGATGCGATACCCACCCAAGGTTGTGGTGCGGTCCCGGACTTTGACACACCGGAGTATGCGACGTTTGGTTCCCTGTCTACTCGCAGTTGGGAGACGAGCGAAGGGATGGACCCAAATAGCTATGGTTTGAATACTGCCACCAATGCGAGCGAGTACAAGAATGGGACGACCATCATCCAAACATTAGTCGATATTGTGAGCAAGAATGGAAACTAGTGAGGAATAACATCTATCGCCTTGCTAGTAGTCTAATCCCATCTCATAGTTTACTCGATGTCGGTCCCACCGCGGAGGGCGACATCATTGCACCGATGGCAGACAACCTCCTCGCTGCCGGTAAATGGCTGAAATACGCAGGTGACTGTGTCTATGCAACGGTAAGTCACGAATGCCCCTTTGTCACTTTGTTTTAAGATGAAACGTGTTCAATTGCATCAGGATTACTGGTACCAAGCATCCCAAGATCCGACGGGATCATTTAGGTTCCTCACCACACCGAAGACATTTTGCATTATCGCATTCAACAAGCCGAGCGATGGGCAAGTCACGGTGGATGCGGGTGGTGTAGTGCTACCAATTCAGAATGGAGATAATGTCATGCTGCTGGGACTATCGAGCAATTCGCAGAGCCTTGAGTGGAACAATGATGAATCGGGTGTATTGACCATCGTGGTGCCTCAGGATCAAGTCGACCAGGTAGATTATGCTTGGGCATTCCAGGTGACATATTCCGGGTGAACGTAGGACTAATATAGGGTTCGGGGAATTTGGGGTGTGCAAATTTACCGTAAATGACATGGTCAGTTTCAACCCCCCAAAAACCAGGTGTCAATTTGGGTCCAACTAGTTTAATTGGTTTGGCTGGACCACTGCAAAAGCCTAATTTCTGAATGCCCTGGCTCATTATCTGCAAGTCAGAACAAGGTTACAGGTTACTTATTGTGACAGGACTTGCTACATAGTCGAAATAAATAAGTTAATTGGTTACCGACTCAAGCTTTAAGAACAGCAAGCTGCTAACAAGCAAGAAGTTTTATCCTGAACCCTAATGAAAACCGCTATCCTTCATCTTCGTGGAAAAACATGCATCTACAGTATTTCTATTGGCCTGGCGTCCATCAGGTCTGAAACAGAAGCCTCAGCTTTGACTTCTGCAATGATATCAAGTTCCGATGCGACTCTCTTGTATTCTCCGCCGCGCTGCCGCGCTAGCAAAAATGCACCAAAAGGCTGCCTAAGGTGAACAAGTAACTGCAATGCTCGTGATTCTAGATCAACCACCTCCTGTTTCAGAAGAGAACGGCTAGGTGAGTCGTCTGACAGCGAAGAAGGCGGCGTCCAATAACCCCCCTCGCTCTCCGTATCGTCCTCAACGTCGGGCAAATCTGTAAAGTCTGATGGCTCGAGGAGAGACCGGTCCCAGGGACGGACAAGCACGAAAGTGGACCTTGTCCGCTGAACAATTAGTTCTTTGGTGGTGATCAGCAGGTCACGAAGCCCATCTGCCTTGACAACATATTGAGTCTCCTGTGCCTGTGATGGACCATAGCTCAAACCGACATGCGTGACACGAAAGGTGATGCAAGGAAGATGCAGTCTGCAGTTCGCAAAACGAGCGGCGCTCATATTATCAAGCTGGCTGTAAAGTTTCAAAGCCAAATCTACAGCCACGGGGTCTTTTCGCAGCGAAGAGATAGTTGTCTGAATCTGATCTTCAGACAAGGATGGATAGATGCGTGGAGGGGTGGTGTAGGAGGTTATATAGGCTGGAAGACAGCTATTGAACTCGGAAGCTTGTCCGATCCAGTTGAGGACAGTAATGTCGCCTGATCGAGCCACGATCTCCTGCAGGAGCCGCCCGAGCGCGTTCTGCTTCTTCTCGCCGTAGATTACAGGTAAGTGGACACCGAAGATACCAAACAATGAGTACGCGATGTCTTCTTGCAATGTGGTCTCACGTGTTGACGCCCATTGCAGACGCTGTCGGGCGTTGCTCATCCCTGGATGGAAGGAGACCAGGGTTCGTGCATCTATGCCCGTCGCATCTTGCAACTCTTCCATGATCGCAGGGGACTCTTTGTGGTTGGGAGAACGATCGCCGAGATATAACGACCAATCCTTCTGATAAAATATTACAACTTTCGAAGCGACGAATTCTTGAAAGGTCCATCCTCGCTTGTTCCAAGAGCTTTCTACCAGTGCACCGGGCTTAGATGAAGGAGGGACATCGCCAAGATAGACGATGGTAAGTGCAGAGTGGCGGTACCAGACGAACATGGAGTTGACTGATTCTTGAAGCTCGGTATTACTCTTCTTGTCGATGCAGCACGTGTCCATCCATGCCCAGCGATACCCAGCATCACGAGCGATTTTGCAGAACATCTGCAATTTCGTGATGCCATGAAGTCCATCCAACTTGTACACGTCTTTGTCCTGGATGTCATGCAGCAGCACCTCCATCTCTTCCCACCTGTGTGATAGAAGGACGCAGCGGAAGTACGTAGCCACTACATCGTCGATGCGTTCCGTTCGAAGGTTCGAATCCTTGGTTGGAAATAAGATAAGCTCAATGTACTCTGGACTCATTTTGAAGTCATTTATTTGTGCCGTTCTATTGCATAAAAGACCCGTAGAGGTATTGAGCAGGCGAAGGGGGGCATGTTCGAGTTCAATCCAAACAGCTCTTTGAATGGCGTCTTCTACTTCGGATGGAGAGACATACTGCTGACGCAGATCTGCAGAACGAGATTGGCATTCGAGACTATGTAGGAGTGTTCCAAGGCTTACCACGTATCTGCGCTTCAGGAGCATCGTCCAACTTGGACAACATGATTGTGAAAGCTTTGATAGCTTCGTCGTAACGTTGCGCACCCCGCAGCGCTGTATGTATCAACTGGTATCCAATGTGAGATGAGGGATTGAGTTCGGCGACCTATGCATCACCGAAGTCAACATGGGCTACGAAAACATAAATGTCATCGCACCTTTTGCGCATCGAAGAGCGCATCCTCCCATAGCATTTTACCTAACTTTGCCTTGCTGCGACTTGCAAAGATGGCATCGGATGTATAATCCAGGTCGATCGCCCCCGAGTATAGGTCAATGGCCTTGTCATACTCACTCGCAGTAAGTGCGACATCTCCGTTGGCAGCACAGAGTGCACCGCATTCTTGCTTGAAATCTGAGAGAAACGCAGGTGAGGATTGTAGCTGCATGAAATTGCGGACCTCAGACTTGCCATTGGACCAGTCGAGGTGGTCGACCTTTGTGTCTTTGTCACTTAAAATCTTCATGTACCGGTATGACGTTACGGCATCTTGAAGTTTACCTGCCCGAAGGAGTGCATCACACCGTTTTCGGTGTACAGTCAACCACAAAGATTTGAAATCCCAGCCGAAGAGCTGGACAAGGGACACAGTCATGAAAAGCATTTCGGATGGTATTGACGTACCACTATCAAATCCTCCTCATACATAAAATGAATGGGTGATCTCGATGGGAAAGCACTGGAGTTGAGAGTGGTAGTGAAATTGTCAACAGCTTCAGCGTGACGTGCGTCTCCCAAGGCTTTCATTTCGAGTTGAACATGTAGATATGCCTAATATGCGATGATGCAAATGTTAGTGTTGACGACCAAGCGTGGCTGCATGACACTTACTTCCACGATATGACATGCGCGAGCATCAACATTCGGACAACCAATAGCAAGTTCTCTGAGGAGCAGGTTTGCCTCGTCATGTTGACCTGCATCAAACAGAGTAATGGCCTGAAGTATGCAATGAGACAGAGAGCATGCGAGGCAACTGTAACATACCTTGATCAAGAGCAGAAAATGAATGGTTTGTGAATCTTGGTCCGTGTATATGGACGCAACATCAAACGCTGCCCTCGCATCCTGGATGTAGCCTTTTCCGCAGAGGGCAATACCCTTGGAGATATAGCCTACAAACGAGGGCTGAATACTAATGGACTATGTCACCATCGAGTTAGTCTTTCGTAACGGGGCCATGATCAGTGGATATACCTCACCTTGAGTGCATCTTCAATGGCGCGGTCCCAGTCGTGTTTTCGTGCCATAACGAACGAGCGATGAGCGTAAGAAGTATGGTTGTTCACATTGGTGTTGATATCTTGTGCGAGTATTTGTTCGGCGGTAGACAAGTCTCCATCTATGCATGCAATGCGGGCTGTTGTGATGCCTAGGATCTGCACGAAATGTGCTCAGATTGCAGTATATGAGTCCATGACGGAAACGTGCCTTTGAATTAATGTCATCGGGTATGGCCCACTCTGAGATCATCTTATCGTCACCTCCACTGAGGATGTTCTTGCCATCCGCGGAGAAAGTAACCCATTCCGGCGGTAATGAGTGCTCGAAGATAGCAACAGTTCGTCGATCTGACAGCCGCCAAAGACGGACATGACCCTCACGAGATACCGATGCAACGAGCGTGCCAGCAGGGTTCACGACAATCACATTGATATAATTGGAGTGACCTGTCCAAGGATCACCGACCTGCTGCCAGGTTGTCGTGTCCCATTCGCGTATGGTAGGATCGATCCCATCGCCGCCCGTTAAAAGGCGTGAGCCATCGGGCGTCCATGCAAGTCCGAAGTTGTGCGATGTGTGACCCTTGAAGGATGCGACACGTTTCCTCGTGCTTAAATTATAAATTTCGATGATGGTTGTTGCAGTGGCAAGAAGTTCTCCAGACGGCGAATACCGTACGCAGCCAACCCCAACCCCAGATAAATTGATTTCGTCTCCCTGCTGCTGCCAAGTTTTGGTGTTCCATAGTTTCGTCACGTCATGTGAACAAGTGGCCAGTACTGTTCCATCGGGAGAAAAATCCAGCGAGGTGACGCAATCGGAGTGAGCTTCGATGCGTTGGGAGAGCCATTCTCCAGTTTTCTCGTTCCAGATGAAAACATTTCCTTCCTTATCACCGCTTGCTATGAATTGTCCATCTGGTGATACTGTCAATCTGTGCACCCCACCGCGATGCCCCCCCATCTTCTTCAACACAACGCCTGTCTCCAAGTCCCACAGACGAACTGTCTTGTCGTGCGAGCCCGTAATCATCCGTCGTTTATCCGGGAAAACTGCGACTGATGATAAACCGTGTTCATGACCTTTAAACTCTTGCAGGGGTGTAGTGATTAGAGTGAGCTCCGGCATTTTACTGGAGGTTGATGACGTTATGTGCGGTTGAGGTGGACTTTGGGGGGATCGTGTGTTTCTTGCTCTGAGCTACAGAGATGCGTAACGCCTAGGAAACGAGACTTCGCAGTTCCTTCACTGGCAAAAATAGGACTGCTCATTCTTGGGCTCAACCCAGCTGAGTTCACCTGTCAAACTTCTATGGAATGCAGACCCAAGTAACATGCTCATTTAATCACCTGAGTGATACCTGTTCCCACACTTGTTAGTAACGTATGTAGTATAACATGTTACTAACGAGGGGGGTAAACCTACGCTGCAGTACTTCAGCGATAGCTGCAGCACTGATGTCGGAAAAAGGCAAAGGACCATTGTAACGCTGCCGGCGTATTATACCCGTGAGGCTTGGTGATGGCCTTTCGACCGTGTGGTACCAAGCATCCCAAGATCCGACAGGATCATTTAGATTCCTCGCCACACCAAATTTTTTTTGCGTTCAACAAGCCGAGTGATGGGAAAGTCACCGTAGATGCGGGCGGTGCGGCACTACCAATTCAGAATGAACACAATGTTGTGCTGCTGCCAGTGGGACCATCAAGGAATTCACAGGGTCTTGAGTGGAACATTGATGAACCGGGTATATTGGCCATTGTGGTATCTCAGGATCAAGTCGGCCAGGTAGATAATGCTTGGGCATTCCAGGTGACACATTCCGGGTGGATGTAGAACTAATAGCACCAGTATCTGATGGTCCGACGCCTACAAAGCTCGAATGTCCATTGGCGACCTACATAGTAGAAGACGCCACGTGCATGGTAGTTATCATCGTGTCACGTGTTTTATGCTGCGAGCCTCGGATGCTGTGAACATTTTTTGTTCCTTGGTCCATCCGTAACTGTGTACATATCACGCCATCTAATGTGTGGACGTTGCCAGTCTCATTGACCAACTGGTCTTTTTCCAGCCACATATGCCTTGTAAATGAGGTGCTTTATTGCGTTATCTCATTCTTCTTCATTGCCGATTGAAGTGAACTAATAATTGACGTTAATCCACTATTGCAG
>Ga0310811_10011734_pt1 | contig 11374 bp, 13 predicted proteins | sample YCmetagenome_FD_207642 | JGI IMG/M metagenome (GOLD analysis project Ga0310811, IMG submission 207642) | Soil microbial communities from experimental microcosm in Duke University, North Carolina, United States - YC | ecosystem: Engineered > Artificial ecosystem > Soil microcosm > Unclassified ... | reverse complement strand
GGACAGCGGTCGACAGATCAAACTCAGGGCACCAGGGCCAGTCGTAGCGCGGGTCAGACCGCTGCCCAGGGCAGCTTCGTCATCCTCGCAGCGAGACCCTTGCCAGTCGTATCTCGGGTCACACCGCCATCCGGGACAACACGAACATCCTCACAGTCGTATCTGGTCGCTACGGCTCGGTTTCGCCTGAGGCGGTTGATCCCGCACTCGACGGCATGGCGCAGCTTGTAGAGCTCCCGGTCGAAGGCGTACTCGCGGCCGCCGTCGGAGCCCTTCTTCTTCCGGTTCGCCTTCTGGTCCTCTTTGACCGGTATCACGCCCTTGATCCATCCTCGAGACAGTAAGCGCCGGTTGGCCCGTGACGAGTACGCTTTGTCGGCCAGCACCAGGTCCGGGCGGGTGCGCGGTCGCCCGGGGCCGGTGCGGGGCACGCGGATGCGGCGCAGGACGGGCGCGAACTGGGGGCTGTCACCGCGTTGCCCGGCCGTGACGATGAGCGCGAGTATCTTCTGACCCTGTTCGACGGCGAGGTGCAGTTTCGAGGTCAGTCCGCCACGGAAGCGGCCGAGTCCGTGATCGGCCGGTTCGCCCTCGGGCGGTTCGAGCTGGCTGCTCGGGTCGCGTCGGGCGCCGGCGGCGTGCTGGTGGGCGCGGGTGACGGTGGAGTCCACCGACACGTTCCACGTGATCAGGCCGTCCGCATCCGCCCAGGCCTGTAGCGCGGTGAGGATCGCAGACCAGACGCCATCGAGCTGCCAGCGGCGGTAGAGCCACTACACGCACTGCCACGGCCCGTAGTACGGCGGCACATCCCCCCACGGTACCCCGGCCCGGGTGCGCCACCGGATCCCGTCGATCAGCCGCCGTTTGCTGTGCACCGCCGGGTGGCCAGGCCTTTTGCCGCACGGCAGCAGCGGTGCGAGCACCGCCCACTGGGCGTTGGTCATGTCGTGGCGCGCGAAAGCCGGTATCGTCTCCACCCGAGGTCTCCGTGTAGGTGAGCGTCTTCTTGGTCGATGAACGCACCTACCGGAGACCTCATTCATACGCATGCTGCGACACGCGGTAGCGATCAGATCGTGACCAGCACCTTCACGCGAAACCCACTTCTCAAACGCGCCCTAGCTGAACGCGGCCGATCCGGCCGTCCGTGCGCCGCGCAACCGCACAACGCGACCGCTCGAGTTGGTTCGCGTCAACGCCTTCCGGCATCCGGAATATGCCCGAGCCGGGGAGCTTCGCCAACGTCACCGAGGATCCTGACCAGCATGGATGGACTATTCGGCACCTTCACCAGAATCGCAACTGCCAGACGTAACCGAGCGACCCCGATGAGGCATTTGCGAATCACGGGGTCGCTCAGCGCGTCACAACTCGCTCCGTTCTCCCTCCACAACCACGAACTCCGCCTTGCCCACGGTGAGTACGCCGCCCGTCAGTGGCGAGCACCGTACGCCGCCTTTGCCCCGCAGGGCGCGCTGCGCGCCCGGACCGATGACGGCGTCCATCCACGCGCAAGGCCGGGCCGGGCGGCGTACGGCCAGCAGGACGGGGCCCGTGCCGGTGTCCAGGGACACCGTCGAGCCCACGTACGCGTCGATGTCGACGCCGCGGAGCAGGACATTCCGGCGGGTAAGCCGAAGACCGGCCCCCGGATTGATGTCCAGCGGCAGGTTCTCAGCCGACATGAGCGTGACGGCAGCGTCGCGATGCGCCGCCCGCGCGTAGTAGCGGTCGCCTACGATCCCCAGGTTCTGCCGCACCACCACGCTCTGGACCAACTCCTCCCCGGCCCCGGCCGCGGGCCCCTCAGACGGACGCCCCATGTACCGATGCACCGGTGACACCAGCAGTTGCAAGACTTCCACCACGGACATACGTCCACCCTACGGGCTCCAGCAAGCGGCTCCAGTAATACGCTGGGGCGTTGCCGTTCTGTCCGGACTCGCCAACGAGTACCATCCAGCGGCATAAGCAACCCGCGGCCGCCCAGGAACAGACCAGGTCAGGCCATACGACGAGTTTTGGAACCCTACAGGACCCTGTGGCCGAATGTGACTATTCACCTGAATTGATCTTTTGGGTGCGGGATGCTGGGGTCGGGCAGCCTTCTGTCTTGGGGAGCGTGGAGAGGTCGGTTATGTCGATACGTCCTGTTCCGATGCCCGGGATCCCGACAACGACGGTGTCGGTGGCACGGGCGGCGTTCCCGGCGGGCACGCTGGCGATGCGGTTGCGCGATGAGCTCGGGGTGGTGTATCAGAACACGGATTTTGTGGAGTTGTTCGCGCGCCGTGGCGCTCCGGCCGCTTCGCCGGGGGTGTGGGCGCTGGTGAGCGTGCTGCAGTACGCGGAGCGGCTGACGGATCGTCAGGCCGCGGATGCGGTGCGCGGGCGGATCGACTGGAAAATATGCGCTCGGGATGGAGCTGACCGACCCGGGCTTCGAGTTCTCCGCGCTCGCAGGGTTCCGGGCGCGCCTGGTCGAGCACGGCATGGAGCATGCGCTGCTGGATGTGATCCTGGCGCGATGCACGGAGCTGGGATTTTTGCGCTCCGGGGGCCGGGTGCGCACGGACTCCACGCATGTGCTGGCCTGTGTGCGGGACCTGAACCGGGTGGAGATGGTCACCGAGACGCTGCGCGCCGCGCTCGAAGCCCTCTCGGTGGCGGCGCCGGCCTGGCTTGCCGCAACCGGCCCTGGTGACCGGTGTGTGGCTGGAGCGGTACGGTCAGCGCGCTGATTCCTACCGGCTACCCAAGGGCGAGGCGCAGCGCGCGAGCATCGCCGCGCAGGTCGGAGCGGACGGATGTGCGCTACTTGACGCGATCGACCAGGACAGCTCGCCGCACTGGCTGGCCGAGGTGCCCGCGGTAGGTGTGTTGCGTGTGGTCTGGACCCAGCATTTCGAGCCGCTTGATGACGGCACCGCCCGCTACCGCGATGCCAAAGAGCTTCCACGCGGCGCGCACCGTCTGGTCAGTCCGTATGACACTGATGCGCGCTGCGCGGTCAAGCGCACGACGATCTGGGATGGATACAAGGCGCATTTCACCGAGACCTGCGACGACGACGCTCCGCACCTGGTGGTGGCCACCTCCACCACCCCCGCCCCGGTCGACGACAGCACCATGACGGCAAGCGTGCACCAGGACCTGCTCGGCCACGGGCTGAGCCCGGCCGAACACTACGTGGACATGGGATACACCAGCGCCGCGCTGCTCGTCCAGGCTTCCGCGGACGGAATCGACCTGGTCGGCCCGGTCAAAGCGGCCGGCGGCCGCGGCCCGGCCGGTCCTGCGAGCTACACGGTCGGCGACTTCCAGATCGACTGGGACCACCAGAAGGTCACCTGCCCGCAGGGCAAGGAGAACAGCCGCTGGATCGAGACCACCGAACACGGCGAGCCGCGCGTACACATCGACTTCTACCGCGCCGCCTGCCCCACCTGCCCCACGAAAGCCCGGTGCACCAACGCCCGATTCCGCGTTCTGACACTGCGGCCACGCGACCAGCACGAAGCGCTCCAGAAACGCAGGACTGAGCAGGAAACCGACGCATGGAAAGCCCGCTACACCACCCGCGCCGGCGTCGAGGGCACCATCTCACAGGCCGTCAACCACACCGGCGCCCGCCGCGCACGCTACCGCGGCCTGCCCAAAGCCCGACTGCACACCATCCTGGTCGGCGCCGCGCTCAACCTCATCCGCCTCGACGCCTGGCTCACCGGCACCCCACTCGCCAACACACGAACATCAAAATTCAGCCAACTCGCCCTCACCCTCGCAACCTGACTTCCATGCTCAAGGGTCACATTCGGCCACAGGGTCCGAGCACGATCTGACCCTCGCACGCGAACTGGCCCTGGCGATCCTGTGGCCGTATACAAAGGACATGCCGGCACTGACCGACGGAGGCTACACCGGTGCAGGCTGTGGCGTGCTTACCCCCGTGCCCCAACGCACCGATGGGATCCCGCCGCACGCCGGCCAGCGGACCTTCAACAAGCTGTTGCGCGGCTTACGGTGCCTGGGCGAGCGGGGATTCGCCCAGCTTGTCGGGCACTGGAAGGTCCTTCGACATGTGAAGATCAGCCCCTCACGCATCACCGACCTTGCCCGAGCGGCCCTCGTCCTAACTCACTTCGAACACGGCCTGATCGGCTAATTCTTGCTGAGATCACCTGAGTGCAGCGCTATGGCGGGCAGTGTACCGTTCCCAGTCATTGAAAGCACATCGGATCCCGAGCGACCGCTGAAGTTTGGCATTTGTCAATCTGCCGTTCTACGGATGACGAAAATGGGGATTTGCCGCGCCGCCTTTTTCTCATAGTCGGCGAACTCGCTCCTCACTTTGACCGTCTCCGCGTACAAGCGAGCGCGCTCCGCTGGGTCCTCTACGAGAGCTGCAGCCGCCCTGTACTTGTCAACACCCCTCTCAACACACACATCCGGATTCGCCTTCAGGTTGTAGTACCAGGATGGCGCCTGGGAGGCTCCTCCGGCGGAGGCCACTACAAAAAAATCATCTCCCGCAAGACTGAAGCACGTCAGAGGAACCTCATACGTCGCTCCGCTCCTCGCACCCTTCATCGTGACAACCACCACTTCGACTTCCGCGAGCGTGGCGTTCACCTCAGGCGAGATTCGCCCACCATTTTCCCGAAAATTGGAAATAATTCTTCCGTTGTGCTCTTTCCATTCCATACGTCCACTACACCGCCCTCTTCAGAGTCTGCTCGTTACGTAGTTCTTCCCGAGAAGTCGAGGATGTGCTTCACGGGTCCCAGCCCGCCGATCACACGTAGACCCGGGCGAGGTCTTCAAGACGAAGCCCGCCACCGCGCCCGCATTCGCACGAGTCGAAGCCACCGTCTCACCATCCCCGGGCCAACCCGGTAGCCGACGGAACATAGCCGGCCCGCCGAAAAACCTCCTGCAGCCCTCCTGGCGAACACGACCGGAACCAGAGCAGACACGACAAGCCTCCTCAACCTCATCAAGGTAGACTAACCAGTAGGTCCACGCGGGTTAAAAATAGCACGCCCCCGCCGTGAGGCAAACCACTCGACGACAGATGAACTGACGAGCCCGAGAACCTGGAACATCTCCTCGAGCAGCGCGTTCGCGCATTCACCGATGCATGAAGTGCTCCGGTGGCCGCATCGAGACACGGGCGGGCAACGATGCCGGGTGCACCGCACACGAAGAAACCGGTGGATCCGAGGTCCGGGATCAACCGGCCGGCTCGACGAAACGCAGACGTCGAGGTGTCCGCTCGGGGCGCGGTTGCGCGGCGCGCGCGGAGGGCGCGGAGGGCGCCCGGCATGCGGAATCGTCCGTTCCACGGGCGGCGGGCGAGCCCCGTTAGGTGTCCGGACCAAGAGGGGAAGGGACGGTTACTACACTGCATACATGGCACAACTGATAGACCCGGCGGCGACTGACGCCGCGGCAGATGCGTACATCGCTTCGATTTTCCGGCTCATCGAGCTTTCGCCCGGCATGTACAGCCGGACCGGCGCTGCCGGTACCAGGTTGACGTTCACCGGTCTGCCCGTCGCGATTCTCAACTTGGTCCATGTGGGACCGGCTCCGGACCTGGACGAGGTGGACGCCTTCGCCAAAGAGCTGTCCGCGACGGGTGTCCCCTGGAGCATCAAACTGCGTGGGGAGGCCAGTCCCGAACTGCTCGAGGTGGCCGCACGCTACGACCGAACCTCGACGAGCACGAGCCCGCTACTCGTGTGCGACACCGGCCGGCTCTCTTCGCTACCCGAGCCCGCACTCCCCTCGGATGCCCGGGTACACATACTCACCGGCAGCGAGAGCGAGCTGTACGCCTCCGCCCTGGCGAAGGGGTTCGAGATGCCGAAGGAGATAGCGGACGTCTTCACCCGCCCGGCGCTTCTCGACTCCCCCGATATGACCGCCTTCGCCCTGGAGGTCGGCGGCGAGGCGGTCGCCACCGGCTTGAACATCATCACCGGCGACCAGATGGGGATGTTCAACGGTTCAGTCCTGCCCGAGTGCCGGCGCAACGGATACTACCGCGCCCTCGTCATCGCGAGGCTGCAGCACGCGGTCAAGGCCGGAGCCCGTCACGCCTTCACCCAGAACACGCCGATGTCGCAGCCCCTCTACGAATCGCTCGGATTCCAGATCGCCGCGACGTTCACGTACCTCGGCTCAGAGGGCTGAGGCCAGGCCCGGTAGATGGCCTGTGCTGGTCGAAAACGGGTGCGGATCCTGTGCGGGTGTCGGCTGATCAGGGGTCGTGGTAGGCGAGTTCCCGGTATTTCGCCTGGTGATTGCGCTGGTGGTCTTGTTGTTGGTGGAAGTGCCAGTAGGCGTCGAAGTCGCCGTTGGCGCGCATGGCGCGTAGTTTCAGGACGGCTTCGGCGCCGTCGAGGCCCCAGCGCGCCCCGGTGATATCCATTCTGTCCTTGACCAGGTGGCGGCACGCTCCTTCGATGACGCCGGTGGCGATCGGCCAGCCTGCTTTCAGCGCTGTGTGGTAGCGCATGGTGTTGGGCTCTGCCGGTGAAGTAGCGTATGGCGGCCTCAAGGCCCTTGCGGCGGGCTGCGGGCAGGCCGGCGGCTAGGGTCTCGAGGTGGGCGATGACCTGCCGGGTGCGTCCGGCCAGCAGTTTTCTGGCATGGCCGGCGACCCAGGGTTCTGCGTCCGGGTTCGCACGCGCGACGCCATCCTCGGCGCGGCCGCAGGGGTACTCGGTCGCGACTACCACGCCACACTGGCACAGATCGCTGACGCCGCTGGAGTCGGCCGCACCACACTGCACCGCTACTTCTCCGACCGCGAAGGATTGCTCAATGCGGCCATCGCGGACTCGATCAAGGCGATCGAGCAGTCGGTGAAGGAAGCGGCGATCGATCAGGGCAACGCCCTGGAGGCCATGCGCAGGCTGGTCACGGCGATGGTGGCGGTCGGAGACCGGCTGGTCTTCCTGTTCGGTGACCCGCGAGTCCTGGAAGGGCACAACACCGCACGCACCGCGCCGCCCCCGTACGACCCGGTGATCGCGCTCATCAAGCGCGGGCAGAATGACGGCGTGTTCGACCGGGCAGTCACCCCCGAATGGATCCAGCGCGTGCTTTGGTCGCTCGTGTACACCGGGTACAAGGACGCCGAGGCCTGCGGACTGTCAAAGCACGGGATCGTGTCCACTGTCATTCGCACGTTCGAGAACGGCATCCACACGTCCAACTCCGAACACTCCCCGGCACCGTGATACGCAGACCCCCGGCCTTCGGATGGCCGGGCCCGAGCGCAACCGGCTGAGCCGAAAATCCCTGCACTTCAACGGCAATGACCACCCCAATCGATTTCGCCGAATTCCACGCGCCCTCCGCCGACCGGACCGAATTCGAGGGCTGGCTGCGCCGGGTCCTACGCGAGGACGCAACCGGCGCTCTACCGCAGCCGGAGACTGGGAGCGCGCCGCCGAGCACGCAGCACGCTACGACGACCAGCCGGACCTGCTGCGCGAAGCCCGCCAGACCCGCATCATCGCCGCGATCCACCTCGGCGAACAAGCCGAGGCGAGCGAGCTGTTCGAGGCCACACCCCTCACCGCGGCGTGGGAGCACGCCGTTGCCGGGGTGCCTGCGCACCTACAACGACGCGGCCGCCGCACGTCCCGCCCCCGGCGCCGCCCGGCTCATCACGCTGGTCCAGACCGCCCGGGCCGCAACCGACCGGGGGACCGCGCACTTCCATACCCGGCTCGGATTGACCGCGCTCCACCTCGCCGCCCCTGCCCACCCGAAACAGAGCACGCTGCTGTGCGCAGACCTGGCAGTCGATGCGTGCCGGACCGCCAGCGCCTACCCAGCCCTCGAACTGCTCGACGACCCGCTCTACCGCGGCCAAGCCGCGCCTGAGCTTGTTCTTTAACCTCCCACGGTTTCTTGCCGACAAATGACGCGCGAGGGTGGCTTGGCCAAACCCGGGTGCGAGTAGGCTGGGCTGGAGGTCACAATGCTTTCGTGATCGACGTGTCCGCTGCCATCGATGACGACATCGTGGCTCGCCGAGTCCTGCCCGCGATCGTCAAGATCCGTGAGCTGATGGGCTGCGGCATCCCCGCAGCTCTCGAGGAGTTCGAGCGCCGCTATGTGCGGCTTCGAGCCGAGCGCGGGGACGAGTTCACCGTTCCGCCCGGGGAGTACGGGCGCGGCATCTATACATAGCTGTCGCATGACCCCTTCTGTGAGGGTTTGCGTCGGGGTGGTCCGCCCAGCGACTTCTCCCGGCAGAGGGTCTTGCCGACGTGCTGGCTGGTGGCAGGGCGTTGATTGCGGGACCGGGCGGGCGTCCGGGCCCGGGGACGGCCGTTTCGGCACTCGTGCGGGAAGAGCGCTGGTGGCGCGGATGTTCCTGAACCCGCGGCGGACTCGTGCGGGGGTGAGCCGCTCGGGGGCCGCGGGTTTCTCCCAGGGTCGGCGCAGGTCTGCGGCGAGGGGCCGGGCCAGACGGAGTTGGGTGTGCGCGGTCAGAACCAGCCAGGTCCAGCGGTCGGCCGCCCGCGGGTCGCGTAGGCGCGGGCGGGTCCAGCCGAGGGTCTGTTTCAGCATCCGGAATGTATGCTCCAGGTCGAATCTTCTGAGGTAGGCCTGCCAGAGCCGGTCGACTGTTGCGGTGTCGGTCCCGGTCATTGAGGCCCACAGCCAGACCGGCCTCGGATCCCGCTCCCCGGGAAGGTGTTCGACTTCGAGTCGTATGAGGGTGCCTTCGATGACGGGGAGCTTGCCGTCGTGCTCGAGCCAGCAGGTGCGGTGGGTCAGGCGCGGGTGCAGCCGGTCCCACGCCAGTGCAACGGCAGTGCCGTAGCGTTCGGTCTCGGTGCTCGTCGTGTGTGCCGGCTCTGGCCAGGTGGCGGGCTTGGCGAGGGCGAACTCGCTACCGTGCTTGGGCGGGAGCGGAAGATCCGGTCCGAGCGCACTCGCCCGGCGATGACTACGGGCAGGTCCTCGAGCACGAACGCGAGCCGAGGCAGGTCGTAGCCGGCATCGGCGACGATCCAGATCTCCGGGTCCCCTTCTTGCCACTGGCCGGCCGCGACCAGTCGCTCGACGACTTCGCGCAGTTGAGCGGCGGTCACCGCGGCGACATCGTCGGTGGGGCCGAGCCGGACCGCGTCCAGCAGCGCGGTCCACGAGGTGCGGCCGGACTCCAGGGCGGCGACGAACGAGTACGGCCAGCCGGGAATGAGCTGGTCCGCGGATCGCCCGCGCCCGTAGACGTGGCAGAACAGCCGCTCCGGGCTGGTGGCGGCGTCCGGGCGCAGCCAGTTCGAGACGTCACCGCCAGCACGATCCGCCCGCCGCCCGCGCGCGGCACAGGCGCCGCACCAATCGCCACGCGCAGCCGCGCGAGGTCGACGCGCCCGGAGTTCAGCGCGTCGTACAGCGTTCCGTGACCACGTCGGTGCTCCGGCGCGAGGGAGAGCTCCACCAGCGACTTCACTGGACCATCTGCGCACAGCATCGCATCAACGAGCTCGAACAGGCCATCGGCGCGAGCGGCCAACGCGTCATAGAACTCCAGCCGGAACCAGGACAAACCGCTGCACAACTCGACGCGTGTGAACGCGTCCTGGACACTGGTCAACGCGGCCTCTTCGTGGGGTGTCTCTTTTGGTCGAGATCACATCCTCACGCAGACGCCGCGCTCATGTCAGAGCAGTGACGAAAACGAGACGCGCTCTGACCAGCCGACACGCCGCGCGACCTAAAAGAACAAGCTGAGAAGGTGTTCCGCATCCTCTGAACCTGGATCCACCGGGCTGGTGTCAGTGTGAGGATTTACTGGTCGGCTGAGCTTGTTGCGGGGTGTTCGGGGCCTTGCGGGCAGCAGTGATCGCCGGGTGGCCGTCCGGTCGGGGTCTTCCTGGGTCCTGGTTGTAGTGGTCCGCGCTGGTTTCTTCTGGTTCAGCGGCGTGCCGGGCGGTGGCCGGTCCTTGTCCACAGGGTGGTGAAGGGGCCTTCCCGGGGCCAGTGCTCGGGCAGGTGCAGCCGGATTCGCCGAGCGGAGGAAGCGATCCGGGCCGGGACGTTGACCAGGGTCCTGCGGATGGTCGCGCCGGTGGCTTTGGCGTGGAAGCGCGAGGCCAGGGTGCCTGCAGCGCGGGTGAGGTTGTAGGCGAGGGCGGCCAGGGCGAGCCAGGCGGCGTTGGCGTGGAACTTCCCGGAGGGCAGGTGCGCGAGTGGCCCGTCCTCGAGGTCGGAGAAGACCTGTTCGATGACCGCGTGCTGACGGTGCATCGGTTCGGTCTGGTCGATGACCAGCGGGTTCGTGGTATGGAAGGCGTGGTGGCGATGGGCGGCGAACAGTTCGCCCTGCCCGTCGGGCACGGTGGCGGGGTTCAGACGCCGGACGCGCCGCACGATCAGTCGTCCGCGGGTGTGCAGTTCGGCCTTCTTCGAGGTGAACGCGGTGTACGGGATCTCGGCGATCTCCGCTTCGGAGATCCAGCGGCCTTCGTCCGCATCCCAGACCGCGTTGCGGTACTTGATCGGCTTCCACGCCGTTTCGGGGATGGTGGCGATCGCCGCGCGGATGGTCTTCGTGTTGGCCACGGTGATCGAGTAGCAGGCTCCTGCGGCACGTATCGCCTTGACGAGCTTGGCGGAGAAGAACGCCGAGTCCGCGCGCACCAGGACCGTCGCGGTGACCCCGGCCTCGCGAAGCGCCCGGATCGCCTCGGCCACCAGCGAGTGCGCGCCCTTGCCCGAGCCGGCCGAGCCCTTGCGCAGCCTGGTCGCGATCACCACCGGGCGCGAGGACGCGGTGGAGGCGGTGACGATCTGGAAGTGCAGGCCGCGGACCTTGGTGTACCCGAACGAGGCACCCTGTTTCGCGGGACCGTAGACCTGCTTGACCTTCGAGTCGATGTCCAGGTAGACGATCGGCTCCCCGAGCGGGATCAGTCCGGCGTGCGGGATCAGATTCGCGGTGAACCGCCGGGATGCGGCCTGCAGTTGCCGCACGTGCCCGTGGGTGAAGGAGCGCAGGAAGCTGCCGAGCGTGGAAGGCGCGTAGATCCCGCCGAACAGCCGATGTGTTCCGCCGGTGCGCAGCACGTCCACGTCCTCGATGCTGTCGGCGCCCACGCACATCCCCGCGACCAGCGTCATCGCCTTGCCCGCCGGGTTCACCCCGGTCGTGACCCCGAGATCGACGTGCCGGCGGATGAGCGCCGGCAGATCGCACCGCTCGGCCAAACGCATCAGCGGCACCAGCCCCGCCGACGCGATCAGATTCGGATCGGAGAACGACGCCGAGAGCCACGACGCGGCGTGAGAGGATTTCACTTACGGGATGCCTTCTCGATCTGGATGGATAAGGGCC
>Ga0310811_10011733_pt1 | contig 11375 bp, 7 predicted proteins | sample YCmetagenome_FD_207642 | JGI IMG/M metagenome (GOLD analysis project Ga0310811, IMG submission 207642) | Soil microbial communities from experimental microcosm in Duke University, North Carolina, United States - YC | ecosystem: Engineered > Artificial ecosystem > Soil microcosm > Unclassified ... | reverse complement strand
AAAACGCTATATGCAGTGGATGAGCTAAGCAGCTTTGTCGTGGCGGTCGCGCTGGTGCGCCCGACAAAAAGCATTCATGACGTCGACGTTCGCGCGGTGAAAAAGAAAATGAAAGACAAGGCATTCGCCCGCGCCGTGAACCGCGATGACATCATCCGCGGTGCAGAACATTTGGGAATGCCGCTCGACGATGTCATCGCGCAAGTGATCGCCGCGCTGAAAACCGATGCAGAGCGGCTCGGGCTCGCCGCAGCGTCATAACGGAAATGCGGTTACAATTTTTCCGCAATGATTTCCAGCACCAGCGGTGTAAGCATCCGAGCATTCGGATTCTTCTCCGCATCCGCAAGAGCACTGCGGGCGTCCTCGGCGAAGCTTTGATCGATTCGCCCCATTTCAATCAGCCGATCGAGATGAGTATCAATGAATGTGGCAGGCCATTGCCACATGTAATCGCTCGGGCGGAGGCAAAAGATGTGCGGCCTTATGGACCGAATCACAAACCCATTCTGCCCAAGCAGTCCAGGTACTTGAATCGCACCGTCTGGTTCGCCGCCGGACTCGCGCCATGTAGCGATCACGTGCTCGCGGAAACGTTCGTGTATTGCTAGTGCCGGAAAAAATCGCCACGTCTCGTAATGACCGTACTCGTGAAAAATAGCGACACTGCCTTTTGGCATAACACGGCCAAGTTTTTTAATCAGCTGAGACTGGTCATTAACAAAGGAGACAATCCACCGGCACCACGCGAAATCGTAGTCGCCCTTCGGCAAATCACTGTTCATCAAATCCATTTCATGAATCTTCACGTTGGCGAACAAGCGCGCCCGGCAGGTTGTTTCGAGCGCGCGGATGAAGTTCTGCGAACGTTCCAGCGCCACCACTTCACCCGTCGGTCCAACAATCTCAGCCAGGTCGATTGACGCGTAGCCTGGGCCGGCTCCGACATCGAGCACGCGTTTGCCCACCGTGATTCCCGCCCGTTGCCAGCAATCCAACACAACCGGGCGCCAGGCGCGATGTTGAACGCCTAGCCTCGCTAACTCCTCTTCATGCGTGCCGAGAACGTAATCGCGTTCTGCTGCCATTGGTGATCGTCACCGATCGACGCCCGATTACAAACCCGATTTGTTCTTCCGCGGATCGGCTCTGTCCCTGGCCGTCAGCGATTCTGCAAATCGAGGAGAACGGCAGCAACTCGGGACATTTTCTCTTTCGAGAGTTCGGGATAGATAGGAAGCGACAGGCAATGTTCACTCAGCGCTTCTGTCACTGGAAGGTCGCCCGATCGATAGCCAAGATGGCTGTAAGCTTTTTGCAGGTGAATCGGGACAGGATAATGAACGCCAGTCTGAATCCCAGCGTCCTGCAAGCCAGAGCGAACGCGATCACGCTCTGCGGCTTCAATCACGTAACAATGCCAGACGCATTCCGAATCGGACATGTCCGCAGGCAGCTCGTAAGACGAATGCTTCAGCAATTCTTTGTATTGTCGCGCTCGATCAACGCGAGCCGTATTCCACTCGTCGAGGTGCTTGAGTTTTATGGAGAGCACGGCCCCCTGAAGGCTATCCATCCGGTAGTTGTACCCGATTTCATCGTGCAAATATTTTTGACTCTGTGCGTGGTCGCGAAGAGAACGAGCACGGCGCGCCATGGATGCATCGTTCGTGATCAAAGCGCCCCCTTCGCCGTACGCCCCAAGATTTTTAGTCGGGTAAAAACTAAAACACGCAATTTGGCCGAACTGACCTACGCGTTTGCCCCGGTATTTTGCGCCGTGTGCCTGCGCGGCATCTTCGATCACAGGAAGTCCGTGTCGCTCTGCAATCGCCATAATACGATCCATCTGCGCCGGCATTCCATACAGATGCACCGGGATAATCGCTTTGGTGCGGGAAGTGATTGCTGCTTCCAGCTTGTCCGGATTTAACGTGCGACGGAGAGGATCAATATCGACGAATACCGGCGTGGCGCCCACGTAGCTGATAGCCCATGCGGTGGCTATAAATGTCATCGAGACCGTTACGACTTCGTCTCCTGGACCCACATTTAAACAGCGCAAGGCCAGATGCAGCGCCGTCGTCCCGCTGTTTAAGCTGACACAATGATCAACTCCGCAATACGCTGCGAATTTCGCCTCGAACTCTGAAGTGGCCTGTCCTTGGGCGAAGCTCGTCGACTCACAAACTTTGTCGAACGCGGTCAAGACTTCGCTACGAAGGGTGCGATACTGCGCTCGAAGATCCAAATACTGTACAGTTTCCATTTCAGTCTGAATTGGAGAGAATGATACCTCATTCCAGCGCAGCGGCGAATGAACCTAGTTTTGAATTTACATGCCAAAACCATCAAGTTAATGTCCTAATGGTGAGATTGTTGCTCGCGCTTTTGTCGGGGTTTGCCACCATTGGCGCGTTCTCGAGCATCGCAGAGGACGTTCTCCCACCACGTTTCAACTTTGATCGCTACACCGCGATGGCACATCGTTCACCATTCGCTGTCGCTACCGCCGTGGCTTTGCCCGAAGCGACGCCTGGTTTTGCCAAAGACCTTTACGTTGGGAACGCCGCGCGTTTCCCTGAAGGCGATATGGTCACAATCAAATCGAGTTCGGACCAAAATTTCAAAAAATACCTGACCACAAAGCAGCCGGTCGATGGGTATGGCGTCGCTCAGATTGAATGGTCAGAGGATGTAGGCAAAACGACAGTAACGATTAGCAAGGACGGGCAATTTGCGACACTTGCCTTTAACCAATCGCTTCTCGCGCAAGCTGCGTCCGCTGGACGGCCGCGGGATCGAATGCCCCAAATGGAGGCGATTACCCCCTCGGCAGGGGCGAATCAAGCTTCTCGTTCTGATGCGCTCGACGACATTGTGCGGAATCCCAAGATAGTCTCTGCGCCTCCGGCGAAGGCAGCCGCTGCATCGCGGTTTGTATCTGATGACCTTGCGCCGGCTCCGGCTGCCCGAGTGCCGCCCCGTGCTGTTGCGCCTCCCGAACCACTCGGGCCGAGCCAGCAGCTGTCGGACAAATAGCAGCAACAGGGTCTTACGGGAGAGAAATAACGAATGAAAGTCGCAGCTGCTGAAGCTGCAGTTAATTTTCGTCGCGAGTAATATCGGTTCGAACGGGACTATCTATCGTAAACTGAAGCGGATTCCCCCGCCTCCCAGTCGCGAAACATTGCGCCTCGGTCCATGCAATCCTACAGCTGAGTGCGCTTCATACATTGTGCCCTACTCAAGCGAGGCATAAACGGTGACGCTCGCCGAGGCGAGCGTCACCAAAATGCCGAAGCTTTATTTATTCGCGACTACTTTCGGAGCTGGCTTACTCGCTTCAAGCTCCGCGCTCACTTTCTGGATTTGAGCTGCCTGTTCTTTGAGCTGCGCAGTGAGAAGTTCCATCCCTTTCTGCTGCAGGGCGACAGTAGATTTCAAGTCAGTAATACTGGCCTGCTGTTCATCGACTTTTTTGTGCTCTTTGAGGAACTCATTGAGCAACATCACGTTCACGGCATCATAGCGCACGGACCAAAGCTTGCCGTCCTTGTCATATACGACTAAATCCCGATTTAGCTGTTCTACTTCTTCCGCGATCAAACCAAATTGCGGTGTTAGGTCACTTTTGATGTCTCGGTTTTTGTAATGAAACCTCACTGGCTTGAGCTTTAGGATGGCTTCGCTGCCTTGATCTATTGGTTCAATGTCTTCTTTAAACCGGCGCGATGAGGATACCGTGCCGAGTTGGCCATCCTGGTCTATGAGGACGGGCACAGAGGGGAATGGTCCTCCCGTTGTCACTCCAACAATGTGGCCGATATACGTTCTGCCGGAAGTAGTCTGCCCGGCGGGTTGGGTATCACCCCGGGTACCCAGGCAAATAACATTATCTACATTTGGGCCTTCGTTTGCGCCAGCTTGGAAGCCGAGAAAAGTATTACCATCGCCCGTAGTTAGGCTATCGCCGGCACGCCATCCCATAACGGTGTTGTTGTTGCCGACGGTCAAGAATTCCAATGCTCGCCGGCCAACAGCCGTGTTTTGGAAACCGCTTGTCAGGTCCGATAGCGCAATGCTACCAAGAGCCGTGTTAAAGCCATCAATACCAACAGTGGTACCGTTGTAACTTGACAGCGCGGAGTCACCAACAGCGAGGTTAGCACCGCTGGTTGTGTTTTCCCTGAGCGCATCGGCACCGATGGCCGTGTTAAAATCGCCGGTGGTGTTGTTCCTAAGCGCTGCAGCGCCAATTCCGGTGAGATGCCTGCCAGTGGTGTTCAGGAAGCCCACTCGAAAGCCGATGGCCAGGTTGAAGTTCGCGTTGTTGTCCCTGAGCGCTTCGGTCCCAATAGCCATGTTGAAGTTTCCAGTGGTGTTGTTGGCAAGCGCGAAGGCACCAATCGCCACGTTACTAAAGCCGTTAGTATCGTTAGTAAGGGCATTGGCACCCACGGCTGTATTGTTGATGCCTGTGGCGGGATTAACACTGTCGAGCGCGTTTACTCCAAGTGCTGTGTTTGCACCACCGGGACACGCGCTCGGGCATTGTGCTCTCAGCGACGGCGAAAGCGCAAACGCGCAGAGCGCAATTGCCACTGCAAAAAAACCGCCACGGAATGGCGAGCGGTTGTTGGATGTTGTTAGTGTTTTCATTTTTCTTTTTTCATTTGTTTGGAATTTACCCTGTTAACGGCGAGAACTGCCCACTCAGTCCGCCACGGAACTGGGGCGTAACCAAAAAGAATGCGATCCCGCAAGAAAGCGTTGCGATTCATTTGAGTGTGTCCCGGCTCCAATTGATTTGGCGATCGCGCGAAGCGCCAGTCTAGATTTCTAGCAGACTGACTCGTTCAGTGTGCCAAAAATTTGTCGAGCGTCGCAACACGTGATCGAAAGGTTTTTAGCAGGATGCGTTGCAACGTAGCAAGCGCAAAATGTCTCGGAATTCGAACGCTCTGTTGATTAGCTCCGCCACGCAACGTGTGATCTTGAGCCGGCGTCTGCGCGCGTGTCGTTGCCCTATTCGCTCTGGCTTAAGCGCGCTAACGAAGACCGTAAACCTCAACTAATGCGTTGCCCGTAGTGCCGTTGGCTCCGCGAACAATGGCAGTGTATTTTCCTGCGGGGAGGTGAAGCACGAGTGCCGACTCGCGCTGATCTATTGGCGAGAGTGCATTCTTTCGCACGTCGATCCAGTTAACATCGTCTAGCCAGTTGTCATTGCTCGCGATCACAGATCCACTCGAGTCGTAGATCGTTAGTGTGGGATCGCTCAACACTCCGCTCACACCTTGAGAGGCTAGCGACGGACCAATGGCGCGCACTACCACGCTCGAGCTTTCAACGTCTCCAACGATAAAACCAGTGATAAGTACGTTATCACCCGTGCCAACAGCACCGCGCGTACTTATGTTCGCCAAAGTGGAGTGGGATAGCGGTGAGATATCGTAAAGCTCTACCAAGGCAATGCCCGGAGGCGAATCCTTTGCCGTGACTATCACTGTGTAGGCGCCTGGGGCCAGGCTCAACGCAGTGGCCGATTCCGATAGATTAGTTGGCGCAAGTCCGTTGGACTCTACTATGAAGTGGTTTGGATCAGTCTGCCAGTTGTCGTTGGTTGCGATGAGAGTGTGCGAAGAGTTGTAAACGCTGAGAACCGGGTTAGCGAGCACGCCGGAAACTCCAAACCTGCTGAGCGATGGCCCCAGCGCGCGAAGCACCACACTCTTCGGACCAGTTCCCGTGATGATAAAACCGCCGATCAGAACGTTGTCGCCGGTCCCAACGAGTCCCCGGGTCGAGAGATTGAGCTGTTGAGGCCCCACTGTCGGGAATTTCGTATTTTCCAAATGAATCGGAATCGCCCGGTAGATCTTTCCACAGCTTGTGGTCGGGTACCGATATGAAAAAATCGTCTCGCTAGCTGCGTTCAGGCCTAGCAGGTGCGCGAACCCATTTTGTCCATTGGGATTTTCCAATGCATAATCGATGAGGTAGTTCTTCGGCGCGTCCTCATAAGCGCTGCCGCAGAATGGGCAGTGCACACGCTCGTTCATTGGGAAGTTCCAGACTTCAGTCGCAGTGTTTGCTGTTAAGTCCAAGCTGTACTTGCGAGGACTGGCATAGTCACGTTGGTCTCCCGGTGGCGACTGAAAGATGCTCTTTTGACCGTTATCAAGAATTAACAAATTTTGATCGTAAGTGATCGAAGGCGCGTGCTGACCGATCGGTGGCAGGCTACCAGGCGCAACAGAAAGCGCGAATTTCCTCAATGACGGAAATTGGTGCCATTTCTTCGTTGGATCGCCCAGGATCCATTTGATTGCGTTCGTTTGATAGTCGAGGCATATGAGGAAATTCTCCCGGCTAGAAACGATCAAGGAGTCGTCTGCTCTGTTGTAGGTGCAACCATTGAGATGAAACCAATCGGTTGGCGCAGGATAAACGAACCGGCTGGGATCGTCTCCTCCAGCGATCATCGCTGCGCTGATGATGTTCGCCATGTTCCATTGCTTTAAGACTCTGCCTGAAACATCGACCTCAATTAATGTCGATTCGAAGTACGTGGTAGTACTCGCGTCCAGGATGATGCCAACTTTGCCGCGATCGATGTTATGGTGAAAATTGACAACTCCCAGGGCGCTGTAATCGCCAATCTCACTGAAAGCACCATCGAGCTCGATTCGAGTGAGCAAGTGGCCACGACCCAAATAGACTGCGTTATCAAAGAAGATGAAATTACCGGCGGCGATGTTAGCTGTGCCCACCCATCGCAGTGCGCCGTCCGTGTCGATGATAGCAGGTTCGAAATAACTACAATCGCCCTTCAGCATGATGTAGTCATAGCTCAAATCGGTATCATTCGTACGTGGTTTAACCACGATTGGGTTATCATACCCGCACGGATCATCGAAAGCCGCGGTCGTCACCGAGGTGACAACTTCCTTCGAAGAGCCGTCCTGAAACCGATAAGTCAGCCGTACGATATTCCGGTATCGATCGTAAAGGCCGTAGACCGGCAAAATAATCTCTGGCGGATTTTCAAAGCCCCTGCTCACAAGGTAATCGCTGGAATAAGTGCCTGACAGGGGACGAGTCACAGACCCCGGTTTCGGGTCGATTGCGAACTGAATGCTCTTCAGAACACTTGTGTTGCTCACATTGAGCGTTAATTTACTGATGAATGGTGTAGCCCCCGCCGTGTGACCTCTGATCGTTATGGTGGTGTCATCAGCCTGGGTTGCCCTGGCCAGATGGGAGCAGACCATGAACACTACACTGGTGATAACTAGCGAATATGTTTTCATACGGCGCCTCCTTTTATACCCTTCTCCCTAAAAGACTGCCCCGAGCATGTAACAGAGCAGGTCCATTCGAGTTTCAGCAAAAATCTCAGCGGAACAGAATTCCTGCGAATGAGTGTATAACTTAACCGCCCAGCGCCGGATAACATCGATTCGTAGCGAAGTTCATTTGTTCCATAAAGCTTCTGGGACGACTTTGAACATTAATCCAAGGCGGTAAAAGCGAATAGCAATGCAGCGCCATTAAAAGCTGAAACGGAACGAGTGTACTCGTTAGAGCGTATCCTGTTACTGCAGGCTATAGACTTCGACTAAGCCAATGCCTGTACTGTCATTAACTCCGCGCAGAACAGCGGTATAGGCTCCTGCTGGCAGATGAAGCACCAGAGCCGACTCGTGCTGATCTATTGGCGAGAGTGCATTCTTCCGGATGTCGATCCAATAAATATTGTCAAGCCAGTTGTCATTGCTCGCGATAACAGAGCCCCTCGAGTCGTAGATTGCCAGTGTTGGATCGCCTAGCACGCCACTTAGACCATAAGCAGCCAGCGACGGGCCAATGCCGCGGATCACCACGTCCGAACTTCCCACATCTCCAACAATAAAGCCGCTGATAAGGACGTTATCGCCGGTGCCGACCAAACCGCGGGTGCTCATGTTCTCGAGCGTGGAGTTAGACAGCGGCGAGATATCGTAAACTTCGACCAAAGCTATACCCTCGGACGAATCCTTTCCGGTGACTATCACCGTGTATGCGCCGGGCGGCAGACTCAATGCCATAGCCGATTCCGCCAGGTTATCGGGCGCAAGTCCGTTGGACTCTACGATGAAATGGTTTGGATCGGCTTGCCAGTCGTCGTTGGTTGCAATGAGAGTATGGGAAGAGTTATAAAGGCTGAGAACCGGATTGGCGAGCACGCCGGAAACTCCAAACCCGCTAAGCGATGGCCCCAGCGCCCGTAGTACCACGCTCTTGGGATCGGTTCCGCTGATGATAAAGCCGCCAATCAGAACGTTGTCACCAGTGCCAACCATTCCTCGGGTAGAGAGGTTGAGCGATTGAGGGCCTACTGCAGGAAACTTGGTACTTTCCAAATGAATCGGAAGTGAATTGTACGCAGTGTTACACCCTTGGGTCGGGTATTGATAATAGAAAGTCCTTTCGCCGCCAGCGTCCAAACCCGTAAGGCGCGCGAATGTGGGAACGCTTGGGGGTCCGCCGCCGTTGACGAACGCGTAATCAATCAAATAGTTGAACGGCGCATCCTCATAACAGCTTCCGCAGAACGGGCTTTTGATGCTCTGGTTCGCGGGATAGTTCCACACCTCAGTAGCAACGTTCGCTAGCAGGTCCAGGGCATACTTGCGGGGACTCGCATAGTCGCGTTGAGCCCCTGGAGGATTCTGGAACTGACTCATTTGACCGTTATCAAACAGGAGAAGACCTTCATCGAAAGTGATCGAGGGAGAGTGCTGACCTATCGGTGGCAGGCTGCCAGGCGCGACGTCAATTGCAAAATTTCTCAAAGACGCGAATTGGTGCCACTTTTTCGTGGGATCTCCCAGGATCCATTTGATGGCACTTGTGTTATAATCGAGAGCAATAACAAAGTTCTCGCGGCTTGAAACGATCAGAGAATTATCGGCGCGGTTGTATACGGCGCCGTTATTATGGAACCAGTCGGTCGGCGTGGGAAAGACGAACTGATTCGGGTCGTCACCGCCAGCAATCATTGCTGCGCTGATAATGTTAGCCATGTTAAACGTCTTCAGCACGTGACCGTCATGACTATCCACTTCCATGATAGTCGATTCGAAGTAGGACGTCGTATCCGGCTCAAGAAGCAGTCCTGTTTTACCCGGATCGATGTTATGATGGAAGTGAACCGCGCCGAGACCACTATAGTCTGCGATCACCAGGATCGTCCCATCAAGCTCGATGCGAACCAACTGGCTGCCTTGCGTCACATATACTCCGTTGTCAAAAAAGGTGCTGGCGGCAAAAAGAGCACCCATCGTAGATAACGGGCTCACCCATCGCAACCTCCCATCGGTATCGAGAATGACAGGGGAGAAAGTCCCGCAAGCAGACCTGTCAAAGATGTAATCATAACTCAATTGAGTACTGTTCGATCTGGGTTGAAGTACGGTAGGAGTGTTGTAGCCGCACCCTTGGTCATCGAAAGCGGCGGTCGCGATGGAAGTGACCGCCTGTTTTGTAGAATTGTCCTGAAAGCGATAAGTCAGTCGTACGATATTTGAGTAGCCAGCATAAAGCCCGTAGATCGGCAAAATAACCTGTGGAGGATGCTCAAAACCCCGGCTCACGAGGTACTGGTTGGAGTAAGTGCCTGACAGCGGACGGGTGACAGAGCCGGGTTTCGGGTCGATGGCGAACTGAACGCTCTTCAGAACGTTTGTATTGCTAACGTCCAGCGTCAATCTGCTGATAAAGGGCGTAGCACCCGCGGTATGACCTGTGATCGTTATCGTGGTGTCATCAGCCTGGGTTGCGCTGGCCAGATGGGAGAAGGCCATGAACACAGCACCGACGGCGATTAGTGAGCATCGTTTCATAAGTATTTATTTGTTGCCGATTAAATAGAGCGTCGAGCATGTCCATGGAGGCCGTTTAAGTCCAGCAAAAACTTCCACGAGACGCACTTTTTTGCCGGATCTTGAACCTGGCGAAGCAGCGAAATCGTGCGGGGAAAAACCACACAGGCTGCATACCCCCGCCGGGATCCAATCGCAAAGTCATGCGTTCACCGCGCCATTCGTTTCAGCACGAACGTGATCGACGAGGAGAAATCGCCCTGCAATCCTTGCCTGCTGTGCCGGAACAGAAGACGAGCGCATAGAGCGCGGGATTGCAGGTTGTCCAAACGTGGTGCGGCGCAGAAAACAAGCTGGGGCTGGGAGGAGTGAACCTTAACTTCCGGTGAATCACGGGAAGTAATTAGACCATTGCAACGCGAGAAAACCATCGAGTTGCTATTGTCACTTCAACCGAGCCATGCCTCGAAGGCTTGGCCGTTTTCGTGCCGGTCTGCCCAGTAACACAGCTTGCACCCGGACCGCTCTGCGAGTTTCTCCATGCTTTCTTTCGAAAAATATTGAATGTGTGCCGGTACATGGTTGTACGAGTATTGCTGCCAATCAGAAATGGTGCTTTTTCCCATTTGCCACCCCTCAGGACGATGTGGAGCGGTAACGAAAATCGTTCCTCCCTTCGCTAAAAGAGATTTGCAACGCTGCACAGCTGCAACCGGGTCCGGCAAATGTTCAATCACATGCGTAAGGGAAATAACATCGAATGGGCCTAACGAGTCAAGTCGCGCATCGGTAATAGGACAAACGAGATATTGATCGACCCATCCACACTCGTTAGCCATTTCGGCCGAAACATCTTGAGCGCTGGTCTTGCATGAAGCATCCAGCCGCTTTGCGGCGCGGCACATCCAGGCGCGACCAGCTCCTACTTCAAGGATCGAAATCGGCTGCGTCAAAGGGATCGATCGAGCGGACAAGATTCTTTTCAAGCAGTCAGACATGTAGTGATTAATCGCCTCTACGTGCGCCGGGTCAGTATAGATCGGATCGGTGAATTGATCGCTCTTGATGTAAATCGCTTCCAAGTCCTCGTTGGGCGGCATTGGATCGAGATAAATCAAGGCGTGGCAAGTACAGTAGGTAAGGTTGTACTGGCGGACCACAAGGTTTCCCGTGAATGTCGCGTCAAGACGACCGATTAAGCGGCAGGGTCCCGGCGCTGTCGCGCAGATCGGGCAGGGCCTGCCGCTAGAACTCTCTTCCTCCTTGGTGATCACGATCCAATTCCGTAGCTATTCTCGCAGTCGGCGCGCGCGTTCCAAGGTCAGATAGGCGACAGTAATGAACCTATACTTTCCGTTGACTCGCCTGCATTAACTCCCTCAGACGTTGTTCCTTTTGGATAAGCAGGTCTTGATACATCTGGATCAGGCCATCTCTATTAGCCATCAAGCCACGCAGGTACTGGTAGTCGCTTTCCGCAAGAACCTGGCCGGACTTAACGTGATC
>Ga0310811_10011732_pt1 | contig 11377 bp, 9 predicted proteins | sample YCmetagenome_FD_207642 | JGI IMG/M metagenome (GOLD analysis project Ga0310811, IMG submission 207642) | Soil microbial communities from experimental microcosm in Duke University, North Carolina, United States - YC | ecosystem: Engineered > Artificial ecosystem > Soil microcosm > Unclassified ... | reverse complement strand
TGATTGATCAATGTCCGCGCAATTGCGACGCGCTGCTTCATCCCGCCGGACAACTGCTTGGGATAATGGTCCGCGAATTCCGACAGGCCGACGGCTTTGAGATATCGGTCGCTGCGCTCGCGCCGTTCGCGTTTGGGCACGCCGCGAAGACGAAGGCCGTACTCCACGTTCTGGCGCACGGTCAGCCAGGCGAACGAGGTATACGCCTGGAACACCATCCCGCGATCGGCGCCGACGCGATCGACCGGTTTGCCATCGACTTCGATCGTGCCGGCCGTTGGCGTCAACAGGCCGGCGACGGCTTTGAGGATTGTCGATTTGCCGCAGCCGGACGGCCCCAGGAACACGACGATCTCGCCGCAGCCCGGCTTGTCGGCGATCGAGAACGACACGTCGCGAACGGCCTCGGTCCCGCGCCCCATGCGGTCGACGTAGGTGACGCTCAGGTTGTCCGCTTTCAGCCGGGGGGTGCCCGCCGCGACCTCGCCGCGGTAGCTCGGCGTCGTGCCGGGGCTGCGATCGGAAACGGTCACCGCGACCGTTCCCAGTTCGCCGGCTGCGCCGCTGATCTTCACCTGGCCGTCGCTCACAGCGTCGCCTCCCGCCACCGGAAGAGCACGTTCGAGATCATGCGGATCACGAAGTCGGTGAGCAGGCCGATGCCGCCGATGACCAGCAGCCCGGCAAACGACCAGGACGCCTTCTGGTGCGTGCGGGCGAGCTCCACCATGTACCCCAACCCGTGCTCGGGATTCACCGCTTCCGCGAGGATGACGTACGTCCAGAGGATCGCGTTCATCACTCGGAAGGAATCGAAGATCTCCGGCAGCGCCGCCGGGAGCAGCACCGTGCGGATCGCCTGCAGCTTGGTGGATCCCAGCGTCAGCGCGGTCTGCACGAGCTCTTCCGGCACCGCGCGAATCGCGGAGACGACGACCGGCAGCAGGTAGACGAAGACGCCGAGGAACAGGAACGCGATCTTCTGTTTCTCGTAGATGCCGAACCACAGGATCAGCAGCGGAATGAACGCGGAGATCGGCATGTAGCGCAGCGGCGCCATGATGGGCTCGAAAAGCCGGTTGATCGGCTCGAAGGCCCCCATGAGCACGCCGAGCGGCACCGCAAGCGCCGACGCGAACACGAACGCGAGCAGGATGCGCCGGCTCGACGTGAGGATCGCGCCCCACAGGTCGTAGTCGATGAACAACTGCAGCGTCCCTCGGACGACTTCCGTCGGCGACGGCAGAAAGTCCGGCGGCGCAAACCCGCCGTACGACACCAGGCACCAGACGCCCAGGACGAGCGCGGGCATGACGAAGCCGAGCGCTGTAGCCGACGCGCGCGGCATCGGCGCCCGTAACGCGAACCATTCGCGATGATGTGGAGACATGGGTATTAGAGGTAACCGTACCGGAAACTCGAGCGCTTTTCCGCGGGTCCTGTCCGCGAACAGCCCCACCGGTTCTCGGCGCGAAAAAAGACTGTGACGAGGGGCGCGCCTCGCAATCGGCGGGGCGCCCCGTTCGCGACCACCCGCGAGGGCGCTCGAGTTTCCACGATCTCTATTTTCCCGACAGGACGACCTTGATATCCGTCCTCCGGTTCAACTGGCGTCCCGCTTCCGTCGTATTCGGCGCGACGGGGTTCGTGGAGCCGCGGCCGATCGTCTGGAACCTCGCCGCCTGGATGTTCGGGAAGTTCTTCAGGATGTAGTTCTTGATCGCCAGCGCGCGCCGTTCGGAGAGCGTCATGTTGCCCGACGGTGAGCCGGTCGCGTCCGTGTTGCCTTCGACGCGCAGATACGTCCCGCCAAAGGACGTCATCGTGTCGCCCAGCGCATCGAGCACGAAAAACGAGCCCGGCATGATCTCATCGGATCCGGGCGTGAAATGGATCTGGATCTCCTTGTTGATAATCGCGCGATCGCTGGACGAGGGGGTCTTCGCCGCGAGCATCGGCTCCTCGACTTTCTGGGCCGGATACGCGGCCGCGAGCGACTGCAGGAAGCGCGGCTCCGAGTAGTCCTTGGCGTCGACGGCCCGCGTGACGAGGCCCTTCTTGCGCCAGATCACGAACGCCGTGTCGAAGAGCGTGTCGAAATGCGCCTTGCCGCCGCTCAACCCGTAGAACTGCGCGTTGTCGGCGTACTGCGTCAGCTTGAGGCCCGACAGCATCCCCGAGACCGTATCGGCATCGAGCTTGAGCGCCTTGCCGACTTCGGCATTGGTCGACGCGGGATCCGCTTTCATCATGTCGATACCGTCGAACCAGCCATGGATGAAGTCCCGAATCGTTTCGGGGGCCTGATCGATGATGTCCTGCCGCGCGACCAGCGTGTCCGCGATGATGTTCGTCGCCGCCGTCGTCGAGACGAGCACGTGCGCTTCGTCGCCGCGTGCTGTCACCGCGCCTGACAAATCGGGCTCCCAGGTGACCGCCGCGTCGACCTGTCTGGCCTTGAACATCGCCGCCGCGGCAGGCGCATCCTGCGTGAAGATGATGTTCTTCTCCACGGCGGCGCGATCGTCGGGGGTCAGTCCGGATTGCGCGAGCAGATACAGCAGCAGGAAATGTGACGGCGTGAACTGCGTGCAGGCAATGCGCTTGCCCTTCAGATCCTCAATCGACTTGATCGACGCGAGCGACACGATGCCGTCGCCGCCGCGCGACCAGTCCTGCATCATGACGGATCGGGCTTTCTGATTCTGCTCGGCCAGTACCGACGCCTCGCGCGCCCAGTTGTCGACCGTATCCCACATCAGATCCACGTCGCCCTTGCGGAAGGCGGCCAGCTTCGCGGCAGGATCCTCCAGCAGGACGAACTTCACGTCCAGGCCGTACTTCTGCTTGTATTTCGAGTTCGGTCCCGCGGTGAGGCCGTCGTTGAAGACAATGCCGGGCGCGTGCCCCGCCCAGGTGTTGATCGCGACGACGAGCGGGCGCGACAGCCGTCCCGAGCCGCCGAGCGACGTCGCCGAGACGCCGGACGAACCGGCGTTGCGCGACGGATCCGCCGGCGCGTTGCGCAGCGCGTCGAAATCCTGCGAGGTCAGCGCTGACGCGGAGGGCTTTTCCGTCCGGCTGCCCGTCGCCCATTCGCGGACCGCGCCACCCTTGTAGCTCCAGAAGACGTAGCCGACGACGGCGATGACGACGACCGTGATGAACAACTTGGCGAAAGGCGTCAGTTTCATGGTGTGAGTTGTATCAATTCCCTTGGGAGTTGGGAGTTGGGAGTTGGGAGTTGGGAGTTGGGAGTTGTCCCTGCTACAGCGTCTTCGTCCCTTGACTGGCCTGCTGCGCCGCGCGCTTGGCCTTCATTTCCGCGAGCTGCTGCTTGGCCTGAACGTCACCCGCCTGATTGCGCAGCGCGGCAAGCCGCGCGTCGAGCGAGGAATCCCCCATCTCCCGCCCGAGGTTCGCCTCGGCGATAGTGGTGCGGATATGTTCCCGCACGTTGTCCAGCGCTTTCACTTCGGCGTCCACCGACAGGCCGTCGATCTGTTCCTGGATCTTGAGACGGGCCTGCGCCGACTGCATCTTGGCCAGCATCGAATCGCGCTCGCCTTTCAGCTTCCGGATCTCCGTCTGAACACCCATCAGCGACGTCTTCGCGGATTCCGCGTCCTTCTGGGCCGAATCGAGCTCCGCCTTGGAGTCGGCGAGATCCGAAGTGAGCTGGTTCTTCTTCTGGATCAAAACGACGGCGAGGTCGTCCTGGTTCGTTTCCACGGCGGCCGCGAGGTCCGCTTCGGTCTGCGTGAGCTCCGCGCTGGTTTTCGTGAGCCGGTCGCTGATCTCCTCGCGGCGGCGGATGATCGCGGCCGTCGCGGTTTTCAGCCGCGAGTACTTCTCGATCATCGAGTTGATGGCGTTCTCGTACGCGATCTCCGGGTGCTCCTTCTCGACACCGGAAATCCAGATCGACAGGAACCCGCGCCACAAGTTTCCGAGCCGTGTGAACAACCCCACTCCAGCCATGGTGTGTACCTCTGTGAGTTCGCCTTCGACGCTGTCTCAACCCAGCCTGAACGCGCTAGGTTCGATTCCCCGGTCCACTGACTTCGCCTGACGACGGGTCGTGCAGTTTCGGCGACTCCCGCACGACGCGGGCGACCGCTTCCTGTCCGAAAAATTCCAGTACGCGCTGCACGTCGACCTTCTTCGCGTTGCACGCGGCGGCAATGGACGCCTGTTCCTTCGTGCGCTGGTCCATGACCGCGCGGACATCGCGGATTTCCTGCTCGAGATGGTCGATCCGCGCCCGCGATTCAGCCAGCAGTTTGTCCGTGTCGGCCGCCGACGTGCGGATGTAGCCTTCGAGCGCCTGAATCTGCTCGACACCCGTTTCGATGATCTTGTCGAGCGGAACGCCGAACGCCTTCATCGCGGCCTCGACGATCTGCTTGCGGACCGGCATCGGCGTCTCGCGAGCAGGTCGCTCGCGCGCTTGACGCGGTCCTGCTCGTTGCCCTCGATGCCGGCGGCGGCAAAGACGCCGGCGAAATCCACCTGCCCGTCAGGGGCCGCGGGCGGGGGAGTCTGAAAGAAATTCGGCGCTGGCGCGGCTGTCGTCTCGGGCGGAGGCTGGTCCGCCGGGACCTCCGGCAGGGGGGTCGGCTTCTCCTGAGGTTCGCCGTCCCGTACGACAAACCACCCCAGGACCGTCGTGCCCCAGCTCCGAGGCTCGCTCATAACTGGCTCCCTGTCACCGTGGCTCTTTGTGCGGGAGCCCATTATATGCGGCAAGCGGGTTACCCGCAGTCCGGGCCCCCTGGGTTCTGTCGGCCGGGGTCCGGAGACTTACGAAGTACCGCACGCGTTTACCTGCTGCGTATCTCAGCTGCGGAGCAGCCGCGGCCGAATGACGCTGTTCGACCGCATCGTGATCACGGCGCGCCGCTTGCGAGGGGGTTCGATTCGTGTCGCGGCGCACCTGCCGGTGGTGCTTCGGTTCAGCAAAGGGAGTTTCGCAATGTTGAGGCACCGGCTCGTGTGTCTGTTGGCGGCGGTGTGTCTGTGCGGGGGTGTCGATGTGGGCACCGCCTGGGCGCAGCTCGCCTCGAACCAGACGGAGGGATTCGGCAATGGCCGCCTGGTCACGTTCACGTATCTGCAGAATTTCGATTGCGTCGATCAGCCGGCGCTCGATCTCGATTTCAACGGCCGCCAGGCGGCGGTCGACCCCAACGAGATGCAGACGCCTATCTGTCAGCCGATCACGGAACCCGACGCGGACCCGTCGGGCGCCAATGTCAAGCAGACCGCACATCTGTACGTCCTGATCCCGATGTTCTCAATCGACAACGACCAGAACCCGGCCGACGCCATGCCGTGCCCCGATGGCGGGCGGCCCGGAGAGCTCTGCGGGCCCGCGCTGGGATCGGCGCTCATTCGACTGTTCGGGTTCGTTCCAGAGGCGTGGAAGGCGCAGGTGAACGCGGCGATCACGACGCAGTGCCCCGACCCGGCGCACGCCGTACCCGGCACGTGCACGATGCACGCGTCCTCGGTCGATTTATCCAGGACGCTCCAGGCACTGGGAAAGGCCGGCGCGCCGACCGCTCCCATCTTCGTTCCGACGCCGAATCACAGCCACGTCGTCGACAATTCGCGCGTGAACACGGGGGCCATCTGGTGGCAGGTACGGCCGGTGCTGATCCTCGATCCCAGCGACTGGCCAAGCGCCGATGGCAGCAGCGGGATCACGTCGTCCCGGGCGATGGACGACGCGGAGGAGGCGGGACGCGCGGTGGAAGTGGGCTCGAACTTCTTCCTCTTCTTCTCGTCGGCCATGCATTCGATGCCCATCCACTGAACGCCGGCCGTCAGCGCGCTTCGCCTTTCGCATTCCGCGCAGCGGCGATAGTGCCCCGGCTCCGAGGCTCGCTCATAAGGGGCTCCCTCACCCTGGCTCTCGAGGGAGCCCGTTCTACGGGCAAGCGCGGTCTGGTGCGCTTCGAGCCGATTCATCGCGCGCCGGCTCGGCGTCAGCCCGTCCTGCGGGTGCCTGAACTCTGAAAGACCGCTGGACGCTGGATGCGAACGACAGTACGCTGCGGGCCTGCACATCGGGCGGGCGCGAGGCTGGGTGACGCAGGGAAGAATGGCTCGAGGGTGTCTATCACGAGAGCCAGGATAACAAATGAGTACCACGTGATCCCGTGAGGCGACGATGAGTACGGACCTGCGGTTCGCCTGCCGTCAGCTGCTGAAATCTCCCGGCTTCACGCTGCTGGCAGTCCTGACGCTTGCGATCGGCATCGGGCTCAACACCGCCATCTTCAGCCTCATCGACGAACTGTTCCTGCGCGGGCTGCCTTTCAAAGATACGAGCCGCATCGTCCACATGACCGCGAACGCCAAAGATCGCGGGTTCAGCGAGATCCCGGTGTCCGCACCGCGTTTCATGGTCTACCGGGAGGGGCAGACGATTTTCAGCGATTTTGCCGCCGAGAATTTCGCCGCTTTCACGCTGACCGGTATTGGCGATCCCGTCCAGGTGTCCGGCGGCCGGTTGACTTCGAACTACTTCGACCTGCTCGGCGTGGTTCCGCTCCGGGGACGGCTGTTCCGGCCCGAGGAAGAAGCGAAGGCCGATGTCGCGCTGGTCACGGAAGGGTTCTGGAAGCAGCGGCTCGGCGGGGATCCCGATGTCATCGGCCGCAGTATCACGCTTGATGGCACGCCGCACACGATCGTCGGCGTGGTTCCGAATCAGCCGGGTGCCTGGTTCGGTACCAATCCGGTTGCCGAAGTCTGGACGACGAAGCCGTTCGTCATTCCCGGTTTCACCTACGAGCGCATGATGCGGGGGACCGGCTTCCTGCGCGTGCTCGGACGGCTCCGGCCGGGCGTGACGCTGGAGCAGGCGCGGGCCGCCCTGCCGGCGCTCGACCAGAGCTACGCGAGCGCATACGCGAACAATCTCGACCGCACCGCCACGACTTCGCTGAAGCCGATACCGGAAGACGTGACCGGCAACCTGCGGCCGGCGCTCGCGACCCTGTTCGCGGCGGTCACATTCGTCCTGCTGATCGCGTGCAGCAACGTCGCCAATCTGCTCCTGGCGCGGTTCAGCGGCCGCCGGCGCGAGATCGCGCTGCGCCTCGCGCTCGGCGCGTCCCGCGCCAGTGTGCTCCGCCTGTTCCTGTTCGAGAGCCTGCTCGTGAGCGCGGTTGCGGGAATTACCGGCGCGTTCCTGGCCTCGGCTCTCGTTCCGCTCATCCCACGGATGGCCGCGAACTTTCTGCCGCTCGATCCGGACTACGCGCTGACGCTGTCGCTTCCGATCCTCGGGTTCATGGTCGCCCTGTCCCTCGCGACGGGGTTCATCATGGGAACCTACCCGGCGTTCCAGGGCGCACGGGTCGATCTGAACGATGCGCTGAAAGAAGGCGGCCGCAGCACGGCGGGCAGCCGCCGGCAGCGGCGGTTCCGCGCAGCGCTCGTCGGCGCCCAGGTCGCGCTCTCGGTTGCACTGCTCGCGGGCGCCGCGCTGCTCATCGCCAGCTTCGTGCGATTGAGCCGGCAGAACCTCGGATTCGATCCCGCGCGGCTCTGGGTCGGATTCGTCACGCTGCCAGAGCCGCAATACGCGGACCCCGCGGCACGCCAGCGCTTCGTCGAACGAACCCTGGATGCGCTCGGCCACGCGCCCGGGTTCCAGAGCGCGGCAGTCAGCGGGGATATCCCGCTGAATGGTGCGGGCCTGACCCTCTATGCGCGCGCCGACAGGGCGGTGCCGCCCATCGATCAGCGCGCGTCGGCACCGGGGCACGATGTCGCGCCTGGATTTTTCCAGACGTGGACGATTCCCATTCTGGCCGGTCGTGATTTCGACGAGCACGACCTCGCCGGCCGACAGGACGTCGTGCTCATCAACGATGCCGGTGCGAAGCAGGTGTTCCCCGGCGAGAATCCCATCGGAAAAACGCTGCTGCTCACCAGCGCGGGCATCCCGGCCGTCGTCGTGGGCGTCGTGGGTGACGTCCGCTCGCAGCGGGTCGCGCAGGCGCCAGGCATGGAATTTTACCGGCCCTGGGCCCAGGAGAGCTTCCCGTTCCTGACGATCACGGTTCGCAGTTCGCTCGCGTTCGGCGTCGTGTCGCACGAAGTGCAGTCGGCGCTCGCCAGCGTCGACCCGACGATTGCGGTCGCGCAGCCGCAGGCCATGGAGACGATCGTCGCCCGAGCCCTCGGGCAGGCTCGCCTGATGATGTGGCTGCTGGGGATCTTCGCCGGGGTGGCGCTCGTGCTGGCGACCGTCGGCGTCTACGGCGCGATCGCGTATGCGGTCGCGCAGCGCACGAGCGAGATCGGCGTCCGGATGGCCTTTGGCGCGGAGCGGCGACAGATTCTGCGCCTCGTGACCGATCAGGGGATGCGGCCGGTCGCGATCGGGCTGGGCGCAGGGCTTGCGGCCGCGCTCGCGCTTGGTCGCGTCATCGCGTCACAGCTCTATCAGACGTCTGCCCACAGCCCGCTCCTGCTCGGCGGCACGGTCGCGATTCTCGCTCTTGCGGCACTGGCCGCGTGTGTCATTCCCGCGCGCCGCGCGACGTCGATCGATCCGATGGATGCCCTCCGGACGCAGTGACCTCGCCTGCACCGGCGTTCTCCCGACGGACGGCACCCTATAATGCGCGTATGACACGCGTGATTGCCGCGGCCCTCGCCGCATGGATGATTCCGCTCGTCGGAGTCGCTCAGGAAACCGATACCGAGAAGACCGCGGCGCACGATGTGCTGCGGAAGATGGCCGACCTCGAACACTCGCTGGACGTGCCCGGTCTCGTTTCGCGTCTGACCGCCGCGAATCCGCAGCGCGACGCGGTCGTCGCGCGGACGAAGGAACTCCTCGACACGGAACTGCTGGCGATGGCCGACGACATCGCGACGCATCCCGAGATCGGCTTCGAAGAAAAGCGTTCCGTCGGGAAGATCTCGACGTATCTGAAGCAGCACGGCTTCGACGTGGAGATGGGCGTCGCCAATCTGCCGACCGCGTTCGTCGCGAAGTATCACGGCAACAGCGGCGCGCCGAATCTCGGCGTCATCGTCGAATACGACGCGCTGCGCGGGACGGATGGTCCGTTCCACGGCGATCAGCACAGCGCGCAGGGGCCGGTGGGCCTGGCGGCGGCGGTTGCCATCTCGGAGTTCCTCACGAAAACGCATACGCCCGGGAGCGTCACCGTGTTCGGGACGCCGGGCGAGGAGATGATGCCGCCCGAAGCCAAGGCCGAGATGCACACAGCTCATGCCTTCGACGGAATGGACGTGATCGTTCGCAGTCATTCCTCGGCGCAGACGTCGCGGCCCGCGCCGGGCTTCGGCACCTGCTGCATGAACATCGACGGCGTGAAGTACACCTTCTCCGGCGCGCCGGCGCATCAGCTCACGTCGTGGAACGGCCGCAACGCGCTCGAAGCCGTCATCCATCTCTTCAACAACATCGACGCCGTGCGCAGCAGCATCCGCCCCGAGGCGCGGATTCAAGGCATCATCACCGAAGGCGGCGCGGCGCCGAACGTCACCCCTGACCGCGCGCAGGCGGACTTCTACATCCGCTATCCCGACGAGGTCTATCTCGCGCAGGTCACCGACTTCGTCGACAACGCCGCCAGGGCGGCCGCACTGGCGACGGGCACCAAGGTGAAGATCGATCACTACGGCCACGATCGCGACGGCATCAGCGAAGCGACCCTTGCGGAACTCTCGTTCGCGTACATGAAGAAGTACGGCGGAACGAACGTGACGCCGGCCCCAGGCAAGCCGCAGGGGTTCGAGGAGACCGGTACCGTCTCGCGCGACATCCCCGGCATCGGCGTGTCCTCGCAGTCGTCGAATGCGCCAAACCACACCTACGAGATGAACGAGGACAATCTCAAGGAAGTGGGCCATCACGGCTTCACGGTCGACGCGCAGACGATGGCGTCGATCCTGTTCGACTTCGCGACCGATGCACCCTATCGCGCGGCGGTCAGGAAGGAGTTCGACGGCATCAAGGGGCTGTTCGCCGAGTATCGAACGGCGCTCGAGAAGACGTATACGGTGCCGGTCGTGCGCGATCCGAAGTAGCGAACCCATGCTCGCGCGAGGAGATTCAGTGCCGCATTTCGTCGTCACGACGCTCGACGGGAGGTCTGTCAGCTACGCGGCGATCTGGCAGCAGAAGGTGGGAGGCGCGAGGCGCGAGGCGCGGGGCGGACGCGAGGCGGGAGGCGCGTACGTGTTACTATTGAAGTCCTTTCCTGAGCTTCCGGCAACGGCCATCGACCGCCAGCCTCACTAAGGTACCGGCGCCCGATATCTCGAGCGACGGTCCGTTTGCTGTGTGGCCTGTATTCCGCCCGAAAGTGTGATCTCGTGACCTCTTTGCTGTTCCGCCGCACCGCTCCGGTGCTGGCGCTCGTTCTGGCCCTGACGCTCTTCGGCTGGTATTGGGCGGTTCCCGGAGTGGCTTCGGCATCGACCTTTGCCGCCGTCGTCGTGTTTCTCCTTGCGGTGACCTCTATTTCGTTCATGACCTGGCGCAATGCACAGGCCACCAGCTCTACCGCTCAACTCCTGCACGCGACGGAAGGCGCTCCCGACAACGTCGAACTGCGTAAGAGACTCGAGCGTCGGACGTAGCCGTCAACGCCGCGCCGGCGCGGTGTATCTGGCGCGACGCGATGAGTGGAACACTTCCATGAATGAACCGGAATTCAACGAAAAGGTCCTTCGACCCACCATGTGCCCGTTCTGCAAGAGCCGGAGTGTCGACACGCTCGCGCGGCAGATCACCGTGCGCACACTCTGGCGCTGCCGCAAATGCGAGAGTACGTGGGCGATCGACAAGTTGACCGCCGCGCGGCTGAATCGCCGGATGTGAGGAGGCCGGAGGGGAATACGCGCCTCAGCGCGCTTCCCCTTCACATTCAGGACATCTGTTCCGCAGAAAGTCCAGCCACTCCGCCAGCTCACGAGCCTGCGGGAGGCCGGCTGGATCATCATGTCCACCCCGAACGCGACTTCACCCCACTGGTCCGCGATAACGACAGCACAACCTGAAACCCCCGCCACTCGATTGCGCGTGACGACGAATGCGACGTCATCACCGTCGAGCACGGGGCGCTGTGCCCGCAATGAGGCGGCATACTTCCGAGCGGACTCCGTTTCCTCAGCGGGGAGGACGACGAGCAGGAGCACCTCCCGCCTCCCGCCTCGCGCCTCGCGCCTCCGCCAACGCGCCTCCCGCCTCGCGCCTCCCGCCTCGCGCCTCGCGCCTCGCGCCTCGCGTCTCGCGCCTCCCCCCTCGCGCCTCGCGCCTCCCGCCTCCCGCCTCGCGCCTCCCGCCTCGCGCCTCGCGCCTCCCACCTCGCGCCTCGCG
>Ga0310811_10011731_pt1 | contig 11377 bp, 9 predicted proteins | sample YCmetagenome_FD_207642 | JGI IMG/M metagenome (GOLD analysis project Ga0310811, IMG submission 207642) | Soil microbial communities from experimental microcosm in Duke University, North Carolina, United States - YC | ecosystem: Engineered > Artificial ecosystem > Soil microcosm > Unclassified ... | reverse complement strand
TCGTTTTGTAGCTGACCATTTAGGACCTTCTTTGATAAGACGCATAACCTCCTGATCGCATCCGAAGCCAATGCCTTTAATAACTCTGAAGTCTGAAAGCACACCACTGGTGTCAACGATAAATTGTACTGTAACCTTGCCTTCAATTTTATTTTCAATGGCCATTTGTGGATACTTCATATTGCTTACGAGGTATGTCTTGTAAGCTTTTCTACCACCTTCTGGTGTTGCAACCTGGTATGTATTTTCTCCTTCTTTAACAACGCCTTCATTCTGGGATGCATACCCTACAACTACTACCTCACTTAGTGAAGCATAGTCAGGACTTAGCTGAACATTAACTGAATCAGCAACGGATATTGGAACCTCCTGATTTTGCATGCCTACAAATGAAAAGAGAAGTTCATCTTTTGTAGAATCATTCAATGAAAGTTGATAGTTGCCTTCGGCATCAGTTACCGTTGCTTTAGTAGTGCCCTTAACAATAACGTTAACACCTGGCATAACTGTTCCATCTTCAGCATCGGTAACTTTGCCATGCAAAACGCGTGAAGGTGATTTCTTTAAAATAGCTGCTCTTCCTGCCGTTGGTTCTACGGATACAACAGGCTTTTCTGTTTGCATTTTCTTTTTGTCGGCTTGCCTATATGCGTCATCATCTCGTTGAACTTGTTTTGGTTCAGAGACGCTTGCAATCTCTGCTTCTTCCTGAACAGATTCAACTGGGGAAGGTTCTGACACAGTTACAGGTGCCGAGGCAACATCACCAGAAGCTATGGATTCTTCTAACTTGAGTGGCTCCATTGGTTGACGCGCTGTTTCCTTGCGCACGCTGGCTGTTGCCTTTCTATCTTTGAAGTCAACAATAGCTGGTTCTTTAATAGCTGGTTCTTTTTTGATAGCGGTTTCTTCCTTGCTCAAGGCTGATGACTGAACAGAATCAGCAGACTGCGATACAACAGGTGATTCCTTTGGAGCATTTGATTCTGTTTTGTTAAGCGCTAATTGTTGTGTTGTTGTATTTTGATCTGTTAGTGTAAAAATGATATATCCTGAAACGATCAGAATCAACAATCCTGCAGCAATGCGCAAAGGCCAATACCAAAGAGATATAGATTTTTTTTCAGGCTCAATGCGCTGCTGAATTTTTTTTCTTAGCGATACTAAATCAGCAGAAAGCTCATCAGATGAAATCATGCTGGCGCCCTCTAATGCATCTGCCAGGAACGGATCATCAAGCGCCCTCTTTTCCAGTTGATGCATTTCGGAGGAGCTTAGTTCACCTCGTAAATATTTTTCGATATCGTGTTTCAGATCATCCATTCTGATCCATACAAATCTTCAGGTTTCGTTTTCCATTTTGAATATAACTCTTCACGCTGTTTAAATCATAACCCGTTACGACGGTTATATCTTTATAGCATTTCTGCTCTATATAAAACAATTGTACACACTGCTTTTGTTCAGCGATAAGCTTGTCAATGCATTTTTCCAAGGCGCTTAAATTGTTTTCCATCTCAGACTCTTCATCAGGATGCGCCAGATTGGCATTTTCCATATGGATAGGCGAAAATTCTTCGAAATGCCTTCCCTTTTCAGCACGCAGTTTCATGAGGCAATGATTGCGGGCTGTAACATAAAGCCAGCTTTTGAAGTGCTCAATCGAGTGTTCCCGGGCTGTTCCAATTAGCTTTTCGAAGATTTGCATGACAGCATCGCGACTCTCTTCGCGATCTTTAAGATACTTCATGCAGACCCCGTGCACCATCGGCATGTAGCGATTGTACAATTCACCAAGCACAGCCAGATCGCCCGATGATTTATAAAGTCGGGTGAGCTCCGAATCTGATAACTGCTTGTCGCCTGATGCTATGTGCATTTTTGCAAAATGTAAAAATAAGGGTGCCTTCTTTTAAAAAAAATTCAAGCAATGGTTTTCGATAGAAATAAACATACAACAGAAGTTGACAAATTGTAAATCGTAACGGATGTATTTAATAAATTTGTTCGTAACCATTTTATAATCATGTCAAGAACTTACGATCAGGCTGTGTCAACCCGATACCACATTTACAACAGTCTGTTTTTAAACCTGCCGTACACAGGCATCTATCGCACAGGTACACTGTTGCCATTACTTCAACAATCATGTGAGCAGGGTTATGAAAAGGGTAAGGACCCCAAGACGATTATAAAGAAGTTCTTTAGTGACTTTGCGCCAAGTGCTACCCGTGAAGAGCAGTTCGATCTGCTTTTCAGTTTTATAAAATATGCCGAACGCCAGGTTGTACTTTTCGACTCGGTTGAAGATGCAGCCTTTGAAGAAGTTAATGATCTTAATGGAAAGGGAACACTCTCTGCTTTACTACTTCGTGCTTCGGCCGAAGGGGTGATGGAAGATCTTAAAAAGAAAATAGATAATTTCAGTGTGCGAGTCGTGCTCACGGCTCACCCTACACAGTTTTACCCTGGCGCTGTGCTGGCAATCATCAACGATCTGGAGGAAGCCATACGTGAGCGTAATCTCGATCATATTAATTTACTGCTCCGCCAGTTAGGCAAGACTGCCTTCATCAATAAAGAAAAGCCAACACCGTTTGATGAAGCCGTAAGCTTGTGCTGGTTTCTTGAAAATGTATTCTACAATGTGCTTCCTGAAATTATCACCAAACTTCAGGATGGTCTGAAAATAAAACCCGAAGAATGGTCTAACTACGATCTTATCAAGATTGGCTTCTGGCCCGGAGGTGACCGTGATGGCAATCCGTTTGTAACGCACAACATTACGCTTAGAGTAGCACAGCGTTTACAACAAACACTGTTGAAATGCTACTATCGTGATATTCGTTTTCTGAAAAGACGTCTTACGTTTAAAGGTGTAGAAGAAATTATTGGTCAGGCCGAAAATAAAGTTTATCCATTAGCTTTTGGTAATACAGAAGAGGAGGGTTACGAAAATGCCTCTGCACTTCTCGATGATTTGTTGAAGGCAAGAGAAATTTTAGTTGAACAACATCGCGGACTTTTCCTTGATCTGCTGGATTCGTTCATCTTAAAAGTTCGCATTTTTGGATTCTACTTTGCCAGCATGGACATCCGCCAGGATAGTCGTAAACATGCTTATGCGTGGGATGCCATCTTTAAACAACTTCAGGTTAAGAATAAGAAGTTAAAAGATTTCGATAAGCTGGAAGAGAAAGATCAGATTGACACACTGCTTAAGCTTAAGTTCAAACCTCAGGCTCTTAAGTTCGAAGACAACTTTGTAACGGAGTTGATTGAAAGTATTCATGTCATTGAAAAGATAAAAGAACATAATGGCGATGAAGGCTGTCAGCGTTATGTGATCAGTAACTGCCGTTCTGCTGTTGATGTGATCAAGGTGTTTCAACTTGCACGCCTGATACTAGGCAAAGGCGATGATTTTCCATTGGATATCGTGCCCTTATTTGAAACCATCGAAGACCTTGCAAATTGTACCAAGGTTATGGAAGCTCTTTACAACATTCCTGTTTATAGAGAACATGTTACAAAACGTGGAGACAAGCAAACCATCATGCTTGGTTTCTCTGATGGCACTAAAGATGGTGGTTATCTGAGAGCCAACTGGTCTATCTTCCTGGCGAAAGAAAATTTAACCATGCTCTCACGTCAATACGGTTTAACAGCTGTGTTCTTTGATGGTCGTGGAGGACCGCCGGCACGTGGTGGTGGAAACACGCACGACTTCTATGCATCATTGGGTGATACTGTTGAGGATAAAGAAGTGCAGATAACTGTGCAGGGTCAAACCATCAGTTCTAACTTTGGTAAGCATGCATCATGTCTCTTTAATCTTGAGCAACTTTTATCTGCTGGTATTGAGAATGCTGTTTTCAGGAACAACAAGAAGAGTCATCTCGATGAGAAAGAACATAAATTAATAAGTGATCTTGCAGAAGAAGGTCACAAGTCATATCTCGAATTAAAACATCATCCCAAGTTTGTTCCTTACCTTGAGAAAATAACACCGCTTGCTTTTTTTGGTGACACTAACATTGGCTCACGTCCTGTTAAACGTAGTCAAGGTGATGCGTTGAAATTTGAAGATTTAAGAGCCATACCATTTGTAGGTTCATGGGCACAGATGAAACAAAATATTCCCGGCTTCTACGGTGTCGGCACGGCGCTGAAAGAGATGAAGAAGAATGGCAGGCTGAAAGAACTGAAAGCACTCTATAGAAATTCATTATTCTGGAGAACACTTCTGGGCAACAGTATGATGTCATTAACGAAGAGTTATTATCCTGCCACAGCTTATCTGGCAAAAGATAAAGACTTCGATGAGTTCTGGAAAAAAATGCATGCTGAATATAAGCTCTCCATCTCGATGATATTGGAAGTTTCAGGCCTGGGAGAGTTGATGGAAAATAATCCTGTGAATCGTGATTCAGTAAAATTACGTGAGCGTATCGTATTGCCGTTAATTACTATTCAACAATTCGCACTTCAACACTTGCGCCAGCTTGAAGGCAATGACAAGCAGTTTGAGAAGCAATACAGAAAGCTGGTGATGCGTTGTATGTTTGGTATTATCAACGCTGCGAGAAATTCCGCGTAGGTAATTGCATAAGAAAATAAAAATCCCCTGATGAGAGAATAAACATCAGGGGATTTTTTTTGCCAATTCCTGATGGAAAAACTTTCATCACTCAGTGCAATTTCAGTTAACTTCGATATGAAATAAATCTTAATGGCTATGAGACAAAAACTAAATCTGATCACCTTTGGTGTTAACGACTTCAAGAAATCACTTGATTTTTATGAGAAGGGATTGGGCTGGAAAAAATCATCTGCCAGTATGGATGAGCTTGCACTCTTCCCGCTAGGAGGAATTGTACTTGCACTTCACCCACGAGCCGACCTTGCCGCCGATGCAACGGTAGACCCAATAGGATCAGGTTTCTCAGGATTGACCATTTCATACAATGCAACCTCTGAACAAGAAGTTGATGAGGTAATGAAGCAAGTAGAAAAACTTGGAGCCACAATAGTTAAGCCCGCACAAAAAGCATTTTGGGGTGGATACAGCGGTTACTTCAAAGACCTGGATGGCCACTTGCTCGAAGTAGCGTATAATCCCTTCTGGGAGTTGGATAGTGAGGGGAATTTGAAATTGTGAAAGAGTCGGGAAGTCAGAAAAGTCGGAGGAGTCAGAAAAGTCGGGAAGACGGAAAAGTCTGAAGTCTTCTACTTCGCTAACTTTCCGTTTTTACCGACTTTCCATCTTTCGGTCTTTCTTTCTTCCCGACTTTCGGTCTTAACTATTGTATGTATCAATAATGTGCTGACTCACTACTCTATAAATTTCACTCACCTTTTCATCACTCTTTAAAAACTCGATGTGGCTGTCGAGTATTTCAAGGTCGCCGCGTTTGGCAGGGCCGGTCTGTGCTTTGTCGGGGCCAATCTCGAGGCTCTTGTTTAATGTTTCTGCGATAAGGGGTTTTAGTAAATCAAACTTTAATGAATTGCTTTCCATAATTTCTTTGGAGAGCGTGAGCATGTGGTTGGTAAAGTTAGAAGCAAAGACAGCCGCAACATGAAGCGCCTTTCTGTTGTCTGATGAAATCTTAAGAACTTTTTTGCTGATGGCCTTGCCCATGCTCATCAGAATTTTTTCAGTCTCGGCATTTTCACTTTCTACAAAGATGGGTATGTCTTCAAAGTTTACTTTTTTGCCTTTACTAAAAGTTTGCAGCGGATAGAATACACCTGTAAGTACTGCAGGGTTCTCACCAAGAGCTGTCAATGGCTGGCTGCCGGAAGTATGAACGAGAATGGCATTGGGTGGCAGAATGATTTCATTAGCAATTTCTTTAATGCTATCATCACTGGCTGCAATAATAAAAATACGCGAAGTGCTTTCTGAAAAATCGAGCGACGGCATAACGTGTGCCTGGTATAATCTTTCAACCAAAGCTTGCGCATGACTCTCATCACGACTAAATACTTCGTGAACGGCAAACTCCGTATTGTCCAACGCTGTAGCTAAGTGCCATGCCAGGTTACCAGACCCAATGAATGAAACTGAATATGCCTTACCCATACTTTATCCTTTTAATATTCCTTTTACGATTCTATCTTTTCCTGATAAGTCTTTTATAACTTCTACTTCAACAAAGTTATTGTTGATAAATAACTGTGCTACTTCTGCTCCGTATCGTTCATTGATTTCAACAATTAATAATCCTCCAATCTTTAATGCATGTTTTGCTTTGTGAGCAATAGTTCTGTAAAAAATTAAAGGATCATGATCTTCAACGAATAATGCTAAATGAGGTTCATGCTCTACCACATTAGAATTCATGGTAGATTTTTCTTCCAAGGCAATGTAGGGTGGATTACTAACAATGATGTCCAGATTTTCAAAAGGCAATTCTTTAGTAAGGATATCATGCTCTATAAAATTTACATGAGCCAGAAGACGAGTTGCATTTTTAGTGGCAACAACAAGAGCTTGTTCGCTGATGTCGGTTGCGTAAACTTTGCTTTTTTTACTTTCAAGTGCCAATGTTATGGGAATACAACCACTGCCCGTACCAATATCCAGAATATGAAGTTGAGTTTTATTGGCAGTCAATTTAAGTATGGAGGCAATAAGCTCTTCAGTCTCCGGTCTTGGGATAAGAACCGATGAATTGACTTTAAACGATCTTCCATAAAATAGAGCTTCTTCTAAAATGTATTGCACTGGCTCATGCTTATTAAGCCGAATGGCAATTTCTCTTAGTTTATTTTTTTGCTCAGGTGTAAATGTTATTTCCTTGTTGGTAAGAATATCAAGCCGTGAAAGGCTCAATACATGATCAAATACAAGATATGCTATGCTTTGAAGCTCATCACGATTTTCGTTAAGTGTTAATTCGTTGATGAAATCCTGAAACAGTGCTTTGGAATTGTTCATAGCTTGGCAATCTTTGCAATATTAACAGAATGAAAAATCCTGATCACCATATTGATTCGCTTTTTATGCACCGCGCCCTTGAGCTTGCTGCTTTTGGTCGAAGCTCGGTAAGTCCAAATCCCCTGGTGGGAAGTGTGGTAGTTTATGATGGGAAGATCATTGGTGAAGGCTGGCATAAAAAATATGGCGAAGCACACGCTGAAGTAAATGCCATAAACGCTGTTGAAGATAAAAGTCTGTTATCACAAAGTACAGTTTATGTAAATCTGGAACCTTGTTCGCACACTGGCAAAACTCCGCCATGTGCCGATATGCTGATCAGGCATCAGGTAAAAAAAGTTGTTGTTGCTAACCTTGACTCCAATCCACTAGTTGCTGGCGATGGAATTAAAAAACTTCGCGCAGCAGGTGTTGAAGTAGTAACAGGTATTCTTGATAAAGAGGGAAGAGCTTTAAACAAGCGCTTCTTCACCTTCATGGAAAAACAACGCCCTTATATTATTCTAAAATGGGCGGAGACTGCCGATGGCTTCATTGCCAGAGAAAACTACGATTCAAAATGGATTAGCAATGAATACTCGCGGCAGCTTGTTCACAAATGGCGAACGGAAGAAGATGCGATACTGGTTGGCAAGCGAACGGCAGCACAAGATAATCCTCAGCTAAATGTACGCGATTGGTCAGGACGAAATCCAGTGCGCGTGGTGATTGATCGCTTCTTAAAACTCAGTGAGAAACTTCATGTGTTCGATGGCAAGCAACGCACTATTTGCTACAATGTATTAAAGCATGAAGAACGACCTAATCTATCGCTTGTGCGAATTGATGAGGAAGATTTCTTAGCCAATTTGTTGAAGGATTTATTCAAACAGAAAATTCAATCTGTCATCATAGAAGGAGGTACGCAAACTTTGCAAAGTTTCATTGATCAAAAACTTTGGGACGAAGCGAGAGTCTTTGTATCCGATAAGAATTTTGGTAAAGGTATAGCGGCACCTCAATTCCATGGAAGTTTAGTGCATGAAGAAACTGTAATGAATGATTTAGTTCGATTCTATCAGCAATGATTTATAAAATCTAAAATCAATTCATTTGGTTTTTCGGGTGAAGAATCCAGTGGAGGTTGAAATAATGTTCCATTAAAAAAACGATGTGTCTTCAGTTCTAGCGCTCGTGCTTCACCACCTTTAGAAAATGCTGTAAATGTGAATGGCGCCTTGTTCAACTGTGATTGATAAACAGGATTTACACCATAGCTGCAATTAAATTTTCCGGTTAGCGTAGTTCTTTTTAAAACCCTGTATAACCAGGATTCATGATCCTTAATATAAATTTCTTCTTGTTGACCTTTTAATGAACAACTCATTTTTGAAATGATAAGCTTTTCTGCATTCGGTTCAGTTTCCTGATGACCAGTGTTATAAATACCTAACACATTGCGAGCATACTCAACTACCATATATTGAAATCCACCGCAGGTGCCCAGAATAGGAAAATCATTCTCGCGAGCCCATTGGATTGCCTTGTAAACAGCTTCATCATTTTTATAGGGTGAGCCTGGAGCAATCCAGAAAGCCTGGAATTTATTTCGGGTAAAGATGGTTTCTGTAATCTGATCGGTAGCAAACCAGGCATAGATAAGCTCAACCTGAACAAAAGGGCGACAGTGTTCAATGGCATTATTGAGAGCAACATGTGTGTACATGCGAGGATCATAGTCACCAATAACACAAATTGAAATTCTTTGCATACCGTAAAAATTACCTAACTAAAGTAGCAAAGAAAGATTACTTTTCGGATCAGAATACGACAACTTATAATACATAAAAATAGTATGGCAGAAGAACTCGTTATAGCAACCTCAGCAGATAAAGCAGAACGCTACAAAACGCTTATACCGCAAATAGAATCGCTGGTAGCTGGTGAAACTGATTTTGTCGCCAATCTTTCAAACATTGCTGCGGCATTAAAACAAACCATGGATTTCTTTTGGGTTGGTTTTTATCTTGTTAAAGAAAATCAGCTTGTGTTAGGTCCTTTTCAGGGACCAATAGCCTGTACACGCATCAACTTTGGAAAAGGTGTTTGTGGTACATCATGGAAAGAAAAGAAAACTATTCTAGTGCCTGATGTTGAAGAATTTCCCGGTCACATTGCCTGCAGCTCCGCATCCAAATCAGAAATAGTTTTGCCTGCCTTTAAAAACAATGAAGTAACGCTGGTACTCGATGTTGATAGCGACAAGCTTAACGACTTTGATGAAACCGATCGCGAAGCGTTAGAGAAGGTAATGCGAATCATTGAATCCATTATATAATTTCAGATTTCAAATTTCAGGTTAGCGACTCACTACAACTTGAAATATGAAATCTGAAACTCGAAATTATTTCAAAATAGGTTTCGTCTGCCAATCGTAGCGTACGGATAATAATCGCACAACAAATGTCACCGATATTGATAGTAAGGCAGCGAGTATGTCGTCTGCTTCTATAGCCACAACCATTAGCACAAAAATGCAGCAGCCAAGAATTGCAGCTCCCGCATAAAACTGACCAGGCTTGAAGATATATGGCTCTTCGCGGATAAGAACATCGCGGATAAGACCTGCGCCTACAGCATTAAAGACACCAACTAAAATTGCTGCTAGTGGAACAAGGCCTCCCTGCAACGCAGCGTGCGCTCCAACAACACCGTAGATTCCCAATCCCAACGCATCTACTAATAACATGGTGCGCCACATTTTGCTTAGTGGTTTATGTAAAATCATCGAAAGTATGAATGCAATAAAAATCACTAGTGGATATTTATTGTCAGTTACAGCCAGGGGAGGACCACTTTGAATAAATACCGCATCGCGAATCAGGCCACCACCTATACCAGAAAAGAAAGCAAGAACTAACACACCAATAAAATCATACTTTTTTCGAATGGCGGTCAATGCTCCCGAGACAGCAAATAAGAATACTGCAATGAGATCAAATACCATGAAGGTTGAATTGAAATTGATGTGTTGAATAAGATGTGGAACTTCCATAGCGTAGCTTCATTATGCTACTGACAAATTACTAATAAAAGTTTTGACTTTACTCTGGTATTAAACTATGCTTAATAATTTGAGTTAGCCATTTATTGGCCATAGCTATTTATTATATTTGATAGTTTTGTTATCCCCTGAACTGTATGAGAAAACTATTTGTGACAGGAAGTATAGTAGTGACACTTGCCATACTGGTATTGTCTTACTTCTGGATTGATGCTCTGTTTGCATTTGTTGTTGCGGGCCCTGTAATGTACATGGGTTTTCATGACATGATACAAAAGAAGCAATCCATTAAACGCAACTTTCCCTTCTTCGGCAGGCTCCGTTATGTGTTTGAAGATCTCCGACCTAAAATACAACAGTACTTTGTTGAGTCTGATACAGACGGTGCTCCTATCAACCGCAATGATCGCTCTGTTGTTTATCAACGGGCCAAGAAAGAAGTTGATACAACTCCTTTTGGAACTCAATTCAATGTCTACGCCGAAGGATATGAGTGGATGAGCCATTCTATAAAACCTCTCGACTTTCATAAAATAGATCATCATCCAAGAGTGCTTGTTGGAAACAAGGATTGCAAACAACCCTATAGTGCCAGCGTACTGAATGTATCGGCCATGAGTTTTGGATCACTAAGTTCAAATGCTATTGAAGCTTTGAATGCAGGTGCTAAAATTGGAAACTTTGCACACAATACTGGCGAAGGTGGATTGAGTCCTTATCATTTAAAACATGGTGGTGATATTATCTGGCAAGTTGGTACAGGATATTTTGGTGCACGTGATGAAGCTGGTAATTTTTCAGGAGAAGTATTTAAGAAAAATGCGCTTCGCCCGGAGGTGAAGATGATTGAATTAAAATTATCGCAAGGTGCTAAGCCTGGTCATGGTGGTATTTTACCAGGCAAGAAAAACACGCCTGAGATTGCAGCTATCCGAGGTGTGAAAGCAGGTACGACAGTTTTCTCGCCTCCATATCACAGCGCGTTTGGTACACCTAAAGAAATGATTTTATTTCTTCACAAAATGCGTGAGCTCTCCGGCGGCAAGCCTGTAGGTTTTAAGCTTTGTGTTGGAAAGAAGAGCGAGTTCATTTCCATTTGCAAAGCCATGGTAGAACTGAATCTCTATCCCGATTTTATTACTGTCGATGGTGGTGAAGGTGGTACTGGTGCTGCGCCTCCTGAGTTTTCAAATTTTGTGGGCATGCCATTAATGGATGGACTCAGTTTTGTTGATAACATGCTTACTGGTTTTAATGTTCGTCAGCATATTAAGATTCTGGCTTCGGGAAAAATTCTGACAGGCTTTCAAATGATCAGAGCCATTGCCCTTGGCGCAGACATGTGTAACTCGGCTCGCGCTATGATGATGGCGCTGGGTTGTATCCAG
>Ga0310811_10011730_pt1 | contig 11377 bp, 11 predicted proteins | sample YCmetagenome_FD_207642 | JGI IMG/M metagenome (GOLD analysis project Ga0310811, IMG submission 207642) | Soil microbial communities from experimental microcosm in Duke University, North Carolina, United States - YC | ecosystem: Engineered > Artificial ecosystem > Soil microcosm > Unclassified ... | reverse complement strand
GGCGGCGCGACGGCGCGCTCAACGCAGCAGCCCGAAGCTCACGGTTCGACGCAAGTACGCCGTATCCTCGCGCTTGAGCACGCCGGTCAGGCGCCCGGCGATCACGAACACGATCGCGTACGCGAGCAGGCCGACCCCGAGGTTGATGCCCGGGTGCCAGGTCATCCAGCGGTGCGCGAAGTGCAAGAGGCCGCCGACCGCGCCGGCGACGACCAGCGTCCGCGCGTAGAAGCCCCACGGCATCGCGACCCGCACGCCGCCGCCGAGCGCGTAGCCGATGCGCGACAAGACGAAGATCCACGCCGGCGCGTTGGCGAACGCGGTCGCGATCGCCGAGCCGTTGAGCCCGAAGATGTGGATCATCGGGTACTGCATCGCGAGGTTGGTGATCACGATCATCGCGCTCGACACGACCAAGAGCCGCTGCTGGTTGGTCGCCTGCAGCATCGGGCCGTACGCGGCGACGCGATGGAGCAGGACGAGCGTGAAGATCTGGAACGGCTGCGACGCGACCACGTACTCGGGCTTGTACGCGAGCATGATCAGATCCGGCGCCAAGACGATGATCGCGACCGCGAGCGGGACCACCAGGATCATCGTCTTCTCGACGGTCTGGTACCAGAGCTCCTTCAGCTGCTCGCGCTCGCCGCTGGCGAACAGGCGCACGTAGCGCACCTGCATCACCGCGCCGATCGCGTACGGGATCATCGTGACCAGCGGCAGCTCGAACGCCGCGACGCCGTAGAGCGCGACCATCTCGCTGCCGAGGACGAACTGGACCGCGTACTTGTCGATCTGCGGGTTGATCTTGCCGACGGTGGCCGCGATCCCCGACGGCAGCGAGAAGTAGAAGATCTCGCGGATCTGTTTCGGCACCCACCACGACTGCCCCGGCTCCATCGGATAGATGCGCCGCAGGATCCACAGGTGCGCCGCGAGCCGCGTCAGCCCGAAGATCGCCATCGCGATCGGGATCGACGTCATCGACCAGCCGGTGATCGCCGGCACCAGCCCGCTCGCCATCTGGAACGCGGCGAACACCGCGTAGAGGACCGACGCGTGCGCCGCGTAGCCGTGCGCGATGAGCTGGTTGACCGCGGGCTGGGTCGGCAATTCGACGAGCACGACGATCGCCAGCCACGGCAGGGCCGGGATCAGATCGATCTTGCCGTCGGAGTGCGAGACCGCGATCGCGGCGCCGAGCGCGATCGGCACGACCACCATCGCGGCGGCGAGGAGGAGCGCGCTGGTCTGGCGCACGATCGCGCCCGCGCGGTCCGGGTACCGCCCGATGAAGTAGAAGACGGCGTCGGGCAGGCCCAGCGAGCCGAGCGCGATCGACGTCTGGTAGATCGTGAAGACCATGACGACATAGGCGAAGCCGATTTCGTCATACAGGTGGTTCGCGACGATCTGGGTGACCGCCAGCAGGAGCATCCCGATCGTGCGGCCGGCCAGGTAGACCGCCGCGGCCTTGGAGTCCTTGCGGTTCTCTTCCTTACGGGCCGCTGCGCGGTCGTCCGTCACGGATCTCGACATGTACTACGGGGCGCGAGGCCCCGCGAGTGTTGGACCTTTGACAGTCACAAGATCTCGTCGTTGTGGTAACGAATGGCTGTCGTGCGACCGAGTCCCGTGTGGCTCCAAGTCGGCTCCGCCGAGGGACTCCGGCTGATCGTCGGTGGGCTCACGGTGATCGAGCGCCGTCTGCGCGAGCTCGCGGCCCGTGGTGTGCGCCAGGTGATCGTCGTGGCGGAGCCGGTGGCGGTGAACGTGCGCGGGATCGACGTCTCGTTCGAGCCCGGCGCGGTGCCGCCCGAGGGCGATCGGGTCGAGCGCGGCGACGAGATCGCGGGCGTGGTCGTCCGCGACGACGAGACGCGCGCGGCGGCCGAGTGGGCGCTCCTGCGCCGGATGAACAAGTCGTTCGAGGGCCCGGTCGACGCGCTGGTCAACTCGAAGATCTCGATGCGCATCACGCGCGTGCTGGCGAAGACACGGCTCACGCCGAACCACGTCACGCTCGCGGCGATCGTGCTCGGCCTGGTCGCGGCGGCGTTCGTGCGCGGCGGCTCGTACTGGCCCGCGGCGATCGGCGGCGTCTTGATCGAGCTCAACTCGATCCTCGATTCGTGCGACGGCGAGCTCGCGCGCCTGCGCTTCCAGTTCTCGAAGCTCGGCCAGTGGCTCGACAACGTCGGCGACGACATCGTCGACAACGTCTTCATCTTGTGCGCGGGCTACGGCGCCGGCGGTCCGTGGATGTGGATCGCGATCGCCGCCGCGGTGTCGCGCTGGATGGTCGCGGCCGGCACGTACTGGATCGTCTACAAGAAGACCGGGACGGGCGACGTCTTCTCGTTCCGCTACTGGTTCGAATCCGAGAAGGAGACCGCCGAAGAGGTCTACGAGCTGACCAGCGTGGCGGCGTGGATCCGCAGCTTCGGTCGCCGCGACACCTACGTCTTCGGCTGGATGCTCGTGTGCGTCGCCGGGCTGTCGTTCGGCGTCGTCGTGTGGGGCGGCATCATCGCGCTGATCAACCTGCCGATCTTCATCGCGCACCTCGCGGTCAGCGCGACCGCGCGCGAGCCCGAGGCCGCCGCCGTGCGCGCCGAGTCCGTCCGCGGCGAGTGAAGACCACGTACCTCAACGTGGATCTCGAGATCGCGTCGCGCCGCGCGCTCGCGCCGCTCACCGACGAGCTCCGCGCGGCGATGTTCGAGCTGCATCGCGAGCGCGGGCTCGCCTGCTACGAGACGAACGACCAGCGGGCCAAGACGCCGAGCGCCGCGATCCGCGCGATCGTGCGCGTGCTCGATCGGTTGAGCCCGGCCGCGAAGCGGTGCTGGCGCGCGGCCCACCGGCGCGACTTCGACGTCGGTATCGGCGGCGGCGCGACCCCGTTCCAGTTCGCGGTCGCGCTCGACGAGGACGTCGTCCGCGAGGTCGCGCGCCTCGGCGGACGGATCGTGATCACGGTGTACGGGAAGGCGCGCTAGCGATCGTCCGCGCGACGCCGTCTTCGAACGCGACCTGCGCGCGCCAGTGCGCGCGCGTCGCGGCGCGCGACGCGTCGAGGACGTAGCGCAGCTGCTCGTCGGGGCGGTGCTCGACCGCGCCGAAGTCCAGGAGCGAGATGCGCGCGGGATCGATCGCGTTCGCGATGAGCGTGCACGCCTGCTTGATCGACAGCTCGCGGCCGGTGCCCGCGTTGTAGATGCCCGGCGACGGATCGTCGGTGACGCAGCTCGCGACCAGCGCGGCGAGATCGTCGACGTAGAGGAAGTCGCGCGTCTGATCGCCGGGCGTGAGCGGGAGCCTCGTGCTCGTGCGCAGCGCGTCGATCACGCGGGGCACGAGCATGCGCGGCGCCTGGCCCGGCCCGTAGACGACGCCGGGACGGATCGCGAAGAAGCTCGGCGCGACGCCGGCGAGCGCGCGCTCGCCCTCGTGCTTCGCGATCGCGTACGGCGTGCGCGGATCGATCGGGCTGGTCTCGCTGAACGGGACCGGCGCGCCGCCGTAGATCTCCGCCGACGACAGATAGACGATCGTCTGCGGCTGGGTCGCGCGCACGGCGGCGAGCGGCGCGTCGACGTGCGCCGCGCGGTTCGCGGCGAAGTCGGGCTCGCGGCCACCGGCGGCCCAGACGAGCACGTCCGCCGGTTCGCGCCGCGGGCCTTCGCGGCCGAAGACGATCACCTCGAGCTTCGCGCGTTCGAGCGCGCGCACGATCGCAGCGCCGATGAAGCCGCGGCCGCCGCCGACGGCGACCTTCATCAACCGCCCAGCCCGAGGTGCTCGCGATACCAGCCGACGGTCTGCGCGAGGCCTTGCTCGAGGCCGAAGCGCGGCGCCCAGCCGAGCCGCGCGCGCGCCTTGTCCGACGACAAGTACTGCGCCTTGATCTCGTTGGTCGCCTCGCCGAGCACGACCGGCTCGAGATCGGTGCGGCCGCACGCGACCAGCGTCGCGGCGCAGATCTGACGGACGTCGAGCGGCTTCATGTCGGAGAAGTTGAACGCCTCGCCGATCACCTCGGCGCGATCCATCTGCTCCGCGAGCTCGAGATACGCGGACACCGCGTCGCCGACATAGACGTAGTCGCGCACGAAGCTGCCGTCGCTGCGGATGATCGGACGCTCGCCGCGCAAGGCGCTGCGGATCGTGCCGGGCACGATGCGGTTCCAGTTGAGATCGCCGGCGCCGAACAGGTTGCCGCAGCGGGTCGTGCAGACCGGCACCGCGAAGCTCTCGAAGTACGAGCGCGCGATCAGATCCGTGCACGACTTCGAGACGTCGTACGGGAAGCGTCCCTCGAGCCGCGAGCTCTCGGTGTAGGGCAGCTCGGGTTGATCGCCGTACGCCTTGTCAGAGCTCGCGACGACGACGCGCTTCACCTTCTTGCCGTTGCGCCGGCACGCCTCGAGCAAGTTGTACGAGCCGCGCACGTTCGACTCGAACGTCGACAGCGGGTTGCGGTTCGCGATCGTGACGATCGCCTGCGCGCCGAGGTGGAAGACGCTCTCGATCTCGTGCTCGTTGAGCGCGCGCTCGAGCAGGAGATAGTCCTCGAGCTCGCCGCGGACGATCACGACGCGCTCGTCGAGCCCGAGCCGGAAGAAGTGCGAGCCGGCGACCTGATCGCGCACGAGCGCGACGACGTTGGCGCCGCGCGCGACCAGCTCCGCGGTCATGTGCGAGCCGAGCAGGCCGGTCGCGCCCGTGACGAACACCTGGCGATCGGTCCAGAAGCCCATCACCAGCTCCTCCACGGCGCGTCGCCGCCGTGCCAGTCGTGCTCGAGCCGCATCAGGTCACGATAGGTGTCCATGCACTGCCAGTAGCCGTCGTGCTTGTAGACCATCAGCTCGCTGTCCTTCGCGACCTCTTCGAGCGGCTCGCGCTCGAGCGTGCAGCGATCGTCGTCGTCGACGTACTCGAGCATCGCGCGCTTGAAGACGAAGAAGCCGCCGTTGATGAAGCCCTGGCTCACGTTCGGCTTCTCGCTGAAGGTCGTCACGCGATCGCCGTCGACCGCGAGCTCGCCGAAGCGCGACTGCGGCCGCACGCCGGTGACGGTCGCGATCTTGCCGTGCGACGCGTGGAACTCGAGCAGCGCGGGGACGTCGACGTCGGAGAGGCCGTCGCCGTAGGTCAGCATGAAGTCGTCATGCCCGCTCAGATACCGCGCGACCCGCTTCAAGCGCGCGCCGGTCATCGCCTCCGCGCCGGTCTCGACGCACGTGACCTTCCAGTCGCGGACGCCGCCCTGGTGGTACTCGATCTTCCCGGGCGCGCTCAGATCGATCGTGAAGTCCGACGACAGCGCGGCGAAGTCGAGGAAGTAGCGGCGGATCACGTCGCCCATGTAGCCGAGGCACAGGACGAAGTCCTTGTGCCCGTGGCCCGCGTAGAACGACATGATGTGCCAGAGGATCGGGCGGCCGCCGATCTCGATCATCGGCTTCGGCTTGCGCTCGGTCTGCTCGCGGAAGCGCGTGCCTTGACCTCCGCAGAGGATGACGACGGGCAGGCTCATCGGAGGACCTCGTCATACACCGCCTCGAGCCGCGCGGTGTGAGCTTCGAGCGAATACTCGTGCTCCATCTTGAGCCGCCCCGCGATTCCGAAAGCTTCGCGGCGCGCCGGATCGTTCGCGAGCGCGACGAGGTGCGCGGCGAGCCCGTCGACGTCGCGCTCGTCGGCGAGGAGGCCGGTGACGCCGGGCTCGACCTGCTCGGGAATGCCCGCGTGGCGGGTCGCGACGATCGGCAGGCGCGCGGCCGAGCCTTCGCAGATCACGGTCGGCGTGCCTTCCTGCTCGCCCGACGCGGTCGTCTTCGACGGCACGAGCAAGACGTCGGCGCGCGCCATCGCGTCGGGCACCGGCGATTTCGGATCGGGCCACGCGACGTCGAGGCCGAGCTCCTTCCCGAGCGCGATCAGCGATGCCTTGCGCGGATGGTCGGTGCCGAGGATCGTGACGCGGACATCGATCCCCGCCTCGCGCGCGCGCGCGCACGCGCGCAGGCCGTCGTCGAAGCCCTTCTTCTCGACCTCGCGCCCGACCATCAGCACGCGGAATGAACGTTCATTCCGCTCGGTGTCCGGCCGGCGGACATCGAACCGCGCGAGGTTCACGCCGAGCGGCACGACGCGGATCTTCTCCTCCGGACACCCCTGCGCGACCATCGCGGCCTGCATGTGCTTCGACAGGACGAGGAAGCGATCGCCGCGGCGGAACAAGCGGCGGCGCAGCGCCGCGTAGTGCCAGTAGTCGGGGTTGAAGCGATCGCGCGAGACGCCGATCGACACGTCATGACCGTAGAAGGACGTGATCAGCGGCAGCTCCAGCTTCTTCGCCGCCCAGAGCCCGTACACGCCGGTGTACCCCATGTGCGCATGGAGGAGCTTGACCGTGCGCGCCCAGCGGAAGTAGCGCGGCGACCACGTCGTCAGGCGATAGAGCCACGATTCCCACCAACCGAAACGCAGCGACTTGAGCGCGGTGACGTCGTCCCACGGATGCTTGTCGGGCGCGCGCCGCGCGATCGCGAACACGCGCGGCGCGTATCGCGTTAGAGATCGCATCGACGTGAAGATGAACGTCTCCGACGGCGGGAGGAAGAAATGACGGAGGTAGCCAATCGGCTCACGCACGTGCGGCGCGCGATTCTGCCATGGATCGTCGTCGGTGCCGCGTTCAGCGCCGCGTGCGGCAAGGCCAAAGACTCGCCCGCGCCTGCGCCGAATCCCGCTCCGAAATCATCGCCGCCGCCGGCGCCCGCGCCCGCGAAGCCGAAGTGCGCGCCGCTGCCCGGCGCCGACACCGATCACGAGGTCATCGAGGCGGATCTCGACGGCGACAAGGTCGCCGACCAGCTCGTCCCGACCGACTGCGACGGCCGCGACGACTGCACGCTGCACGTCTTCCTCGTCAAGGACGGCTGCCCGACGCCGCTCGGCGATCTCGAGATGGTGCGCGGCAAGCCCGACGTCTTGCCGCTGACCTCGCGCGGCGTCGCGCTGATCCACACCGACAGCGCGGTGCACGCGGAGACCGACGAGACCGTCTATGCGTGGACCGGCACGCAGTTCGTCTCGGCCTTCGAAGGCTGCACGTACGCGGGGCCCGCGCACGACGGCGAGCCGTGCACCGGCGGGGTCACGCCCGACGCCGCGCAGCTCTGCCTCGGCGGCGGCGCGCCGTCGGCGACCTTCGACGTCGACGGCGACGGCCAACCCGACGGCGCCTTCGACGTGCCGTGCGACAAGGACACCGACAGTCACGCGTGCGGTTCGTGGATCCTGCTCTCGCGCCAGAGCTGCCTGGTCCCCGCGATGGTCCTGCCGCCCGGCAAGATCGACGTCGCGACGCCCGCCGCGCACGGCAAGCCCGCGCGCCTGAAGGTCGGCAAGGACTACTACCAGCTACCCGCGCCGAAGTGACGCGCGCGCGATCGGCGACGCGACCTCGCGCATCCGCAGCGCGAGCACGATCGATCCGATCGCGACGATCACGCCCGCGACGAGCAGGAACCACGGCCAGATCCGCGGCGAGCTCGCGAACGAATCGCTGCAGCACAGGTTCGTCGTGAGCCCCACGACCCCCGAGTCGCCGAAATGCAGATCGAACCTGTGCGGCTTGCCGTCCCAGGTCAGCGTCTCGCCGGGGAACGTCACGACGAAGCCGTCGTCGAGCTCGTTCATGATCGCGCTCGCCTGCGCCGCGAAGTTCTCGATCGAGTTGGCCGTGTGGAGGTGGACGCCGACGAGCGCCTTCAAGACGCTCGCGTCGCCGTCGTCGCGCGGCGAGTAGTAGATCGCGTAGAGGCGGATGCCCGCGGCCTCGAACTGCTTCTTCAGCTCGGCGAGCTGCGGCTTCGACGGGTCCGGCTCCATGTCACTGCCGTCGCCGATCACGATCAGCGCCTTGCGTGACGTCTTCACGTCGCGCAGATCCGCGAGCGCGCGCGCGAAGCCCTCGATCAGCGTGTGCTTGTCGATCTGGTCGTGCAGCAGGTGGCCGTCGATCGGTCCGCGCAGGCGGTCCATCGCGATGAACGGCGAGCGCTCGACGGTGCCATCGCCGTACACGAGCAGCTGCGCGATCGAGCCGCGTGGCGCGCCGCGCGCGATCGCGTCCAGCGTGCTCGGCGAACCGTCCAAGCCCATCACCTGGATCCAGAGCGGATGCCCTTCGGTCAGGATCGCGACCGCGATCGGCTCGTCGGTCGGCGCGATCGAAGTCGGCGCGACCGAGACGTGCGGGCTCACGTCGGTCTCGACCAGGCGCACGTGCGCGTCGTCGCGCCAGCCATCCGGGTTCTTCACGTGCGCGCGGATCTGCGGCGCGGCATGCCCCGTCGGCGGGACGATCTCGAGCCAGGCGGCGAAGTCATCGGCGTGGGCTGCGCCGGAGATCGATACGATCGCGAGAACCAGCCACCACCCTCTCCGCATGCGGCGATTCTAGAACGGCGGCTCGGAGCCGTCGACGAGATCGCGCGCGAGCGCGGCGAGCGTGAGGGGCGAAGAGCCCTCGGCCTTGTTGTTCGCGATGATCCACGCGGGGACGTCGCGGCGCATCGCATCGGTCACGAGCGTCGCGAGCTGCGCACGCGTCGACGGATCGGGATCGACCAAGCGATCGAACGGCGCGTAGGCGGCCTTGGCGCTCTCGTAGTCGTGGTGCGGCGCGAGCAGCCAGCGCGCGACGAGCGCGGGATGATCCGAAGCGCCCGCGAGCTTCCACTGCGCGATCGGCGGCGGCATGCCGGGCGTGATCGCGAGGCAGTGCACCGCGCCGGCGGCGCGCAAGGCCGCCGCGTAGTCGGGCGTGAGCAGCGACGCGTTGCGGACCTCGACCGCGTACAGCGGCCCGCGCGGGAGATCGCGCAGGAAGCGATAGAGCTTCTCGGCGAAGCGGCGCGGTGATCCGCCGAGCGGCTCGATCGGCTGCGCCGCGAACTGGAACAACAACGGGCCGCAAGCCGCGCCGAGGCCGTCGACGAACGGGCCGATCACCTCGTCGCGCGCGTACGCGGGATCGAGGAAGCGCGGGTTGCCGGCGCCGCGGTTCGCGCCGTAGCGCGCGTGCGTCGGCCAGATCGCGAGCGTGCACGCCTCGTGCGCCTTGACCAGGAAGCGGAAGCCATCCGGGACGTCGGCGCGCCACGCCGCGAGCTGCGCGCGATCGACGGGCTGATAGTGCGTGCGATCGACGCCGACCGTGCGCAGGAGCGGATGCTGCGCGTACGCGGCGAGCCCGCGGCGCGCGAGCAGCGCCTCGCCGTGCCGATCGCGCCAGACCAGCCCGGCCCAGCCCGGGAACGCCCACGACGACGTCCCCAGGTGCACGCCGCGCGGAAGTGTGGCAGCGATGCGCGCGAGATCTTCCCCGACGAGCGCCGGTGACACACCACCCGCCGGAACGGGAGCGCTCCCGAACAGATCGAGCTGCACGAGCATCGCTTATCACGGCGCCGTGACTCGCTCGAGGGTACGCTTGCGGATGCGCGTATCCGATCGCATCCGTGCCCAGAAGGCTGCGATCGGCGCGAGCTGGGAAGAGGCGGTGCGCCGGCACGTGCCGTCGCTGGGCGGGCTCGATCGCGCGATGCTGATCGATCACCTGCCCGAGCTCCTCGACGGGCTCGCCGCCTGGGTCGACGGCGACAGGCCGCGCGCGTACACCGCGTTCGAGGCGCTGGTCGTCGGCCACGCGCTGCAGCGTCTCGGACACGGCATCGATCTCGGATCGCTGACGATCGAGTACCAGGTGCTCCGCACGGTCCTCCTGCGATCGATGCTCGAGCTCGACGCGACCGAGGAGGTGCGCACCGATCTGATCCGCTTGAACGAAGGCCTCGACGAGGCCGTGCTCAAGGCGGTGCGCCGCTACGTCGCCGCGCGCGAGGAGCTGCGCGAGCGCTTCATCGGCATCCTCGGCCACGATCTGCGCGCGCCGCTGCAGGTCGTCTCGCTCGCGCTCGCGCGCATGCGCGAGGGCGCCGACGACGCCGCGGCCAAGACGCTCGATCGCGGCCAGCGCGCGGTCGAGCGCATGGATCGCATGATCAAGGACGTCCTCGACTTCGCGCGCACGCAGCTCGGTCAGGGCCTGCCCGCGCGCCCGACCGCGAACGACATGGGCGCGATCTGCCGCGCCGCCGTCGACGAATCGCGCGGCGCGCACCCGGGCCGGCGCATCGTCGTCACCACGCGCGGCGATCTGCGCGGCTTCTGGGATCACGATCGCGTCGCGCAGGCGCTCACCAACCTGATCGCGAACGCGATCGCGCACGGCGAGGATCCGATCGACGTGCGCGCGATCGATCAGGGCGCGCACGTCGTCACCGAGGTCGAGAACCCGGGGCCGCCGATCCCCGAGGAGGTCCGCGCGCACCTGTTCGAGCCGTTCCGGCGCGGGCCCACGCAGGGCGAAGGGCTCGGGCTCGGGCTCTACATCGTCGGCGCGATCGCGCTGACCCACGGCGCGATCTGCGACGTGATCGCCGACGGCACGACCAACTTCCGGATCACCTGGCCGCGCGTGAAGCCGGAGGTGATCCCGGGCCGGCCTTGACCACGAGCGCGATGTGCTCGCGCTTCGGGCGGCCGCCGCCTTCGAACGCGCGCCGCTCGGCGGCGCCGAGCATCGGGCGATCCTGCGAGGCCCAGCTGTGCAGCGCGAGCCCGCGCGGCAGCGCGGCGCGCAGATCGTCGTCGGCGTACATCGCGCGGCCGCCGGCGATCGAGTCGCCGATCACGAGCGCGGCGCGCGCGTTGGGCGCGAGGATCGTCTCGATCATGGCGAGCACCTGCGCGAGCTCGGCGCGCCAGCGGCGATCGCCGTCGGGCGTGCCGAACGAACGCCGCGCGCCGATCTCGCCCTCGTCGAGATTTCGGTGCCGCAGGCCGAGGAAGTCGAAGCGCAGCCGATGCTGCTCGGCGTAGTCGTAGGTGCCCGCGTACGGGGGTGACGTGACGAGCCCGGCGGCGTTGCCCGCGCCGAGCTTGTCGGCGAGCGACCGCGCGTCCGCCTCGATCACCTCCGGCGCGATGCCCGGGATGCGGGCGAGATCGTCGAGCCCCGCGCACAACATCTCCACGCGCTGCGCGAACAGGCGCGCCGCGTTGCCGCGCGCGACGTTGCGCTCGACCCAGGTCGGATCGGTGTCGCTCGCGCGCGACGACACCTTGTACAAGATCGCCGAGAGGCACACCTCGAGCGGGATCGCGAGCTCCTCGTCGTCGGCGCGGAGCTCGTCGATCCGCGCGGCGATCAGCTCGAGCTCGCGGCGCACGTGCGGCGCGAACCAGCGCGCGAGCCGCTTGTTGCGCGCGTTCGGATCGAACCCGGCGGGCC
>Ga0310811_10011729_pt1 | contig 11378 bp, 11 predicted proteins | sample YCmetagenome_FD_207642 | JGI IMG/M metagenome (GOLD analysis project Ga0310811, IMG submission 207642) | Soil microbial communities from experimental microcosm in Duke University, North Carolina, United States - YC | ecosystem: Engineered > Artificial ecosystem > Soil microcosm > Unclassified ... | reverse complement strand
GTGAGTCCGTCGCCGTCGAGCGCCCGCTCGTAGAACGGGACGGCTTCGCGTTCCAGGCCGAGGGCGTCGTGCACCCAGGCGGTCTGGTAGGCGATCTGGCTGTTGTCGGGCGCGACCGATGACAGTTCCAGCAGCAGCTCGCGGGCCTCGTCGAGGGCCCCGGCCTCCCGCAGCGCCACGGCTCGGGCCAGCTTCGCTTCGGTCACCCGCTGACCTTCTCACGACGCAGCAGCAGCGCGCGTTCGAATGCGGTCCAGGTGGTCGTGGTGAGCAGGTAGATGCCGGCGGCGAGCGGCACGAACATGGCGAAGACGACCGAGGCGTACGGCACGGCCCGCAGCAGCTTGGGGCCGCCGGTCATCCGCAGGGCCGACCACGTGGCGACGGCGGCCATGAGCAGGAACAGGCCGACGGCGGCGATGCTGGGCGAGGTGAGGAACACCGTGCTGAGTGGGGTGCCGAGCAGGGTGTGGGTGAGCAGCAGGTTGGGCTGGCCGCCGACGGTCGGTGAGAGGAACAGCCGGTACATCACGGAGAAGATGGGCAGCTGGATGAGCATGGGCAGGCAGCCGGCGAACATGCCCTTGCCTTCGCCGCCGTAGAAGGTGGCGAGTTCCTGGTTGAGGCGGTCGGGGTTGCCGCGGTGCTTGTCCTGGATCTCCTTGAGTTTGGGCATGATCTCGGCCCGCGCCTGTTCGCCGCGGACCTGGACGCGGGCCAGTGGGTGCAGGCAGAGCCGGATGATCATGACGAACACGACGATGGCGCCGGCGGTGCCGGTGAGCGGGGCGAGGAAGGAGACCAGGTGGTAGGCGGCCGTGATGAACGGGTCGAGAAAGGACAGCATGGAAGAGCCCTTCAGCGGAGGGTGAGTGCGGGTGCCTGGGGGTGGTCAGGCGGCTGAAGGTGCTCGGGATCGGGTGTGTCCGGCCGCGTCCGGGTCGAGTTGGCGCAGCACGCGGCGGCTGCGGGCCTGTTCGCGGGTGGCGAGGCCGACGGTGCGCGGGATGGCGTGGTCGGCGTGCCGGGTGGAGCGCAGGTGGATGGCCAGTGCGGCGATGAGGACGCCGGCGAACAGGATGAGGCTGGCCAGGCCGGGTCCGACGGTCATCAGGGTGGTGAACGTGGTGACGAGATCGTGCACGGTCCACCCCCTGGTTCTGCTCGGTCCGTGTCGAAAGCGTACGACATCGGTCGCAGGTGTCCTGACTACATGACACGATTCACGAATGGATGAAGTCTTCCCGCTGGAAGACGGAGTCGGGCTGAACGTGGTTCGGTCCGGTGCTCCGGACGCACCGGTGACCGTGGTGCTGGCGCACGGTTACGCGTTGGATCACCGCAGTTGGCATCGGGTGATCCCGGAGTTGGCGCACGACGAGTTGCAGGTCGTGGCGTACGACCATCGTGGTCATGGGCAGTCGGGTCCGGCGACGCCGGAGACCGCGACGATCGAGCAGCTGGGTGACGACCTGGCCGAGTTGATCGAGCGGGGGGTGGATTCGGAGCGCGTGGTGGTGGTCGGCCATTCGATGGGTGGCATGGCGACGATGGCGTTGGTGGAGCGGCATCCGCGGTTGTTCTCGCAGCGGGTGTCGGGGCTGGCTTTCCTGTCGACGGCCGTGGGTCGGCGTGGCGAGACGTCGCTGGCGTGGCCGCAGGCGGTCGGCAAGCTGGTGGAGGAGTTGGAGAAGGTCTTCGGGCCGGTGGTGCGGCATATCCGGGGTCGGATCGAGCCGGCCAAGGCGGCCGGGTTGAAGTGGTGGTTGTTCGGTGACGAGCCGGATGACGAGGATGCCGCGTTGACCGCGGAGATGGTGGCGGAGCACTGGCCGGCCACGGTGGCGTTGTTCCGTCCGGCCTTCGACCGGTATGACCGGGAGGCGGCGTTGACGGTGGCGGCGCGGGTGCCGGTGGCGGCCGCGGTGGGGGAGCGGGACCGGTTGTGTCCGTCGTCGAACGCGCAGGCGTTGGTGAAGGCGGTGGGGTCCGGGGACGCGGTTGTGCTGCCGGGCGCCGGGCACATGTTGCCGTTGGAGCGTCCTGACGAGGTGGTGCGGTTGGTGCGGGGGTTGGCCGGCCCGGGGTGATCGATCAGCTGATGGGGCCGGGGGCGAGGCTGTCGGCTCGGCGTTTGCGGCGGAGCCAGACCTTGCGGGTGCCGTCGCCGTAGAGCAGGACGCGGGACAGTTCCCAGCCGGCGAACTCGGCGTGGATGGCGAGTTGGGTGGCGGCGGTGCGGCGGGAGACCGCGGGCGGCAGTCGCAGGCCGCGGTATTCCCAGTCGCCGTCGACCACCTCGTTGGTGGCTGCTGTCATGGGGTGATCACCTGTACTCCTGCGCCGTCGGCGGATGCGACGAGTACGCGTCCGGTGGTGGGGTCGACCGCTACCGAGTTGGGTTGGCGGACGGTGTCGATGCGGTGTTTTTCGACGGGTTCGCCGCCGGCGACGTCGTAGCCGACGACCTGGTTGGTCGCGGTGAGGGTGACCCAGGCGAGGTGGCGCTGTGGGTCGTAGGCGATGGCGTAGGGGGCGCCGGGGACGGGGTATTGCTGGAGTTCGACGAGGGTGTCGGGTTTGTAGACGAGGAGTTCGCCGCCGCGGCGGTCGGTGACCAGGACGCGGCCGTAGTTGTCGGTGACGGCGTTGGTGGCTCCGTCGCCGGCGCGCAGGCCGGCGCCGATCTTGCCGGCGGCCGGGTCGAGGTCGAAGACGGCGGTGCGGAGTTTGTCGAGCACGACGGCTTTGTCGCCGACCTGGAGGGCTTGGTCGGCGCTGGCGAGGCCGGTGATGGTGCGTTCGGTCTTGTCGCCGTTGAGTACGGCGACGGCTTTGGTGTCGTGGAGGGCGACGAGGGTCCGGGTGCCCTGGGTGTTGGCGGCGACGGGTCCGCCGGGGAGTGTGATCTTGTCCACGGTGCCGGTGGGCAGGGTGATGCGCAGGAGCTGGTTGGCGGTGCGGACGGGGGCGAGGATGACGTCGCCGGTGGTGCTGAGGTTGTCGACGCGGCCGGGCAGGTCGATGGTCTTGGGGGGCGCATCGATGCTGGTCAGGTCGTAGAGGCGGAGCGCGGGCGGGTTGTCGACGGCGACCGCGGCGGTGTGCTGGGCGGTGTCGACGGTGATGGCTGTGGCGTTCTGGCCGAGGGCCAGGACGGTGCCCGCGGGGGTCTTGCCCTGCGCTGGTGAGTCGGCCGGGGTCGCGGCGGTGACGGTGTCGGCGACCTGGAGGTCGTCCCCCGTGTTCGTGCCGGATGAGCAGCCCGTGACCAGGGCCGATCCGGCGATGAGGACGACAGCGAGCCGGCGCAACGGGTGCCTCCTTGGTGCGGTGCTGTCCCCAGCATCCCCTGCCGGTGCGTTGTGGTCACGTGGGGGTCACTTGCGTGTCATGCACGACACCCGGTCAGCCGAGCGGTCGTTCGGGATAGGTGAGCTCGATATCGCTCACGTCGTCGAGGGCGGCGCGGATGGCTGGTGGGAGGGTGAGGTCTTCGGCGCCGAGGCTGGTGTGGAGTTGGTTGGTGTCGCGGGCGCCGACGACGGGGGCGACGACGCCGGGTCGGTCGCGGACCCAGGCGAGGGCGACGGCCAGGGGTGTGGTGCCGAGTCCGTCGGCGGCGGTGACGACGGCTTGCACGATGCGGGCGGCGCGTTCGCTGCGGTGGTGTTCGACGTAGGGGGCGTAGTGGGGGGAGGCGCCGCGGCTGTCCGACGGGGTGGCGTTGCGGTATTTCCCGGTGAGCACGCCGCGGCCGAGCGGGGCCCAGCACAGGATGCCGAGGCCGTGGTGTTCGGCGGCGGGGCGGACTTCGCGTTCGATGCCGCGTTCCAGCAGGGAGTATTCGACCTGGGTGGAGATCAGTGGGAAGTCGGCTTTGACGGCGGCGGTGGCGAGTTGCCAGCCGCTGTAGTTGGAGACGCCGGCGTAGCGGATCTTGCCGGCGCGGGCGGCGGCGTCGACGGCGCTGAGGGTTTCCTCGAGGGGGACGGTGTTGTCCCAGGCGTGCAGTTGCCAGAGGTCGATGTGGTCGACGGCGAGTCGGCGCAGTGAGCCGTCGAGGGCGGTGAGCAGGGCGCCGCGGCTGGCGCCGCCGCCGAAGGGGCCGTCGTCGCGGCGGGCGACGGCTTTGGTGGCGATGATGATGTCCTGGCGTTCGACGACGTCGCCGACCAGTGCGCCGAGGATTTCTTCGGCGTCGGGGTGGACGTCGGCGGTGTCGACGAGCGTGCCGCCGGCCTCGATGAAGGCGGTGAGCTGCCTGGTCGCCTCTTCGGCGTCGGTGTCCTTGCCCCAGGTCATGGTGCCCAGCGCCAGCCGGGAGACCCGAAGGCCGCTGCGGCCGAGGTGTCTTTGCTGCACGGGTGGGAGCCTATGCCGATCTTGGCCGTTGGGCCTGTTGCCGTAGAGGTTACTGGCGGGTAGGGTCCGGCTGGTGCGACTTGGGCTGAACCTCGGATACTGGGGCGCGGGTAACGACGCCGACAACCTGGAGCTGGCCAAGGAGGCCGAGCGGCTGGGCTTCGCGGTGGTGTGGGCCGCCGAGGCCTACGGCTCGGACGCGCCGACGGTGTTGTCGTGGGTGGCCGCGCACACCAGCACGATCGACGTCGGCAGCGCGATCCTGCAGATCCCGGCGCGGACCCCGGCGATGGCCGCGATGACCGCCGCGACCCTGGACACCCTCTCCGGTGGCCGGTTCCGGCTCGGTCTGGGTGTGTCGGGTCCGCAGGTGTCGGAGGGCTGGCACGGGGTGCGGTTCGACAAGCCGCTGGCGCGGACCCGGGAGTACGTCGACATCGTGAAGTCGGCGTTGAGGCGGGAGAAGCTGCGCTACGAGGGCAAGCACTACACGCTGCCGTTGCCGGACGGGCCGGGCAAGGCGTTGACGCTGACCGTGCATCCGGTGCGGGAGCAGATCCCGATCTATCTGGCCGCTGTTGGCCCGAAGAACCTGGAGTTGGCCGGCGAGATCGCCGACGGCTGGCTGGCGGTGTTCTACTCGGCCGAGTTCGCGTCGGAGTCGTTGGCGCAGGTCGCGGCCGGTCGGGCCAAGGTCGGCAAGACCCTTGAGGGCTTCGATGTGGTGCCGACGGCGCCGCTGGTGCTCGGTGACGACTGGCAGGCGGCCGCCGACCAGGTTCGTCCGTATGCGGCGCTGTATGTGGGCGGCATGGGCAGTCGGGAGAAGAACTTCTACAACAACCTGGCTTGCCGGATGGGCTTTGAGGCGCAGGCGGCCGAGGTGCAGGAGAAGTACCTGGCTCGCGACTACGCCGGCGCGATGGCCGCGCTGCCGGTGGAGTTCCTGGGCGCCACGTCGCTGTTGGGCCCGGTGGAGCGGATCGCCGACAGCATGCAGGCGCTGGCCGGCGCCGGTGTGACGACGTTGACCGTGTCGCCGATGCACTTCGACCTCGACCTGAACGTGAAGGCGTTGCGGGCGGCGGCCGAGGCGCTGGACAAGTCGGGCGTGGCCTGACCGTAGGCTGCGGGTGTGGCGACTCTGATTCTGCTGCGGCACGCGCAGTCCACCGCTAATGGTTCCGGTCTGCTGGCCGGCCGGTCTCCTGGCGTGGAGTTGGCCGAGGCCGGCCGGGCCCAGGCGGCCAAGCTCGTGGAGCGGCTGGCCGGTGTCGAGCTGGCTGGCATCGTGTCGTCGCCGTTGCTGCGCTGTCAGCAGACCATCGCGCCGCTGATCGCGGATCGTGGCATCGAGCCGGTGGTCGAGGACGATCTGTCCGAGGTGGACTACGGCGAGTGGACCAACAAGGCGATCAAGGATCTGCTCAAGGAGCCCTTGTGGTCCGTCGTCCAGCAGCACCCGTCCGCCGCCGTTTTCCCGTCCGGTGAGGGCCTTGCCGCTGTGCAGGCCCGGGCCGTGGCCGCGGTCCGCCGGCACGACGCCCGCATCTCCGCCGCCCATGGCGACGAGGCCGTGTGGTTGGCGTGCAGCCATGGCGACGTGATCAAGTCCGTGCTGGCCGACGCCTTGGGCACGCACCTGGATTCCTTCCAGCGCATCGTCGCCGACCCCTGTTCGGTCTCCGTCGTGCGTTACACCCAGACCCGGCCTTTCGTGGTGCGGATGAACGACCACGGCTCGGAGTACGCCGCCATCGTGCCGGTGAAGCCCAAGTCCGAGGAGGAGGCCAAGGCCGCCTCCGACGCCGTGGTCGGTGGCACCACCGGCCCTTGATAACCGGAACGCTCACTCCGTATCCTGGGTTCACCAGCGAACCCAGGGGGAGAACCATGCCGACTCCGGCAGAAGTGTTCGAGCAGTTCCGTCGGGCGGGCGAGCACAACGACGTCGAGGCCTTCCTCGGCCTGCTCGCCGACGACGTGCTGATGGAGTGGATGTACCCCATCCCCGGCTTCCCGTCGCAGATGAAGGGCCGGTCCCAGCTCCAGGAGTTCTACGGCCGCCAGTCCTCCCGGGTCGGCAGCCACCGCAGCACCTACCGGGACGTCGTGCTGCACCAGTCCACCGACCCCGAGGTCGTCATCGCCGAGTACGTCCGCGACATGACCGCCGTGGCCACCGGCGAGACCACCACCAAGCCCTGCGTCGCCGTCCTGCGCGTCCGTGACGGCAAGATCCTCAACTTCCGCGACTACATCCGCTTCTGATCGGCCATTTCGAGCAGGCTGGCCCGGATCTGGTGGGCCGCGACGAGATCACCGGGGCGCGTGAACAGGTCAATGCTCTCGCTGTTGGCCGCGAGGGCCTGCTCGACGTCCTGTCCGGACACGACCCGGGACATGGCGAAGGCGTGCAGCGCCGCGGCCCGGGCGGCGTCGCCGACGCCGGTGGCCGCCGCCAGCGCCTGGTCGGCTCGGGTTGCCGCCGACGCGACCTGGCCGGCCAGGACCAGTGCCATGGACAGGCCGGCGAGGAACAGGACGTGCTGGTCGGCGAGGCGCGGGTCGGCGCGGGCGGTGTCGGCGAGCAGATCCACCCATTGCTCGCCCAGCTCGGCGGCCGCGGTGTGCCGGTCGTTCTGCACGAGCGCAGGGAGCAGCACGAGCAGGGCGCCGACGAGCATCCCGCGGTCGGGGCCGAGCTCGTGCCGGCCGGGGTGGTCGGCCACGGCGCGCGTGAGCAGATCGAGGACCTCCTCGCCGGGCGCGCCGTCGAAGTACAGGGCCGTGCCCAGCAGTCCGGAGGTCCGGGCCAACGGTTCGGGGTCACCGTGTTCGCGGATCGTGACGGCTTCGCGGAGCACGGTCGTCGCCTCGGTGAACTTGTCGAGGGCGATCAGGGTTACCCCGAACTGATCGAGTCGGCGCGCCAGCAGATCCGGGGTGCCGGTGTGGTGCGCGATCATCGACCGGGTCAGCTCGACCACGCGGCGTCGGACGATGGCGACGTCCGCGGTCCGGCCGGCCTGCTCCAACCGGGTGAGGTGGTCATCGAGCTCGTCGGACAGCATGTCGGCCAGCGTGTGGTCGGCGCCGAGCCGGATCGCGAGCTCGGACGCCTCGTCCAACAGCGGCCAGACCTGCTCCCACTGGCCGGCCTGGTGGAGGAAGCCGGCCAACCCCACCAGACATTGGGCCAGCACCGGGTGCCGGCCGCGGGCGATGTCGACGGCGCGGCGGGCCAGCTCCTCGGCCGCGCGGAAGTCCCCGATGTCGGCCTGTCGTGCCGCGTCGACCAGCAACGCCCTGGCATGGCGGTCGGCGTGGGCGGCCGGATTGAGCTCGGCCAGGCGGCCGGTCGTGGCCAGGGCTTCGCGGCTGTGGCGCTCACTTTCCGATCCCTGTCCCAGCCGTTGCAGGCAGCCGGCCAGCAGGGCGTGTATCGCCGACCGTTCGGACTCGAACGCCATGGGGTGCTGGCTGCGGGGTCCGTCCAGCGCCGCGACCGCGCGCTGCAACACCGGCAGGGCGTCGGCGTACCGACCGGCGACCATGAGCGTCTGACCGAGCCCGGTGAGCGCGCCGGCCAAGCCGTAGCCCGGCAGGTCGTTTTCGTCGGTGCGCTGCGCCTGTTCGACTGCCTGGGTGAACAGGCCGAGTGCTCGCTCGTGGTCTCGGGCGTTCCGGGCCGCGTTGCCGAGCACCAGCAGTGGCGAGATCAGCAGCGCTGCGGCCTCGGAATCCTCTGCCGCGACCGCGGTGAGCAACCGACGTGCTTCCTCGGCCATCTCCACGGCCTCGGCGGTGTGGATGTCGGCCAGGAGTTCGCTGGCATTGCTGAGCTTCATGGCCAGCTCGACCGGGTCGATGCCGGGCAGTGCTCGGGTCAGCGCGACTGCTTCCCGGCACAGTGGGACCAACCGCTCGGTCACACCGGCTGCCCAGGCCCGGGTCGCGAGTCTCATCAGCAACGCCGCCCGGGTGGCGTCGTCGATGGCGTCGGGCAGGGTCGTGACCACGGCGTCGAGCACGGCGAACATGCCGACATCCAGGTTGGGATCCCGGACGGGGAAGGTGATGTCGACCGCGACCAGGGTCACGGGCGACAGGTGCGTCAGCGCCACCAGTGCCGCGCCGCCGGCATCGACAGCCAGCCGCGGGTCGTTCTGCAGCAGCGCCTCCAGATGGGTGGCGACATCGGGGTGCCGGCCGGGCGCGGAGGCCGCGGCCAGGAAGGTGATGGCCCGTTCGACGCCGATCGGCGCGGCCCCGTCGGCCGGACGGGACAGCAACGCCGCCAGGTCGGACCCGGCCCACTGCTGCGCGCGCAGGGTCAGGGCCAGGAAGTCCTCGGCCAGCCGGTCGGGCAGCAGCGGCTGCAGGACGTGGCTCGGGTCGGCGGCGGGGTAGCAGTACGAGTGGTCGATCAGCACGGTCTGCGGATCCGACAGGTAGGCGAAAGCCCGCGTGGCCTCGGCGTACGGGCGGGCGCCGATGAGGCACGCGGCGAACACGGCGCGGCGCATGGCGTGCGGGACGGTGCGGAAGTCGGGGCGCTGGAGGAGCCGGACCCAGTGGGCCTCCTCGCGATCCAGCAGATACGTCGACAGGTCGGCGGGCCGGGTGGGCGGTGTGACCTGACGCAGGTGGGCGTCGACGGCGACCAGCGCGGCCATGTGCAAGGACAGTGCGAGCCCGAAGTCGGGGTGGTCGAGGTCGGCCGGCGGGGTGATCACGTCGGCGTCGGTGACGCCGAGGGCCTTGGCGAAGGCATCGCGGGCCAGGGCGAACACGCGGGCCCGATCAGCGACCGAGTCGGCCAGGGCGGGCAACGACAGGTCGGCGGCGGTGGCGTCGCGGCCGGCCAGCTCGTGACGCAGCGCCGACCAAGGCGAAGTGGACCGGGCCAACAGGAGGATCCGCGTGCGGTGCCGGGCGCCGGTGTGCCGGTCGAACAGGGCGACGAGGTCGGTGTGCGGCACGCGGTCGGCGTAGTCCACGACCACCAACAGATCGCCGCGCTGCCCGGTGGCGCCCCAGCTCGCCTCGACCCGCCAGCCGGCCTTCGCGGAGCCGGCGGCGAAGCGTCGGCCCAACCGGGTCTTGCCCTGGCCGCCGGGGCCGTGCAGCCACAGCGCCGACAGCCGGGCCTCACCGTCCCGCCACGCGGCGAGCTCGGCCAACTCGGCGACGCGGCCGGTGAACTCGACGATCTCGTGCTCGGTCACCAGCAGTTGGCTCGGCCGGTCGGCGAACCGCGTCGAGTCGACCACCGGCGTCAGGGCGGCCGCGTCGAACGCCCGCAGCCAGTACCCGGGACGCAGCTTGTCCGCGGCGAGCCCGTCGGCCGGCTTCCCGGCTCCGATGCATCCGACCACGAACGCCTCGACGGTCTTTCGTCCGGCTTCGGTCTTGCCCCGCAACAGGTCGCTGAAGGTGGAACTGCCGATCTCGGTTTCGTTGTCGCGTCCGAAGAAGCCGCGTTCCTGCGCCGCCGCCGCGATCTGGCGATACGACGGCTTGCCGAAGTCGGCATGGAGCTGACGCAGCACGTCGAGTCCTGGCCCAGCAGGCAAAACCCGTCTCCCTCCGTCCGGTTGGTCCGGCCGGACCAACCGCACGGCCGGCACTCCGACGCTGGATCACGTCCACCGATGAAGGGAGAAACCGATGTGGTCCACGGCTCTCGACGCCATCACCGCCGCGGCCGCCTGGCCGTGGCTGGACCCACTGACGACGGTGCTGCACGCGGTGAGCACCGTGCTGGGGCTCGCCGTCACCGCCCGCCAGGTGATCCGGTGGCAACGCGACAGGCATCGCGGCCGCGCCGTCGGCCGTTACCGCGGCCGGCGGTGACGCCACACGGAAAGGCCCCGGTCCAGTGCCGGACCGGGGCCTTCCTTCGATCGCTGTTAGTTGACGTTGACGCCGCTCCACGCGGCGGCGACGGCCTTGTACTCGGCGCTGCCGGTGCCGCCGTAGAGGTCGGCGGCGGCGGCCAGGGTGCCGGTGCGGGCCTGGGCGTACTTGGTGGTGGAGACGAACTTCGTGGTCAGGGCGCGGAACCAGATGGCCTGGGCCTTGGCGATGCCGATGCCGGTCAGCTTGGCGCCGTTGGAGGTGGGGCTGTTGTAGCTGACGCCGTTGATGGTCTTGGCGCCGCTGCCCTCGGCCAGCAGGTAGAAGAAGTGGTTGGCGACACCGGAGGAGTAGTGCACGTCCTTGTTGCCGACGGTGGAGGACCAGTAGTCGGCCGAGTTGCCGTCCTTGGAGGGCTGGTCCATGTAGCGCAGCGGCTTGCCGTTGCCGAAGATGTCGATCTTCTCGCCGATCAGGTAGTCGCCGACGTCGGAGGCGTTCTTGGCGTAGAACTCGACGGCGGTGCCGAAGATGTCGCTGGTGCCCTCGTTGAGACCGCCGGACTCACCGGAGTAGACCAGGCCGGCGGTGGCCGAGGTGACGCCGTGCGACATCTCGTGGCCGGCGACGTCGATGGCGGTCAGCGGGTGGGCGTTGCCGGAGCCGTCGCCGTAGGTCATGCAGAAGCAGCTGTCGTCCCAGAAGGCGTTGACGTAGCTGTTGCCGTAGTGGACCTTGCTCAGCGCGCCGACACCGTTGTTCTTGATGCCGTTGCGGCCGAAGGTGTTCTTGTAGAAGTCCCAGGTCTCGGCGGCGCCGTAGGCGGCGTCGGCGGCCGCGGTGTTGACCGTGGTGGCCTTGCCGTCGCCGAACACGTTGTTGCTGCTGGTCACCAGGGTGCCGGTGCCCGACCCGTGGTTGAGCGCGTTGACCTGCTGGTTGCCCCGCGAGCCGTCCTTGAGCTGGTAGGTGCTGCCGGACTGGGTCGTGGTCAGCGAGACGGTGCCGGAGTACTCGGTGTTGCCGGTGCCGGTCGCCTCCTCGATCCCGTTGTAGGAGTACAGCACCTTGCCGGTGGCGGCGTCGGTGAACACGTGCTGCTGGATCGGCGTCTGGTCGGCCCGCACGCCGGTGACCACGGTCTCGTACGC
>Ga0310811_10011728_pt1 | contig 11378 bp, 4 predicted proteins | sample YCmetagenome_FD_207642 | JGI IMG/M metagenome (GOLD analysis project Ga0310811, IMG submission 207642) | Soil microbial communities from experimental microcosm in Duke University, North Carolina, United States - YC | ecosystem: Engineered > Artificial ecosystem > Soil microcosm > Unclassified ... | reverse complement strand
ACTGGGTATCGGGCCATCGGCCTTGCGAGCCTGGCTGAGATAGCCTGTCTTCAGCACCTGCTCGTAATCGATGCCATAGGCGATCGCCTCACGCAGGAGCTTGTTCTTATACAGCGGCGAAGCAAAGTTCGGACTGATGAACAGCGTCTCGTTGCCAAATACGCCGGCTACCTTGATGCCCGTAACGCCGCGCAGACTGGCATATTCGCGCGGGGTCAGCCCTTGAACGATCTGCGCCTGGCCGGAGCGCAGGATGACCATGCGGTTGGAACTCTGCGGTACCTTCTTCATGACGACTTCGTCGATCGCCGCCTTGCCGCGGTAGTAGTGCGGGTTGGCGCGGACCACGAACTCGTCCCCCTTCACCCAGCGATCGAGGCAATATGGACCAAAGCCTGCTGCATTCACGTTGTTCGCATATTCGTGGGACCATGGATCACTCGGCGTCGCGTGCGCCTTCATCACGTGGCTATCCCAGATGTGCAGCGCGTGCGTCGTGGCGACCAGCTGCAGGAACGGATTGGCGTGGTCCTGGCGGATCTTCACTGTGTAGTCGTCCACCTTCTCCACCGCATCGCCGAGCGACTTGTCGGGATCCTTCTGCGAGCCAAACCCTTTGATCCCGGCGACATGGCTCAGGAACCACGACACCGTCGTCTTGCCGCTGACCGATTTCGCGCGTGCGAAGGTGTAGACGATATCGTCTGCCGAGAACTTCTCGCCGGTGCAGCCGACGACGTCCTGCCGTAGATGCAGAGTCCAGGTCAGCGTGGCGGGATCATACTCCCAGCTCTGCACCAGCCTGCCTTCAGGCTTTGCAAAGTCGGGAATGCGCAGCCCATCCTCGTTGATAGTCTTGATGCCGTAGCTGAACATCGGTTCCAGCAGATTGAGCCAGCCGGTCTGCGAGGTATTCACCGTTGGAGACGGGCCGTCGTAATTCAACGTCGTGGGCACGTCCTCGGCGAGGAACAGAAGCTGTGTATCGGCTGCTTGCGCCTGGGGGGCGATAGCAATCGCCGTGACTATGAAGGCGCCGATCGCTTGTTGCTTCATTGCTTTTTTCCCACCCTGCCGGTGATTCCCGGATCATATTGGCGACAATTTTGTCGACAATATCGGCGCGCCGATGCATATGCAAGCCATGAGTTCCGCCGTCGATCAGACTGCCGCTGCTGCCGTGCCGCGCCAGGTGGAGACGGTGGTCGAACAACTGCGGGACGGTATCGTGTCGCAGCTGTATCCACCGGGCAGCCGGCTTCGGGAACAGGACCTGGCGGACAGGTTCGGTGTTTCGCGCGCCTGCATTCGCGAAGCATTGGGTGTGCTGGCCGAGCGGCGGCTGGTGGTCCGCTACCCGAATCGCGGCGTGGAGGTTGCGCGATTAGGCCGAACCGAGATCATCAGCATCTATGAAGCGCGCGAGTATCTCGACGGTCTGTGCGGCCGGCTCGCCACTGAGCGGAGCGAGCCTGGAAGCTGGCAGGACATGGTGCAGTTGTTCGGCGACCCGGCCGCGACTGCCGTAGCGAATGGCGATATCCAGCTCTACCTGAGCTATATCGATCGGCTAACGGTTCGCATGGTCGAGGCAGCGGGCAATCCCGTGTTGAAGGAATTGCTGGCCATGCTGACCGACCGCGTGGCGATGCTGGATCGTCGCAGCGTGCTGCTTCCTGGCCGCGCGGAGCGAGGCCTCACCAATCATCGCCTGGTGATCGACGCGATCAATCGCGGTGACGCGGACGAAGCGGAACGCCAAAAACGGCGCAGCCTACGTGAGGCCCGCGACGTGCTGCTGCGCTACGAGACGCAGTTCGCACGGAACGAAGCGTAGGCCGAGGTCCAGTCCTCCCCTCTCTCGCACATGGAACAACATGCGAGGTTCGGCCCACCCCACGAGCTGCCGCTCGGCGGCAGACGCTAGCATGCTGGGTCGTCCGGTCACAACATCGGATATCCGTCAAAGACGGCAGATACACGCACCAGGCAGTTGTATCGACGTTCATGGTAAACGATATACAATATGATCGTCTTATTCGACTGCAGGAATTCAGTATGCCCAGCTCCGATGCTTTCGCCTTGTCGCGCTCCGGATTGAACGAATTCCTTTTCGCGCCAGTCGGCACGGAAGCGAATGGCATGACCCTCAGCGTGGTCTCGGTGTTTGCACGGTTGGGGAACGATCCATGGCTGGAGGCGAGCAAGCTGGCCAGGCTGCCGAAATTGGAAGCAACCGAAACCCTGGGGCGGATCATCGCCAGCATGCCAACCAGTATCTGGCCCTTGCAGGCTGCAACGGCGATCGCCGCCCGCCTGGTAGCGCTGCTGCCGACGTCGTCCGGGGAACCAGTGCAGAATCTCTTGGCGCCTGATGTTCGTGCAAGGATCGGTCGCTCTCTCGCGGTCACCGCCGTGCTGGTGTGCCTGGCATTCGTGTTGGCCTATCAGGCCGGCCTTTTCGCCAGGTCGGACGCTTCAAAGTCTGACGCGAGCAGCGTCGCCAGCTTCACGGTATCGCCACCCCGCTAGCTGCCTGGCGTCCAGGATTCATAATCGCCGTCCGCCGCGGCGCGATGGCCACCGCGATAGTCGTGGCCTGTCGGGCGGTAGCCCGACGCGGTACCCGTGGCATTGGGAAGATGTGGCTTCTGCCAGTGATGTTTGCCGGTTTCCGGTAATGGGGTGTCAATCGTGTAGTGCAGCCACCCATGCCACTCCGCGGGCACCGCCGAGGCTTCCTTTGCGCCGGCGTATACCACCCATCGCCGGGCCCGCAGGCTGCGGCGACGCTGAGTCTTCTCAACATAGTATCGATTTCCAAAGGAGTCGTTCCCGATCAGCCGTCCCTTCAGAAAGATCGTCAATCGAGTACCGAGGTCCATGATCAGGCAGCGTGACGCTGGCGCTGCGTGCACCGTACTACGCTCGCATGTGGGCTAGATCCGACATTTTGCATCTTGGGACCTGGAGAGCGACGGCTCGTCATCTTGACGTGGGTCCGCGCGGGACCCGTTATAAGAGCCGCGGTCAAATATACCCCCAAGCTGCCTCCTTCAGGCAGGGCATCACCCGAGCTGCACCAGGACATGGTGAGTGGCACCGTCGTCCTGCAATTTCAGGGCGAACGGCCTCTCCCCGGCCTCTTCCCCATCGACCATAGCGGCTACGACGCCGCGGCAGACACCGGCAGGGTTCTCGACCACGATTTCATAGTGTGCGGAGCGGAAGCGCACTGTCATCTCGAAGCGCGGCCAGGTTTTTGGGATGCACGGGTCGAGACGCAGGACATCGCCGTCCAGATGGAGACCGAGAATGCTCTCGATGCCGGCACGCTGCATCCATCCGCCTGAGCCGGTGTACCACGTCCAGCCGCCGCGCCCGACATGTGGCGCGGCGCCATAGACGTCCGCCGCGATGACATACGGTTCCACCTTGTAGCGGTGTACGTCGGACCGCGTGCGGGCATGGTTGATGGGATTGAGCAGGGCGAACAGCGCGGCGGCCTTGTCGCCCTGCCCGAGTGCGGCGAATGCCATGACCGACCACAGCGCGGCATGCGTGTACTGGCCGCCGTTCTCGCGAATGCCTGGCGGATAGCCCTTGATGTAACCCGGATTGAGCGGCGTTTTGTCGAATGGGGGCGTGAACAGCAGCGCCACACGATCCTGCGGCCGGATCAGCTCGCGTTCGACGGCGGCCATGGCGAGTTCCTCACGTTCAGGATTGCCCGCTCCCGAGAGCGCCGCCCAGGACTGCGATATGGAATCAATCCGGCATTCCTCATTGGTCGCTGAACCCAAGGGCGTGCCGTCATCGAACCAGGCGCGGCGGTACCACGCGCCGTCCCAGGCTTCACTCTCCAGGGCAGCTTGCAGGGTGTCCGCGTGAGCGCGCCAGGCCGCGGCATGAGCAGTGTCGCCGCGTGCCTCGGCGAGAGGAGCGAAGGCGTTGAGTGCCGCGTAGAGCAGCCAACCGAGCCACACGCTCTCGCCTCTGCCTTGTTCGCCGACGCGGTTCATGCCGTCATTCCAATCGCCCGTGCCGATGAGCGGCAGGCCGTGAGAGCCGACTGCCAGGCTGGCGTCGAGGCCGCGCGCGCAATGCTCGAACAGCGAACCGACCTCATCGGACACTGTCGGCAGGAAAAAGCTGTCGTGCTCGCCGTCCTGCAGCAGCTGGCCTTCCAGGAAGGGGATCACCTCGTCCAGTACTGCGGTATCGGCGGCCACTCGAACATAATGCGCCACCGCGTAGGCGAGCCACGCCCGATCGTCGGAGATGCGCGTGCGTACGCCCTGCCCCGAATGTGGCAACCACCAATGTTGGACGTCGCCCTCGACGAACTGCCGGGCGGCCGCGCGCAGCAGGTGCTTGCGTGTCATGGTCGGTTGCGTGGCGGCAAACGCCATGTTGTCCTGCAACTGGTCCCGAAAGCCGTAGGCACCGCTCGCCTGATAGAAGCCCGAGCGGGCCCAGATTCGGCATGACAGCGTCTGATACAGCAGCCAACCGTTCAACATGATGTCCATCGCACGATCGGGCGTCTTTACCTGGACCGTACCCAGCACAGCATCCCAGTGGCGGCGGACCTCCGACAGCACCTCGTCCAGATCAGCCTTGCGGTACTGCGCTATGAGGGCGGTGGCATCCTGTGCGTTGCCCGCTTCGCCCAGGAAAAAAACGATCTCGACACGAGTGTTTGGCGGCAGCACGATCGATCGTCGCAGTGCTGCGCACGGATCGAGACCGGCGCCCACCTTTTTGGAGAGCGGCACCGCACCCCCAAGTGCTGCGGGACTTTCCAGTGTCCCATTGCGGCCGATGAACTCCTGGCGATCACCGGTCCAGTCGGTCTGGCGTCCAGCAAGATCAGCGAACGCGACGCGCGATCCGAACGCTGCATTCCATGGATTGCGCGCGAACATCGCGCGGGTGTCGGGATCGATCTCGGTCGTCACGAACTGCGCGGATGCGCTGCGCGACGGACCAAGCACCCACTCGACATAAGCGGTCAGTGAGAGGCGCCGGATACGGTGCGATGTGTTCTGTAGTGTAAGCCGCGAGATCTTTATCGCATCACCGACCGGAACGTACTGCAGGAGTTCACTGGTGATGCCGTGTGCGGAATGCTCGAATAGACTGTAGCCCCAGCCATGGTGTACCGCATAGGTGCCGGCATTGTCGCGTATCGGCAGCGCTGTCGGACACCACAGATCGTTGGAGAGCTCATCGCGCAGGTAGAAGACCTCGCCCGGACGATCACAGACCGGATCATTCGACCACGGTGTCAGCTGGTTCTCGCGGCTGTTGATGGACCACGTGAAGCCACTGCCTTCTGTTGCCACCTGGAAGCCGAAGACGGGATTGGCGATGACATTGATCCAGGGCGCCGGCGTGACCTGGCCTGGGCCAAGGCTTGTCACATACTCCCGCCCTGTTTCGGCAAAGCCGCCAAGCCCATTGTAGAATTCCAACGGCGGGACGGCCGAACGTTCGGCGCGCTCCATTGCCGGTTTTCGTGTGGTGCGGACTGGCTCTTCAGATTCCGGCACTCGGTCAAGCTGATCGGCGAGCGAGCCGCGCTGTCCGACCAGAACGACCCGCGCGACCGACGCAAGCAGGGCGCGGGCCTCTGGAGAAATCACGTCGGCTCGGAGCACGAAGATCCGGCCCTGACGTCGCTCCTCGCCATCAGGTCGCGATTGGCTTGCCCGGACCTGGGTCTCGAGCGCGATCTGCAGATCCTGGACGTAGGACGACGCGCGCTCGTTCAGAATCACGAGATCCACCGCGCATTGCTTCATCCGCCAGTACTCGTGCGCCTGCACCAGTTGACGGGCGATGTCGAGGTTCTCGACATCGGCGATGCGCAGCAACAGGATCGGCAGGTCGCCGGAAATCCCCATAGGCCACAGCTTCGGTTGTCCACCGGCACCGCGCAGGATGGTATCGGAGGATGGCCGCATCGCCGGGCCAGCATTCAGCAGGTGACCGGCGATGCGCTGGAACAGGCTCGCCTCGGCTGCATCGATGCCAAGATGATGGAGTTGCACCTGTGCCTGAGTCCACGCCAACGTGGCCGCTCGTTCGAACGCGGATGTGTCACGATGCTTGTCGACGAGGTCCAGCACCGCGTCGCGTGATGCGGCGACCACTGTCCAGAATGCGATGCGTACGGTGGCACCGGGTGCGATACGTACACGGTGACGCAAAGCGAAGATCGGGTCGAGTACCGTGCCGACCGTGTTGGACAAAGGCACGCTGTCCACCACCGCGATTGGCGAACGGATGCTGTGGCCGCGGCCCAGGAAGCGGGCACGATCGGTTTCCACCTCCGGCTTCCCCACGGTCTCGCCATCCACGATGGCCAGATGTGCTGCCCAGATCTCCTGCTCGCCCGGTGATCGCCGCCGCCGGGTAGCCAGCAGGGTGCCCTGGGCCGCGAGGTACTCCGTGGCGACGAACAACTTCATGAAGGCGGGATGTGCGACGTCGTCAGCCTGCGGCGCGAGCACCAGTTCGGCGTAGGACGTCACGTCGATCTCGCGCACGCCGTTACCTGAGTTCGTAATTGAGACGCGACGGACATCGGCGTCGTCTTCAGCCGAGACAAGAACCGTCAACGTCGTCGTCAGAGTCCCGTCGTGCCGCGTGATCTCGGCACGATCTTCGTTGAAGGCAACATCATACGCATCGGGTTCGGTGCCGACCGGCTGATAGCCGGCCGACCACACGACACCGCTGCGAACGTCCCTGAGGAAAACGTAAGAGCCCCAGTCATCGCAGGTCGCATCCTCTCGCCAGCGTGTGATGGCCATCCCGCGCCATCGGGTGTAACCGGAGCCTGCGGCCGTCAGCATCACCGCGTAGCGGCCGTTGGACAGCAAATGTGTGGCAATCGAAGCGGTGTGTGCGGTCGTCAGCCTGCGGCCGCCGAGCTGTCCTCCGGTCTGTCGCACCTGGGCATCCGCCTTTGCGTCCGCTTCCCAGGGATGCACCACGGCAACGTCGCGTGGCGTGCCCTCCTGCAACAGCAGCTCAGTCGCCTGGATCATCGGTTCGGCATGAAACCGCGCGCGCATTGCTCCATCCAGCAGTGCATCGGCGATAGCCACAATCGTCATGCCCTGATGGTGTGCCATGAATGCACGCACGATCGCGACGCTTGCGTTCTCCGGCAGACGGCTCGGGGTATAGTCCAATGCCTCATAGAATCCGTAGCGACCGTATGCGCCGGCGCCGGCAAGCGTTTGGAAATTGCGTGCCGCCGCCGACGGATCGACCATGCTGGCAAGGGCGGTCGCGTAGGGAGCCACGACAGCGCTCTCCCCCAGGCCGCGCTTCAGCCCGAGGCCCGGGACGCCGAAGCTCGAGTATTGGTAAGTCAGTTCCAGGTCGCGGATGTTGTAAGCAGACTCCGAGACGCCCCAAGGCAGGCCGAGTGACTTACCGCTGGCGATCTGCCGCCGTACGATTAGCCGATTGGTCCGTTCCAGCAAGCTTGCCGCCGGCGCACGCATGATCAGCGATGGCATCAGGTATTCGAACATCGATCCTGACCACGAGATCAGCGCGGCGCCGTACGCGATCGGTGTGACGGCACGTCCGAGATGGAACCAATGCTGCGCCGGCACATCACCCTTGGCGATTGCGATGAAGCTCGCAAGCCGTGCCTCGGACGCGAGGAGATCATAGCAGCTCGGGTCAAGGGTGCCTTCCGCGACCCGATAGCCAATCGACAGCAATTTGCGGGCGGGGTCGAGCAAGAAACCATAGCCCATTTCCAGCGCCATCGACCGTGACATCGCTTCAAGCAACGCAAGGCGCGTGGCCAGGAGAGCGACCGACTCCGGCGACTGAGCAATGTCGCGGCGATGGCTCTCGATCGAGCGGCGCGCCGCCGTCATCCAGAACAGCATGTCCTCGCCAGTGTCGTCGCCACGCTCACTTGCGAATGCGGAAGCGATGTCGACCATGATCTCTGCCTGCGCCGCGAGATCGGCCAGGTGTGGTGCGAGATCCTGAAGGTCCGGCGGTGCGTGACGCACGCTGGCCGACAGTGCTGCGAGTGTGTCGTCGAGTTGAGGCCACGTCGCGGTCAGCGTACGCCGCCCGTCACGCAACTGGTCTGTCGCTTCGCGGGCGAGACCGAGTGCGTCGGCGACGCCTGCCAGGCGTTGCGCTGCCGTGGGCGCAAGGTTGATCCACTCCCGGCATGCGTTGGCCAATGTGATCAGATGTCCGGCCAGGTTCCCGCTATCGACCGTGGAGACATAGGGCGGATCAAGCGGACGCAGATCGCGCGTGTCGTACCAATTGTAGAAATGGCCACGAAACCGGGCGAGCTTGACCATCGTGGCCAGCGTCATCTCGAGCCGTTCAACCGCTTCGCCGGTTCCCAGCCATCCGAAATCGCGGGCGGTCGCCACTGAGAGGAGGTAAAGGCCGATATTGGTCGGAGAAGTCCGGTGGGCCAGTACCGGCGCGGGATCCTCCTGGAAGTTGTCCGGCGGCAGCATAGTGTCGGCCGCCGTCACGAAGGTCTCAAAGAAGCGCCAGGTTCGCCGCGCGATCATCCGCAGTGCCTGAGCTTCCGCAACCGATACCGGCACCCTGCCGGCGATCCCGGGAGATCGACTGATCCAGTATGCGATCGCCGGTGATGCGATCCACAGCGCAGCAAGTGGCACCGCCAAAGGCCATGTTCCGTGCCCGGTCAGCAAGGATGCCGCCAACGCCAGAACGCCGACGATGACGCCGCTGAACATACTGCGATAGAAACCGATGAGATCGAGCCGACGACGGATAGCTGCCGCTGGAACCCATTCGAGGAGATGCCGGCGGGTGACGAACATCCGCGTCAGGGTCCGCCCAATCGCGTCGCTCATCAGCCATGCCTGGTGACCCAGGAAGATGACGACGAACGCCCATTGGGCGAGCGCGAGGCGCAAATCGCTGCCGAGAGCCGCCAGATGGCTGCGCGGTGTTATCCCGGCACGACGCGGAAGTACGGCAGCGATGACGGGGATGATGGCTGGCAGAAGAACCGTTGCGAGAATGAAGCCGATCCACACGCACGCGGCGGTGAACGGCAATGCAAGTCCCACCAGCAACGCCAGCATGCTCGCCGGGGCGGACACTGTTCGCCGCAGGTTGTCGAGCATCTTCCAGCGGCCGACTGCCGAGACACCCGGACCGAGCCTGGTCAGCCACGGCAGCAACTGCCAATCGCCGCGTGCCCAGCGGTGCTGACGCAGCGCGGCGACGTCGTAGCGTGCGGGGAATTCCTCAACCACCTCGATATCGGATGCGAGACCTGCGCGGGCAAAGATGCCCTCGAACAGGTCGTGGCTGAGCAGTGTCGATTCAGGCACCCGGCCGGCGAGCGCGGCCTCGAAAGCGTCGACTTCGTAGATGCCCTTGCCGGCGTAGGAGCCTTCGCCGATCAGATCCTGGTACACGTCGGATGCGGCGGCGGCATAAGGGTCGATGCCGTTCATGCTGGAGAAAACACGCTGGTATAATGAGCCTTCGCGACCGACCGGCAATGACGGCGTGACACGAGGTTGCAACACGGCATAGCCCGCCATCACCCGGCCGGCAGCAACGTCGAATTGGGGCCGGTTGAGCGGGTGCGCCATCTTGCCGATCAGGCGATGCACCGTGTCGCGCGGAAGGCGCGTATCGCCGTCGAGCGTTATGACGTAACGGACGCCGGCGGGTACTCTTGGCGCTTGCCCACCAAGCGGCAGGAAGCTGGTATCCGTTGCGCCACGCAGCAGTTGGTTCAGTTCATGCAGCTTGCCGCGCTTGCGTTCCCAGCCAATCCATTTTGCTTCCCCAGCATTCCAGAGTCGCTTGCGGTGAAGCAGCAGGAAACGATCGCCACCAGGCGCCGGACCGTAGTGCTGATTGAGTCTGGCAATACCTGCAATTGCCGTCTCCAGCAGTGCTTCGTCGCGCTCGACATGCTGTGTCGCGGCATCAAGCCAATCGGAAAGGAGAGCGAAATGCAGTTCGCCTCCGGGGCTCGCGAGATGGTGGACCTCCAGATGCTGGATATGTTCTTCGATCGCCGCGGCCGTCGTCAGCATCATCGGTACCGCGACGACCGTGCGCAAATGAGCGGGCACGCCGTCGCGGAGTTCCAGGGCGGGAAGCGGCATTGCGCCCAAGCCCCGCGTCACAGAGTAATTGACCATCGCCACCGCGGCGTCGATGGCCGGCACCAGCCCCAGAACTCCAATCAGGCTGAGCCACACCGGGCCCAGACCTTGAGTGCCGAGCACGAGCTGGAGTACGGCGAGGAGGGCGGCGGCCACGATGGTCCCGGCGCCGACATAGCCGCCGATGCCGAGTCTTCGGCTCAGGCGTCCGGCCCAGGCGCTGGCCGGCGCCCGGAAGCTGATGGCCGTCTCGAATGCGCTGCGTCCACCGGCGAGGAGGTGGTAGCCAGGATCCCCGCGGCGATCTGTTTCAATGCCTGCTGACGCGCATCTCGCCTGCTTTGCGACTTCGACAGCAGTGCGCGTGACGTCGAGCTCCGTGCGGTTGGCGCCGCGTGACAATTCCTCGATGGCGCTGCGGTAGCGATTGCGCGTCGGGAAATCCATGTCGCGAAACGTGCTGCCGGCACCGAGTACATCATCCACCAGGCTGACGCGCTCGAACAACTCGGGCCAATCGACGTCGGAGATCATGCGCATGCTGGTGATGATGTTGCGCACCGTGACGACGCCGGCGCCCTGCGCCTGGTGCTCGTCGTGCACCACTGTGTCTGCCGTCGATCCCTGGGCGGCAAGACGTTGGTCGAGCCATGTCAGTGCCGGCGTGATCCTGGGGTCCTGATCGCGCAGACGATGCACCAGCTGGACAGCAAATGCCTCCGGCAACGTCGTGCCTTCACGTTCGGATAGCGTAATCGATGCTGGTTCGGCGGCGTGTCCACCCTCACCCAGCAAGCGATCGGCGAGATCGTTCGCCTCCTGCCGCGCGGTGCTGCTCTGCATAATGAGTTCGGCGAGGCGTCTGAGGTTTTCGACCAGCACGATCCGGAGCGTGATTGCAACCGCCCAGAGTTCGCCGATTGTCAGTGGCTGCACCTCTTGATAGGCGCGCACGAAGCGGCACAGCAGCCCGGCATCGAAGTTGCTGTCAGTGTGTGCGACGAAAGCCCAGGCCACGCCGAACACCCGTGGATATCCCTCGAACGGACCGTCAACCAGCTTGGGCAATTGCCGGTAGTAGCCGGGCGGCAACGCAACACGGATTTCCTGGATCTCCCGCTCGACAAGATAGTAGTTGTCGACCAGCCACTCTGCCGCGGGCGTAATGGCGCGACCTTCATCGATTGATTTGGCAATCACGCGATAGGC